>Ga0179591_1300842_pt1 | contig 10980 bp, 14 predicted proteins | sample CZOMad2_1_08_16f_FD_182891 | JGI IMG/M metagenome (GOLD analysis project Ga0179591, IMG submission 182891) | Vadose zone soil fungal communities from Angelo Coast Range Reserve, California, USA - CZOMad2_1_08_16fungal (PacBio error correction) | ecosystem: Environmental > Terrestrial > Soil >... | reverse complement strand
GCCCTTTTCCTTCTCCTTTCTCCCTTAGCGCTGCGGCTGCTGGAGGGCGAATAAGGATGAGGCATCTTTGTTTGTTGCCCTTCCTTTTTTTTTTTTTTAGTGTTCCCCGCCGGTCAACAGAACCGTGACATTTTCTTTTTTTTTTTTTTTTTTTCCCCCAGGCTGACGCTGGTCTGAAAAGGTCCAAAAAAAAAACCCCCTTTTCCCTTTGGTGGAATATCTCAGAGAATATTGGTTCCCCAGTTTTTCCTTTTTCGTTATTTTGTGACCACTCGGAATAGAAGCTGAAACTGAGGCCACTTTTTTTTTTTTCCCTCACTTTTCGCAGACGTTGGTTCCGTTCTTCCCTTTTTTTCCTCGCCTGGAGAGAATACAGGAAAGTGGAGGTGAATTTTTTCCTTTCTTTCTGGTTTTATGGATTGTTAACGTCTGGGTTAAATTTGGGTCTTTTTTTTTTCTTTTGTAGGTTGAGGTTTTCCTTAGTTGCAAGCTCTCCCTCCTTCATATCCTAAGTTAGTTAAGTAAAGAAGAAAATGGGAAGTGAACGGTTCTCTTCCCCCCCCTTTTCTTTTTTTGACTCCTGAACGAAGGACGTCTTTCTTCTTCTTCTCCCTTCTTGATCAACGGCTAAGCGGACAACTTTTTTTTACTCTTCGTTTTTTTTTTTTCGCCTGACAGAGGGGAGTGGTCTCCTTCCTTTCTTGCTTAGGAGTGGATCCGTCTCTGAAGGTCAACTTCCCTTTTTCTTCCCCCCCTTCTGACCGACTGATGGCCAACCTTTTCCTCTTTTCTCTTCTCGGATTTGTTCACGTTGCGGTAAAGGGAGAGAGTTGGTTCCTTTTCCCCTTTGTAACCAGTCATGAATGCATCCCTTTTTTCTTTTTTTGCGGCAGCGCAGAGAATTGGTATCCACCCGCCCTTCAAGTACTGTGAAGGTAGCGTACCCTTTTTTTCTTTCCGATGCCGAAAGGCGGCGGGTGGGTTGAAGAGGTCCCCTTTCTTTTCTTTCAATTCCGTAAGAGTTAGAAACAGCGTGATCGTCTTCCTTCCCCTTTTTTCCCTTTCCGGCGTAAGGTGTTGGTAGAAAATGAAGTCTCTCCCTTCCCTTTTCTTTTCATCGCTTTCTTTTCCTTACGGGAATAGAAGAAAGGGAAGGATCCCTCTCTTTTTCCTTTTGTGAAGGTTGGGTCAGAGTCCTCTTCTTTTTCTCTCCTTAAGCGGCGGTTCCAGTGTGGACCGGAAAAGGAGAGCGAAGAGATAGCGCGCTCTCCTCCCCTTTTTTCTCTTTTCCCCTTCTCAGGTGCGGGTGAAGGCAAAGGGGGATACCACGCTACTTTCTTCCCCCTTCCCCCCCTCCCCCCCTTCTTGATTAGCAGAGTAAATCAGGCTGTAGTGGTGCTGGAGAGTTGAAAGAAGGTACCTTTTCTCTTTTTCTTATCTGATTGAGGTGATCTCTTTCCCCCCTCTCATTGCGGGTGACGAATATATGAGAGGGGAACGAATAATACGTGTTGTTGGTTGCGCTCTCTCTTTCACTCCATCACCGCAAGCTTTACGCCGGCTTCTCCCCCCCCTCTCCCCTTTGACCAGGTGTCAACGCCACGACAGCACCATACCTCCCTTTCCTTCCCCCCCTTCTCCCGACACCGGAGCGTGGTATCCCCTTTCTTTTCCTTCCTTTGCTTCGCATTTCGCAGAGCAGTTACTCTATCAGATTCCCCCTCTTTCTTTCTCGCTTACAGCGGAGACGGCACCTTCCCCCTTTTTTTCCCCCCCCGTCAACAAAGAACGAATATGAAAATGATCTCTCCTCTCCTCTTTTCCCCTTCCTCAAATTTAACGCGAGTTTCTTCCTCCTTTTCACCATTACAAGGAAGGAGAGAAGTCCATTTTTTTTCCCCCCCCCCCCCTTTCCTGCATCCCGAATGGGTAGAATTCGACAACCTCTTTTCCCCCCCCATTTTCAATAACAGAAACATAGGGAAACCTGACCAATACCTTCCCCTTTTCTTTCCCAACCCTGAAGACCTTTAGGCCCACTCCCTCCTCTTTTTACGCCTACCGGCCAAAGTGTAAGCTTCAAAAGATGGAACCCCCCTCCTTTCTTCCCCCTTCTTCCCTTCCGGGCATTCAATGACTGCTATTTACATTTTTCTCCCCCCCCCACTTAAGGGACTTCCCCCCCCCCTCCCCAATCTTCGAATAAAAAGATAGTCTTTGTCCCTTCCCCCTTTTCCTCCATCGCGTTAAAGAAAGGAAAAGGAACTCCCCCCTTCCTTTTAGAAAATAATATACAAGCACCCCCCCTTTCCTCCCAACTCCACTATGTTAAGTAGAATAGAAATACATCACCCCCTCTTTCCCCCCTTTTCAAAATTGTAAGAGACCGTTCTCCCCCTCCCCCTTCGCAGCCTAGGTAAATAAAGCAGGAGAGGCCTTCTCTCCCCCCTCCAAACTGAGAAAAAAGCACAGGCACTCTCCCCCCTTCCCCTTTTCCTTTTTCTTCTGCCGTAACACTTAGAAGAAGGCACCGTCTACCCCCCCTCCTTCCCCCCTTTTTGAAACCCGACGAGGAGATTCGGGTTTCTTCGGCCTTTTTCCCAAGCCAGCACCACAACCACGTAAGAAGATCAGAGCTTCCCCCTTTCTCTTTCTTCCTTTTTTCTTCCCTAAGGTAGTCTCTCCTTCTCTTCCCCCCCCTCCGGAAAAAACGTAGGAGCGTCCCCCCTTCACTTCTTTCTTTTTCCCTAACTTATAAATTACAGGAACCAACACTTTTCTCCTCCCCCCCACCAGCAAATAAGAAAAATATAGAAAAGACTTCAATTCCTTCCCCTCCACAGGATTTTCTTTCACTGTTCAGACCAGCGTCCAGACTGGAAAAATAAAAATAAATGCGCCGATCGGCTTTTTTCTCTACCCTCCTTCTCACAAACCTTCACAAAGGAGCTACCATTGTCTTCTTCTCCTCATCTCAAGCGGATCCGGAAAGAGAAAAAAATAAATTGAATGGCCCCCCCTTTTTTCCCCTCTTCTTTTTTGAGATTAGATGCCGTTGGAGGGATGCTTTCCTTTTCCCCCCCCCCCTTCTCTTCGGTGATACTAAGGCTGAGATGTGGTGTGACGCTAACGGCAAGGTATCTCCCCCTTTTTCTTTCCTTTTCCTTTTTTCCCTTGCGTTCGTTCTAACACAAAGCAGCTAGGAGCATGAGCGTTATTTTTTCCCCTTTTTCTTTTTTTTTCTCTTCCGTTTGGTGTAGCCCCCGCCTGTGGAGAGGAAGAGATATTTTTTCCCCCCATTCCCTTTCTTTGAGAGGTTTGAGGATGTGATGGTGTTGAACTCGGTCCTTCTCCTCTCCCTTCCTTCTCTGGAGGTGGCATAGAAGTAGAGTTTAAAAAGGCTCTCGTTCCCCTTCTCTCTTCCTTTTTCTGCATTTAGAGAATACCGCGACCGTGGCGGTCTTTCACCCCTCTTCCCCTCTTGACGGTGGTGGTGGGGATGGATTTGTTAAAAGTCTGGGTAAAGTTTCTTTTTCTCCCTTCCATGTAGGTTGCTTTTTTTTCCCCCTTCTCATCGATGGTAGAGCGTGAAGGAGGAGCTTTTCCCCCTTCCCCTCCCCTGGTATTGAGCGTGCCGGTTTTTTTCTTTGCGGTTTCAGGTGCTTCGAATGGCCGAAGACTTCTTTCTTCCCTCTTCCTCCTTATAGGTGAAAACTGTTTCCTCTTTTCCCCTTCTAGACAGAGGTGATGGAGTGCGATGAGCCCCTTCCTCTTTTCTTTCTTCCCCCCACCAAAAAAAGGTTCTCTTTGTCCTCCGTATCTGAAGGTACAAAGTGAACGTGGGCGTGCCTCCCTTTCCTTTCCCTTCCTCCTCCGATCGGTAGTCGAGGAGGTGAGCGTAGACAGAGTATCTTCTTTTCCCCTTTTTCTGCCGGGAGAGTGGTGAATAAAGGAATGAAGGAGTATCCCTTTGTCCCTCTCTTTTGGTGTCACACCTGAGAGAATTGGTAGAAAAAGAGGTGGTTCCATTCTTTTTTTCCCTCCTTCCTTCTTGAGGTGGTAAAGGTGCCCGCTTTTGTCCCCCTTTTTTTTTAATAGGTCAAAAGTAGGTGTGGTACCCTCCCCCCTTCTTTTTTCAGAATACGCGTTATAAAAAGCTTTCTCCCCCCCCAATCGCAGCGAGGGAAAGTGGTGAAGGGTCCTTTTCCTTCCCCCCCTTCTCCGACGTCTGAATGGACCGTGCGGTTTTTTTTTCTCTTGTACGGTGGGTGAAGGTCACGGAATCTCCCTCCCCCCTTTCCTTTTTTTTTTAGACTGGCAGAGGCGTTCTTTTTCTTTTTTGCTGCCGTTGAAGTTGACGTATAAGATCTCTTCTCTTCGAGCGAGAGATCCTCTTTTTCTTTTTTCCTCCTTGAGAGAGTAAAGAGTCTCTCCCGCCCTCTCCTGCGGGTGACGGCACCTTTTCCCCCCCTTTTTCAAGAGTAACCGAAGGACAGCAAGGATTTCTTTTCTATCTTCCTTTTTCGTTGACAGCTGGGTCCCCCCCTCCCCTGTTTTGTAGCTTGAAGAATGAATTGGAGTAGCAGGATTCTTTTTCCTTTTTCTCTTCCTTCTGGTTGAATATATCTCTTTTCCTCCTCCTTCTTTTTTTTCCCCTCCTTCCCATCTTGAATTTTGGTCGCCCTCCCTCTCCCCTCCTTTTCCCTGCCCATTTCAGAGGAAGAGAAAAAAGCTTTTCCCTTTTTTTCCCCCCCCCCCTTTGTTAAGATGAGAATACACTCCCCCCTCTTTCTCTCTTTCACAGCCAACGTGAAAAGAGTGATCCCCCTTTCCCCTCCCCCCCCCTGGATAGAAGGGCGGTCTTCCCTCTCACGGCGGAAACGCTGCCTCTTTCCCTCCAGTTCGACGGTCACCTTTTTCGGAGACGGCAACTTCCCCTTCCTCCCCCACGTAAACACAGACTTCCCCCCCTTTTTCCCTTGTCGGAGATGTACGTTACTTTCCCCTCCCCCCCCCCCCCTCTCCGAGTTCAACACCCACCGGCACTTTCCCTCCCTCTTCATTGTCTACCAAAAAAATTAGAGAAAGGAAGGCCACCTTTTCCACCACTTCCCCCTTCCTCCTTCAATTAATTAAAGCAAATCGGCCACCCCTCCCCCTCCCTCCCCCCCCTTGCCCTCTTCCACCAACCCGACGAGTTAGGCCAATCGATTCCCCTTTCCCCTCCCCCCTCTTTTTTTTGACGTTCAAAGAGATGGACCCCCCTCCCCTTTTTTTTTTTCTCCCTCCTTTTCCCCTGCCAGGCCACGTTTGCCAAGACGACCTCGCGACGGCTCTCCTTCCCTCCTTTTTCCCTCAATCCCCGGCAGTGAACCAAACGGTGAACACTCCTCCTTCTTTTTTTTTTCCTCTTATTTGGACAGTCAGTCTTCCCCTTTTTTCCCTTTAACCTTCAGCAAGCGGAAAGGTGAAATTCATCTCGTCTCCCCCCCTTGTCTCCCTGTCAGGTGAATATACCCCCCCCCCCCCCCCCCCCATCACCTCGCTTGTTATAAAGGAGGAAGCCCCCTTTTCCCCCCTGGAACTTGGATCAAGACGTCCCCTCCCCCCCTCCGTAAAATAAAGAGTATTAGGAAAGGACGACTCACCTCACCCCCCTCCCCCTTTCTCCCACCAAAGGAATAGCACCGGCACTTCCCCCCCTTTTTTTTTCCCCCTCCGGCTCTGCCGTCACCAAGATAAGAAGGAAAAGCTCCCACTTTTAGGGGAGCGTCAAATAGTCCACCGCCCTTTCCCCTCCTGTTCTCGGCAGCCACAGAAGGAAAAAAAGGTAAACCGACGTGCCCCCCCTTCCCCTTCAATCCGATGGAGGAAAGACGGGTCACTCCCCTCCCCCCCTGGGTAGTATAGAAAGTGATCCTGTCCCCCTTTCCCCCCCCTTATGAGAGTCATTCTCTTCTCCTCTTTTTCCCTCTTCTCACCTACCGGCACCCACAATGTGGAAGAAGTGTAAAGCTTCTCTTCTCTTCCCCCCCTTTCCTTCTAACTCGATTACACTGGCCATGGTTCCCCCCCCCTTTTTTCCCCCCCCAGGCTTTGCCGACACCAAAAGGAAAGGTCCCATTCTCTTTTTTTTTCCCCCCTCTTCTTCCTGAGCCAGAGCGGCTTTGTGTTCGACAAACTCCCTTTTCCCCTTTCCTAAAACCCTAAAAACGGCGCTAAAATTGGAGTGGCGTCACCCCCCCCTCTCTTCCGGTCCCAGCGGCCCCCAACTCAATTCCCCTTTTCCCCCCCCTTTCTTTTTTTTTTTGATCTGATGGCCGTGGACTGGAGGCGAAGTGTTGCCACGTCAATTCTTTTTTCTCTTCCCTCCTCCTCCTTTTTTTTTTTCTGGTATCCGTTTGGTTAAGGGGTGTTTATGTTTTTCTTTTCTCCTTTTTTTTCCCCCCCCCGTCCGCTCGGCGCATTGAGGGTGATGGTGCCAGGATGGACGCTGGTCGAAACAGTGTTCCCCCTCTCTTTCCTCGAGACCTGGGTCAACCAGTGGCCCGTTTTCCTTCCTTTTTCTCCCTTCTTTTCTTTTTTTGAACTCGAATAGAAGAGGGAACTGAGGCCACAGTGTTTTTTTTTTTCCTTCGGACTTTTTCCCCGGAGAGAGTCACTGCGCGCCTTTTTTTTTCTTTTCTTTTTCCCCTCCTCCTCTAGTCTACCGAGACAAGTGGCGGTGAAGGTGACCTTCTTTCTTTTTTTTTGGTGTGGTGATGGCTTTGTTCACCGTCTTTTCCTTTTCCTTCTTTCTCTTCTCTCCCGGCCAGAGGCGGCAGTTGACAGCGCTGGAGCGGTTCTTCTTCTCTTTCCTTCCCTTCTTTCTTTGAGGTTGCGACGGGGTGACTTGGCGGTGAAGGTTCCTTCTTTCTCCTCTTTTTTTTTCCCTGTTGATCAAAGGTCAGGTGAAAATGTGGAAGTCTTTCTTTTTTTCCTTTTTTCTTTTCTTGAATGTCCCAGAGTGGAGTTGGTAAAGTCACCTTCCTTCCTCTTCGTTTCTTCCGTCTCTGACGGTAACGTGAAAGGGGAGAGTGAAGGTTAAGGGCGGGCCCTCCTTTCTTTTCTTCTTTTCCTCCCTTTCTTTCTTTCGCGCTAGGTGAGCGTAGCACAGAGTATCTTCTTTTCTTTTCTCCCTGCATGGCCGGAGTATAAATTGTAAATAGCCTTCCTTCCTTCCTTTTTACTTTTCTTGGAAAAACGGGCCTTTTTCCTCTTCCCCCCCTCTTTGGAAGTCAATGTGACCGGTATTCTTCCTCCGATTGGCGAAAAGTCTTTTTTTTTTTCCTTTCAACGACAACGGTGACGGTCTGGGTCCTTTTTTCCTCTTCTCCCCCGCGGTGATCGAATGCACTTCCCCTCTCTTCCCGGCTTACGGTTGTCTGTAGCAAATGACGTCTCTCCTTTTCCTTCTTTTCTTTTTGAACTCGCTTCCTTTTTCCTGAATCGCCGACAAGGGAGGATTACTCTCGTCTTCCCTTCCTTTGTGCCTTGGGTACGAGTCGCTTCTTTCCTTCTCCGCCTGTAAGCAACTTTTTTTTCGCGCGACAATCTCTTCTTTCCTCCTTAGAGAGTAAAAATGAGCTGCAGACCCCCCCTTTACGGTGAGGGTGAAGGCACGGTTTCCCCCCCTTCCCCTCCTGGCAGACACGGAGGATTAGAAGAGGAACTCCACGGTCTTCTTTTTTTTCTTTCCCCCCCCCTTCTTTTTTTTTTTTTCCGTCGGTTTCGCTGACGCTGAAATGGGCGTCTCCTTTTCCTTCTCCCCTATATGGACGATGTGACGGAATATCTATATTTTAATACTATCCTTTTTTTTTTTTCTCTCTCTCTTCCCCCCTATCACCGAAATATAGCCAGGCGAGCCAATTTCCTCTCCTTCCTTTTTCCCCTTCCTTCACCTCCTCGAGAACCAATACAGAAGTGAGTTAATATGTATCCCCTTTTTTCCGGATAACAAGGTGCCGGCACCGCCCGTTCCCCTTCTTTTCCTTTTTCTTCAGCGCAGAGTTACTCTCTCAGGCTTTCTTCTTCTATCTCGTGGCCGGTCACCCCCCCTCTACAGCTGAGACGGCAAATTCAACTTCATGCGAAAAAAAAGTAACCCCCCCCCCCCCCCCTATTTTTTTCCCCCCTCCTCTCTTAATCATTAAATTGTAGGAGATTAAGTGAAATTCACCGCCACCCTTTTTTTTTTTTTCCTTTCCCACGGGAAAAGGTAAAGGAACTCGGAGAAGGAATTGGCTCCCACCCTTCCCCCTTCACAAAAGGAAGAGAGGGAGCTTTTTCTCCTTTCTTGACGGTCTTTGAAAGAAAGCACCTCCTTCCCCCTCCCTTTCCCCTCCCACAACTACTTTGAAAGATTCAAAAAACACCCAGACCGACTTTCGGCCCCCTTTACTTCAACAATGGTACTCCCCCTCTTCTTTCAAAGTGATGGAGATGGAAAAAAGAGTTGGCGACCTGCTTCTCTCCTTCCAAACCCTTTTGCCCCCTCCTCCCCCCCTTCCGGCTTTTACAATGGAGACCTCTTCCATGCCCTTTTTTTTTGAAAAAAATCCGCTTTCCTCTTTTTCTCCTTCCCCTTTTTCCAGTCAGTAGTCTTAAAAGAAGAAATCAGCTCGTTCCCTCCCCTTCCGTTGAAAATTAAGAGACGGAGCACTCCTATCATCCCCCCTCCCCCCTTCTTACCAACTCCACTATAGTAAGTAGCAATAGAAATACATCCCCTCTCCTCTCCCCTCCCCCATGAGAAAGGTGATCAAGCCCTTCCCTTCCCTTCTTCTGCAGGCGATAAAATTCAACGAAAAAGTCAAACCTCGCCCCCCAGCCCCCTTCCTTTCCAGTCCCCCCCTCTCCGCCCTTACCCTCTCTGCAACTGCCGCAAGGGCAATGGGAGATAAAATAGCACCGCACCCCCTCTTCCCTTTTTCCACAACTCTGCACAACCACACAGGTCAGCTAATCGTTCCCTCCCCTTCTTTTCTCCCCCCGGTCGAGGTTAGTCTCCCATTTCCCTTTTTCCCAACGCCGGAAAACCAAAGTCGGCGACTTCCCTCCGCCTTCTATGCACATCAAGTATAACTACCGTCACCCACCCTTTTTTTACCGAGTTAAAACACCAGCCCCCCCCTCCCCCCCGCCTCTTTCCCCTGTCCACTGGGGGAACACAAATAATATAGGCCGATGACACCTTCCTGTGGCCTGTTAATCAGACCCTACGTCCCCTCCTCCCCCGGAGCGCCCTTTTTTCTCCAAGAACGAAAATGTAAAGGGTCTGTTGAACGGGTTCCCTCCCCTCCCCCGGAGCCCATTGACGTGAGAGTCCCCCCCCCCCCCTCTTCCATCTTCCTTCTCATCGCCCCCAATAAATTGAAGTGGAAAAAAAGTACGCATTCCTTCCCCCGTCCCTTCTTCTTCTTTTTTTCTGAAGTTTTCAAAGTAAGTGATGGGGGCGCTGCCGGAGTCCCTTCTCTTTTTTTCTTTTCCCCCTTTCCTTCCCTTTGTCGCGCCGTGGTAAGGTGTTTATGTTTCTGAAGGAGTTTCCGAACCGCCTTTCCACCTCCCCCTTAGGCATGTGGGTGATGGTGACAGGCTGGACGTGGCTTCCCCTTTTCCCCCCCCCTTCACCTCCTTTCATCGCGAGATAGTGGTTACAAAAGTGGAAAGGGTACTCGTCTCTTCCCTCTTTAGGAATGGAAAATGAGGCCAACAGGTTTTTTCCTTTTTTTTCTACAGTCGGCGGTTAACCTGGAGAGAGTACTGCCTGCGCCTACTTTTTTTTCCTTCAAGCTCCCCTGGAGAGAATAAAGCGAACCGTGGCTTTTTTTCCTTTCCTCTTCGCGGACGGTGGTGGTGGTGATGGATTGTTAACCGTTTGGGTCACTTTTTCTCTTTTCTTCCTTTTTTCTCGCCCAGGAAAGGGGGCAGTTGCAGCGCTGGTAGCGGTTTCTTCTTCCTCCGACGAACTTGCCCCTTGCCGGGCGAGTGAAGGTGATGGAGGGGAGAAAGGGTGATGTGGCTTTTCCTTTCTCTGATGGTAGAGGGGACGGCTTTCTCCCCCCCCCCTTTTTCCTTTTTTTTTTGAAGTTGTCTTCGCCGTATAGAAAGCGGTGATGGATGCGATTTCTCCTTTCCCTTCTTCCCCAGGTATTTGTGCTGAGAGTAGGGGCTCCTCTTTTTTCGTGCCGTTTCCGGGAGGCGAAAGAGATGATGGCCCTTTTTTTCTACTTCCTTTGAGCGCAAGAGTAAGGATTTGTTCCCCCTTTTTTCCCTTCCTCCTTTTCCCGTCTTTCTCCCTTGTAAATAGCAGTAATTGAGGCAGAAGGCGGCGCTTTCTCCCCTTAGCCCTTGGTCGCCAACGCGTTTTCCCTCTTCCCCCCTTTTTTTTCCTTTGCCGGAGGCGGTAAAGGTGACCGATTGGCCTCCTAAGAGGTAAAAGTCTTTTGGCCCCCCCTTTTTCCTTTCTGTTAAGGGTGGAAGAGGTGATGGTATTTTTTCCTTACCGCAGGTGATAGAATGAGACCCACAATCCTTTCTTTTCCTGCCGGAGCTAAGGTTGGTGGTAGCCAATGACTTCTCTCTTCCTTCCGGGAGCTAGATTTTTCTGTGCAAGGTCAAGAATCGCCGACAAGGGAGGCATTCCTCTGTTGCCGTTTGGGTAAGAGTCGAGTCGTTTTCTGCCTTTTCTTTTTCCCCCCCTTTTTCCCCGGCCAAGGAGAGAGAAGAGAGAGCGCCTCTTCGTCTTTCTCAACATTATGGAACTGGACGGGGAGGTGGCGGGTGCCTGGCACCGGTTTTCCCCCCTCCCTTTTTCCTCCCTTCTTTCCTCCGAGGAAATCAAGGCGTATGGGAGGGAGGAGTTGAAAGCCTTTGTCCTCCTCCAGAAAATTGGCGTAGAAGGAGTAGATTGCGGTTCTCTAGTTCCCCCTTTCCCCC
>Ga0179591_1192000_pt1 | contig 10980 bp, 18 predicted proteins | sample CZOMad2_1_08_16f_FD_182891 | JGI IMG/M metagenome (GOLD analysis project Ga0179591, IMG submission 182891) | Vadose zone soil fungal communities from Angelo Coast Range Reserve, California, USA - CZOMad2_1_08_16fungal (PacBio error correction) | ecosystem: Environmental > Terrestrial > Soil >... | reverse complement strand
TCCTTTGTGAATTTTTGACTTTTCTTGAAGGTGTCAGTTTGATTAGTCTATTTTTTCTGTCCCTTCTTTGACCGTCAATACCTCTTTTCTTTACTGGTTGGCGCGCTTGCCTCGATGAAGGTCGCAACGGCCCCCGGCTCTTGTCGATCACTTTTGTCTGATTGACGACCAAGTTGATTTTCTCCTCTAACTCTGTTTGGTCCAGGAAGCGTTCCGCTGCCGATTCAGGCGTGACCCCCCCATCTTTTGACGCCGTTCTTTTTTTTTTTTTCCCCGTGAGTCCCCATCTTTGTAAAAGCCGTTTGCCTCTCTGAGGCGGCGTGCCGCCTCCACTATCATCCTGGGACAAATTCATTTTTTTCTCCTCCTCCTTTCGTCCCAACGGAATTGGTTTGTTTAATTCTTGATGTCTTTCCTCTTTGTCTTTTCACTTAGGAGTTCGTTCTTTCTTTTTTTGAGTTTCCTCTGATTGTTTGCTGCATGTTTCTTTTTCCCTTTTTTTTGACACGTGCAGTTCCAGTCATGACCCCTTTCTCTTTTTTCCTCACCCCACAGAGCTTTCAGTCTTTCAATGCAGTGCATAGTTTGATCCTCTTGTTTCGTTCCTCGTCGTGCTCGTTCTTTCCCCGGTCTCCTTCCAGAAGGAAAAGAAAGTCCGCGAAGCCCCCCCTCCGGTGTCTGTTCATACTACGCGTCCTTCCCCTTGGTAGCTCTTTTTCACGTGAGAATGTTTTCCTCTCTAAGTTACTCAGTGATCCTTTTTTTATCTCTTCTGGCCCGGTTTACCCGAAGAAGATTGTCCTTTTCCCTTTCTCTTTTCCTCCGTCAGGATTTTCCTCCCGGAATAGGTCTTGTCAATCTCCCTCACCACCTTGCCCTGTCCTGCACTTATCCTGAGCCAGGACCTGTAATGCTCTTATCCTTCTGCGACATTTTAGTGAGAGCCGTTCCTAGTTACCCTGCCGGTCGATATGTCCCGTTTTTTCACAGCTTGTTTTTTAAGATACCGATGAACTTTCTCCCGGGCCGGCTACCCCCTCCCATGATTGCCACTCGTCCCGGATTTCCTCTCGAGTCTCACCAACGGTTATCTACCTTGAAAGTATCCTCCTTGATGTTGATCTATTCCCCTCCTTGCTCCAACCAATGTCGACAGCAGGCGGCCCCAATAAGAAGCCACCGCACGTTCTTTTCCAAGCCGCCGAACCCCGGCGAATGTTAGTTTTTTGCCCTTTTTTCTTTTTTTGGACGCCTGTTTATAATATCATTCTTTTTTTTTGTTAAGATCCGTAGTTCGCGGTCGACCCGAATGCAGGCTTGTTCTCCCCCGGGAGTTCTTTCCTTTACTTGCGGTGTCTGAGGTCTGGTCCTGCCTTCCTTTCGAATTTTTGAGGCACCAGCTTTCACTCTAACGTCTCCCCGTGTTTTTCTTTCCCTTTTTGCACCAGTAAATGTTGTGACGCTTTTTTTTTTTTTTTTTCCCTAGGCCCCGCTTTCCTCTGAATTTATGGTTCCCTTCCTCTCATTTTCCTTTTTTTCCCCCCATCGCGGATCCCCTTTTTTCCCCTTTTCTTCGCCTTCCTTTTTTCTTGTAGTCTCGAAGGATTGCATTTTTTTTTTCTTTGCCTGGGTCGAAAGACCGAGTCAGACTTTTCAGTTTCCTTGTTGGCTTCTGTCATCTCAGGTCTTGTAAAGTTTACGGCTTGCTCCGTCTTCCCAATAACTATTCAGGCACCTTCCAACAAACCTCTTCCGTTTCCTCTAGAAATGAACTCTTTTGCCAACGTTCCTCTTCTCCCGTAGACACTTTTTTTCTGTCCGTCGGTTACGACACTTTTTTCTGAAGACCGCCTTCGACCTTTTTCATTATCCATTAGTTGTACTTCCTTTCACTTTACGTATACCAGCTACGGCCGTCTATCCTCCGGAATGCTTTTTTTCGCGGGACGAGAACCTCTAGGATGACGTTTCCCTATCGGCTTGGCTTATCTCAATCATTGGCCCCTCTTAGCTTTTTTGCAACAAGCTTTCTCTTCCGAAGGGGTCCTGCATCCATTTTTGCTTCGCAACACCTTCTCTTCCAATCTTCTCATCCGCGTGACTGACCCTGACAGTCCCCACTTTTGCTCCTTCAGCATTACCTTGGTTAGGCGCTCCCGATCGTTTTTCATCAATTCCTGATATGGCGGAGTGTGTTGTCTTTCGTCCTGCGGATGCGCTCCCACTTCTTACTCTTTCAGACAAAATCAAATTTTTTATTCCTCTCCTTATTGGACTGTTTTTTAAATCCGCCTTCCTTTCCTCTCCCGCTAGGACGGTGACCACTCGTTCCCTCGTAGAGTTGGACCCTAATCCCTTCGTCTGTAGTCAAATCTCTGTTATACTAGATTCGGACGTTTGCTTTATCATCTTCGGAAGTTTCCCCCTATCAATATGGTTCTGTGCTATTTTCTTTTCTTTCGTCTTTACAAAATCAGATTCCCCCCCTCCTGCGGACCCCAATTACAAACTTATTTTTTTTCCTCCCCGGCTGGCCCCTCTTCCCTCATTTCTTTACCCCCCCCCCCGGCAGTATCTGACAGCTTATGGAATTTTTTCCTCACAATCCTTTCGGATTTGTAAGAGTTTTTTTTCTTCACGCCTTGCTCTACTGTTCAAATCCCTTCCTTCCCAGCCCGCCGACAAACGTTACTTTTCGCCGCCATGTTCCAGCGGCATTCCTTCAGCCCAGCGTCAAGCCAGCTTCCTTTTTTTTGGTGAAGGATCTCCTTTTCTTTTCTGATCTCCTTTTCAAGCCCCAGTCTATCCGATCTCGGATTCTTTTTCCCGTCTCTTTTCTTTGGAAGCCCACTGTCGGACAATCTTTCTGGTCCCTTGAGCTTCGCCACTCCCCTTTTCTTTGAAGCGTTCTATTTTCCGTTTTTGGCCGTCCACTCTTCGACATTTCAAGTTCCCCTTTCCTTCCGCTCGACTTCCCAAAAGTCCTCCTTTTTTAGAGGTCCATTTTATTCCTTTTTTCCTTCGGGAGGTCCACCCCCCCGATCGCTAACTTGCATTCCAAGCGGCTGTTTTGAAGCGTGCCGTTTGTTGTTCTTTTTTTTCTTTTATTTCTTTGCGAGTTTTACGGCCCCTTTTTTTTCTCCTGAAGCCTTTCCAATTTTCAGCACACCTTTTCCCCTGTTCCTTTTTGTCATCGAACGCTGGTTCCCCGGCATTCCCCGGCACTTTCGGTTCCTCACTGGTGGTCGCTTTTTTTTTGTGTTTTTTTCCTTCGTTCACTTTCTTCCTGGAGTTAAGACTTAACTTAATATTTCAAGTCATTTCCCCACCTACTTTTTGTGCCTATGGTGGAGTCGTCCGTTGTTGAGGGGCTGCTGTACGCTTTTTCTTTCCCCCGTGAGCGCAGAGGATCGTCTTGAATCCCCTTCCAGACATCCCGTTTTGGGGAATGTAGGTTGACGGTTTCACCCTTTTTTTTCTTTCAGTGTGTAAACAGTTTTGGCTGTTTTTTCGGAGTCGTTTGTACCGGTCTCATTAAGACAATTCACTTCTTTTTGATAGCATGGGGTACTGCGGATTAATTTCCTTCTATCGCAAAAGTTTCACAGAAGGTATCCTTACTCAATGGCCGTGTTTGCTTGGCCTTCAGTTTCAGGGCCCCCCCCCTCATGTGTCAGTTTTTGCATTCTCTCTGTTTTTCCTTTTTTTCTGGAGATCACTACCTCCCCTGTGTTCTGCTTGCGCCCAATTACGTCAGCGCTCCTCCCCCTCATCCTCCCCTTTAGTGCCGTGTCTCTCCCTTTTTTTTTTGGTCGTTTTTCGACTTCTCCCCATGAGAAGTTTTTCGTTCCCCCTTTGAGGTGATTTCTTTATTACGACTTTTCCGCCCCCCTCACCTGTTGAAAACGCAAGCTCCCCTCTTTCTCTTTTCTCTACGTCAATTCGTTCGTTGTGTCCCTCTTTTCTTGCTCTCTAATTTTACAAGCGGCCGCTCCTGCACAACCAGTCCCTGCCCCACAATGACTTCCCACATTCCTTTCGTTGAAGTGGAATATATTGAAGTTTTTTTCCCCCTCTTTTTTCAATTGGAACAAACCTTTTTCTTTTTTAGTACCTGTGACCGTCTCGTGTCTTGTCTTCCTTTTACTGGGGCTTTGCGAATTCAATAGTGTATTTTTCCTCCTTTGGCGGTTTTTCCCCTTACCCTGCCCATTCCTTACCTTGCATCACTTCTCCCTTTCCCCCCTTTCGTCCCCTCTCTTCTCAAAACACCTTTTTTTTTCCCCCTCGCACGATGAGACTTTATGATGATTATTTTCTCATTCCCATATTCTAAAGTTGAACATGGCTTTCTACCTGGGACCTTTTGACATTTAGGTTCGCAGTGGTCCCTTTGATGTCTCTTCTCCTCCTTAGTTTTCCTGTCAACTGAGTCCTTTTCTGCTCTTGCTTTTTTTGATGACGGAGGCCCCCATGTCTATCTCCCTCGTTTTGAAGTTTGCTTGGAAACTTTCTTTCTTCATCCACTTCCTTTAAGTGTCAATCGTTTTCTCCTGTTTCGTGAAAGTCCCCTCATCGCGAATTCTGTATATACCAGTCCCCCCGTTTTTAGCGTACGTTTTTTCTTCGTCCTTTGGTGAGGTCGAGACCGTTTTTCCTTTTTAATTTTTTTCCTGAGTGCTGCACGCCGTTTCACCGATATCCGGCTTTGAAGACCCGCAGTGCAACTCGACTTTTTTTTTTTCAGGCTTCATCCCGCCGTATATCTTTTTCTTTCCGTGATTATTTTTCAGTGCGACTCCGGCCTTTTTTTCTGCGTCCCCCTTTGTGTCCCTTCTCTGCGCATCGTTCTTTTTTTCTTGTGTTCCCGAGTAAACTTCTTGCCCCCGAAGTCTTCCTTTGTGAGCGTTTGTCAGACCTTTTTTCTTACTTGCGCACTTTTATTATTTCTATAACCTTCGTTTTCCCTTTTTAACGAATTTTTCCCTAATTTCTGTCTTCTCCCTGAAGTAGAAAGCGGTGTTGACCTGCATTTTCCTTCTTCCCTGGATGACAACCCCGGTATCCCTTTTCTTCGAATTTCGTGAGGTGTAGGTTGAGGCACGTTTCCCCCTTTTTTAGCAGCTTCGGCTTGATTTACCCGCCTCAGATCCTTCCAAACCATTTTTCTTTCCTTCCTTCCGTTTTTCCGCAGACATTGGGGTAGTAATGATGATTTTTCCTCCCCCACGTGATGATTTTTGATCGTCTTTTTTTGTCTCTTTCTTTATTGTTTTTGATCTTTTGTTTTTTTGTGAGAATGAACCCCCCCCGGCTTTTAACTTTGACACCACCGTTTTTGAAGACCACGCGAGCGCTCCGTTATTTGGCAAAGATTTTCCTTAAGCCGCTCTTTCCGTCAAGTTTTTGGCTTTTTTCCTCTAATTGCCCCAGGTTTTTCTCTCCCCTCCTAGATTTTTTACCTCGTGTATTCCTCCCTTTATGGACTGATCGTTTTTCTCACGCCTGTCGAGAAGTTCCCCCTTTTTCAGCGTCGACCAGAAACCGTTCCGCCCTCAGGGTCGTGCTGTGTCCCCTTAGATGGAACTTCTGATGTTTTGCTGCAGAGTGATGAGTTCTCTTTGGTTGTTGAAGAGGCACTCTTATTTTTTATGTGTCCGCCTTTCCCTCTGTCCTGATTTCAATCTGCATTTTTTCTTCTCTCTCGTAGGCGCCCTTGCCCCCGTCCTTTTCCGGTCTATTCTCTTGACTCCGGTTTCATCTGTCCTTTAGCCCCTCCGCATCTACGCTGGATGTACGATACCGATTCTTTATTCGGCGCTGTTCACCGCATGCAGATTGACCCTTCGTGCCGTTTCCCCTCTCCTGTCTCCAAGGGACCATTTTTTCCCTCTCATTAGACTCTCCCTACTGATAGTGATCCCTTCCTGTCCCAGATGGATGACCAACCTTTTTTCTCTCTTTTCATCCTATACACCTCAGAGGAGCATCTTTACAGGAGCGGCAGTCAGGTCCGTCGTGCAGGACGTATGATTGAGTCGATACTTTTTAAGACTCCTCCGGTGGGGTTGTTTTTGTCTCTGCTGAATCAATTCGTCCAACGTCCGGTTCTTCACGTTGTAGAAGGGTTCGGAGTAGGGACGTGGCCGCCCTTTGACCCGTCCCACATGGCCTCCCCACCATCCCTCCCTGCCATGCACACACCTCGATCTCCCCCTTCTCCAGCCCACCTGCCTTAATTGGGGCAGGCTGAGTTTTTTACCGACTTAGGCTGCATTTTTGTCCCTTCCCGTTGACTCGGGCGTTGATATCATTTTATGAGAAGAGACTTTCCTGGAAAGGAAACGGTTTTTTCTGTGCCCCTTCTTTGCAACATTCATTCTTCCCCTTTCGGTTACCCCGTGAGCGTCATATGGCCCCTTTTTTTACCATCTTTATAGTATTTTTTTATTACTCCTCTCTCGTGCCTGTCACGGTTCCTTTTTTCCCGAATATTTTCCCGGGTTCCCCTAAGCTGCAGCCTTAAGGTCCTGGTCTACGTCGGATATTTCAGTATCTTCCGGTGTATTGCCCCCCTGTCCCATAAAGAGTCCACTGCCCCCTGCCCAACCCCCCTTCTCGCACGCTCTGTTTCCGTTACGTAGGAGGGAACTGTCATTCTTCTTTTCGCCGTTTTTAACTTTGCGGATCTTTTTCTCTGTGCCCTTCTTCGACCTCTTCTCTGTTAAAAGATCAGGATAACTCTAGAGCTCCTTGAGTTTTTACTTTTTCTTTTTCTCGGTTTCAGCGACCATTTTTATTTTCCACGAGTGACAGTAAACGCTCTTTTGACAGCTTGAAAGTCTTTGTCCACCCCTCCTGTCTCTCTCCTTTTTCTGCCCCGCTTGGTTTTTCCATTTCTTTTTGTGTCTTCCTCAATTCTGGAAGAGCCCCAACCATATTCGGAACTTTTTCTGGCAATCTTAAGCTCCCGTAGCTCTTTCAACGTTTTTGATCCCAATCAGAATTACTCCCCCCACTTCCTTCTCGAGTATAGGCCGTCCGATTATTTTTCTTTCTAGGTTATTTCTGGTGAGATCTCCTGCGGCTGCTCCCACAGTCCTTTTTCACAAGTTTGTACCAGTCCTCCCCCTCCTTTTTCTTTGATCTTACCAATGTTTTTCTTTTTTCACTTCCTGTCGTCCTCCCACAGAGAATTTACCCCTTTCGAAGAGACTTGACTCCAACATTCTTTTCCCTCTCATAACTTTCACAAGACGTTTATTCGTACTTTTTTGCCCTTTACTCGGTTCCCCTGTCCTCACACCCAGATCCACAAATAGGGAGTTCCCTTTTTCCCTACCGTTACGTTCGACCCCTCCTTTTTTTCGATATCCTTCAACTGAAAAAGTACCCCCACTCTTAAGGCGTCTCCGGTCCCCTCTTCCTTGCACAGTCCTTCATCCGACCCCCCTTTTCTTTTAAGCTTGCCAAAAATCCTTTCGGACGTTTGAACTTGTACTTTACTTTCCCTCCCTTCCTTCTTTTCGTTTGTGCAAGTCGGAGCTTCCAGTCCTTTTCCCACACTCCCGTTCCGACAGTCCTCCCTTTTCCCTTCCCTCCTGACAGAGTCATTTGTCCCCCGTTTTTTTTTTTTTTCTCTGCATTCTCTCTTCGCACGGTCACTCCCCCCTTTCGAAGTCTAGGAATCGGCCCGTCCCTTTCCTTCTCATCGTCCTTTGTCCTTCCTTGTTACTTTCGAGTAGATACAACTTTCGGCAGAACAAATCCCTACCTTCCCTCCTTTTCCCGTTTTCTCTGAACGTCTTCCCACCCTTCCCCGGAGGTTTTTCACGCTCTTTTCTGTCAATGTCTGTCCAGTGACTTGTTTTTTGTCCCCAATGGTCCTCCGGGCTGTTTTTTCTATCCTTTGTTTTTGTGTGTGTAATTTTTGTTCCCTTGTTTTTTTCGGATTTTCATTTTTTGGTCTGTACCCTCTAGTTGTTTTTCTTCCTCTTTCTCTGGGCAAGGAGGAGGTGTTGGCGAGTTTTCCTGGGCCCTTTTTATGTTCTTCGCTATTTGGCGGCAAGTAGTTTTTGACCTATTAAGCAACACGACGCGGCTTTTTTCCGCTTTTCCCTTTTTCTACCGCCCTTTAACGTCTCACGGCCCCTTTTTTTGGCACTTTACTCCCCGGCTTCTTGGATTTTTGTTCTTTTCGCACCTTGGGTATTTTCCCCCCTCTTTCTACTTCAATTATAGTACCACATTCCCGTAAACGTTTAATTTTTCGTCTGGGGCTTTTCCTGTTTCTCGTAAGGAGTCCATTTTTTTAAATTCGGATTAGCCTCGGAGAGAGGTACTTCCCTCCCCCTTTCCATCCCCCCCTAGGGTGGGTTTCGCGCTGATTTCCCTTGCGTTTTATGTAGGTGGTAAAAAGTCTGTTGTGTTTCCTGGAGTTTTGGTTCCCCCTTTAAGTCTCAGTCAATAAATCTTAGTTTTCTTGGACTCTCTTCCGCGGGTGTGCATGAGTACGTTTCATTTTTAGCGGGCTCTCCTACAAAACTGGCCATCCGAAGGCATAGGCTCTCATCACTTCTCCTATATGGAGTGGGATGATTCCTTACTTTTGGTCACCATCCCTTTTCTTGCCCCTTCTTTATATTAATCTCAATAAGTTGTTGTTGTTCTTTCTCCCTCAAAGAACCAATATTTCAGGTTTTCCTCCCTTCCCCTTTTTCTGCCTTTCATTGAGAACTGTCAACTTTTTTTTTTTTCTTTTTTTTGATAGAAGCGCCACCATACGCTTTCCTTTTTCTCTCTCGAATCTTGTGTCGTCTGTCTTTAAGCCCCTCTCCACTGCCCAAATAGTTTCCACCTCCACCGCAATTTTTTCCGACCTAGTCCTCCCTGTTTAAGATGGAACCTCCTAGCCGTTTTTTCCCTATTTTTCAACTTTCCTAATGACCTGAATTTTCCCTACTCTTCCCCAGAGGAGAACCCGATTTCAAGTTTCCGTGGAAGTTCTTTAAGGTCTCCCCCGATTTTGGTTTCCTCATACAACACCCCCTAAGCCCAGTCCTTTTTTCTTTTCCCTTTAACTCGCTTTCCTTGCAGTAATCTTTTTTCCTTCTGACGAATGTCCCGCTGGTGTCTTATCCCTCCTGCCAAGGGCCCGTGATAGGTTGAAATTTGACCTTGCCACTCGTCCCTTTCTCCTCGCTCCCCTTTTCCTCCCCCTGCTCCATGAGTCCAACCCAAAGCTTTTTCCGCGCCGATGCCGCTTTTTTCGTGTTTACTACATTCATAATATACCTTACCCCTCCTTCCCTGACCTTTTTCTTTTGGAAGTAAGCTTAGAATCTTTTTTTCTCTCTTTCGACTCCTTGTAGTTCTTCCCCTATGACCGCTGCAGAATTAGTTTCTCTGTTTCTGGGGAAATGTCTCCTTATCTGCCTTTTCGGTCCACCCCTGTCTGCCTAACAAGTTTTAACTTATCTTTTTTTCTTTTTAGACGGTTGCGTGTCCCTTTTTCATTCATGAGGACCGGCAACCCCCAATTTATTTTTTTGTGTTCTTCTGTCAACCTGTTCTTCCTTTTGAGGCCGGTCATTGTTTCCCTCTGTTTTTTTCCTCTCTGAAACTGAAGACGGTTTTTCATGAACTGTGCCACCTTAATCCCGGTCTGGTTTTCCAGTCTTAAACGTAAGAGTATAGTTTACTTTTTTCCCCTTAGTTTACGGTGCAGTATGTGCCATGTTTTTCTTCCTGAATGGTGGACTTGTCGTTTTCTTCCTCTCTTCTGGGACGCCCTGTCCACGGCTGACCTACTTCCCCTATTGGTGATCTGGTGGGAATTCCCTCCTTTTCTTCCTTCAGAAACTCTTTGATTGTCTCACTTATTTCGGCTGACGACATTTCCCCCCCACCTGGAATATGGGTCTCGTAGACTTTAACGAGGTGGTCAAGTCCCTCAGTCGGCGCGCCGTCTTCCTTGTTCTTGTTGTTCCAGGCCTGAATCCGTTTTTTTTCTTTATTGTCTTTGAGTCCCGTGATTACCCCCTTTTTTTGCCGCAGCTGATTTGACTTTCGGCGTTACACCTCAAATAGTGACAAAGGCCTAACTAGGTCGCTCCGCCATTGGGTACCGGTATTTTCTTGCTTTTGCCCAAGGATGGAGTGTCGAGTCCTGGGGTCTTTCTCCTCTTTTCCTTGCTCTCTATTGATTTGTTTTTCTTCCCAGCTTTGTGGCATGACCCCTGTTCGGCGTAAAACCTCTTTTTTTTTTTTCCGCCCCATGCGGAGCGAGCCCCTGGAGTTTGGCACCATCTGAGTGATCTTTTCCCCGCCGCTCTTTTTCATTTGTTCCAGCTGAAAATTTTTTTGCTTCCCTCTCCAGAAAGCCATTAAGCAGCAATCCTATCCCCTTTACCCGTGGTATCGAGCCGTTGACCTTTTCCGGTCCTCCGGTACCTTTCTGCTTTACGGCTCCCCTTGCCGCAAGTTAATGCCGTTTTTTCGCTCTTTCCACCTGGTTCAGCCAGACCCGATTCCCTTCCGCCTTTCCCCTCTCGGGACGCAGAATTGCTTTTTCTTTGCGGCTGGCATATTTATTTTTCTTCTCGCACAATGCCGCTCCTTTACCAATGCTAAGAGATATTTCTGAGGCTTCTAGTAGTTAGTTTCCTCACGGCACTAGGACGATGCGCCTTTGCTCTTTTCCTTACTGACGGCTCTAACCAGTCGTAAAGATCGCTCTTCTTCCTCCACTCCTTCATTTTTTAGGATCCCGGCCCTTCCCCCCCCTCCCGCTTTTTAACCCCCTGATATTTCGCGAATACTTTTTCGGTCTTTTGCAAGTGTGAACGCTACGGAGCTCCTTTGCTATCCTTGCCCTCCCCCAAATGTCGAAGAAGGCGTTTCCATCCCTGTTTCCACCGAAATCCCCTTACTAAGTTTTTTTTCTCTTTTTGGGAGGACTGAAAATTGTCTGTTTGCTTT
>Ga0179591_1281866_pt1 | contig 10982 bp, 16 predicted proteins | sample CZOMad2_1_08_16f_FD_182891 | JGI IMG/M metagenome (GOLD analysis project Ga0179591, IMG submission 182891) | Vadose zone soil fungal communities from Angelo Coast Range Reserve, California, USA - CZOMad2_1_08_16fungal (PacBio error correction) | ecosystem: Environmental > Terrestrial > Soil >... | reverse complement strand
TTCCCCTCAGGCCGCCAGCCCACGGTTAGCCGGGTCCTGACTCCCCCCGAGGACCAAGTTTTGCTCGTTGGACCATCTACCTCTCGGCCCTTTTGCTCGTATTGACTTCCCTCTTCCCCCCCTTTCCCCGCGCCGGAAGCTCCGCTCCTTGTTCAGCCGTCCCTAATTTATTACTCATCGAGGTAGAGGAAAATCCCTCATCCCCCAGATTTGCATCTAGGGGTTGACATTATCGCGTTGTCGGAGTTCCTCTCCTCCTTGCCTCTCAGCCCTAGACGGACAGATCGTTCCTCCTCTCCCTGCGATCTTCTAGGGGTCCCTGTCGTTAACACAACCCAATGATAGTTCTTCTTTGGCGGAAGGTTTCCACGCCGCTGAATCAGGCTGAACATATGCCCTCCCCCCTTCCTTTTGCTTGCAGGCAAACGCGATCGTTTGGCACAAACCGAGCAAACCCAAGCAAGTCTGGGGTCCCCCCCCTTCGGTACCCGTTGTCGTGATTTGCCCAATGGACTGGGTCGTGCTATTTTATGTGTCGCGGGCCTCCCTTGCTGGGTTTTTTGCGTACGACTTGGTTAATTTAGGACTCTCCCCCTTTTTTTGAAGCGGGTTTTGCCCAAGAATTTCTTTTTCATTTAGCCAAGGGGGATGAGTTTTGACTTTTTCTTCATCACTTGTATTGAAACGTGCTGATGGCGTCTATTCACTTCTCGCGACTAGAAATACCACTGCGCTTACCCTCGCCCTTTTTCTGCAGTTACTCGTGACTAAGAATTCTGTCTTCCCACGAACCGCAACGCCCACCGCCAGCGCCCCTTTTTCAACCCAGACGCCACCGCGTTTTCAAGAAGCAGCATCCTACAAAGCCGTTGAATCAAGGCGCCCAACTTCGTCTTAGCCCCCTCCTGCCGAAAATGTCGATACCGATCCCCAAGGAAAGCGACCTCGCTCTAACCCTCTGAACCTCTACGAACTTAAAAATATTGTACCGCTTGTCGCGCGTTCCTCGTTACGCAGAGTTGCCTTCCTGCCCCCTAAGTTTTGCATGCTTTTCTCTCCGGTGCCGCCCCACCTTGAGACGAAATTGAGGCTTAAAATTCCCCCTCGCAGAATTTCTAGCCATTTTTAGAGCAGGTCGCCATTCTCCCTTCCTTCTCGCGCGACACAGAATTTTCAGACAGACGGAATTGAAGCAGCGGAAATAGTTTTACCGCCGCATGCTGCTGAAGAATAAGGGACACTCCTCCTGCATCCCGGTTTGCCGGATTTTGATGCACGCAGATAATAGAGCAAGAAGCGAGATTAAATTTGCTTAGGCGGGAATAGGAAGCCAGCCCCTCTCGTGCCGTTATGCTCTCTCCCTTCTCCTAATTTTACCTCCGTGTTAGAGACCGCCTTTTTTTTCCCTCCTGGCGTTCCCTTCCATCACGGGTCATAGTTTCATTCTCTTAGTAGGCAATCTGAGTACTCTCACTTGGCGGCAGCAAATTCCTCCCCACCCCCCCTTCCTTCTTACGGGCAGAGTACTTAGGATTCTGAAATTCCATCGTGAGAAGACGCGAGATGTATTTGGTTACCTTTCCGGCTTGTCGTCCACCCCCTGGAGAGGTATCGGACGCCCCTCCCTCGTTCATTTTTCGTTCGTTTACTCGAATCGTACAGACTATTTAAGACAAGTTTCTTGACTCCCTTTGTGGAGAACTGCGTATACTCCCCTACCACTCCTGCTAAATATTTTTTCCTTTCTTGACAGGTTGCCCTTAGTCTGCGGTTCTTCGTGTACTGGTGTTTTGATATTCCTTTTTTCCCTTTTTTTCGGCGGCGGGAAGGTGTTTCATCGGAGGCTTGGGCTCCTGGCATTTTCGAGCCTTGATTCTGCGCTTTTTCTAGTTTTTTGAATGAGTATGGTATTTTTTTTTCTTCTGTTTTGTAAGTAGTTTTTCGGTGGTGGCGGAATTTTCTGTTGGAGCGGGACGGCTCTAGTAGGAGTATTTAAGCACTGGCCGCGATTGTCTCCTTCCTTCTGGGTCGCTCACAGCCTCTTCCTTTTTCCCTCCCCCGGCAATCAGCACGGTCAAACACGACCATCTTAGTCAACAGTCACGTTCTCTCACACCCTTGGCGACGACAATTAAAATTTTTAATGACAGGTTCTTGGTCATCGGTCACCGCTCAGCGAGGCCGGATTTTTCTCCTGTTCCCCCTCGTTTACGCCTGGCTTACCAACGCAAATGTATACATGTTCCCCACGCAGCCAGAGAAAGCGGGTTCCTCCCCCCTCAAACTGACTCGAACACCCATTTGGATGTTTTGGTTTGCAACGGCTGTGTATTTCCCCCTTCCATCCCGTCCGGTCATGTTTAACTTCAATAAATGCGCGTGAACCAGGGGTCCCACACTTCATCTAACGCTCTGTGGTGTAGCCCGCCTCGGCGGATCTTGGCCTTGAAGCGGCTTAGTACGGCTACCCCCTTCGTCTTGTTCGATGCCGCCGTACGCCTTTCTTCGCGGACTCCCCATGTCCCAGCGATAAATTGCGAACGCACTTTTCTCTTTTCCTCTTTTCCTCGATCGTCCGTGCACTCTCCGGATGAGGTCGGCAGGCTTCCCCTTCCCCTTTTCCCTTTTGGTTGCATAAGATCATATGTCCGGCGAGTCCGCTTGTCCAACGATCAGCGTTTCTTTTGCGATGAAGTGAAAAGCGGGAAACGTGTAGGCCCTTCTTTCCTTAGCCAGGCCCAAGGGGGGAGTCATCACGGCTCTGATACAACTTGGTTCTAAGATGTAGGATGTTTGCCTGGGCCATCTTCCTGCTCCCGATTGTTTAGAAGCGCTTACTCCTTTAGCGATTCTCCGGTTGCCCCCCCCCCTCGCCTTCCCCTTCCTCAAAAAGATTGGCCCCCCTGAGCCACGGCGGGGGCTCTCTCTCTCTCCTACGTGTGTTTTGGCAGTTTTCCCCCAAATAAAGTAGTGTGCGGATTCTTCGCTACCAGCCTCCCCTCCCCTCTGTCTTGAGCATTTCCTGGCGTGGCGCGAGTCTCATAGCACCATCACCCATCTTCATAGGGCTATGACGAATTCGCAGCTACGCTGCCGAACCCATCGACAGCTTGAGAACACGTTTCTCGCGGGGGATGAGAAGCCCTCTTTGCCTTCCTTCCCCCTCCCGGCGAAGACCGTTCCCTCCTTTCCCTTTTCTCACAGCGAACCTCTCTGGTAAAGCGACCGCGCCGGGGGAGGTATGCGTACCTATGGCACCTTGCATTACTGATAGCTCGCTGACCTCGCCTGCGCCTTTGCGCCGCTCGAGGGGATGGTCCCCTTCATCCTAGAGGCATTCTCGGCATATGTCGATTCCTGCTGCGCAGGACTGAAGAGGCCTTCTCTCTAAATGCACTCTCTACGACGCCGCCCTTTAAGCCGATACGGGCGTGATTCTTTCTCCCCCCCACAAATTTAAGTCGTTCATTTTTTGTCGGCCCGGGTGTGCAAGCCTGAAGCTAGGGAACCTTCGTTTCCCCTAACATGGAGTGGCTTTTTCTTTAAATCGAGGAGCTTGGCAACCCCCTGAGCAACCCAAATTAAATGTTTTTTCTCTTTCATTGTTCGGCTGTTGCCCCGCATGGCTCTGCTGAGTATTGGCCCATGTACTTATGCGTTTGCCGCTTTCCCCCATTCCTTTGTTCCGGAGTCCAATACTTTGACCTATCCGTCCTTCAGCCCTTCTGCTCAAGGACGATTGACCCCCTCACCCCTTCCATTCTTTTCGAGGGGAAGATTCTTGACTATGCGGACGTGCATGCATTCTCCAATAGTGAGCATGGAGAGCGGAAACTCCCGCCCTTTTCGACCGCGAGCTAACCCTCAGTTCCTCCTCCATTGCTGTCCAACTCGCTATCTTTCAGTTCCGCGTCCGAACATTCCCACGTCATCCCCCTCCGAGAATTACAAAACAACGCCACCTCTTTTTTTTACCCCAAGACGAGCCAACCAGAGTCCCCCCTCCTCCCCAATCACTTTTTGCGCCTCCCTTACCCTGAGCCAAGCGACAGGACATCAAGCCCCAGACCGCCGCCCCCACGCACTCGACAAGTGCCCACTGACACATTCTCCTTTACCGTCCTCAGCCCCTTCTTCCGCTGTCCCAGTCCCCGAGCACGCAGGAATTATGAAGTCAAACCGAACGTGGCGCGGAGTCCTCAGGCTCCCCATTCTCTCCCTGATGGGCGGAACCTTCCTCTCCCGATCCCAGTTTAAGTCGTAGATAATTCTCTTGTTCACTCTTGCGCGAATACGAGGCTGTGTGGACCGTGAAAGCGGTCAACTTTACTCCCTACCTCTGCGTCTCTTCTTTTCTTGAAGGATGAACCTACCCGAAGTGCTAAATGCTCCTAGACTACACTGAAGGAGTTTGATGTCCTAAACAATATCCTCCTCGTTTTCCTGACGAGAGGACCCTTCCTCCATTCTTGCTGACTATGCCACCTCGGCTCTCTGTTCGGATGAATCTCTTTTCCATACTTTGTTGTGGAGATTCTCTCCTGAAGAGAGGTACGGCTTTCCATTATTCCTGCCCCCCCTGAGGCAAGTAAGTCCCGTGGTTTTCCTCTTCTGGTCTTCCAGCCGGTTTTCGCCAGCAAAATTCCTGCTTTTTTAGTATGAGGATTTAGCTCCCTTCCTTTTCGTGCGGAAAGAATTCCCCTTACAGTACGCCCTTTCTCTTCTTGCGTCAATTATGATTGCCCCTGTTACCAAAAACGGACGAGTATTAGAGAGTCGCCATATAATCCCCTATGGAGGTAGACCTTCGATTCGAAATAGTCGCCCCTCATTTTGAAAGAAGGTAGATCCAAGGGGTCGGCCGACCCCCTGGGAATCCCGGCGCCCCTTTGTTGACATAAGTAGTACTTGGAGGTGAGAGGGCCAGGTCTCGCCCTAGGTCGCACGGCGGGTGTGGGAGTAAGGTAGATTGTTATAGTTTTCTCTGGTCGTCCTTCTTTAGAGGTGACGATTTCGATCCTTGTTCTCAATCAGGCTTTTCGCGCCTTTATCCTTCCAGAGAGGATTTGGGAATTGAATGCATTCTTTTGTTTCCTACGAGGTGTCTTTTAATTCCCTTCTCTGTCGGTGGTTTATACCAGCCACCGGACGAGGATGCCCGATATTGCCGATCGTTGCCCCAGGAACTGAGCCGTCTTCGTATCTTTCTTTGAGGTGCCCACGCGAGGAATTTCTTTCCTGCGCACTCTTTCCCCCAAGAGGATCGACCCCAGTCCCGGCATAGTCAACCTCTTTTGACCCCCTCACCAGATTTCCCCCCTTTCCTTGTTTTCTGTCCACTGGAGAATTTCCTTTGGATCGTTCACCCAATTCACATTTTTTCCTGCTGCCTACGCTTCCCCGAATCCCGAACCTCTTTAATACACGCCGCAGATCCCATGAGCGGGACTCACCCCTTTCCCCCCCCGCACAACCATTTGCATTTGAGATGTTTCCCTCTTGTGACGTTTGTTCTCCCCCGGCCCCCTCTTGAAAATTTTAAAAGTTCTGGAAATATGTTCACTGGACTTAAGCTTTTCCCCCTTGGCCGCCACACTCATCCCCGACTTCTTTTTTTGGGTGGAGAAATACCCTTCTTCTCCTTTAGGCGGCCGATGACTTTAAGAGCACTTTCTTATCTTACCCTCTTTCCCATTCAAGCCGTGGCGCGCCATCAACGAATATGACCGCCGATCCTTCCTATGATAGAAAGCGGATGATTTTCCTTATATCCTCGAGCTTTTTCTCCTTTCTCCCTTTTTATAGTATCGCGACTTCTTGTCCCCTTGGACATAATTAATTCAATACCTTTGACCTTTCCCCCGGAGTTCTTCTTCAAAGATCAGCGGTTCGCGCTGCCTTTTTTACCGGGAACCTTTTTTTCCTTGAATGATTACTCCGCCAGGCAGATTGTTATCCCCTAGACCCCCAAGGGAGCCCCACCCTTTTTATCAAGATTTGATGTTGTCTTCCCCCCTCTTTCGCATCAAGCCTAGATTTCCTGTTTTCTCTTGTGAGTCTCTTGGCAACAACCGCTGACAGGAAATGCGTACCGATGACGGGTGTCTTCGTCCGTCCAAGTCCCCTTCTGTGTAATCTTTTCTCTTCCTCCTCCCGTTGTCCAGAGAACAGCCAATTTTTTTTTCGTCTTCGGCTCTAGACCTCCCTCCTCTTTTTATTTTCATCCTGTTTCAGAGCCAATCCTTTCCCCCCCACAGTCACCCTTCTAGTCTATTATCCTTCTCCTCTACGATTGAAAGCAAAATAGCTTTGTCATAACCTTTTTCCCCTTCTGCCGTCCCGCGCCTTCTCCCCCAGTTGGGCTGGCGTCCCTTTCCTAGGCCTGAAGCCCACACGTAAATAAGTTTTTGACCTTCCTCCAGAGACAACCCCTCTTATCTTTGTAACTTCCCCCAGACCTCGAAGGCCATCAAGTCCCTCCTTCACCCTATGGCACCCCAGACCGTCAAGACGATTCTCCCTCTCCCTGCTAAGTGCGGCCGAGCTTCTATTGCACACATCCATCATTCTCTTGCGGATGTCCCTTCTCTTTTGGTCAGATGTCGGGAGGTCCGTCTCCTTTGAGATCTGCGCTCGCCGCTTCTCCGAGAAGCACCCTGACCCTTCCTTTCTTAGGGCGGTGCGACACAAAACATAGTTCTTTTCTCTCTTTTTTCCGTCCCCGGGGGGCACAGAGATGCCTGAAGGCAAATTTTCGTTTTACATAATTTGACTTTTTTCCTTTACTGTGACAAATCGCGAGAGTTCCCCCCCGCTCCCCAAATGCCAAGTTTAGTGTTTCGTGGTTGCCCCTCCTTTCTTTTGATTTATATGGCCATGTATAGTTCTTGAGATTTGAAGAGGGCGTATTCTTATCTCCTTTTTTGCTCTACCTCCGCATTCGCGCCCTTCTTTTCCGGATGCCAAGCACACTGACGTTACGTCGCAAACGTTTTTTTTCCCCGATTGAATGTGAATTCAGTTATTGAGCTCATTGCCTTCCTTTTCCCCTTCCTCGCCGGTGAAATGGACCCTCCTTCTGACCCGCCTCGCGCCTTATCTTTTTTCCGACGTCCTTTCCCCTCTTTCCATGAAAACAAAATTCCAAACCCAGTGATAATCCAACCCCTCCAACCTCTTTCCCGGACCACGGCAGCAACTGTTTCCTCCATCTCATCATACAACCTTGCCACACTCCTTCCTCTTTTTAACCGCTACTCGGTAAACCCTGCACTTCAAATGTGACCCCTTCTTACCCCCTCCCTCGACCCCTCCGGCTGCACCCATTTCTTCGCCCTCCGCCCCATTATCGTTAATAACCTGCGCGTATTCTCTCCCCCCTTTTGACGACCCACCCCCTTTTTTGACCTTTGGTGACACATTCATCTTTCTCTCTCCCTCTTTTTTCTCCAGGACGAGAGCGACACGATTCTATTTTTCTCCGACTCCCTCTCCTTTGGCCTCCAAAATTTCCTCCCTGATGGCTAAGGGAGTGAGGAGAGCATGGGTCTCCTCTAATCCAATGCTTGGAATTTTTGCTATGTTTTTCCACCCCTAGACGGTTGAAGACTCTCCTCCCATGACTTAACTAATGGCCCTTTTTTTAGCCTTCAGAGATTGGAGATACTTCTCTTTTTCCTCCCTTCCAGTTGGGTTGCCTCTCCCCATTTTTTTTTCTGGGCATATTCCATCACCGTGGCAGGACTATCACGGTTTCCGGCCTGAGGTAAGGAGATTTGTGTGGGTTTTCAGCCCCCAAAGGCACGTGCGTAGGATTCCCTTGCTTTTTCTCTTCTTATAATGAATGAGCAGAGTCCCCCCTTCCCTCTTTTCCTCTTTTGTTTTCGTGGCTTTCCCCCCTTTCTCTATTAGAGCTGCCATCTTCCTTATGTCTTTGGCAAAGCGTCCAATTGCTCTTCGTCCCTAGCGCGCAGCGATTTCAACTTTTAATTTCTTCTTGACCTGATGATGAGCGTTTCTTTTTGGTCACCAACCCAAACTGGTCCGGTGGATGTCCTTCTCTTGACCCCTCCTCGCCGAGGAGGTTGGGTCAGTCCCCCTTTTTTTTTAGCGTGTAGATAGAGTTCCTTCATGTCTTGGCTGGTTAGCATTCTTCATATTTACGCTTTTGGATATCTACTTGATTCTGGAGGATTTGTTCTTAAGGATGGTATGGTGTTTTGTGTACTTCCCCCCTTTGGCGGTTTTGGGTCTTCCCGTTTGTCGGGATCTCGACTTCTCTAGGAGTTTTTCTCCTGCTCTGGCGTATCTGGGACATTTATGAGGTATGTTCTTTAGTTGTTTGCGGGCGTAATCCCTTTAACGTGTACCAACTCTTGCCTTCTCTTCACTTGCATAGTTGCGACCCTTACCCAGGACAAAGTTGTCCCTTCTTCACATGCTGCGCGTCCTGCTACATTTATGATCTTTCAAACCGTCCGGTACTGAAGTTCCCCCGGTTTTTTCTTTCAAACGCAGACGTTACTTTGTACACTCAGACCCCCCTTCCACGTTACTCCCGCAACCCCTCCCCCCTCCCCGAACCCCCCTTTTTGATTCGCAGCGTTTCTCCCCTCCCGTCACTGCCGCTAAATGTTTGGGCACCCCTCTGCTTGTTCCAATACTTTACGGGGGGCGCACACCCCATAACCCGAATTACCCTTTTTGTAGTCCCCGCCCCTTCTAGTTCGAGGTTCGTCTCTCTTCTTGTTCTGGTAGTTCGTTTCGAGGAAGTACCTCTTCAATGGTTGACGACCAAGGTCATCTTCATTTCTCTCTTCCCCACGCGGATGATTATTTATCTCTTCCCCAGACTTTCGTGGAGGTACGAATAGATTGTTCCTGATGGCCATTTCTCACGGCCTGTATAGACCCCCCCTTTTCCTCGGCGAGGTACCCAAACCTAGCTTTGCTGCATTTTGACCGCGGTCAACCTTGTGGGCTGCGGACCCGTCTGCCTCGTCTCCTTTTCCTCTCCTCATTCCCCCCTTCTCCCCGAAACTCCCCCTTTCTGTTCCTTTCCAATTCTAACCCTTTTTCCAATCTTGCGGTGATGTTTTAGATTCTCTTCCCCTGGCGCCAAAAACGGACCAGGGACGCCTCAACAGTGTTGCTTTCTCTAGCCTCTCTTTCCTGCTTCTTCTTTCCTTTCCCTTTTTTTTTTTCTCGCGCTGACTCCCGCCGTTGATGTTTCGAAGCTGCTGCATTCCGGCTCTTTTGCGCCGACTCTTCATATCACATCATATTCTCTGAACCATTTTCCCTCCCCTCTCTTTCCTGAAAAGACTCCCTCCTGCTCCGTGGTGGATGACTTCTCCCGCTGGCGGACTTTTCGCAGGTTCTTTCAACGCGTTCCCGACTAGTACATGCCGCCGCGAACCCTCTTTCCCTTTCCCAGGAGGAAATGCTAACGTCTTCAGTACATATTTTTTTTCTTGGTACTCTCCCGCACGTGTCTGGCTGACCTCAGCCGGTCGTCCGTTCGGTCTGAACCCCTCTTCTTTGTCTAGTTCTAGCCACAACCCGACCCCCCACCCACACACCAAAAACACCACACCCACCCCATCCCCACCCCCCCCCCCCCCCCCCCCCCCCCACCCACCAACCACCACACCCCAAAAACAAAACACACCCCCCCATCCAAACACCCCACCCCCCCCCAAACCACCCCCCCCCCCCCCCCCCCCCAACCCACCCCCCCCCCCCCCCCCCACCCCCCAACCCCAACCACCAGGAAGATGTCTGATGGTCGAGGAGGTTGCCAGAAATTTTTTTCAATTTTTTTCCGAAGCCTTCCTGAAGCTTGAAGTTTGCGACCACCCCCCAATTTCCTCTTCTGTCTTATTTTTGACACGCCTAAGTACTGGGACATCCGTTTTACATTGACCCGGGAGCCGGCCCTGACCTTTTTTTTTGCGTGGCAACCTTAAACACTCCCTGTTGTTCGATCAGTTGTGCTTAGTTGACCCCGAAATGTCGTTAGTGATATGGGCCCATGTATGGTCGGAGTTTGATTTTACTTTTTTTTAGCCCAGGTAATTTCCACTTCTTTCGCATTTTTTTTCCTCAGGGACCAAGTCCTTCCCGCCCCCGGATGCTTTTTTACCAGGGGGGTTTTTTTTTGTTCTAGGTTATTTCGCCTTGAGGGATGTTTTTTGACCCGTGCTGTATTCTTTCCCGACCCATTCCTTTTGACCCGAGACTCCTAATGGTGCTCGCGCCAGTTCCTGCAGGAATCGTCTCTCCCCCGCATTCCCCCCCCTCCTTCCCCTCCACCGTACCCCATAACCCCCCCCCCTTCGCACACCAGACGCCACCGCGGTATTTTTACCTTCAGTCATAGCTCTCCCCAGCCGCAGAAGTTCCTTCCAATGACGCTTTTTAAAGACCTGCACGACATACGTAACCGCTCCCTCCCCTTAAAAAGGAATTTAGAAACCTCCCCGCTCCCGTCCTGTCGACCTTGATCACCCTAAGCTGCGCCAGTCGCTCTTCCTCGAGTGGCTCTTTTCTATGCTCGTGTTTAGCCGTCAGCAACGTTCTCGGAGGTCAGCCGGTCCTCCCAAATGTTTACATTTTTGGCGGACACCAAAATCTCTGAGCTTCCCTGCGACAAAGCAATATCTTCCAGCAAATAGAGTAACTCATATGTCTTCTTTTCTTATCATCGAGTTTTCCTCCAGTGCAAAAGTCATCGGCAAGGGCTTCCTCGAGAAAAGTGGTGCATCAACTCTTACTCACTTGCAGCGCCCTTTGTCGTATTTTTTTCTTCTCCACCCTCCCGTGTGTCTGAGACGCCGAGCTTCCACTATGGTCCAGCTGATGGACCTATGCAGACCACCCAGAGACGCATTTTTTTTATTACTTCCAGATATTTTCTAATCCCCTTGGGTTTTTGATATAGTTATAATTTTTTGATGCGGGACATATAGTCCATGCAAGGG
>Ga0179591_1268372_pt1 | contig 10982 bp, 14 predicted proteins | sample CZOMad2_1_08_16f_FD_182891 | JGI IMG/M metagenome (GOLD analysis project Ga0179591, IMG submission 182891) | Vadose zone soil fungal communities from Angelo Coast Range Reserve, California, USA - CZOMad2_1_08_16fungal (PacBio error correction) | ecosystem: Environmental > Terrestrial > Soil >... | reverse complement strand
CGTCTTTATGCTGGTGTCTGTCTTGCCGCGGGTGGTTCTGCTTTCTTCCCTCTTTTTAAAGCCGTGCCTGGCCCTTTTTTCCAAAATCTTCCTTTTCCCAAGCTCAAAGACCCCCGGTCCTCTTTTGTGGGTTCTCTGACCCCCTCCCCAGCAGTCTTTCTTTTTTGTTTTAGTCTCTGGATTATCTCTGACCTTGCTTACCTTTTCCCAATCTCTTTTTTTTCCCCCCCCCCCCCCCCCCCCCCAGGGCCAGTGATCGGGTCTGCGCCCTCCCCCACCACTTTTTTCTTTTTTTTTCCTTATGGCGAAAAAAAAACCGTCTTTTTCATTGTCTCCTTCCTCCCCCTCCGATCTTTTTTTTTTTTCCCTACCTAGGTATGGAAAGGTGTCCCTTCCGATCACCCCCCCCCTCTTTAACGAGTTTACCCCTCGCACTTTTCCGACTTCGCCATCGGGGTTCTGGCTACGAAGCGCTTTCCCTCCGCGGGGATTTAATCTCCCTTTACGGCGGAGGTCCTCCATCTGTGCCTTTCCAACGGTGGTTTTTTAACATTCCGTCGTTTTCTCTTCAGTGCGTGGTGACTCGGCTTCGCCGTTTTCCAAGTTTGTATGCCCCTTTCCCCCCCTTCTTTGTTATCCCCTTCGTCGTAATTTCCCCCCCACCCGTTCTCTGTCCCCGGACAATAAACCCCCCCCCGTCCTGTGAGGTTCCCCCGTCCTTCCGTCGCGCCGGGAGCTTTTTTGCTTTGGACGGACGTTTCAAGGACACTTCCCCCCAACAAAACCCCCCACCTTATTTTCCGATGCTGGCGTTTGCCCCGGCCGTTTTGCAATCTTCTTCCCCGCGTCCCCCCTCTTTTCTTTTCCCAGAAATCTTCGTCCCCCCAGCAAAAAAAAACTTTCCCCGTTGTTGGGCTATTACGATGGGACTTGAGCTTCCCGGCCCCCCTGCCCCCGCTAAAATCCTCGGGTGTCTTTTTTCGCTTCTGCATGGATCTCTGGCGCCGGTCCTCTGGCTTAAAATTCGGGAGGGTCTCGGCGCACAGTCCATTTTGGTCATCATCCTGGTTGGTCACAAGGCAGTCGGATTCGTATCCCCCCCCCCCGGGGCTCCCCTCCCCCCCCCCGATTCCTTCGCTTGGTGCGAAAACCTTCTTGGTTCCGCCTTGCGTCCTCCCTCCTTGCCGGACCTGGGAAGACCCACAACCCGCTCCTGTGTCCCGCTCTCCACCGACAACGCCTCTTCCCGGCCCCCTATCTTGCCAATCTACGGTGGATCTCTTTTGGCTGAGAACCCCCGAGTTTTGTTCCCCTGATTTTGATTCCCCCCTCTTTTCGAATACGTTCCTGTCGTCCTGCCGCCTCCCCAGTCTTTTTGGGGTCCGAGACCTTTTCTCTGACTGATCTGTTACGTCTTTTTTACCCCCCCTTTCCCCCCCTACCGAACGTCAACGAAACCACACAAGCTTCGCTTCGAATGATTGCCCTTGGGGCGTTGCCTTGTTATACAGCGGCGGGTTTCTCGGTGCTCCCCCCCCCTTTTTTCTACGGATCAGGCCCTTTTGCCCCCTTGGCCTTTTTTCTTTACCCTTTTTGCACTTCGGGTGCCGGATGTCCCTGATCTTGAATGTTTTGTGATCCGGCAACCCTCCCCCCTTTTTTTCGGACATCCCCCCCCCCTTTTTTTCCTCTGCACTCCCCGCACCCCTTGTTTAGCCCCGTCTTCTGGCCGGTCCCTCCTGCGTCAGGTGTTGCTCTAAGTATGGTTTGCTTACTTTTCTTTGACCGGCGCATTTCCAATTTTCCACGTCAGTCCCCTCTTTTTCCCCCCCCCTCTGAAGAGTGCCTATGAAATTCTTTTTCATCGATCTCGCCTCAAACACCTTCCTTTTCTCGTTAGTCATTTTGCCAGTTCACCGCAGTCCCTTTTTCCTAGGTGAATCTTCATTTTCGGGACGTTTCCCTCCCCTTTCCCATGAAGGTATCCCACTTTTTATGATCAAACAATCCTTGCTGTTCTGGAATGCTGCGTTCCTCTGGTTTTCCGCAAACGCAAACTTCTTCTCGGGCTCCGGTACTTTTGGCTAAGTTATTCCCGGCAGTTTCGACAACTGATTTTTTGTTGTCCCCGACTTGCCTGCTATTGTGTGTCTCCGAAATGTCCCCAAAGAATGATCACTTTTTTCCAGGGCACCCCCCACCAGCTTCGCCTTTTTCTCCCTCCCTTTACTTTCCCCCCCTCAGGAAATTTTTCCTCGGTCCTCTATACGTGTCTCCGGGTCGGATTCTCTTTTGGGTCCAGGTTCGTTTTTAATCACCAATTTTGGACCCGCCTTTTTTTTTTGCCCTTCCGGCCCCTTCGATTTCCAGTCAGTTCTTCCCCCCTCGCCGACCTCCCCTCTGGCCGCCAAACCCCCTGGCCGGTGATTCCCACGATTTTCTTTGTAGCCTGTTGCACGTGGCCCCCCCCAGTTCTTCCTTTATGTTTTCTCCATCCCAAAACCTTGGGCGGTCGCTGACGTCTGTAAGGACTTGTCCAAGGGTCCTTTTTTTTTTTCGACGTTCCTTCTTATTTGACAGAATTTCCCTTCCTCTTTCTCGCCCCTACCGTCTTCCTGTTCTACAACCTTTACTTTTTTTCTGTTTGGGTTGTCCGGACGTATTTTTTCTTCCATCTTTTTTCCCCATGTGTATTCTTTCTTTCCCTCTCCTCGTTGGTGTTGTGACTGTCCTCCACTAACCGGAAGCCTATCAATTTTTCAAATACGTGCCGTGGTCCCCTCGGTCCCCACCTTCTTAAGGATTGTCCTGGCGGTTTTTGTCCACGTTCAATGCATTCTTCCTTGTCTCCCCTGCCCGGGTTTTCCCAATTCCTTTTTTCTCCTTTTCCTTCTTAAAGCCCTTTTTTGCCTTGGCCTTTGCCCCCACTCGTCCAGAGGGTCCTTCACCCTTACCTGTTTGAGTGCACATCGCTGACCTGCTCCCTCCCCCTGAACATGAGATCTGCCTCCCTTTTTTCCGGTTCTTGTGGCGGCGTAGGATTTGATTCTGTTAAGGTCGCGTATTTTTCTCCTTGGTCCCTCTTCTCTCCGCGTGGTGAACATGGACTGTCTTCCAAAGCCCTGGGCTTGTACTTTATTTTCCATCTCCTCCGAGTTTTCATGGCCTAACTGGCGCTCCCACAACCCTTTTTGGAATCTCACCAGCCCTTTCGTTGGATTGGCCCGTTCTAGAGTCACGGAATCATGTGCTGGCCCTTTGTCAGGCTGTTTTTTGTTTGTGTGACCGTCGGTTGTTTGCTTCACGAGTCGTTTCTTTCAGTTATCCGCTTTCGCCCGTAATATCTAGTCATGAAAACCCTTTGTTTTCCGCTCAATTTCGAACCTTTCCCTGCGTTCCAGAGCTGGGAAGTTATTGCACCTTTAGCGTCTTGCAACACGGCCGTTTTAAGGACCTCGGACAGTACACAAGTTGATGTGCCTTGAATATTAATTCTCTAGTTGCACCTAATAGGGGTGTCTCTGCCCCCTTTTTTCCTCTGGGATCTTCTCGGTTGGAGTTGTGGAGTGACCAGTTCCCTGTGTTCTATCCGTTTTTCCTTCTGGATCGCCTCTTATGAAACCCTTTTTTAATTTGGTTTTCAGCTCTCAATCTTCCTCACTTGTCGTCAGGTTGTTAAACTCCTCTTGATTCTTTTCGGCCCCACTCAGTATCCCCTCCCTTAAACATGCAGAGGTAGTCAACCTCCCGAGAATTTTTTGTTCGCTGCGTCCCCAAAGGTGTGGCGTGTTCCTTTCCTCCGTTTCTTCTCCCTCACGTTGGGATTTGCCCTCGAAGACCCCCCCCCAAACGTCCCGGCTTGCCCGACGTGTCCCTTTTTTTGATTTTCCCGGCCCGCGACCATTCGCTGTTTCTCCCAGGCATCCCTCTTCTCTTTGCCAGTTGATATTAACCTGCCGGGAATTTTCCCTTCTCGCCCCTTAGCACGCCCTTCCGTTCGGATTCTGTTTTCTTTTTTCGACGGTCTCTGTTTGTCCTGGATAAAAATTTTTTCGCTCCTCCGGTCCACCCAGCGATAGCGAACTTTCTTCTACCCTTTTGTCTTGTGCGCGATCGGCTACCCCCCCCTAGCCCTCGCAACAGGATGGCGTTCCTGTTGGGGCATTGAAATCAGAGGGGGCTTCTTTTCGTAGACGCCGCTGCTTGTTGCACAAGCCTGATCTCCAGCATCTTTTGGAGTTGCCTCTCTCCTCCCCATTGAAGGAGGTCTTCTCCCCCCTTGTTTAGTCTCCTCATCGGTCCGAATTTCGCGCGCCCAAAGGAGTACCCGCAGAAGGTTGGTGTTGTTGTATGGGGTTTTTTCTTTCGTGGTGATTTTCATGACTGTGACGTTACCCCCCCTTTTTGAGTGTTACTCCCCCCGATTCCCTTGCGTTTGGCGCTTCCTCGAATTTCTCTCCTCCCGATGGCGGCGAGGTCCTCTTCTTCAAGTTCCCCGCTTAGTGGATTTTAGACTTTTCCATGGGTTGGATAGCGGGATTTCGCCGGGTTGTTTTGCCCATTCTCCTCTTCGACTTGATTGTTCTACAGTTTGCGTTTTTACTTTTTCCTTTCCGATAAATAGACCCCTCCTCTTCTTCTTGCGGTACCTTGAAGATTGTTTTGCACCCTCTGCGCCCCCTGAATCAGCCCCCCTTGGGTTTGACATTTGTCATTTTCATTTTCCACTGAACCGTTTCGTTCTTTCGACCCCTTTTTGCCGCTTTTCTTTTTTCCTCTTGAGCACTTTACCCCCCCCCCTTCCCTGTTATGGTTCCCTTGGTTTTTCGGCCCCTAGAATGTCTTTTTGTGACCTTTTTACGGGGTGATTGCAAGATCCCCCTTCCCTCCCCTGGCATTTGAATCTCAGCTTGTTTTTTTTTTTTTTTTGGCCTAAACAAAATTTGCGATAACACTTTTTTCATTACCCATTTATCCCCTTTCCTTCCCCTTTTTTTTTAATACCCCTTTTTTTCCCTCTGCACAGAATGATACCCGCCCTGTCTTACTTTATTTTCCTTCCCTCGACTCTTACAGCTTTGGCCTTCCTTTGGCCCCCCCCCTCCCTCTTGTTTCTGATTTTCTGAGCGTCCCCCCCTTTTTTTTGCGTTTTTCCCGCGTTCCAGGATTCCCCACCTTTTCCCCTCACCGGATTTCTATTGGAACAGCTTCCTCGTTTTCCCCCTTCGCTTTTTCCTCGCCCCACTCGTTTTCGTCTCCAGTTGGGCGAGCCCCATTTTTGGTTTTTGTTCGTTTCCTTCTGATTTTTCTCGTTCCTTTTTTGAGCCGTTAGATTTTGACCAGTTTTCCCCTAGTCCGCTTCCCCCTTCAGCCATCGGGCTTGTTTGATTATCGCCCCGAAGATGACCCTCGTTTTTTTCTTGCCGCCCTTGCTATTTTTTTTTTTTTTTTTTTTCATCTTTCTTTCCAGCCCTTTCCTGGCTTTACCCGTCTCAACTCGCAGTCTGAGCAAACCACTGCCTAATATCTCTATTCATTCCCTCCTTTTTTTTTTTTTTCTGATTTTACTTGTTTTATTCTGACTTCGTCCCTCCCTTTTTTTCCTCTTCTCGATAGTTTACCCCAGCCCTCCCGGCCGTTGTCAATTTTACTTTGACCAAGTAGGGGCCTGCTTCAAGAACCACTTTTTCCCCAGAGGGGGTAGTACCCCCACTCCGTCGTGCCTTCCCCTCTTCTTATCTACTCCCTCTTCACCTTGGAAAAATAGATAGGGGGTTCCTTCAGTCCGATAGGAACCTACGCCCTCCCTACCCCCCACCCCAGGGGATAGTCGAAGTTATGGCCCACCATAATTTATCTCTGTTGTGTCCTGTCCAGGGAACCAACTTTCCCGGTTCCTGTTTTCCCATACAGCGGTGGTTCCTTGTTTAGATCTTTGATCACCCCTCCTCTTAAAAAGCGGCCGCCCAACTCAGCCTTCTCGCCCGGTCTGGGTGTCCCTGTGTGGTCCTGTGAGGGGAATGGCTGGCTTCTTCTTTAGGTCCTATCGGACTAGCCCCCTGTACTTCGAGGCCCACGTTTTGGAGGGTCCCCTTCGTCAGAATTTGGTGTTTTTTCCTCAGTGGATCTGATGTCTTTCTCCCCCCCCCTCTGCCCCAAGGATGCTTTTTCCCCAGGGCGGCGTACTTTTTTCTTTCGTCGTCCAGGTTTTTTCCACCGGCCTTCCTCGGTTGCGCGACCCCTGTCTACAACGTTATTCTGGTTTTTTTTCCGGCTCTCCGTTTCGCCCCATCCCTTCCCTTCTTCTTTAGCCCTTTCCTTTTAGTTTAGGACCCCTGCCTCAACAACCCCAACGTTTTTATTTCACTTTACGATGCAACTTTTTCGTTCCGTGTGTTCCTGTATTTCAAGTTCCTCGTTCCTTTTCGATTTTTTCCCCCCCCCCCCCCCCTCCCCCTCCGCAAAGTTGACCCATTCCCCAAAATTGCCGTAGCCTCGGCGATTTTTTTTCTCTTCTCCGCCCCCACCCTCCCAGCGACCCTAGAAGTTTAAGGAACCTCTTTTTAAGTTCTTCTTCCCTGATTGCAATTTCTGCTCGATAAATTTTTCGCCCCTTGGAAGGCCCCCATCCCGATAATAGTGACTGCCCCCCCGAAGGTGTACTTATTTTTTTTTTTCTCACCCCCTTCCCCTGTTGTCCCCTCCCCACCCCTGGCTGCGATGGTTTTTTTTAGACAGAAGGTGCAGATTCTCGTAAGCACCCGGTTTCCAAGGGGTCGGAAACCGCTTCCTTCTTTCAGATGCTCACCCCTCCCACCAGTCGGTTGACTGATTCGGGTGTGGCGGAACTATCAGGCATTTTCTTCGTACCTGACTTCTTTCCGGTCTTTTTTCCTGGAGTTCAGTCCTGTCGAATAATGTGAATTCGTTTCTGCCAAGGAATCGTTTTCCTCTCAGGTGACTCTTTTCTCCCGGTCACAGTCTTTTTATCACCATAAAACCCCCCCGTTGCTTCACACAACAAAGACCCCCACCCCCTTTTCCCCCAGATCTTCTTCGCTGTTTCCTGAAAAAAGTGTGTGCGTTCTTTGTTTATCAAACTTTGGCGGCGTTCTTCCCCATTTGGTCTCCTCTGACTGGCTTGGTACTCGGCGCCGTGAACCGTCGACTTTGCAGAATTCCCCTTCCCCCGTGTTTAGGTCGAGTTGCTCGTGCCCCCCCCCCTTACCCCCTTTTTTTCGGCCAATTTATGCACCCGCAACCTTTGGCGCTGCCACCACCGCTTCGCAGGCTGGACTGCTTCCTTGTCCCCCTTTGTGCCGAGAAGATTTTCTCGTGACCGGTTCCCATTCTGCAATGCGTTACCCTCCCGCACACGAGTTCCGAGGCAGTTTGATGCTTTTAACCACCGTTCCATCGAGTTCTCGCACAGTTCTTCTCTGGTGCCGATTCCCCTTCGTAGAGAACTCCCCTATAAAATCATGGGGTAACCCCAGTCGAGCAATGTTCTTTCTAAAGGGTTAATTTTTTTCTTTTTCCTTTTCTTTTGCCGGAAGATTTTGTAGTTCACCTTCTTCGCCCCCTTCGTTGTCTCACAGAGGCTAATGTTTTTTCACTGCTTTGTTTCCACACCCTTCCGCGGCGCCCCAGTAGATACTTCGCCGGCAGATACCCCGTTATTCCCCATCTGAGGTCAGGTGGAGCCGGCTCGGTTCTTACGGTTTTCCGTTTTTTTTTCTCACCCCGCACGCCCCTCTGAAGTGGATGAGTTTTCGTTCTTTTCTCTTCAAAAGTTTTTGGTCCGGTTTCGATTTTACCAGTTCGTTCCTTTACGATGATATAGTCCCAATGCGGCAAAAAGCCTGTGATCCATCGGCAATTCTAGCTTTCTTCCCCCAGATTCATTATCCAAACCCTTTTTCCACATTCCCTCTTTTCGCCAAAAATTTTTAATCGATCTCACTGGTTGAGTGTTTTGGACTTGCCTTGCGATTGTCTCCCCCCCAAGTGTGGAAGGTTTTTTGCGCTTTTCCGCATTTTTTCCTCCCCTTCCCAGGTCCCCCCCTTTTTTTTCGTGCCGTGTTTTTTTCTGATGGACACTGTCCTCTCGACGTTCTCTGTTCTCTTTCCTGCCAAATTTCAAATTCCCGTTTCCCCTCAAAACTCAGCCCTTTCCCTCCTTTCCTTCGGTGGGGTTTTCCTCCTTCCTTTTTACTTGTTTTTATTTTGTTACCAACATTTTGTCTCTCTCCTCTTCCCCTCCTCGTTGGTTTTTTTTTTTTCCGATACACCTTTTGGGCTGACTTCACAATTACCGTCTGCTCGCCCCCCCTTCCTCCACCGCGGAAGAGTTTTAGCGGTTTTTTTTTTGCTCCCGTCACTTTGCTTTCTTTTGGGTGGTCTTTGTGTAAATCCGACCGGTCCTATGGATTAATCTTTTTAACCGCCAGGTTTCCCCCCTTTCCTTTTACCCTGCCGTCCCCAGAAGCGCCTTTTCACTTGCTGGGAGCCATCCCGTTTCCAACTCCCGGCCCAGTTGTACCCCCAAATTAAGGTTTTGACCCCCCCGCCGCTTGCATCGCCGCTGGTTTGTTTCTCCCGATCTGAAGGTCGCGCTTTATTCCTGGTCTGTGCAGACCTTTCGGTTAGAAGTTGGACGCTGAACTTTTTCCCGGATTTTTACCCCTTTCAGTTTGTGTAAATAGTCCTACTTTTCCGTCCTCCCTCCCCCCATACACACCCGTCTTAACCATTTTGATACACCATTTTTTCCAGCCGGCTTGGTAAGTAGTGTACTTCGGTTTTTACCGTCCCAGATGCGCTCCTTCGTTTCTGATACTGGTGTTCCTTGAATTCTGTTCCCCTTGTATGGGACCTTTTCCGTTCGACTCCTGCCAGCGGCGGGCCTCTCGTTTCTCCCACCATTGTCCCCCCCAGAGCTTTTCGCAAATCCCGGCGGGCATGGCATTTTTTTTATCTGACGTCCGCCTCGGCCGCAGCCCATTAACCCCCAGGAACCTTTTCTGATGTTGTTGATAGACTTTCTTATTTCGGGTGGCCCGTGGCCTAGGTATTGCACCCTTTTTCTTTGTTGCCCGTCCTCCGGTGAGGTGGCTGAAAAACGAATCGTTTGGCGATCTCTATTTACAATTTTTCAGCTTCGTCCCTCCCGTGCCCCCGAGGCTACGGCATTGGAGGATTCTTCCCCTGGGTCAACAGATAGGTCCGCTATTTATTTTTCCCCCCTTCAGCCCCCCAGGCTCCATTTTCTCCTTGGGTTCTCGAGCCCTTTTTTTTTCGGAGTGGCAGAGCCCGGTTGGTATTGGCCGTGACCCAAAGTTGGGGATGGTGTCCCTTTTTCCCCCTAGTAAGAACACCGTCCCTTTTTTCTGCTCGTTTTCACGGACTTTGGTTCCGGGGGTTCAGGCTCCTGAAAGCGCTTTAGTCTGTCCAGGTGCCCCCCCTCCTTCCTGATCAGTGCTTAAAGGCCCTCGCCCTTTTTTCTTTCGCCCCAAGGCGGACTTTTTTCTATGATGTTTTTGTTTTTCGGTTTCCCGCGGTGTTTGTGCAGGTGTAAAAATACGGGGCGCGGGTTCCATTTGACCACCAGATCTTTCTATTCCGCTTCCCCCCATTAGTTCCTTTTTGTCAGCTGATCAGGCGCAGGGCAACGATCTCACGGCAAACTTCATGCCTGCAAGAATGTTTTTTTCCCCTTAGAGGTCGGCGACGACTTCCTCTTTGACTCCATTCCAGGCCCCACAATCAGGAGAGTCTGATTGATCAGACTCCATCCTCCCCCTGTGTATTATCCCAACTTGCTTCATCAGTCGGACAGCTCGTTCCTGTAGCGACAAGCGCAAGAATACTTGATCTTGCCTTGCTTCGGCCTTGATCTCCCCTGAAGGTTCCTTAAGATGAAAAATGGGATGGTGTTTGCCCCCTGTATTTCGACCCCCTCCCCTTACGAATTGCCGGCGTGGCCGATCCCTTCGCCGGCTTGGACTCCTGAGGATCCTTCGCGGTTGTGTTTGTTTTCGGGCTGGAGTCTCCCCAAGCCCATCGTCTTATTCGGGGATGCTTCGCTACCGTTTTCCTTGTCCTTGCCGAGATTGTTAAGCATACAAGACGATGTACTTTTTGATATTGTCCCCTTCTTTTATTGGTTCCTTTCGGAAAATGGACCAACGTTTTTTTTGGACATTTTGCATTTTTTCTTAAAAATTAAACGTCCCCCGTGCGACGTAAACTCCTTCCCTTTGGCCTTGGGCGGGTTGATCTAAGGGTGACCCACCCATGATGTTGGTTCACCGTGAGGTTAGCCTCGTCTTTTTTTATGGTTGGCCCGGGACGGACTCTGATGTCTCCCTTCACTTTGAAACAGCGCGCACGTTCCCGAACGCCCCTTTCCGCTCCCTCCCACTTTTCCCAAGCGTTGGGCGGAAGTCCTTTGCTCCACCTTTTTGTCGGCGCAACGTTTTGCGAAGACCCGGGCCGGGCCGCGTTTTCGATCTTCTTTTTACATTGAGCCCGCGCCCCTTTCTTCCCCCCCCACCATTTCCATTTTCGTTGGCGCCTTGGATTCTCGTTCCCCGCCCTTTTACGCGCTGGATTCCCAAGGGCAACAAGCCTTGGCACACCGATTATTTTATTGAAACATCCTCCGTGTTTCCCTCTTTTACATCGATCCCCAAGGCGTTTTCGTTCTGTCCTTTGGAGGCATTGTTGGAGTCGGATCTCGATCCTTTTCAGGGTTTTGGACCCCGATTCTTTCTACACAGGTTTTTAGCGCGCCGATGATATCTTAGGCTCCACGATCCGACGGCTTGAGTTGATGGTCTCCTCCCTCTCTGGCTTCTAGTTTGAAAGCGTCCTTGGTAGGGAGGCAAGATTTTTTTCGTACGCCATGCCGTGTTTTAACTTCCTCCTCTCCCCCAAACACCCCCCGCTCCATGCGCGCGGTCTTGATCTCCCCAGCATTT
>Ga0179591_1284491_pt1 | contig 10983 bp, 12 predicted proteins | sample CZOMad2_1_08_16f_FD_182891 | JGI IMG/M metagenome (GOLD analysis project Ga0179591, IMG submission 182891) | Vadose zone soil fungal communities from Angelo Coast Range Reserve, California, USA - CZOMad2_1_08_16fungal (PacBio error correction) | ecosystem: Environmental > Terrestrial > Soil >... | reverse complement strand
CAAACTGGTTTTCCTGTGCCCTTCTACGGTCCTCTCTGCCTTGCAACCTGCGTATCACGGTAGTTTTCTTTTCACCCGGTCTGGCAAGACTCCCTGTTCATTTCCCTCTCTATCCGCCAGCGCCAACAGAGACTTCGGTTCTCCCTTTTATCGTCTGTTTTTTCTCGCGCGGCAATTGTAGTGGGCGAAGCGGTGGTCACTCTCCCCCTCCCGAAAGTATCCCATCCTCTTTCTCTGATCGTGGTCCCTGACCTCCTCTCCCTGGCCACTTTTCTCGAAGTTTTTCGTTCCGGCACGACCCCTTTTCATCAAGAAGGTGAGGGCTTCGCCAACTTCCTTATTCTATGGTCTCTGCTTTGAATCGACCCCCGCAGATAAAAGACCTTCGTTCCTCCCCGCTCACAAGCCTGATCGATGGCCCACGTGCGGGGGAAGACGGGCACCACTTTCGTCCTTTTTTTTTACAACCTCTGGGTAGTCGGATACACGCCTCCACCCTGGTGGTGGCTGTTTTCCAGGTTGCTTAGGCTCCTTTTCTGTCGCCATTCATCCGTGTCGGTCACCGTAACCAGGGAGTATGTCCTCCCCCATTCATTTCTGAAGCTTTCTTTTTCCCTCTTTTCTCCCGCCTGCGAGGAAGCTTCGTAATGGACCTTCTATTTTTGGAGCTCGAGGAGAACAAGATAATCCTCTCCTAATAGAACCGTGAATCTTTTCCCCGCGTTCAGTTCTTAGGGTTCACGCCGGATCTTTTACTTGCTTACGTCCTCCACCCGTCCACGACCGCCGACCACCTCTCCGGGTGGCTCTTCACTTCGACTCTTTTCAGGCCTCTCTTCTCATCGAAAGAGGGAGAGCACAACCAAACAAACCCCCCCCACAAAAAACAAAAAAACAAACCGGAACAACACCCCCACCCAAACAAACCTGCTCCTAACCAACACAAACCCACCCCCCCCCCCCCACCCCCCCCCCCCCCCCCCCCACTTTCACAGTACGCCTTTTCTCTGCCGACCTTTTCCTTTGCATTCTGAGCGCGAGGTGCTCGCAACCTCTGAGCGAGGGGCCTCCCAGTCGGATGAGCGAGGTCGTCGCCGAGGTCGCCCGCGACTTTTTTCAAGAGGCTCGTTAGGAAGTTCGCTTCCTTTACCCTCTTGATAACCAGAGGCTTCTTTTCATCTCTTCTACACTTGTTTGAGAGAGATGAGCCGGGTACATGTTATCGGGACCTGTGCGTCTTTTTTTCGTCGATCCGCTTCTCTTTGCTGACTTTTTCCTAGCCTCCTTTTTCCATTTCTTTTTCTCGAGCGAGGTCTGATCCTGCGGGCCGAGCCCCCCCTCTTGGCCTTCCTGGTGTCGATTCCCCTCTGCGGCACACGTCTCCTGGCCCCGAGAGAGTTCCCCCCCGTAGTTGCGAGCTTGTCGTTTTCCTTTTCGTGCTCTTTTTGTGGCCGGTTCCGCGCTAGGGGGCGGGCAGGACTTTGGTTCTTTCGAAAGATGCGGCTTGCGTATGCGTTTTTGATTTCATGAGTTAGTAGTTTTAGTAGCATGTCTTCTCCATTTTTTCTCCTACGCGTACGGCAAAAGCTTTTTTCTTCTTTTTTCCTCGCCTTCTGTCCCCTTCTTCAATACCTGCGACTGTTTCCTCCCCTTCGATCCGGGTAAGTCCTAGAAAACCTGTGATTTCTTTTTTCTTCTCACCTGGCAATGAGGCGGTGGCTCCACGTCCACTCGATGCGTCCCCCCCACGAACCCCACGAGGTTCTTCCGAGTCCGGGATTGCACCCTTGTTTTGCACTAGTGGCCATCGCTCCCTCTTCGCCGTGACCTCGGGATGACGCCGCGGAGTGTCCCTTCTTTGGTGCTTTTGATATGAGGGCCTCCGATCTACCCCTGTACTAGAAGATGCTTTCCAGTCAGACCGACTCTTTTTTCGTTTCCTGATGCCTTCCGCGCACGTCAGAACACCGGCCTTTAGAGGGTGAGACGTTTCGGAGGACCCTCTCTTTCGGAGAATCTGACTTTTTTTTTCACCCGAGGCCCCCCGCTTCGCCATCTCCACGATGGTATACCCCCTTCTCTGAGTACCCCCTGCCGAGTTCTGTGGCGCTTGCTCTGACGCCCCCATACCACGTTCTGGTTCCGCGGGCTCTTTGGGGTACTTCTCCCCGGTTGTCCCCAACCCCCCTATCTCTGCCGTCGATAGCCATTTAACGTCTTATCCTCTTTACCACGATCGACTTTGAACGGAGCGGGTCCGTCCACGGATCTGGCCTCGGTGAATTTCCTTTTGGAGTAAGTCGATCTTCGGCCCCGACTTCTCTTAACCTTTTTTTGATACCATCCTCCCGAGCTTAGGCTTGAAGCTCGACCCTTTCGAATGTTCTGCTCCGATTCCTCCTTTTCCCTTTTGGATCTTTCCTTATCTTTTCCTCCTCATACGTTGTCGAGCTCTTCCCTTCTTGGTACAGTTGAGATATCTAGCTTCCTTTCTAGAGTTCGCTCTCTCGCGGCATCCCGCACAAGGGTCCTGTACACCCTTCTTGCCTTTCTTCTCTTCACCTCCCCCCGACAGTTCAACGACTTGCCGCTTCCACTTACCGCCAGCGGGTCTAGACGAAGGCGCTTGCTTTACTCTCCGATACAAATGTCTCATCGGTGACCCTGATCTCCCCTTTCTGCTGCACACTGACCCATGCTGCATCCTTAGGACTCACTCGAGGGTACCTGGGAGTCCAGACGCATCCGTTTCAACGACTCCCCTTTCCCTGAGTACCTTCCCCTGATAGGCGCCTTTTCCAGTTCCTTTAAGGTCGTTTCGATGGAGAAGCGGCTAGGTCCCCCAGCCCCCGATGGACTTACCGCCTCGGGCCTCCGACACTTCTCGACCTTCCTACATGGCTTTTTTCTCTCTCCCCTTGATATCCCCCCAAGACTTGTTCATCAAGAAGTAGCACTAGCTCGGCACAAGCTTTCATCTCCTCTTGCGAGGGTAGAAGCGACTTTCCTTCTTTCTTCACTAAAAGTACCCGCCGTTCCATTCTCCCCCCCGATCCTTTCTAATAGTTAGTCCCTTTTCCAATCGGTTGGAAGAAGTTGGCAACAGGAACGGAAGCCCAAATTGGTTCAGTCTTTCAAGACTCAGCTTCTTCAACTTTGTGGCTTACAGAAACGGCTTCCCTCGTCGGCCAGCAGCCCGGTTCGGGGGATTTACAGGCGATGTTCTCTAATTCCTCTTCAGGCTCCGGGGACGAGCCGTTTCCCCCTTCTCTGACCTGTTCCTTTCCGGCGTCTCGGTAAAGTGCGGGCAAGACCAGCCCCCCTTCCACGACACCTCAGCGCAAGCTTCAAACTTCTTTTCTTTGGTTTCTACAGAAGTTAGACAAGACCCTTCCTTCCCCAGTTAATCCCACGACCGACCAGCCCCGGGCCTTTCCGTGACGCAAGGAGACTTTAGGCTCTCCCCAGAGCGTTTCACTAGCGTCCTCTTCTCGTGGAGCCCTTTAACGTTCGCGAGCCCTCTCCCCCGTCCGGGGCTTGATACCCGAAGGACTCTCTAGCCCCAGTCTGGAGTAGTTTTCTTTATCCCCCCCCTTTAGCGGACTCGTAGCCTCATTTTTTCTCCAGGTCAGCCGCGTGAGCGCGTCCCTCGAGATCAAAGAGGTCGAGAGACCATGTTTGATAATCTTTTACTCCTCCCTTTTTCTTCTTTCTCCATGGTTTTCCATTATAGAACTATTTGATGCGCTCCAGTCCCTCCTCCTTCGTTCGAGATCCTTTTTTTCCTCTCTTTCCTCACTCCGTGAGCGCATGAGGCGGAGCTGGTCTTTGTTAGACCAGAAGCTCTATTGGAGGAGCCCTCGATCCTGGGTCCCTTTCCTTCTGTATTTCCCTAGGCGGCCCTTGGTCTTTCCGGACTATTTTCTCCTTTTCATGAGGTGAGCACCGGTCGTCTCGCGTCACGGCCCTTTAGGACTTCTCTCGTTTCTTCGTCTTGTCGGTCCCTTCGGGGTGACAAGGAAGGTTCGTCCTACTTCGAGTGAACCCTATCACTTGGGTAGTAGAGAGGTTCGAGTAGTTCGAGGAATTACTGTAGACCGTTTTTCCTGAGTACCTCCCTTAACCCTCCTCTAGTAGGGAGGGATTTTCTAGTTTCTGCCTTCCAGTTCCCCAATGTCATTCCCTTACGCTGATCGTTCCCATTCTTCCCCCTTTTGAATTCCCCGACGATGGAAATGCACGTCTAGCCCCTGACTTGCCCTCGTAAGAGCTGCGGCGTGCTCAGACGAACACTCGTTTTTCTTCCGTCTTGTTCCCTTCTTTCACGTTCCTCTTTCCATTCTTTGTGCCTCGAGTAAACGTGCCTCTCCTGACGTCGGCGGTTGCGGGCGATATGCGGGTCGATGGGGCCCAAGCCCTTTCAGATGACGTTTTTAGATCGAGTCTCGACCTTCCCCTTTCTTTTGTTGCCTTCTTCCGTCGGCCGGCCGCTTTGTGTCCCCCCTTGCTCGGAGGACCACGATCGAGAGCAATAGTTCGACGGTCTTCTTGTTCCGAGAAGATTTCTCCCCCAATAAATCCTTTTAAGATCTTCCGACTTCCTGCCCTTTTCCCCTACCTTTGATTATAGGTTCTTTCTCGGATGCCTTGTTCACTCCCCCCTGACCTCGTCGTGTTCCGCGGGCGAGCTTTCTCCGGTCCTCTTGTGCAGGATCTGAAGGACGAGTCCTTTCCCCTAGAAACAGATTCTCGGCGTCCCCTCCCCCCCTTCTTCTAACTTAGAGTTTCCTTACGGTCGGCATTTTCTTCGGATTGAACTGGTGTTACTTTTAGATCTCCATTCCGGCGTCGTCATTTTTTTTCTAATCGCGAGCGAGGCTTGAAGCTTCATCTTCCTCCTGATCTTCCCTAAGGACTCCCCCCCTCCTCCGTGTTTTTTTTTCTCGGATCTAGCCAGGCGGCGATCGTAGTCGAAGTTTTCTTCAAGCATCGATCGCTTCCGAGATCGCATGACTCTTCTCTTTCGAGGCCAGGGCAGAATCTCATCCCCTCACGCCCCGCGCACTCTGCTATCCCGTAGACGCGCCCGCTAAGTTCCCCTTGCTCGCTGGTCTCACCACGCGATCCCGGGTTTTTCTCCGACTAGAAGCCCCGTAACCTGCGTATCCCCCTTTGAATACATCACACCTTCCCTCTGAGGGCTTTTTTCTTAGCTAATCGCCATCGCCACCGAGAATCTTTCAACTTGATCTTTACTTCAGGCTCTTCTCTCTCTATGCCAAGGTCGTGGTTGATTTTCCCTGATAGGGGGTCCTCTCCCCTTCGCCCCCTTCTTATCGATCGGTCCGACAACGTCCGCTGTCAAGGCTGAGTTCGCCTTCAGGTCCCGGCATCGTCGCTTTTTTCTCCTCCCCAAGAAGTCGAGGAATCGTCCCACCCTTTTTTCTCCCCCAATTTCCTTTCCCCCCGAGGACAAGGCGAGGGGTGTCTGCGCTCGCGAAGATACTTTTTCCTAACGACGTTTCGGCGTCATATTCGTCTTTCTGATTCCAAGTAGAGGGATGGCTCCGGTCCCCCGGAACTGCATCACTTTCTCCCCGCGCAGCTCGTGACCTGCTTCTGTTCTGGATCGGGCCCCCCAGACTCCCCTGAATAGACGCATCCCCAGTCGCCTCCCGGTTTTCGGGCGGGAAGGGCGCTCTTTCTCTGAACTCAACTTCTGTTCTTCCTACTCTCGGGGCAGCCGGACGGGCCGGTTCATCCGCCCTTAAGCTGTCTCTTTTTCTTTGCGGTAATAGGAGACCTTGGCCTTCCCGAAACTCTCGAAAAGATAGACGATTAAACTACTTCTCGGGTTCCCCCCCCGTCGAACGACTCTTCCTCCAACTTCCGCGAGCCACTCCCTCTTTTTTTTCCTCAGGGGCACCGTTGACGCTTGGTCTCTCTATTTGAATGCGTTTATGCCGCTCTCGTGGTCCCATTGACCACGACTTCGGCCGAGGTTGCGACCTCTCTCAACCGAGAGCGTTGATTCTCCTGAGGTTAGCTAGAGACCCCTGGCGACTATTTCTTCTCTTGTTTTGGTCGAGCCTTGTGAAGCTCTCGAGACGTAGCGAGCGGCGGACCGCGGCGCTATTTTTTCCATGTTTAATCCATTTATCTATATATTTTTCCTTCCTTTCCTTGTTTCTCTCGATGAGCACTTACAATGGTTTTCTTCTTTTTTTTTTTGTTTCTTTTTTTTTTTTTTCTTGATGCGCGCGGTTCAAGGCCGCGCTCTCGTTTTTTTCCTGCTCCTGGGAGACCTACTTCTTGGAAGACCTCTTTTTCCTCTTGGCTCTCGTCGAGGCGACGCGAGCTCCTTTCGCGGCCCCCGCGTTCCCGCGGGGAAGACATACTGAGCCAAGTCAGTCTGGACAGCTTGATTTTCCGAGTTGGCGAGCCCAGGTAGTATTACTTTTTCCAGTCTCTTTTTTGTCACGCTTAGGGGCAGGTGCGTTGGCTTCTTCCCGTTCTACTCTTCCCGGTTGTCCCCGAGAACGGAGCGGCGTCGTCTTGCTATCCCTTTTTTTCGAGGCGTTCTTGAGTAGTTTCTTTCTTTTTCCCGTCAGCCCGGCACGATTTTTTTGGTTTCATGACCGTTCTTTCTCGGCTGACGAAGAGCTACCGTTATGGGCGTTTTCCATATCTGCCTTTTCTCCCCCTGAACAACGGCTGATCAGACAGCAGTCGTTTCGCGGTTTTCCATCCCGCGGTCTCTCGGAGTTTCGAAACGAGTTGGTCTTTCCCCTTGGTTCCCTCCAAGATTGCAATCGAGCTTGCTCGAGCCTTCCCTTTCTTCCCCTGGAGAAAGTCAGTTGACGGTTTTCTTTGCGGTCCTATCGAGCGGCACTAGCCTTGTCCTCGGATTTTTTTCCCCTCAGAGTTCTCCCCTAGTGATGAATTTTTTTGCCCTTTTCCTGTACTCCGCGAAAGTCGAGAACACCCTTCCATGAGTCTTGTGACTTCCCCTTTTAGTAGCTCCGGGTGCGGCCCGAGCCGCTTCGCCAAGATAGACCAGCTTCTCGATTGATCCTCTTCTTCCGATCTTCTCTAGGTGCTTTTTATCAACTGGCTTCTGTGTCCCTTTTTCGTTCGTCGTTCAGCCCGGACTTTGGTTCCCTTTAGAGATTCCGTATATTTCTTTCCTTTCCTCGATTCCCTTCTCGATTTCGCAAGAAGACCTTTCCCTTCTGCATTGCTGTTTTTTTTTCCTCTCGAGGTTGAAACGTGTGTCTATTTTCGGAGGAGTTTTTGAGTTAAACGTTGTGTCTTCTCCCCTCGCCCATTTTCCTGCTGCGACTTTCAGTCGAATCGATAGCCTCTCCTCTCACTTTCTTTCTTTAATTCTCCTTTTTGTGAAGCTCTTTTTTTCCCCTCGGTCCGCCCAGCGTCATCGATTCGACGTCGTTCTCTGATTCCTTTTCCTTCAGGTCGAACAAAGCGGCTACCTCTTCTCTCTTTTCTTCCGACTTCCAATACAACAGTGCCCCCCCTCCTCGCGTACCTCCCCTCGGCTCCTTTTCAAGGCGATCGCGCTGCGACCCAACCCGCAGACGATCTGTGAAGCCTAGATTTTTTGCAACATGTTGTCTAGACGGGGTAAGTAGGTCACAACACTGGGGTCCAGAGTATCATGCAGCCACCGAGAACTCTTTTTGGTTTTCCCTGCCTGGCATGAAGGGTCTCTCCCTGCCCTTTAGGCTTTGCCCAAGGTAGTGGAGATTGCCCTCGTCTTTCAGATCTCGACTCCCGCTCTCTCGGTCATCGACAACGTTCCTCTCGACATGCCCCACTTCAAGTTCCCGGCTCCGGCCTAAAAGTGTTCCCCTCCATTTTGACTTCTCTTTCCAGTCATAGTCGAGGTCCGTCCTGAGCGCCCCAGCAAGGATGCCGTTCCACCGCGTTCCCGCGGCCCATTCCTTTCTTTACTAGAGCATCTTCCTCTGGACACGTAGCTTCGTTCATCCTCCCTCAAGGGAACAAAGTTTAATCGGCCTCAGCTCACAGCGGTTATGGGGCACCCCTTTTCCTCGCGGCCTGCCTCGTAGTCGCATTTTTTCCGTTACCGGGTTCTGGCTTTCTGTATTTTTGCCCCCTTACGAACCTGTTTCCTCCCGCCAGCCGAAGCTGTGCCGGGGCTGTACGTTAGTAGACCGCAAGACCCCTTTTCACTCCTCGAACTTTCCTCAGCGATTTCGCGTCATCGGGGACCCGCCGCAGTCCACCTGTCATGCATCAAGAGACGTATCCCCCCCCGGTCCCCTCCCAGCTTTCCCCCCACGTTCTCTTCCCCAGGAGTGACGCCCCCTCATGTAACTCGGCCCTGTGGTTCACTTGGGCCTTAAGAGGGCCTCGCTTGACCTTCTGGACTCTCCCCCCTTCGAGAGGTTTGAACGCGCGTGAGAGTCGAGGTCTCGCTTCGAGATTGCTCCCACCCCCAACACCCCTTACTTTCTCTTCCCTCCGGGGTGCCTCTTATCCGACCTCCCCCTTCTTCTCTGAGTCCCCGAGGTCGAGAAGAGAATGTTGGCTCCTCTCTCCCTTTTTTCCTCTTGTTTTTTTCCGGTTTACTTCGACCTCCTGTTTTTTTTCATGTCCGAGGTTTTCTTTTCAGCGATTAACCTCGCGGCGGACCCGTTCTCCTTCCTAGCTTTCGAGCGAGGCGACCTCGAGCTCTGGACTAGAACCTCGGTCGTTTTCTTCGGTTCCGCAGGGCCCTGGCGGAAAAGTCGTAATGGACCACGAGGATAGAGTTTCCCCCCCTCGATTAGACCTCCCGGTCCTCCTCTCTTCTTCTCTTGGTTGTCCTTGCGTAGTGGCCGGTGGCTTTCTCTGCCTGTCCCTTCTTGGGACCCCTCATACCGGACGCGTTTCGTCGTCTGGTTTTCAGAGCTTCCTTTCAGGTTTGGTTCGAGAGTCTTCTCCCTTTGGCTCCACGTGCTCCGGCGTCTGCCTTCATTCCACCTATTAGTTCGGGAAGGTCAACGGCGTTCCAGGTCCCTAAGACCTACACTGAATTTTTCTTCCAGACTGAGAGCGGTACCTGTCCTACTCTTCATCGTCTGCTTCGGGCATTGAGAGGGTTCTCCACACCGCCCTTAGCTTTCTTTCGGTAGCGTCCTCCAAACCTTTTTGTCCAGTCTCCCTTTCTTCCCTTGCGACGTGGCTTCGAGATCGGCGCAGTAACACCCGGTCTCCTCCTCCGCGTCCCGTGTGACTTGCCCCCGATCCGGGTCGCTCGCGGACACCAGCTTTTTTCAGATGACTTGAGCTATCTTTACCTTTCTTTTCCCCCTCTTCCGGATCCTTCTTCCGCGAAATAGAACCCCTTTTACCCGTCGTGACGTGCCTTCCTTGAGGACTGTGGATCGAGAGACCTCCGTTTTTTTTTTTTGCGGCCTTGCTTTTTCGCTCCTTCCCTTCCCTACGTCTGCGAGGAAGGAAAGTTGAGTCTATCTTTTCGATGAGGCCTCCATGACCTCTTCTTTCTGGGTCCGAGGGTTAGTCGTACTTCTTTTTAAGCATTTTCTTGATGAGATGCCGTCCCTTCTCTCTTCTCCTTTAGAACCCTCCTCTTTTTCGCCCACGATCGACTTGAACCGGTGTGGTCTTACTTTCTTCCTCGTCGCGCGGTGAATTTGGGTGAAGTCCTTCGGCCCGGCGATTCGCTTTCCCCGTTGGATAAAGAGCCGCGACTACCCTAATCTTCCTTCTCCCTGAAGCCGGGAAAGGAGCTAGTCTTTTTACTCCCCCCTTTGTTTTTAGTACTCCTGGGCCAGCGGAGATAGTCGAAGATCAGTCTTCCAAATTCCTTCCGGATTCCTCCTCCAACTTTCCCCTGCCCGATAGCGAAGGGACGAGTCTCTAACATCCAACGCACCTGCGACTCTGCCTCCCTACGGACGATAAGGCTCGAGTCAAGGATCGTTCTTTCATATTCAACGAGATACTGACCACTCTTTCCTCCGGCATTTGCCGTGACCCTGAGGATCACGGTCCTTCCCTCCCGACCTCGCTCTAAGGGGTTGCGCTCATCCGCAGCGCCGAAGAACTCTGTTCCTGAGCTCCCTTTGTCGCCTGCTTTAGTCTCTCTAGTGTTCTTTCTCCTTTTTCGGCTCACCCGATCACCCTCTACTTTCTTCTCCGTCGCCCTTCCCGACAAGTCTAGCATTCTGACGGCCACGGGGTTCCTTTTTACGTTTCGCGGCCGACCTTTCTTTACCTCTTCAAGTGTAGGAATCGACGGCATCCCTTTAACTTCCACCCCAACCAACAGCGCTCTTTTCCACGATATCTCCGACTCCGTTATCCAGGAGTTAATCACAGAGGGAACAGAGCCTCTTCCCCCTGCCCTTCGGCGGGGCTACTTGGTCCGTACCCCCCCACGCGGTGTTCTAAGTCTGCCCCCGCCTATGGCAACCAGCTAAGTTGCCCTCCGCCCTCCCGCGGCAATTCGGTTCGTATTGAAGGACGTACCGGTTTCTGGTTTTTGAATCACTTCCTGTAGGTTCGCTCCTCCTGACTCTGACCGTCATCCACTCTCCTCTGTTCCGGTTCCGTCTCTACAATGGTCGACAACCTGAAAAGTAATACTATCCTCTCTCCCTGCCTCTTCACTCATCCTACCTTCGTCAGTTCTTAGGTTTCCAGACGTTTCAAGTTCCTCGCCGCCCCAGAGAGCTCCCCTTACCCCTTCCTCACGGGCTAAGGGGAAGTTGACCCCTAATCAGTCTTCTTTTTTTCCTAGAGCTTATTCGTGGTTCCAGGTTCATGGCCTTCCCTTTCGACACAGCAGGCCCCCGATCAACGTAGTCCTCGTCCGCCGGGTTTCCGCTACGTCCCTGATGCGCTCGGTGTCTTGACCGGTCGCCGCGTGGTGAGCTTTCGAGCCTTTTTTTTCGTCCGCTGCTTTTCGCGGAATCCACTTTTTATTTCTGGCTC
>Ga0179591_1263783_pt1 | contig 10983 bp, 7 predicted proteins | sample CZOMad2_1_08_16f_FD_182891 | JGI IMG/M metagenome (GOLD analysis project Ga0179591, IMG submission 182891) | Vadose zone soil fungal communities from Angelo Coast Range Reserve, California, USA - CZOMad2_1_08_16fungal (PacBio error correction) | ecosystem: Environmental > Terrestrial > Soil >... | reverse complement strand
TTCTTTTTTTTCCCAGCGGCAAACCTTCCGCCGAGGATTAGTGGACTTGGCCAAAAACAAAGGAAAACGAATTTTCCCCTCGGGTTTCCCTGCTTTCCTCCGGAGGGTATAGTCAAAGACTGTAGTTCTAAGAATCAGAAATTGGATGCCTGACCCACCCCTTTCATAAAAGTGACCCCGAATAGGTTCCTAGGTCATTCCTCCCGTCTTTCCCCTTTTTTTGGTTGACGCACCTACCCGACTTCAGAAGCTTTGTTCGAAGCCTACTCCGATTTTGACGATGGCTTACGATGTGGTGAATTCCGGGCTGCACCCGTTCTCGGTTACGATTGGCTCTCCGGTGTTGCAAGATGCCGATGTGTGAGAACGTCCATACTCGTATCCCCTGGTCCCTCGCTACCTCCCCGCCTCATTGACGGGAATAATGGAGAGGACTTTGGTTTGTGCTAGAGTTATTCGTCCTTGTCACAGGTGTTTGATACCAGGAGTTATTTTCCCTCCTTTCGTTCCGTGACCTTATCTCCGTTTCTCAAGGAGAAAACAATGGAAGTCCCCGAACAATTATTCTCATATCGGTTTTATTTTTTTTCCTTCTTCACCCGAGACCCTTTGGTTGTATGCAGGATCGGTTGTCTCCACAGTCGGCGGGTATTACCTCAGTCATCTCCATTTTCCCGAACCCATTTAGTAGATAGGCATACAGGCAGAATTTTTCCCCCCTCGAAGGTAAGCGTGACCCTTTTTTTCGGGGGGGTGAAAGGGTTAATTTTTTAACTCTCTGAGCCACCTTCTCACTTTTCCACTGTCCTGCGATGGATTGGGAATGGTCCAATTACCGAGTAGATACGTTTCAGATTGTTGGCCCCCCCCCTCCTCCCGCTTCAAGAAGAAACACCAGCAGATTAGAGAGCCCCCTGTGTTGGGTTAGTTCCCAGTAAATCGCCGCTCATCTAATCCAGTCTCATGACCCAGTCGGAGTCGCGCCGGGTCTGTTACGGATAGGGGTTTCCCCCTTTCCCCATGCTGCGAGGCGGGGTTTGTAGACGAGAGCTACCAGTTGTATCGGTTTAGGCCTGCCTCTCCATCACCTTGGACCTGAACGTCACCCTGCCGACAAGTCAGAAATGTGGAAAGAAGAGAATGAGTTTTCACTCGTATTCGTTCGATCTAGCATTAATTCACTCTTCTTCCTTAACCTTTGAGGTGCAGATGCCGTTCTCATTACTTCCATATCCGACACGGTTGTTCGAAGATTATGTAGATATAGGCGAGTAATAGAGTCTTCTCTGGCTCACCTTTTTCCAAAATGACTATGCCTTCCGGCGAGGGAAATTTTTACCCCTTTCCATTCATTAACGTCTTTCGTAGGGAGGGTACTTCTTTGTGCTTATTATCTTAGAAGTTAATCCCCCAGCCGGCTATGTTCTTTATTAGCTGTTCCCCCCCTTTGGTTTCGCATGTTGCCTAGTGCCATTAAATTATACCGCCTACCGACTTTGAGACAGAGACGAGTACTCGGACGAAAAACCTCCTAGAATCCCTCTAGCTAATAGAGGGAGTTTCTATTACTCCCCTTCTCCGCTGCCTAGTAGATGGTCCTAAATCATTTTTTTTTTTTGCTTGGTCAAGACCCTTTCGACTTCCCCCCAGTTATAACGGAAAATGAGAAAGGAGACTAGTCAGCTTTGGAGGCATTTCCTTTCTGTTAGAAAGTCTGTGTCATCCGTTCCCTGTGCCTATCTTAATTTGTTCCTCAAAAATAGGGAGTCCTGATCTAGGAAAGGCTCAGAAAACACTCTTTCATGTTTTTTATTCTCCCTTTTGTGAGCTGATGACTTTCGCTTTTTCTTAACCAGAGGATCAGATCATCTTTTCGTCCCTGACTATTCCCTCCCCCAGGTTGATGGGGACGTAAACGACGATGACGTTCCAAAGGAGAACCCATCCTACCCTCCCCCTATGTCTCCTACACCGTGACTCTCCTCCTGTTTTTTCTCCTGAACTGTTTATGGACCTACCCCAACCCCCTTACTAAGAGTAGCAGCGACCACGTCGCCCTTTTTATGAGGCTAATGTGTCGAGAACCTACTCCCGCGTGCCTGCTTCTTCATGATGACGGATCGGGGCAAGCTGTATTTAAGTCCTGTCCTCACCGAGGTAAAATTTCGAAACACCCACAAATTGTGAAGACCGCGAAGCCAGTTTTCCAAGCTCCTGCCCTTAGTTAGAGTAAATAATAGCGCCCCCCAGTCCCATTACCATGAGACACTTACCCTCCATCAGTCACAGTGACGTGGTTGTTTGTAACCTCAGTCTTCCGCATCCTTCATGTCTGTTTGCATAAAGTGCGGGTCTGATCCCTCCTCGGATGCCGATCCAGACCCTCGACAGTAGGCAGTCGGGAAACCTTGTCCCCCCATAGTCCTTGCGTCCCTCGATGACCCTGGCTTTGTCCAATCGCTAGGGAATTTCTTTCTCGTACCCTTTCTATGTAATCGATATGATGCTTCCCCGTAACGCGGTTGATGAAGTATGCTTCTTGTGTCTCAAATGGAGAAAGTGGAGGGCGTCTACGTTTTCTACCGGTTAGTGGGTGATCGGACTAACAACGCGTTCATTGGATACACCATTCCCGTAGCTACCAATCAAGAATGAAGACCCTGGTTGGAGTAATCAACCCTCTGACAAAAGTAATTCACCCTTCCCATCATTGTCCTTTCGAGGGAATAAATTCTCTGAGGGCGGGTATAGAGACCCTTTTCCTCCACCCCCAAATAAGGTACGTTTTCCTTTTCCTCTTCTTTTTTTTTTTTCGGTGTGCGAGCGTTTATTTTTTTTTTTTTTAAGTTAGATTGTCCAACTGATTTCCCCCCTTCTGCTCCTCTCTCGGTGGCTTACGCAAACCTCGTCTCACTGTGGTCGATCACGAAGGAACCTGAGGAGATGAAATGTCACTTCGTTTCCCCCACAATCCCCATGCCGGAATCCCACTACCCATCCCTTCGACCTTAGTGACATGCTCCCCCTTTCCCTCAGAGTGAATAAGGGGAGTGGTTTGGAGGAACAACTCAGAGGAAACCGGCCGTTTCTCCCAATAGCCTCCGAAGAACCCAAACCACGTTTGTCTCTCCTCACCCCCGCTTTCTCTTCTTCCTCTCCGTCGTCGGTCTCCCCCCCACCAAGTTTTTTGCAGGTGCACCTAAGGGACGGAGGCCGAGAACGAACGGTTGAATTTTCCCTCTCGCCCCCCAAACTTGCCCTACTCCGCCGAGGAAAGCCTCTACTCTGCCGATTGGACAAGGAGTGCAGTCGTGGGAGCTGATTTTTTAGATTATCACTTTTCTTCCCCCGTTTCCTCGATCTCCTTCTGGACAGGCGTGGCCCTGCCAAAGAGTTTCCTCCTCCGGTGCGTCCAGACGGACTGCACACATCCTTTAGAGCGCATCGCCCTAGGAGTAGCCGTTCTGTAGCCCTTTTTTTCTTGCTTTTCCACACCCCTTCTATCAGCGATAGTCTCTCTCTGCCTCCCATTCTGGACCACTTTGATGCATTGTTTATTCATGCCCCAGAAGAAGGGATTCAAACTGTACTCCCCTCGCTCCTCCTGAGCGCACCGAGTTTGTTCCTGTTCTTTTTTTGGTTGGCCGTAGCTCATAGGATCCTAGGGTGGGTTTTTACAGCACCGTCCAAGCCCCCCTTCTCCTTTTCTTCGTTTTCGAAGAACGGTGTTTTGTGATCCGTCCACCCCCCTTTTGACAGCCGCTCGGAACACCCAACGATTCGACCCCTACTTTCCTCCCTCGATCCTTCCCTGACACCAAACAGCCAGTGAGCCTCTGGGAACGATTCGTCTTCCGTTGAGCGTCAACGTAATGTTAGATGATTCCAGTCCCACGCTGCTTCCTGAGTACCACACCCTTATCCCCCATTTTAAAGTCTCGTAGCGAAATAGTACGTGACATGCTAAATCGTCCGTTTTCTCGTTTACACGCCCATTTCCCCGACACAGGCCAGCATTCTTCCCCTACTCGACCCCCCTATGCGAGAGATGATATTACGACCCCCCCCCCCCCCCTGTTCTTTTTGAGGTTTTTACATTTCGACGGTTTTTTTCTTGACCCTGCTTTTTACCGGGATCTACAGACAGAAGATACTTGCACCCCCCCTTCCAGAAGAGCATAAGACCGATCAGTCCACTCATTGGAAAGACGCGGAAGTCGACTGAGTTATATCGACCGATTAGGCTCGCCCCTCTCCTTTAGCCCCCCCCCCCCTGTCACCAGCGCTAACCACTTTTCTTCCCCCAGTGATCTCCCCAGAGGACCCCAGCCCACAGCAAGGTGAGTAGCGAAAATTGGACTTTTTTTTCGTGCGTCCTGTAGTTTAGAACTTCTAGTCAATGAAGGAGATCTTGCTCAAGTCCCTTCCATTCTCCTGCCTTTCTTGCACACACTCATTCTCCCTCAGCACCTTTTTTTCAGCCCCTTTTTCGCACCTCCGTGGTGAACAGACGCCCAGCACGGCGCCCCCTTTCCCACGGCACACTTTTGACCGTTCACCCTCATTCTCTACCACACCCCTTTCACCCCACTACCACTTTCTCGCGCTCCCCCCCCCGGGGCTGTCCACCCGCCACCACTAGCACCAGCTCCCTCACACATTTTTGTCCCCCCACGTCGACGTCCCCACCCAACACACATTCAGAACCACTCACGTTAGACTCCGCACAACACACCCCACCCCGCAAACTCTAGTCTAAGACGATCCGCCAGCCCCCCCCCCCCCCAATTCAGACCACAGATCACCCCAACCACACCCCCCCCCCCCCCCTAATGACCCGTGTTCAACCCACGCGCTCCGCCCCCCCCCCCCCCCACATGTTCCTTAAACATTTTTCTAGACCTCAAACCCAGAGGGAACGCTCAGAGATTACCCTCGACCTTCCCGTAACTAGCGTGGCTTTTTTCTTTGTCCTGGATTTTTGACGATCCAAATTTGTGACGCGTTTCAGGATCTTTGCTTCGTTCGATCCCTCAGGTTCAATTCATCTCCTGCCAAGCTCTCCCCCTTGAAAGTCCCACTTTCGGACCCCCCTCACGCCCCCTTCCCCCTGAGACCCTGCCCCAAGATGCCAAGTGTAAATTACGTCTCTCCTCAGCGATCGCATCCGTGCTTCCCCCCCCTTCGATTGCAGAGAAGAGGCCGTATTACTCCAATCGTAATAGTTTAGTACTAGGAGCTCTCTTTTCCGTCCTTCCTGACCTATCTCTCTTTCTCTTCCACTCAAGTTTCTCAAATTCCTTTGCAGCGGATGGGTCAAAAAGTGGACGGTCTGTCCGCCTTTCTCTTCTGCTTTACTTCTAGGGTGCTTTTCAAGTACCCTCCAGTTTAGTCGGGATCTCCTTGGTCTTAGGGGGAGGATACCCATGGTTCTCCGTCGACAGGTGAAAAGGCCTTACGATAATAGCTTTCAAAGTTTTTTTTAGCCAGGCGCCCCTCGAGACTACTTTAGAAATCCCGCCCTTTTTAGAGGAGGTTTCAGAGACTTTCGCCTCTTCCTCCGTACTTAATTAATCCTTCTTCTTTTTTGCCCTTCCTTCCTGTTATTACCAGAACTTTTTGATCAGTATAGGTCTTCCCCGGCTCCCCTTTGCGGGAGAGGAAGTTCAAGAAAGATGATTGCCCCTGCCACCTTTTTTCCTATTCTCTTTTCCTCAACTATTTAGTCTCTTGAATATTTCCCTCCCCTAAATTTTTTTCCCATCTCTCTCTTTTTCCTTTACCATAATAAGTGTGTGACGTCGGCCGGCCTTATTCCCTTTTGACGTATTACCCTCTGTTGTCTTTTCCCCCTGAAAGATTTCTCCACTGGTCCGGTTGGCCGAAATGAGCTGGAGCGTAGCCCAGGAGGTATAATCTCTCCCCTGTTCCCTCCTATTCCCTCCCTGTCCTCTCCATATTTTCTATTCTGAACTCTGCAGCCCATTTGCCCCACCACAAGACGAACCATGATTCTCCCCTTGATGACCAAGTCGTCCGGTTACGGGAGCTTCCAACGCAAAGTCAATCTGTCTTTTTCTCCCCCATGATTTTTCGGCGAGTTTTTTCCCTACACTAGCTGTGATCTTCCTCGGTTAATGAGCCTTTCACCTTGTCGCTGGCCTAAAAAAAAATTGTGAACCCGCGCCTCCCTTCCCCCCCCCTCTCTTCTTTCCTTTCTATTCCACGCTCGATACCGTCTCAACATAGACTTCCCCCTGCTCATCCCAGAAAGTTGATGAAGGTACCCCCTTCCCTCCGTCTGCATTCATCCTCTTACAACGGGTCTTGCGTTTCTATTCCCCCCCCCTCCACTCTTAGATCCTTAAGGGAAGACTTAGAAATTAAGACATGTCTGCAGCCAGTTCCCCACCCCTCCAAAGTTAATTCTCACATTTTAAGTTGTATCTTTTCCTTTTGCAACTTCCCGATTTCCCGGAAGGATTGACCTCAATTTATAGATATTATGCCAACGTGGTTTTCTCCCCCTGATTCCTTATAGGATGTCTAAATCTCACTCTTTTTTTTTGCTCTTTTCTCCCCCTTGCCCTTTAAAGAGGATATATTTTATCCTGCGGATAGTTCCCAAGATGTTATACACCTCTTAGCTCGCCTGGCTAATTCAACCATAACGACCCTCCCCAACCATTGTGGCGCAGCTTTGCACCGATCCTATCCAAGCCAATCCGAGCAATTCTCCGTAAGTTTCTGTAGAGTGACCAGTAGATCGAGCTTTTTTATCCGTGTTTCCGACCCCCACACCGTTGAGTTCATTTGATGGCTCACTCGAGGTCCCCGGAGGTTCTTTTTGTATTTGCAGTTAAGAGCTTAATGGTGGGCCCCCTCGCCTTTATTCTTCTGGTTTTTTAATTCAGGCCCACTTCCCCCCTGGCTCAGTTTAGAATTGATCCGGCAAGGAGGGGGTTCCCTCCTCCCCCTCCCTCCCCCCGTCCAACCCATTCTCCCCTTGCGACTTAGTTGAAACGGCCTCCTCCAATTCTCTTTCTGCGCTATATTTTCCCATTCAACCTGAGATCTTGCACCACCGCCTCGACTGTATGCAAATAGACAGTACACGACGTCCACCCCCCCACAGTTTCTTTCGATCCAGCCCACCTTAGGAGGAGCTCATGTTTCTTCGCGCAAGAAACTTATTGGTTCGCGTTTCTCCCCAGTCTGAGCCGTCCGCTCTGATAGCTCGACGGTTCTCGACCCCCCCCGGGTCTGGTGAATAATAAGCTATAACGCCCTCTCCCCTTTCCCTCTTTTTTTCGGTTGCCTCGCTTCTGCGTGACGGAAGGTTTTTTTTTGGTGTTTTTTTTTGTTTGGGATAAAAGGAGCGTAGTCCGTCGCGCTTTTTACCTCTTCCTTGGCTAGGCAACACGTCTAATCCTCTTTCGACGCGTGTGCTCCGCTCACCGTCACCACCTACGTTCGAGCGCATGTGCCTCGCGTTTTAGAGTGTAATTTTCTTTCGTTGACCTCCGTCGCTCAAACACCACTGGTATCATCATTACTATCTACTTGAAGAACGGATGCAGTGAATGAAGAACTCGTCCTGGTCGCCATTAGAGGATTCTCCTCTCCAGTGCTATGTGCTCTCATAAGAAGATTGCCGATGTTTGTCATAATTTAGGAATGGGTGGTGGAAGACGCTCATCTTCATTTCTCTAGCTGTGAGTTTTCCTCCGACCTCTTCTTTTCATCTCTTTGCTTGTGATAGGAGTCTTTGACCCTCTTCCTAGTATTTCTCTATACTGACCCAGGCTTCCAAACCAACTGCCTAAGTGAAATAAGGTCCCTGATTCTGAGCTGGTCGAGTAACCGTTCTATCCAATTTTACCTCCCCCCTTTGACTAATACACCCTCCCTTTCAACAGTTGCCAAGAATGTAGTCATTCCGGTAGAAGTCCTAACGGTTCGTTCTTCCCCTTCCCCCCAGAAGCAAAGAGACCTTATTAACTCATCCTTTTTACCTTATTCTATCTATCTTAGGGGGAATGGAGGCCTCAGCTTCTCTGCCACTCCTTTATGTTTTCCTCCTCGTTGTTTCCGCCCTCGGTCCCTATGTCTATCCAGAGAACAGGAAGGTGTGTTCTAAAAGCACGCGCCCCCCCTCCGTAATTCTCTTCCATTTGGCAAATAGTCCTGGTTAACGCGCGGTCACATGCTTGAAGGCGCACCAGGTTGTAGATCTGCAGTGGTTTCCCTCATGCACCTCCCGTCTCCCTTCTACCCCCCCCCCTTGGATTGTTTAGGAGAAGAATGCACCCTGTTTCTGCTCTGACTATAACGGTCCCTCCGCGATGTACGGGTCTAATTTCAGTATTCCCTGCAGATTCGCTCTCTCGGACTCTCGTGTGTTTGCCCCGCATCATTCCCCCTTTTCTCCGTTTGCTTTGGGGTTTCAGGCGCAGTAACTCCGCCGTATATTAGAAGGCTTCCAACCCCTTCGTACGGGTTTGGTTTTTTCTTTCCGTTTCCCTAGAAGGTCTTTTTTAAGGTGGGTTGTCCTTCTTTTTCCAAAAGTTCTTCATAGCTCTCGCCTCCCCCCTCCCCCGATCAGAGAGAGAACTGTGAAACCTCTGTGTGTGGTCTCTAGTCCCTCTCCTCGCTCCCGTACAGAGTCAGTTCTTCCCTTCTGCTCCTTCTCCTTTGTGCAAATATGCTACCCCCCCTTTTGAGTTTTTTCGCTGATGTCGCTCACAGACTAACATTTTCTGTTCCTAGCCTCGGCCTCAGTTGTTTTAAGACAATGACAGCCAAAGTTTCTACCCCCCTCTCCATTCCAGCACCTTTCCAACTGCTCGTTTGACTAAGACTTTTTTCATTATCAGTACATATCTTCCGCCGGAGAGCCATTAAGCTTGGAACTTGAGGGCCCTTCCTTTTTTTCCTGTCTATCCTCATGCCTTCTTCCCTAAGTTCAGCGCCAGTTTCCTTCTGGCCGATACCCCTTATCTGCTTTTTTCCGGGGATACCCCCCCCGTTTCCCCAAGTTCATTTCCCTCTTTTTGGGTATCTTCTTTCCTACTCTGGTGCTTAGTATGGAAATTTTGATCTCTCCCGAGAGGGATCTTGTTCTATTTTCCCATTGTTGGTTTTTTTCGCAGCGAATGTGAGTTCATTACCGATTTTCCCGGCCCTCTCTGCGCCCGCCTGCCTCGCATCATTGCGAATAGATGAAGTAGGGGCGAGTCCCTCGTCGCCTTGTTGTCAGCCGGCTTTCCTGTAGTATTTTTTGGCCCGCGTTCGCAGCCCCCCTCCCCCTGCTCTTTTGCCATCGTCTCATTCGTTGAGGTCGGTCGAAGTTTTTTTCCCAAGATGTTGTCCGGTCCAACCGGTTGGCCTGGGTACGCCACATAGTTTTAGTTTATCGACCAATCATCCTCTCTACCTTTTTTTGATCTTTCTTTTTTTCGATTTCCCCCCCTGCGAGATAATCTCCACGAGTGGGGCTCCCCCCCCTTTGCAGAGCGACCCCACTTGCCGTTTTTTTTCCCTTTTCCCTCTTTTCGAGATTGATTAATTCCCCCTCTATAAGTCTCCCTCTGGTCCGCCCGATGAGTTAAGGTTCTATTACGATTTAGGCGAACCCCCCCCCCCAAAAGCTACGCCCTTATGAACCCCCGTACTTTACGCCGCGGCTCGGTTTTTTTTTTTTTTGACACTCCTTTTCCGACATAGCTGCTTTGCCCTTTGATGATTGTATTGGGCGACGAGCAGGCTCCTCTAGGTCCCCTTCTCTGCGAACCCCCCCTTTTTTTCAGTCGATTCTTTGACCCATATCCTGCGCTTCTCGTTTTTCTCCTTAAGCATAAGAAGCACCGCAGTACGATTCCCCGTCTCCGCTTGCACGGGGTAACAAACCCAGCTGTCCCCGTTCGGCGACGCGGCGACGATCCTCTTTCTTACGCGGATGCCGATCTTTATTCCAAGGAAGCAGCCTTCCCAAAACCTCCCTTCGGACTTGACCTATGCCCGCAATTTTTGCCCCCTTGTTAATGGTCGGATAGTCTTTTCCTTATTTTTTTTTTCTGACTGCAACGATTTTTGGACTTGCGGATGGCGCAACTTCTACACGTTGGAGGGACGACGGAATTATATATTGATTTCGCTTCCCCTCGTGCGTGTTTCGCCAGCTTTTTCCAACGCAATGGTGGCGTCATCTTTCCCACGACCGAGAACAGAAATGCGGAACTCAACTTCGCGCTCTTACAGTGTTCCTCACAGGATAGCCGGTAAAACCAAGGTCCTCTCTTGTGCGGTCCTCCGGAATCGGCTTTTTACGGGAGAGAGCAATCTTAGCTTGGTTTTTTCCCAAACCCGTGAGATATCTGTCTATTTCCTTCCAGCCAAAAAGGGCAGTGAGCTTCTTTCCTTCGAAGGCACTTCTTTTTCCCCCTCTGTACCTTCTCCTGAAATTTTTCTCCCGCCCCCCGGGCGGCACCACACCGTTTACACTTGGCCTCGTTTCCCAGCAGTGATAAGGATCATTGCATCCCCCTTCGCCCTTTTTGGTCCCTCCGCCTAGCCTCTCTCCCCCTTCCTCAACCCCCCTTTCTCGCAGACCCCGAGGATTTCGACGACTCTGTTAGAAAATGTGGTGACGTGCTTTTTCCCCCCTGTCGCCTTACGCGCATTTTCCCATCGCGGTCCAGATCCTACAAAAACTGTTAACACCGCTACAGACATCCTCGCCATTCTTTTTACCCTCTTAGAGTCTATTTTTTGCTGAGGTATCTATTTGGACTGGGATCCCGCAAGTTTCTTTCTCTGCCTCCGGTTTTGTTACCAAGTCGACCTGCGTAGAAGACCCTGTGACGGCTGCTCCCGCCTTCACCCCCCTTCCTGTCGAATTTCCCCCGAGGCGGCGGTCGGCGTTCGTTGCCCGCGTCGTCTTTTTTCTTCGTCGTGAACCCCCCTATGTAGCGGAGGAAGATG
>Ga0179591_1417835_pt1 | contig 10984 bp, 12 predicted proteins | sample CZOMad2_1_08_16f_FD_182891 | JGI IMG/M metagenome (GOLD analysis project Ga0179591, IMG submission 182891) | Vadose zone soil fungal communities from Angelo Coast Range Reserve, California, USA - CZOMad2_1_08_16fungal (PacBio error correction) | ecosystem: Environmental > Terrestrial > Soil >... | reverse complement strand
TTCGACCTTCTTACCCCAAGTGACGGTAGTCGTTTTGGCCATGCAACGACCCTGAAACACCGACAAAAGAATGACATACGAGTTCTAGGACTCAGTTCTTGAGGTTCCTGGACACCATAACATTTTTCGTACCAGGAGGCAATGGATGCAGAATCCTTTTCCCCTTCCGGCTTCCCAATCGTTTCTCCCAGGCACCAAGTTCCTCCTCCAACCCAAGTTCGGCCCTGGTGGGGAGCGAGTTGTGCCGAAAGAGTGCTTTCCTGCCGCCTACAACCTGTTGTCGGGTTTGAAGGCGACCTCCGAGCGCACCCCCCCCAAAGGAACAATTTGCCGGGAGCTTTTTCGTTAGGAGCTTCGTCGAGTTCTTCCGCCCACGAGCTTCCCCCCACGCGGCGGCCACCTTTGCACCCTATAAGGGAAGGTAATGGGTCCTAGGTTTGTCTATAGTCCCATGTACAGAGAATGACTTGCAATAATCGATTCCTCTCGGTCGGTCTATCCCCTGCCGTTCAAAAGAAAGAACAGAATTGGGAGAGATTCTCCCCAGAATGCTCTTCCAACTCGTCCCGAGACGCGGAACAATATTTTGAGACAAGTTCACGACAAGATCGTTTTTTGGCCTTAGGTCTTCCCAGGGATCTACGTCTCGCCCTGATGCGCGAGAACCTACCGCGACGCTCCTTCTTCAAGCTGGAGGCCCCCTTTAGGACTCATTTTGGCGAATGATCCGAGGGGATCTCTTTTGTCTTCCCCTGGTTACCAAGAACGAGCTTTCGGCGTCGCGGGATTCGGGGCCTATCCTTCGGCTTTAAAAGTTTCCTCGACAGTGCCCGGACTTAACCCTGGTTTTTCTTTTTTTTTCCCAAACTGTCCTTCTCGAAGACTAAGCCTCTCCCTCGGTGGAAGACGACCCTCCTTACAGGAAGGAAAGAAGAACCCCCAGCGACTTCGGGACAGAATCCTGAAGCTCCTAAGTCACTCGACATTTCTAGAAAAAGGGGAAGTACCTTTCTCGCCTTGATTCCGCTAGCGCCGACCGGGGCGTATCCGAAAGTGTTTCTCTCCCTTTTGCCTCCTCCGTAACTCCTTTGGGGGACAATCGCCGGTCCCTTTTTGGTTTGAGGAGTTACTGCGGGTTGCTTCGAGCGGCACCCAGTCTCAACATGACCATCCTCCAGCCTTTTTTCGGAACTAAGCAGGGAAAGCATCTTTTCCTTGGGTCGTCCCCCCTTTATCACCCTTCAGGTTATCGAAGAGGAACGCTTCCCCAGAAGGAAAGAACACACACACCCAACCTTTAAAAACAATTCCCTCGTCCTGGGTCTCTGCCAGGGGTCTTTTTTCCCTCTGGGGGCTTTCAAAACCGAAGCAATCCCCCTCCCCTGCCTCCATCCACCTCAGGGAAGAAGCTAAGGCCAACGTAAGACCCGGCGCCAGAGACTCTCTCCAAAGATCCTGCGCCCTTTACAAGGCGGAGGTGATTTCCCCCCCTCCGACCCTCCCCCGGCCAACAGTCGTCTTATTTTTGGAAGGAAAAAGCGGATTCTAGAAAATGTCTTTCTGAGGAAATTTAGATAAGGTGAGTCAGCGACAAAATCTGCTACTTTTTTCCAGCTTCCCACCCCGTAATGAAGTTCTGTGATTAGGCATCTACTCCTCTTTGTTGGATGGAAGGATCGCCTTTTAGAGTTCTAAAGACAATTCCTCCCGATGCTTTGTAGATTTGACATCTCATCCATGAAAGACCATATTCAGGAGCCTTTGCGTAACCGGGACACGACGTTCTTCGTCAGTTTTTTGAATCTTGTCCAGTGCATTTGTCAGGTTACCTTTTCTTATGCCAAGGATCTGGGCGCGGGAACTTCGTTTTCTGGTTCTGTTGCAGGAGTTTCCAGGAGCTCAGGATGGATTCATCTTTTTTTTTTTGTTTCCCCCCCCAGAGGGACGCTTTCAGCGCGAATCACCGTTTCCCAGTTCCACCTTGTGTTTTTGTTTGCTTTTAATTTTTTGTTTCATCCCGGCGTACGTCCCCGCCATAATCGTAATCGGCGATCCCAAGCGTTCCCGGATTAGTGACTCCTTTTCGGATGGTAAGGTTGGCGAAGCCCCGGAGGAGACGGGCGTTCGAATTCCAATCCTGCCCCTCAGAAATGGCTTTTTGATAACTGTACTTTTCCTCCCGCCGTGGGTCCATGGTAGCCCCCTTAGGACTGTGCCAGACCGTGAAGCGCGAGCTTTTCCCCCTCGCGATCCTATGAACCCTGTATTATGGCTCGTAAGCAAACACTTTCAGTAAGGTTCGATCTCCTCCCCAACGTTCTGTGTCCCGGTAAGAATTTCCGAGGTTTGTAGAGGGAGTGTCCCCCCTGACAGTTTGACCATCTTTTTGAAGTACGAATAGACGTTCTGCGAGCTTATGCAGAAGCCCCTCCCCGCAAAGATCCCCCTCCCCGCCGGCCGCTTCCTGCTTTCTTTTTCCCATCGCCCGAAGTTGTTTCTTTTTTCCCCGGAAGGAAGCTTCTCGTCTTTCCTCCTGAGACCTAATCTCTTGTTCCCCTCGGCCCTCTGAAGAGACCTAGTAAGAGTTCTTCCGCAGTTAGTAGGTCCTTTTCTCCTTGGATAAAATCTCCTTTCCCTCAACTGAAAACGCTCCTTGCTCGCCTCCGCATTCCTTTTTACTCCCCCAAAAGCTCTTGTCGGTAGAGTGCGCCGCGCGATGTTCTAACAGCCTTTCGCCTTTTTAAAAACCCAGAAACACGGTATAGACGCTTCTCTGTGTGAAAATTGCCGTTGGGGTGTAGTCATTTTCCTTAAAGGATTACGAGGTTGCCCCTTCAGTCCCCTTTCGGCTTGTTCCCCCCGTCCCGGCCTGCTTCAGCCGCCCCGTTTCCGCGTTTTGCGTTGCTCTTTATGGACGGATGAAATGACTCCTCAGAGAAAGACTCGTCCCCCTCCCCCAGATCGGTCTGGGTGCAGTGCGTTGAAGCGTCGCCTTCCCTTTTTTCTCCCTTTTTTTCGCTTTCCCTGGTCCTGTTTGCCGGCGCACAAATTTCACCCGTGATTGCGGTCGTGGGTTTCTTTGGAATGTGATGGTGGCCAGATGTGGATTGACTTAGATCAACTCTTTCGCCTTTTCGTCCGCCTTTTTTGGTGTTGTTGCCAGAAGGAAAGGAGGAGCCCCTTCCCCCTGCTGCCTTATGTTTTCAGCCCCTCCTCACGAGTTTGTTCATTTTCCCCCTTGCTTAGCCCGACGACCTTGAAAGTCGAAGAAGTCGTACTTTTTTCTGTCTTTAGAACTTCCCAGAGAAAGCCTTCCCCCGTAAGGGGCCGGGTCCGTTCCCCCTCCCCCCCGACAATTTGCTGGAAAACGTTTGGGAAGTTTTGTTCCGAACCTCTCGTCGGCCTCTTTTCGGGCTGGAAGAGGAATTTCAGGGATGATGACGTTTCACCGAAAATTGTAGTCATTCTCACTCCTCTCTTTCCTCTGAAGTTCTACGCGCGGCCCCGTGGATTGATTTTCGCGTTTATGGCCGGATATTCCGACTTTCTAAGGTCTGCTTCGACTCCGAAAGGTTAGTGATCTCCTGGTTTTCATAGTTTTCCCTTAGCGAGGCACATCACCCCGAACATGAATCTAGCGGAAGTCCCCCTTCCCTTTTTCCAGCTACGGCTCACTCTCGGCTGGCAGCAGAAGTCTCCCGAGGTGATGAAGCCGATCCTCCCACTGGTACCTGATGGACCCCGCCCCCTCAGCCCTCGACTTTCGGCCCAGGCCCACTTCATTTTCCGAACTGCGGGGGACTTTTTTTGCAAGGTCGACGGGATCCCAACTCAGACAGGTTTTCAGATTTTTGATTCCATAGCCGAACCCCTAGAATGGGACTTTAATCGACGTCTTTTTTCTCCCTGTCGCATTCACCCCTTCCTGGCTGGCGGAAGTTCGTGTATAGGTAACCTACCCAGTTCTCTGACGGGAGACCTTTTCAGTGGACAAACTCTTTTTGCGGTTTAACGAGTTTCTCTATTTTCTCCTCCTCCGTTTTGAGGCTCTTTTTTTTCCTCGGGCCCGCCTTCCCCCTGGTAAGAGCCCCCTACTCCTCTCTCTTCCTTTCTTTCCATTAGGGAAGGACAACTTTCTTAAGATAAGCCCCTTCTGTGAACCCTTTTTTTTCCTTCAGCAGTCGTGAAGGGTGTCCTGCTGACCTTTCTTCCCAACCTTTTTTTCCCCATTCATCCTGCCTTCCTGACCCCTACTCTTTTTTTGCAGAACAATACACGTAGGGAATGCCCCTAGTTACTTTTCTTTTTTGGCTTCGTGGGCCTGGCCGAATTTGCTTAGAGGAGGACTATCGCAAGAAGAATATCCCTGAAGTTCTTTCTCGGTCAGCACATCCGGCTCTCTTTTTTATGAAGGCCCTGTGTGAGACGTCTCAGTGGTTGATCACCCTTTCGGGATACAGTTCTTTGATGGCATCGCTCATCCCCCAAGGGAACCTGAGAAGGAGTCTCCCCCCTCCCTAAGCAGACTAGCGATCCTCGCCGGACATCCCGCCCCCCCTCGTAAGAGGGGAATCCGCGTCTTCTTCGGCCCTTCCCTCCCCGCGAGGACGTTTTCTCTTCTTTTTTTCCTGTTTAGTCGGCGGAGACGCGTCCCCTTGGGAACCATGACGTTTCCCCCCTCCCACGAATTATGCCCCCCTGCGAGAAGGGGCGTTCTTCCCCGGCCACGCGCCCCCTTGCCACTAGGTTTTTTGTCGTCTCTACGAGAGAACTTTTCCCCCACGTACGTGGAGCTACTTCCTACGAAAAAGTTCTTTGGGTCCCCCTCATGAAACCGTCCCTAAGTATTAGACTTCGCCCCCCGTGAAGGTTCGTCGGGTCCCTGCAAACGGCCCCCAAACTCGGCGCTCCGGATCCATCCCTCCTTTCTCTCGGCAAGATGCGCGACCCTCTGGGTTCCAGTATGAGGCCCCTCCCCCCCGGCGGACCCCTTCCTGCTCAACATTCTCGACGACGGCTTCAGCTCTTCCTGCACAGGACCAAGTTCATCGCCCAACAAAGTTCTCCCTCACCTTTTTTTTTGAGTGCTCCTGAGAAGGCCCTTTGCCGACCGGCCATCTTGGTACAAATTGACCTTTTTCCCCCAAGACCCCCCCTCCATTAGGACGGTCCTTTTTGGTTAGCTTCGTCGCGTTCCTCGATCAACCGCCCACGCGGCCCAGGAGGAGGACTTGATATTCCTTACGCGAGGCCGACCTCCCATCGGGGGCCCTCGCAAGGAGTTCCTCCCTTTCCCCAACGTGCAATCATCTCTTCCTCAATCGGTTCGTGGCTTGTGGCGGACTCTTCCACTCTCAAATTTCCCCAGAGAAGCCGTTTTCCTTGCGGCTGGTCTTTCCTTTCTGCGGAGGCTGAGCCCTCCCCCGACAAGATCGTTCGCGGTGTTTTCCTTGAGATTTCTCCCCTCCGATCGCACTGCGAGCGAAGCACGTACCAGACGCCTTCTGCGAGGAAATACCAGACTATTTTCCATGCAAGGTGTCGCTTCCCCTAAGATCCGACGGAGTTTTTTCCTAGGTGTTCCCTTCTGGGGAAGGCGTTGAGAAAACATCTTCTCGGACTACTTCCCCTTTCGGGGATCGTCTTTTCGGCCGGGTCTGCAATCCTTCCTTTCCCTCCCCCCCCCCTGGTGAGCACGGTCTTTCCGAAATGCATCGACCTCCTTCTCCCCAGAGGCCCAGCGGGACCATTCTTTTTCCCCACACCCGCTGCTGATTACCTCCTATCTGGAACCTTACGCCTGTGTTGCTGAACGGCAGGTCACATCGGGTTCCCTTTTTTTTTTCGCGAGGGCAAGTTTTTTCCCGAAACGGGGCGTCCTTTTTTTCTCGACAAGGAACGGAAGTGCCCTCCTTTTTCGTGTAATTGGTAGGACATCCGAGGGTCTTCTTCCGGCGGGCGTTAGTTAACTTCGGGTGCGTTTTCGAGCGGAACCCCCTCGGGGCTTACCTCTCAAGAAAACGGCGGTCCCTCGGCACTAATCTCCGTCCCTTTCCGAGTACGCATCACAGAGCTGATTTTCCTATCGGAACACCGCCTTCCATCCCCAAAACGGGCGGAAATAATGGGTACCCTAAAGGTCCCACAAGGGAGTACTTTTTCTTAAATCATTTGTTGTGTGGTTGCTCCCTCAGAAGCGGGTCACTGTTATCGCTTTTTTTCCCCCCTCGCGTCCTCTGGTTTCTTTCCGTTTTTCCTTTTCACTTAATACAAAACGGCGCACCTCTTCCCTGGCCGAAGACCTGCTCTGCCACTTCCCCCTCCAGGAAGATTTTCTCCGGGCTTTCAAGGCGCCGGTTCCTGAACCGAACTGAATCCTTTTCTTTCCCGGGTGACGGCCACGCGGAGCGAAGCCTCTCTGTGGAGGTAACGCTGGCGGACATTCTTTCTTTCCAAGAGCCTCCTTCCAGCCTTTTTTCCTTTAGTACCACCGTCCGGAGACCTACCTTCCTCACGAGTCTTACGGCATCTCTCTCTTTTCCTTTTGAGAAGATGCGAAGACCTAGTGCGCCCCTTCCTCCTAACGTCCCCCCAAACCCATCGCCTCCTCCCTCGACCCGTGAGAAAGTCCCCCCTCTTCTAGTCTTCGCTCAGCGTGGCGTTCACCTTTTATCGATCGTCCAGTTCGTTTCCCTTCGCCTGTTCTTGTTACTCCTTGGAGACGACAGCTCCGGGCTTTTTTGACTGATGTGCAGGATTTCTGAGGAAAGGCGAAATTCCCCCTGTGCCCCTTCTCAATAGTCTTTCCTCCAAGAAAATCCAACAGGGTACGCCCCGCAACATTCCCCTGACTTCGGTACACATTGATGAGCAGAGGGTATTTCTTTTACGTAGGCACGCGTCACGTCGCTCTGTTGATAGAGTATCCTCACCCCACGTCAAGATGCTTTAAATTTCCCGACGTTGGATGGCTCAGGTTTTCCCCCGACGCCGATAAGGAGAACCGAACCGAAGGACTCCCGAGAAGCGACGATCCCGGATCTCAACCCTTAAAGCATGTGCCCCCCATTCCGGCCTTGTTTCTTTGCCACGGTAAGCCCCTTTTCGACAGTTTTTGCCATTCCCCACGTGATGATTTTTGGCTGATGAGACGGCTTCCCCCCCAAACGTGACCCTTCGTACTTTTTCCGCTAGTCTGACGGTAAGGGGTTCTTTAGGCAGGTCAGCATTGGTCTCCTTAGGCAATTGCTCTCCCCTCTCCTTCTCTTAAAAAGGGTGAAGCCCTCCTGCACGTGTTCTTTTGAAATTTTTTTAGCCCGCCGCCTTTTTCCCTGCCAGACGCCGGTTCTCACGCGTCTTTTTCCCCCCCAGGCCTTCCAGAAGTTGTTTTTTTTTCTGCCTCTCCCCCTTCGTTCATATTGGCGGACACATGCAGTTCCCCGTTTCTGTCCTCCAGGAGTGCAAGCGCTTTCGTAGCGTTCTGGACGTTCTCGCCCCGCTTCCTTTTTAGTCGCTCTTTATACCATTCGCGGCCGCCACCTCCGCTTTCCTTTCGCTTCACTGGATAAGCCTCCGGACAAGAGCCGTGTCTTACGTTCTGTCTGACGTTTAGTTCGGTGTCACCAACTTTAAGCACTTTTTTTTCCGATTGGGCGGGTTTGCCGTTGTTATCAGCTGAGGCAGAAGCATGGCTCCTCGGAAGAAGAAGTACGGCGGCCCGGATAAGCGCTTCTCCCCTTTCCGCGTCTCTTTTTTTTCTCCTTTCTGGAAGGAGTTTCCTTCCCCAATCCCAGACGTTCTTCTCTGGACGTCAGAAAAATGGTCCGTGCTTTTCGCCTCCCCCCCCCCTTTCCATTGTTTCTGGCGGCGGCAACTCTTCGGGCCCAAGTGCCCGCGCTTCCTCCGGTGCCAGAAAACTTTTTCCGATTCCCTCCTGGATTTTTCCTGCCGATATGAAGCCGTTCCGGAGGTCGGCATCCCTTTGACGCTGGTGTTATTCTAGTTCTTGCCATTCCATTCTGCCGAGACGGCCTCGGGATGGATCGCGACGATTTTTGGCATGGACACTGCTCCTTTCACGTTGCTTATAAGTAGTTACTTTTTTCTGGTTAAGGCTTCTGGTAGAACTTTGCTTACTGTGGCCGGGTACCGTGATCGTTCCCCCAACGACCACAGGCGTCCCCAAGGGCGCTTGCTTGGTGTTCCCCCATTATAGCTCGCCCCCTTCTTTAATGCTCTTGAGGGCATGTTCCAGGGATGATGGACGACCCGTTCTCTTTTTCCTGTCCGTCAGGCCCCTCGAACCCAACTTTTTTCGTGCAGGTCCTTTTCGGACCACAAGTGATGCTTGTCCCCCCTCAGATATGGGTACGTTTTTCTCTTCCGTATCTCCTTCGAGCGCGTTTTACCGGTTCCTGATCCCCTTGAGATTCCCCTATAGTGAGTTTAGAACACGAACAGGATTTTTCAAATTACGCTTTCCTTGCCCTTTTTTCTCAATCTTCATTGTACTAAGGTCTTTCAAGTTCCTTTGCTGACGCTTTCCCCCACAGCGTTTTGCCTGCTATTCTTATGGCCGATCTCTATAATCGAAGGCCTCGCTTTTCCCACGACGCTGCCCCCTCCACGCCGAACTGCTGTGTCCCAGTTCGAAGGGATCTCTACAGGTCGGTGTCCTTTTCAGAGCTTTAATTCTTTTTCTAACGCCGCTCTCGAATGGACTCTGTGAATAGACTTTTCTCAGCATGTCTACACTTCTTTCCCCCCCTTGAAGTGCAGGAGTGAACTTCCCAGGGGGTCTCTTCTGGCGATTTCCATTCAGGACCCCCAATTTCTTTCTCGTACAAGGGCGCTGCGCCTCTAGGGAGTACCTGTATCTCTCTCTTTTTTCTTTGAGAGAGATACTTCCCCCGGTCTCCTCCGCTGGCCTTCCACACACACGTTTCCTTCCACATTGCGCCCTTCCTCTGGCGATGTGACCGTCCTCACTTAATAGCCTGCCGGGGGAATTTCCTCCCTGGCAAATTATCCGTCCCTTTTTCACATTCTATCCTGCCTCTTGCTCCACATCTATGCCACGAGCCGTTTTTCGGAGTTGACGCACCCTCCTTTTTTTTTTCGATTCCACAGCATTCGTTTCTGTCGTTGCGTCACATTCTAAGTAGTAGATGGCTCCGAAAGTTTCTCTCTTGTCATTTTCCCAGGCCGCTTTCCTCGAGATAGGCGTCATTTTCTTAACCGACCCCCTTTAGGCCGGCCCTTTTTCCGATTTCTGAATTCGAGTTTTTTTTTTCAAAGAGCCTCTTTCCCCAAGAGGGCCCAAGGTGATTTTTTTCTTTATTCATTCCTTCACCTACAAAAGATAGGATCCAGTGAACTTGGAGTACACGACCTCCTTACGAGAGCGACCTGGAGCGGATACCTTTCCCTCGACTTTTCCCACCCCCCTTTTCTCGATCCTCCACGGTGGGTTTCTCAGGGAGGGAGGAGAGACCTCTTTCCCCCGTCCTCTTCTTCTCGGCTTTTTTTTTTTCGGCGGAAGACCCGTCCTGGAACCATGGACGTTTCCTCCAAGAGCATGAAAGACGTTTCTCGAGAGGACTCCGGAAACGTCAAGCGCCTTTTCCCCCCAAACTCAGGGGGTCGTGGTTCCCTCGGATGCACGGACCTTTCTCCGGATGTAAGGTATTCCCTCCCCGTTATACCAGGGGAAGCGATGAACCACTGTTTTCTTAGACTCGCCCGCTTTTTTCGGCGGAGCAGCTCCCAAATGACAAACTCGTTCGCGATCCTTTCCCCGAGGCCGCATCCTCTACGCGCGGAAGTGTTTTTTACTGTCCCATACCGGAGGGGCTTTTTCTTAAATGGATGCCGCACTGATCGACACGGCCCCTTCTTTACCATTTCCCCCTTCCCAAGTTAATTAGAAGAGCCCGGTACCCCCCCCCCGGTGGTAGAGCGCTTTCCCGAAGCCCCCTTCCAGGACCCGACGAATCCAATTGACCTGAGGTTTTTTTTCGAGGCGCTCCAATTTAGGCCCACCTGTGGTCCGTAGTATGGGAGGAGCTTCGTTCCTACGCAAGAGAGCTTTCCCCGCGGATTTCGTGCGGATGACATTTCGGTCTGCCCCGGGTTACTTTTTTTTGCAAACCTCGTTCATGCTACGCGACTTTCCAATCATCTCTTTCCCTCCTTTCCCTTCGAGGGACAGTTGCTTGTGGCCTCTTTTTTTGAAAAAGAAAGACCCTTGTCTCAACAGCGACGCCTTTCTCCCCACGGTCTTTCGAGTAGGCGAGGCGGAGCAACCCCCCCGACAAGATAGTTTTCCCTTTTCTTGATATTTTATCCAAGGAGACCTTCCTTCGCCTTTTCCCGCTCATGCGCTGCTTGGACCCCCACCCCATGACAATCGAACTTGGTGTAGCCGAAGCTATTCCCCTCCGACGAGGGATCGGCCGCCGGGTGTCGAAAAACACCTCCCCGATTTTCTAGGTCGGAGTCCTTTCCCCTTTCCTTCGAGGGTTTTCCCCTTTTTGTCTGTTTTTCTCCTGTAAAGTGCAGTCGATGCGGACGGTGAGCACTTCTTCCAAATTTTGTCTTCTCCTTCCTGCGTCCCGCGGCCCAGGGAACCATTCCTTTCCTCGACAAAACCCGCTGTCTTTCGCTGGCCGAAATCCTATCTCGTTCTACATGTCGTTTGTTCCTCCGCCAGAAACCTCCCCTCCTGATAGAGAGTCCTGAAGATAGCGACGCTCCTTCCCAGTACCGTGTGAAAGGTCTCCGGGAGGGCATTCAGCGCACGTCCTCTTTGGAGTCCCCTCGTCAAGGCGGCGTTTTCGGAGCGGGTCACGGTCCCCCTTCTCCTTAGGGGCTTCGACCCCATGAAAATAATCCCTCTTGCGGTTTTTTGGAAAGAATAGGGCCCCTCCTGGTTCCAGAGGTACGAGATTCCTCCTTTTTACGTTCCCTGGTGATACCATATACA
>Ga0179591_1327822_pt1 | contig 10984 bp, 13 predicted proteins | sample CZOMad2_1_08_16f_FD_182891 | JGI IMG/M metagenome (GOLD analysis project Ga0179591, IMG submission 182891) | Vadose zone soil fungal communities from Angelo Coast Range Reserve, California, USA - CZOMad2_1_08_16fungal (PacBio error correction) | ecosystem: Environmental > Terrestrial > Soil >... | reverse complement strand
TCGCGCTCGCAAACCAAGGATGGGCGGGGATCCCCAACCCAGGCCCCCAGCTTTTCCGCCCCCCCCTTTGCCGGGCGTATCCTCTATTGAGCGTCAATGCCTCCTCCGGGCGATAAGAGTGGGAGAACCGGTTCTTTTGAACCTGACCCTTTGCTCCCGCCCTTGAAACCAGAGGTCCCTCGTCCTGAATGCCCCTCCCCCAAAGTGGCGACCTTCCCCTTCCGGAAACCCCCTTGAAGAAACGGGGTTTTCTTCGTTCCCCTTCCTCCCCTGGCCTCTGAGTCACGGGATGGTAGGCCTCCCTTTCTTGAACCGGCCAGCGACGCCTCTCGGCCGGTAGCGCTTTCCGCTAATGCCGGCGCAAGTAGCCTGGCCTATCGGTTACCCTTCTGTCCTAAAGGCTTTTGGCAACGTCGGCTTGGTCTTTGCGCAAAGGTCACATCGCTTCATGGAAACCCTGACAGATCGATAGCAGATTACGCGAGTCCCCTTTTTTTTAGTCTTCCTTTGAGGCGGTTTTTTTTTTTCCCCCAGTTGCGGCTCGGTTTACAGGCTGTAGTCCGGCCTCCCCCATGAGGAGATTAGACGCTTTCTCTGCGTTATCAATAGCTTTACCGATCCGTTTCCCCCTATGATTTACCGAAACGTCCTCCCCTGGGGGGTCACGACGTCTCCTTTCTTGCGTTCCCTCCCCCTCTTTAACTTCCGGGGCCCCCCTTGGCTACCCGCCCCCCCCCCCACTTTTCTCACAGGTGGAGAGGCCTACGATTTGAAATACGGAGTCGGCCTCGCCACCCGGTCCCCTCATTTTGGTCCACACTTGTGAGAACTCCCCTTTTCCTGAGTCCTTCCATGATAGTGCTTATTGTCAAACTAATCATCCTGTCATTCTTGTTATCCAGTTCTGTTAGGATTTGATCCCCCCCCTCCGTATTCCTTCTGGTTTTATAAAACGTACTTGGCCCCCTCGGTTGGAGTAAATATCCTCCCACGAGTTTCGCCCTTCCATACACATGATACGGGAGGCACGTGGGTGCGAATCGCTTTCCCCCCGTAGTGTTTTTTCGTTCCCACCCTTCCCCCCCCCCCAGACAAGTTCATCCATCTTCGCGCGGGGCTTTTCGAACCCGAGAGCACATGGTCTACCTTGGGTTTTCCACTCCATTCCTGCGTATAAGTTATTTTTAGTCTATCTCTTTCAGCGAAAATCAGAAATTATTCAATGGCTCTCGTTTTTCCTCTCTCCTATAAAAGCGTCGTCTTCACTGAACTAAACAGCCTTATTATGAAAATCTTCCAAAATTATTTCCAACCTGTAACTTTGTTTAAAGTTATCTTTTCTAGGACTTTCGGTACTATATTCCCCTTCCATTTATTAATTTTCTTTCTTTCTTATTTTGTCGCCTTCCTTTTTTTATTTCTCTTCCCTTCCTTGAATAAGTATTGGTGGAGTTCCCCTTTTAATTTTTTAAAATGTCATCCCCTAATCATATGACAATGTCTTAACTGTACAACCTTTCATCCCTTCCTATACATTTCTCCCTCCTCTAACACACCCCCCCAATACCGTGAGAACCTGCCAATTAATGGACATGGCAACCCCTAAATGATAGCCTGTGTAAGTTTCTCGCAAGAAGAATGCCTTTCAGGGGTCTTCTAATAATTTCTTTCCTCTCCTCTAGACCGGTCTTCCTTCTTCTTTCTCCTTCCGTTGTTGTGGTTTTCTAGATTCAGTCATATCACTTCCCCTTTGAAAAAAACCATTATCACTTATCTAACGGCACACTGTATGCAGGATGCTTGTCACGCGGACACAGGTCTATAATTATTTCTTTTCCCCTTCCTTCTTTTCCATAATTGTACCTCCCCCCCTATTTGATGTTGTTTTTTTTTATGTTAGATGCGGTCCTGATTAAACTTATAAGGATGCTTCTTTGCATTATAAAAGTGATGACCCCAAGACATTGGCATAGGAGGAGAGTCCTCTTTACTCCTCTTATCTAAACAACCCTTTTCCTCCCCTACGAGCACCAAAGGACTTCTCCTCATAACTTAAAATCACTCCGAATTCATATTGATTCCCAGTTACTATAGTACACTTTTTCCTAAATTAGATCCTTCACACAAAGTTGACCCTTTGAAATACCTAGTTCATCTTCCTTCCCTCACTGTTTATTCCTGTGGCCTCCCTCGATTTATAGTTCTTGAATAATCTTAAAGTCTAAAATTCTCACTTTCTTTTTTTCGCGTTTGTAAAGTCTCTTCAGTCCCCAAATCCCCTTATACGAACGCTTCCTGTAAGTTTCTTTCTGTCTCCCTCCATTCTCGGGTTCGAAATTTTTCCGGCCCGTAGTAGATTGTCTGCTTCTGGGGTGTTTGTTGTCCCCCTGGCTTTTCACTAAGTGGTCCTCAGGCGATGCTCAAAACACGTACTCAATCCCGCGCCTGTTATTTTTCAACTGTGCTTTTCTCCCCACATTGCCCGGCCCCAAGGACGTTATTTCTCCCCTCTCTAACGGTCCAACTTCCTTGACCTCCCCCTCGACCCCTGCGGAGTTTCTAAATAATTACCGGACTATCCAATAACATCTCTCCGTGACTCAGTTTCTCGTTATAAAAGACCCGGTGTCCACTTCAGTAATTTCTTACCGTAGGCGTTCTCCTTGATCTTAGTCCCTCCCCTCCGAATTGGGGGTGTCTTTTTCCCCGATCAGCCTAGTTCTTATCGACCAGTGGCGGTTTTGCCATAGTATGTTCGTATTAAGTTCGACTCCCCTCCCCCCTCGATTTGGCGAAGTTTCTTACATCACTAGACCGTGCCCCCTTCCCTCCCGCCGGGACGAGCCAGTCTTCAAGCTCCTCAGGGTCCCCCCCGTTTCCTACAGACTGGAACAGGCGTGCCTCCCTGGATGAGATACAGACCCCCCTTCCAAAGGTGACTTTTCCGCTTCCTTTAATATGTAAGAGAGGAGATGCCCTTTGGACCCTTCTTCACGCTGTTTTTCCCCCTCCATTGGACGAAGACGACGTGCACCCCCCCTTTTCGTCCCAGATAGCTCATGTACAATGTGCTGGCCCGCTACTGCGACGGAATAGTTGCGCTCGAGAAGAGGACCCCCTTCTACGACTTACGCTTCTTTTTTCCATTGAGTCCTCACGTGACGAACTGCGGGCTCTAAAGTGAACGACGTTGCCACACGTTCGTGGAGGGTTTTTTCCTCCGCGACGGGCGACCCCCTGGGGCAGGGGCATTCGGCGAAGAGGGTTCGCTTTTTTCCTTCGCGGCCTGTGCTAACCGGTGCTGATGGCCAGGACACCCCCCCCAACCCATGTGGGCCTGTGGATCCTGTTTTCCCGTAGCGCGGCGTTAGCATTCTTAAATACGTATAAGAAGTTCCCCTCGTGTAGCCGGCCCGAGGTCCCTGCGGTTACAGGGGGGTTTTCCCCGCCAAATGACTGATTGTGCTAGCGACCTCTATCTTTTCCCCCCCCCCCTTTTTTGATTCTCTACTCTCACACCAAAGCCCGGTGTTTTCTCCACAACAAAGTTCACCGCGCCCCTCGGGCCGGCCTTCCTCCCTTGCACGGGCTCACTTATTTATCCTTACATGATGCTACCTTCCCCCCTTCCCTTAAAAGTTTTCTCCCCCTTCCCAATTTTCCCTGCCCCTTTTGAGCAAATTCCCGCTCACACCCTCTTTCCTCCCTGAATGGCACCGACCCCCCGTTGGCGAACTTTCGGAGTCCCCCCCCTCCCCCCACGGAACGTTCCCCTTTACTAAGGCCTCCGGCCCGATTGTATCTTAGTTTCTTGGAACTGCCCGCGCGCCGTCTACGTTGCGGGCCGTCCTGAGAGCGCCCGATAATGGACGAGCCTAGCGCGTAGCACCAGGTCCCCTCCGAAAGCCTGGGCGGTTTCCCCACTTTCTCGGCCGGAGTACATGGTTCCCCACCTTCTTTCATTGCCCACGGGAGACAGCATAGCAGAGTACGCGAGGATCCCTTCGAGTGAATCCTTTTGGATTTTGGGTCATGACCTCCCCCCTTTCCCTTCTCGGCTGTAGTCCGTCCCTTCCCCTGCCTGGGAGCTTAGACGAATGGCTCTTGGAGTGGTAAAATTCCTTACCGCTCAGGTTCTCCCTTTACCGAAACGTCCGCAACAATTTCTTTTTGGTGAATTACGCATCGAAAAGTCGACCCTCTAGGGCTTCCAGCTCCTGCCTCTCCAGGCTCTCTTCCTTCTCTCTCCCAAAAATTAGTGAGCTTCTTTGGAAGAGAACAAGATTCATCCCTAAGAGTAGCCTCTCCCCCGGTATACTTACTGCAGTTATTTACCACGGTCTTTTTCTCCTCCATTTTGACTTCCTTTGATGATAGTGCGTCCCCGATTTCCTCCCCATTATTGTCTCCAGCTCCCGCCCTTTTGACTATGGGAGTCCACCTTGATTGGACCGTATCATCTGCGTAGTCTCCTTCTTGGGACCAGGCCGTTCCCCCTGTGGCGCAAAGATCTTTTTCCCCGCCCACCCCTCTTCTGACACATAATCTCTCCGTTTCTGAGTCACGTGGTGCGCCTCGCTGTCCTCCCTTAGTGAAGTCTCCATCCTCCAACAAAAAAAGACCCCTCACAAGTTTCAGGAAAATATGCCCTTTTCGCGTTTAACAGTCTCCTTTTTCCCCTTGTTTTCCCCTCCATAACTTTTGTTGTTATTTTTAAGCATATAGCCTTGAAAAGAGACCCTCCCTTTAATGTATCTTTAGATCCTCGATATTCTATCACTATAACATTCTTCTTCTCCTCTTTTTTCGAACTGACCACACAGGCTCCCTATTATTCTCCCCCCATTATTTTCCAAACTTCCCTGTTTTAAAGTTATTCTGGAACTAGGGTACTCTACTATATGGACCCCCCCCTTTGGATCATATTAATTTCTAACGATATTGTCAGGAGGATTTTGTTTATTCCTTTGTTCTTCCGTAACCTTCTTTCCTCTTTTTTCCTAACTTAATTTTTTCTAATGTCAAGTACTCATATGGACAAATGTCTTAATACATAAACTTGATAATGTTCTTCCACGTCTAGCACCTTATTCGTTTCATTCCAAAGTCTATACCCCAAACCCAAGAACTTCCCCTTTTCTTGAACCCTTCATGCCTCCCCCCTAAATGATATGCCTGGGTTCAGCTTCTTCATAATTGCATCACCTTTTCCTTATTAATTTAGTAAGTTATATGTCAAAGCTACTTCGGACCTAGCAAGGTTATCTCTTTTCCCCCCTCCTCCGTGTTTTTTGTGTCTGCTTTCTCCTTTTCCGATTTGACATATCCCTTACTTTTCCCTGCACACCTGTATGCATTATTTCCCCGAGGAACAGGCATATCCTTTTTTCCTGCCATTAAGTGTTAACATAATGTTCTCCTTTCATTTACTTTTTTGTTTCTCTTCCTTCTACCCCTTCTCCAGACGTGCATTATACCTGTACTAAGTCTTTCCTTCGGCCTATGATTATAGCTGCCATTATCTCCCCCTCATTAATTAAATATCACCCTCCTTCTTTAAGGAATTTTTCCCCAAGATAACAAAGGAGACAAATCCTACCCTTCCCCTCCTTAGAATTAATCTATGTTTCCCCCATAAGTTCCTAAAATTACTTTTTAAAACAAAGGTACGAAATTTGACTAATTTATTTAATCATATTTTTAATGAAACATGTTAGTTTCAGTGGTTCCCCCCCTAGATTACGATTTTCTTCGTCTAGTCCAAAGATCTTCACTACTAAAATTAGAAATTTTTCTTCGACTTGTCTTATATGACTCTTTAAAACCCCCCATACGAAAAGTATATTGCCCCTTTAAAACCACAGAGTAGAAGCAAGTAATTCTTTCCCCTTCCCCCTTTCCTCTCACGTCTTCCTGCTTTTTTTCTGTAACTTGTCTGTTTCTGTGAAGGATGGAGGACTTTCCCTCATTTTCCGTCAGGCGATGCGCACCACACTTTCCCCAATCCGTAGCATTTATTTTTTCGAAACTCGTGAGTTCTCCTTCCTCCCCAAACGGCTGTTCCCCTTCTTCGATTTTCCTTTCCTTTAAGTTCGACTCACCCTTCGCTCTGCGGAGATGGAGCCCCCTGCCCCGGATGATTAGTTGACCCCTACGCACTATCATTCTGTGCCAGTTTACGCATTTTTTCTTTCGACAGCCCCGGTGTTCCAACCTCCTTTCCCTGGTCGGAGGCCACTCGTCTTTTCTCTAGTCTCGACACTTATCTCTTGGGGGGTGATTTTAATCCGCCTCCCTGATCCGCCGGAAGTCCTCTTCTTTTTGCGGGACGCCCTAGTATGTTGTTCTCCTTTTCTATGCGTCAGCACCCCATTTTTTTCCTTACGTGTATATTTCTCCCCCCTTCTCTGATAACACGCAGGTCCTCCTAAGCTCCTCAGGGGTACCGTCGCCACTACAGCCTGTACAGAGGTTCTTTGCTGCGATCCCCCCCCCGAAACTTATGCCTTCTCCTTGTCTCGCGTATCTTGTCCCTGAGCTGTTTCCTTCCCTTTGCCGGCTCACGATGTTTGGTTCTTGGACGCCCGGCAGAGCCGACTTGCGCCCAGACTTTTTGTCGCGCTATGTCCTTTCTTCTTTCCATCGATAATGCCCGCCATGCGTGCTCCCCCAAAGTAGACTTCTCTTCCGGATCGAAATAATTCACTAACCATAGTCGTTGTCCCTCGGGCATGAGTAACCGCAACGAAGGACCACACGTTAGTGGCGGCTTTCCCCCCTCAAAGTTCTCAAAGTTTTTTTGTCCTGTTCGAGACGAGGCTCTGGTTTAGGAGAGCTGGAGGGAAACCCACACTCTCCCTGTTCAAAACACACCCCCCATAAACACCACACCCCTCACCCCACCCACCCCCAAAACCCAACCCCAAAACACCCAAAAACACAAAAACACCCCAAAACCCCCCCCACCACACCCCCCCCCCCCTTCACAACCCCAACCCAAAACAACCCCCCCACCAAAAACACCCCAAAAACCCAAAACAACTCCCCCCCCATACCCCACCCTCCCCCCCCCCCCCCCCCCAAACCCCCCCCAACACAACCCCCCAGGGGAGGGACATGTGGGGATAAGGTTCCCCCCGCGTATCTTTTTAGCATGACGCTCAAATTTAAGACGGCCAGTTCTTTCGGCGGACAGAGGGCACGCGGTTACCGGGGTTTTTTTTCGCTCCCCGAACCCTCATTTTCTGGGTGTTCCCTTCCCTATTTTCCTCCTCCCTTTTTGAGAGAGATGGCATTTTCCCAAAAAATAACTTCTGTGAGGGTGAGACCCCCCAAACTGTACCGATCCCTCGCCCCTACACTCCCTTGTTTTATTTACTTATTATTGTCCAACGCCGGCGCTTGGAGAAAACCGTCTTCCACAGGCACCAACGACCCTTCCTGTGTGAGCACCAGGCACGTCCCCCCTTCCAACCCAGAGTTTCCCTTCCCCCCCTGTCCCATACCACCACCCCTTGAGAACGTCGCTCTTGAAACCCCCTTAACGAACGGGGGTGTCATCTTCGTTTCTCCTGTTCCTCTCCCGTCACCTTGGGTAGTAGATCACTTCTTTGTCCGGCCAGCGAAGCCGTCTACTCAAGAGTCGAGATCTCCCTAATTTTTCCGGAGCAAGTGCGCTGTCCACGGTCCATCTTTGACGCAAAGGCCTTTCGTGACAACGTCGTCTCTCTTTCGTTAAAGGGTTCCCCCCTCTTTCCCCCGGCATTGCCCACGGATCCCTTTCTGAGCAGATTACGCCCCCGCTTTTCAAGGTCGAGTTTCAATCCTTTTGCTGGGGATGGATCGAGCCATGTTGCTTTCTTTTCCCCTCCTGCTACACCGGTCCCCTGCTTCGACTGCTCGTCCATGCTTCATAGCTTACGCTCCGGTTCTCCCTATTCTTTCCCGAAAACGTCCCTCCCCCAAAAATCTCTGGGGTGATTACTGCTCCTTTTCCCCCTGACCAAATACTTCTCCCCCCGCAAGGCCCTCTTCCCTCTTCGTCTTCTTTCCAGACCCCCCGTGCATAATTTCGAGACTAAGAATCATTGAAATCGAGTCGGACTCCCCCCCCTCCCCCCTCCCCACTTCTTTCCCCCCTTTCTGGCCTCTGACCCCTGAAACTGAGTCACGTGTCTTTTTTGATAGGGCGTCTGCACTAACATACTTAATTATTGTTTATCCCTCTCCGCGGCCTGACGACTTATGTCTTCTGTCAAACTTTTCCCTCATCCCGATCCTTCTTTTCTCCCCCTGGAACAGCTTCCTGATAAAGCTCGTACTCTCGTTTCGAACGCACACCCCTACGGGATTGAGTCTTTCTTTTGCATCTACGCCAATCGTTGAGTATCCCCCCCTTTCAACAAACCAGCCCCCCCTCTTCTACCATTGACTCCGGCGGGTAGTTTCGAACCCTTCGATTACATTCCCTCCTCTTGGGTTTCCCCCTGCCTCCTTTTTTGCGTCCCTGTAAGTAGTATAGAAGCGAAAACCTCAAAGTTTACTTATCTTAGATACTAGGATATTCTTCTAAACCTTTACTCTTCTTTTCGCCACTGCCCCAACCTCTCTTTCCTTCTTTGACTAACCCCACGACGCTTTAAAATGTATGGTGACCACTTTGGCCCCCACTTGGTTGTGTAACAGCTTCTCCTCCTTGAGGAACCTCAGCCAGTTGTTTCTGTTTTGCTCTTCGACCCCTTCTTGGATGTGAAGCAGCTACTTCCTCTCCCTCCTGGTACGTTTCCACGACTCACCTGTTATCCTTCTCCTCCTTGAGTTCCCCCCTAACTCCTCTCTTCCAGGATTGGTTGAGAACTTTTCTCCCCCATGGACACTGTCTGAAGTCCACCATACTTTGCCATATTATTTGTTGCCTTACACCCCTCTAGTAACCGATATCCTATTAATCGTAACGTTTATTTATCCTCTTTCAAGTAACTCATTCTCCCCCCCTTTTCCCCACCAGTGACACATATTTTCTGTTTTTTTTGTGATTTACCACTATTCACTTACCCCTTACCTGGCTTCCATAAGAAATGACCCCCTTATCGTGTGTGCCGCGTGCTATCTTCCTCTAATGCATCACAGGTTGTCCTCCTTGATTACTTCGACGACAGTTCAGACCGTCCCAGCCCACCGAGGTCTGCCCCCTCCCTTTCTCCTCTTTTCCCTATATTTTGTTGTTGTTTGGTTTCCACCGTGTCTCGGCTCAACGTAGCTTTGACCATATACATATCCTTTTTAATCCCTGCACCCCCGGTACCTGCCTGCATGTCTTTTGTCGTCCCTCATCCCACTCCTCATTTTTCCATTAATTGTCCAGCCTCCGGTAATTTAATTTGATGTTGGGTTATCCTGCTTGAATTAAACTTATCCTTTGCTTCTGTTGGCCGTGCATTATCCCTTCTTCTACGTACTTTTCCTCCCCCTATGATTACTCTTTAAAAATTATATTCATACCTCACACACTCCCCTTCTCAAGACATTTTTTCTACATACCCAAAGGAAGGCGCCCCCCCCCCCTACTAAAAGATTCCTCTCTCAGGAAGATACTCTTTCCCTCTCTCCCCTCCTTCTCTAAATTATCTCCCTTTACAAAGTAAGTCAACTTGGCCACCCTTTTTATTTAATCAGATTTTATACCTAAGAAGGTTTATTTCCCTGGCGAAAAGAGATAATCCCCCTCTTAGTGATTAGAATATCCTACTATCGAAACTACCACCGAACCCTTTTTCTTTCCTTTTTTCCTCTATCCTGACTTCCCTTATACGCCACTCTTTCAGTGGAAACAAGAGTATAGTCCCAATCTCGGGTTTCGAAAATGACAACGTCTCACTTAGTCAGATGGTGGAACTTTCTTTTTCTTTGTTCTCCTCTTGGAGACTTCACTCCGTCAGGGCGATTTTCCCTGTAATCAATCACGTAGATTTCTTTGGTTCGAAACTCGTGCGTTCGAGCCCGCCCTTGCGGCTGGGTACCAAGGACGTTTTACTCCCCTCTTATAAGTGTCCACTTTTCTCCTTTTTTTACTCCCCTTCGCCCCTCCCCTCTTTGAGAACAATACCGGCTTCCCTGAAAATAGAACTCTCATGCCCGTGCACTCAGTTGCCGCCATGGATTTTCTCCCCCCCCAGGCACCCGTGTGTACACTCTGCCGTAAGAGGACTTTCCCTCATCGTATTTCATATTCTCTTCTCTGATCGCACGCTTTTTCTTTTTTCTCCGGTCACTCCGGTCCGATACGCGGGAAGTTCTCCCAGTTGCGGGACGCCCTATTTTTCGTATTAAGTCGCGTAAGCACAAAAGAGTCTGGCCCTCCTGTTCGTTCTCCTCCAAGGCGACTTTTTAATCTATAAAACGACTTGGTAAGAGCCAGTTCTACTCCAGGGGTACCTTTTCTCGAATTACAGCTGTCGCGGCGATTTTTTCCCCCGCCACCGATCCAACCTTTGACCTTTGCGTCCTCCTGGTTACTCCGAGATCCCGTGGGCAATTGCCGGCTTCCCTGGGGAACATGGAAGTCCCGTTCCGCTGACGTGGCAACGCCCCTTCCCTTTCGTCGATCGCAGATATTACCTTGCAACGCAATGCGCGTCCTCTCCCTTTTGCGCTCTCTCTGCCCCCCCTTCTACCTTCTTTCCGGGATTCAAAGAACGGTGTCTTACTACAATCGTTCCGACCTGAGGGATGCCCACGAAGGACACCCCGTCGTGTTTTGTTTCCTCCGAGAAGGTCGCTTTGGGTGTAGGTCCTCCCTTGGCGGATGAGGTCCCCCCTCCTGCGAGCGGCCTTTTCCTGGTGAGGTACCAATGGGGATCGGTTCTCCCATTTTAGGCGCCGGCGTTAGCCTGTTTTAAATAAGTATAGCCGGCCCTTTTTTGCTTTTCCCGGCACCCCAGGGCAAATCGCTTCCTTTGTTGGAGCCTCAACAGCCTGATTGTTT
>Ga0179591_1385885_pt1 | contig 10985 bp, 9 predicted proteins | sample CZOMad2_1_08_16f_FD_182891 | JGI IMG/M metagenome (GOLD analysis project Ga0179591, IMG submission 182891) | Vadose zone soil fungal communities from Angelo Coast Range Reserve, California, USA - CZOMad2_1_08_16fungal (PacBio error correction) | ecosystem: Environmental > Terrestrial > Soil >... | reverse complement strand
TGCTTTTCTTCTAGTTCGTCCTCCCTTTCCCTTTTGCTCAAAATCGACCGTTTCCGTTCGAGCCGCCCTTAACATCCCCCTCTTTTTTTTGCTCGACAGCGCTCTCGCTCGCGATGGTGAGCCGCACAATCCTTTTTTCCTAATCCTACGTTTGTTGTTTTTTTCTCTTGCGGGTCACCGTCTCCTCCTTGACGCGCTGTCTTCTTAACCAATCTTTGGTCGTTTTGTCTTTTTCTTTCTTTCCGTCGCGCGGGCGTCTCTTTCGAACTAACAGGGCTCCGCGTCGACGCTTCTCAATCGCGTATCCCTTTCCTTTCCAGATCTCCCCCCCCCCAAGGAACATTTTTTCTTCGCCCGTACCCCAGATGATCTCCCTTCGATCGGCGAGTTCCCAAGACGTGACATGGTTCTCCCGAAGGGAGATCCCTGCTGAGCGTCTTGCACTTCGCAACCCGATCGCCCCCAAACCTGTCGTGCCTCCTTGATCCCCTTCGTCCAATACCTGAGAAGGCGGCGTTCCGAGTATCGAAGTGCTCCTTTTCTCACCTCTTTCCCCCCCTGGTGGATCCGTTTTCTTTTCGCGATCTCCCCATAGTTCTCCCTTTTCAATCTACAAGGTTCGCGCCCTCTTCCTGATGCTTCAACGAGCCTTTTCACGCGAGACCACGACCCTAGTTTGGCCCGACCTCTGTCCTTCCTCTGGAGCCCTTCTTTTTGGTGATCATCTCCTTTTTTACAGTTTTTCCCGATCGGATTACTTTCTCCCCTAGAGCGGACTCCTTTTTACAAGGCACGCCTCTTCTTCCGATCGACCCCTGCTTCTTTCAAACCCCCCCCCCTTTTCTTCCCGTCCAGGAGAGACTCGGCATGAGATTAGGTGACATGACCCGCCCCCCCACCAAGTGGACCCTTTCCTTATCTCTTCGCATCCCTTCCCCCCTGCCAAGTCTCCTCCAGGATTCTCAGAAGCTCAATGATTGATGAGGATTTTTTCCCCTGCCGCTTTTCCCCATCCCTCCAGGTTTAAGCCTACGCGGCCCCTCCCTTTATCCCCCTCTTTCCTATGCGTGGCTGTGGCCTTCTTTTCCCTCGAAAGCGAATTCGGTGGACAACTCCTTTTAAAGCCTTCTGCGGTGAAATCCTTTCCCACATCTTTTGTCGCTGCTTCTTTGGCCCTTCCCGATAGGGTTCGGTGATCATCCTACGAATTTTCGTGCGCTGTTCGTTTCCATCGGCCTTCCCGTTTTTTTTGCCCTTTCTTGCGCTCCTTTCCCATCTTTGCTTTCATGCATCGCACATGACGGTTTGCGGACTGTGTTCCCCCTTGGCCCTATCATTGGCGAGCAGAGTTCGGCCTGTAGACCTGTGCCCTCCCTGACATTTTTTTATCTCCGCCTGGGCTCTCCTCAATTTTTCTTGTCCCCTCCGCCCCAATGGGCCGTCAGCACTAAAGCCTAGCCCACCCTTTTTGAAGCTTATTTTTTTACTCGTTCTAAATTCTAGGAGTTTCTCCCCTTCCCGCGCTATCCCTTGAAGCCAGACTTTTTTTCCACACTTCCCCCTTCTGATCTTTTCCTTCCTCCCAGTTTCTCCCAGTCACCCCAGGTGATATTCTGGGAAAGGCTTTCGATGTTATATCCCCCCTCCCGGCCCGGTTTGTCCTCCCCCCCTAATACCTTTTTCTTTTGAGAGAGATCAGGCGAAATGTCGGATATTAGCAACTGCTTTCTTCTGTCGCCCCTATCCCCCTATTTTTGACAGACCTCTTTTCTCTAGACGCTCCCCTCTGGGATAAGCAAACACCTCTCCCTGATCTCACGTTTTCCCTTGAAGTCCCTTTCCGGCGAATGTTATCACATCCTCCGGCATTTTTCAGTGCTCTCGTGGCCATTTTTCGCTCTTTGGTGGTTTCGACAAATGATTATGGAGCTTCATCACCTCTTTTCCTCACGAATTGCTGAGTCCATTTTTCCCTAACGCCATCTGCGCGTAATGATCAGGAATGTTTGCCCTTCGTCCTTTTTCCTGGTAGTCCTTCCCTGTACGGTGTCTATGGCAGCAGCCACCCAAAGATCGGGCGTCAATGGATTTAGAATCGCATCCCCTTTTCGCTTTTCCTCCAATTTCTTCTGTATGCTAGATGACCCACAGCGCAGGAATGATTAGGCATCCACTCTTAGCTCTTTCCCTTTCCCCCCCGCCTCAGCTACTTTTCCTCTGTGGCTTTATTTAAGCCCTTCCTTTTCAAAGGGATCTTTTTTAACGAACTATCTTTTTTTTTCTTAATACATTCCCCCTTTTACTCCCCCAGAACAGCCCTTTGTGGATGCCCTATGAAACCGTTATGATGAGCCCTCTGTCAAGGGGAGTAAAAGTTCCTCCCTCATGGATTTCATATTCCCGCCTCGACTTTCCTAGCTCTTCCCCACCGAGAATTTTTCCGAAATCTTACAGAGTGTTTTCCCTTTTTTCCTTCCGATCCCCTTAACTGGACATTCTCAGCACGCAGCTCCTCTCGAGCACCTTTTTTTTGCGAAGGACTGGATTTTGCTGGAAATCGATCCCGCAGGGATAGCGTTATTGTCCCTCTCCTTCTTTGAGTTGGTGAGTCTCCCTAGTCTCGGGCCCTCCTACACCGTTTCAGATCTGAGAACTTTTTCTCGACAGAGGCTTGAGAGTATAGAGGAGCCCCGTTTTTTTTTTTTCCCGATCCATCGTCTGCTTTTTGCTTCCTACCTTCTCTCCATTCCCCTTATTTTTTCTCGAATGTGTCCCCCGAATACGAGATCTTTTTCGCGTACAGACTGCCTGTTCCCTCAACAGGGTGTTTTGTTGATAGCCCGAAGTCCTTCCCCTCCTCTTACGACCACCTCCTCCGGCCGATATTGCCTTCATGTTCGGTAGAGGAAATGCCGTCCCGGTGGGTCTTTTTCCTTCCTCTCGGAGATGACGAGTTCCTTTCCCAATCTCTTCTTCCTCGCCAGCCTTCCCCCTTTTTCTGGCCCCTCTTCTTTCTTCTTCCTGCAGATATAGACTTTTCCGAGAGAATCTGTCTAGTTGCTGTCCTTCTTTTAACTGGTCAGTGTCCTCCGTGCTCTTCCCCCGCTGATCCCTGCTTTCCCTTCCCCTTTTCGAGCTCTTCTCTTTTTTCTGAACATCCCTCCCCGCTTTTCGCCGTTGATTCTCGGCGAGAAGCATCCCTTTTTCTTTTCCCGCGAGGTATGTCTCTTCTTTTTCCTTTCCAGACACCAGTTTTTTTTTGTTGAGCCGTCCCCTAAGTTTTTCTTTTCTTTTTAACCAGGCGCGCCTTCCCCTCTAAGATTTACGATATCAACCTGTCGGTTACGAGGGACCGTATTATTTTCTGGACCCGTCGTCTCTAGGGAGGATTTTTTTCCCAAGAACTATTCCTCCTATCCCCATAGCTCTCCCCCCCTTCAAATGCTGGAAGATCTTTCCCCCCCTGGACAAGGTCAAGCACCGCCACGAGATTTCAGTTTCACCGTTTTTTCGAGTCGGCGCATAGTCCTTCGATCCTCCAGGCCAAGAAGGCTATTCTTGGCAAACATGCGCCTTCTTCGATCGACCAAGAAAACTCGCTGACCCCCTCCCCTGACATGATACCAACAGGCCCCTTTTCGATACCCTCTCCGCGTCCTCCACAACCCTATGCACCTTTTTCATCCTGTCTTTCCGCGGATCGCTCTCTTTCTCCCCACCATTTTTTTAGTCTGGATTCCCCCTGGTCGCCTCCCTTCCCAGTCTTTCCCCTCCCCTCTCGGCCGCGAGCCCCCCGCGGAGCCGGCCTCTTTTCTTCATCCCGTGTGAACTTTGCTCTTCTCTTTGTAGTCTTTCCCTGCGACGAGTCCTCCCATCTCGGCGCTTTTGGGACAAGAAAGAGCTTTCCCTGAATTTGATTCAGCAGATTAAATTTCCCCGCCCCCCCCAGTGTGCTCTCTTTTCCCACGCGCGCGAGGTCTTTGCTGCGCATGCCGCTTCGGCCTTCAACCCTGGACATCTTCCTAGGTCGGTTCGGTTTCCCTTCTGCCTTTCAGATGAGGACCCTTTTAAAGGATTCCTCATAGAGGAATCCATGATTGATTCACTTGCCGTTTCCATCCTCTTTTCAGCAGCAGGGTCTTCCTCTTTCTTTTGGGTTTCCTCGCATGTCTTTTTTCTAGGACCCCCCCTCAACCGTTTCTGACAAATCTTGAAAGCTAGAGTTAGCTTTTTCAGCATTTTTTTCGTCCCTCTCCTCTTTCGCTGTTTGAGCTTCCTCAGCCTTTTTTTTCTCACTTCCCCTTTTTCTTTTCGAGGAGTTGTTTCCTTAGATGCACTCTCCCGTTTGAGGGAAGCGCCATTTCGTTGTACCTCCATTTGGACAATTTTTTGTCTGACTGTCTTTGATCCCCTTCTCCCCCCAAGGTAGTTGAAGACGTGGTAAGTAATGTCATGTCTTGGGCCGTGGTCTCCTATTGAAAGAAGCAACTTCTCTTAGTACCTTTCCCTTGCGCCCCTTTTCCTCCATTTGTATGTGACCCAACCCCCTTAGAAAAACTTTTACCTCTTCCAAGGTGAATTTGACTTTCTCCCGTCCTTCCTTTTCGGCGTTTCTCCTGGAAGGACAGTCATGCCGAACTAGGTTTTTCCCCACTATCGTTTCTGTCTGTCTCAACGTTCTTCTCACCCCCTGTTGATTCTGCGTTCCTTTCGGAGCGGCATAGGACGGGTTCCATGAGGGGGTTATTATTTTTACCCTTCCCCTTGTTGTTGTTGATCAAACCGCACCTATCGTCCCCCCTCCCCTCCGCCCCGCAGACTCCCGGTTGCGTGAGTCCCTTACTTACACCTTACTGAGCATCTCTTTTGACCCGGGATCCTTAATGCAGGCCGTTGCCTTTTTTGAAGAGAGACTGGCTCTTGAAGACATAAAATACTCCTCCCGAGCCCTTTTACACCTTGTCGATATTGGCTTTTTTTTGGGTGTTCCCCCTTAAAGACACCTTTCGGGATGACGTTTCCTCCTCCATGTGAAAGCGGTTTTTTCAATTCCCCTACCCCCCGAGCCTGATAAGGACTGTTTTGAGTGTTTTATGCTCCTTTTTTTCGGGATCATGCTTTGATATTGCTCTTCCACAAAGTCCCTTTTTTTTCTCCCCGGTAGCACCTCAGCTTCCCCCTCCAAAAGGTTTTGTTTCTATCCTCTTATCGCAAGCCCTCTGTTAGGATTTGCTCCAATAGACCCGAGCTGAATTTGGCTCCCTCCCGTATACCCTTCCTCTTTTTCCCCCTTTTGGCCCCCAGAAATTTGATCCGCGTCTTTCCACTTTCTTTCTTTTTTTTTTAATACATGCACCTCCCACTCCCCTATGTGCTAGACGCCTCCACCCCAAGGCAGCACGTCTTGAACAGTGTTGGACCCCTTTCTGTGGATACGCGGCATTTCCCTCATCCCTTCCTTTCTTTTGAGAATCCTTGCTTATTGCCTCGATCTTGTTGAGAGCTAGCTCCTAGAAACGCCCCCTTGGGAATTTTTTCATTGTTTCCTTCCCTAAGAGAATGCGGTCTAGAATAATAGAGATTGACATGCCGAGAAAACTTTTGTTTCGCGCACCTCCCCGTTCGGATTCTCTCCCATCTCTTCCTGTCTCGGGATTCCCCGTCTCCCTAGGGCAGATCCCCCCTTGCTAAGCCTTTTTTTATTCCCCCCCCCTCTTCTCACCTCCCGAGATTCTTTTTTCCTCGGAGTGGTCCTTCCTTCGATCTCGTTGAGAAGTTTTTACACTTTATTTCTTCCTATGCCCTTTACTGGTGATAGGCCGCTCGAGCGTCCCCATGCCGGATCCCACCCCGTCTTGTACTGATGTCTTCTCCTTCCTATACTCGTTCCCCTACTCATCTTATCAGGTTCTCTTACCTTCCGAGGTTTGGTCTTTTGGAATAGAGATGAAGATTCTCCCGCCTCACCATATACGTCTTCCTTCCTAGACCCTCTGCTTTTCCCCCATTGCACGACTCCGATCTATTCGCCCTCCTCTTTATCTAGTGCGGGACTGCAGTGACCTTGTCTTGGCGATGAGGCTCTTCCACTTTCAGATATCGCTTTCTCCCCCAGATGAGGATCCCTTATTTTATGATCAAACCCTCTTGCCGAAGCCTTTTCTTTCTTTTTTCCCCCTTCCTTCAATAGTAACCGACGATTTTTTTCTCTATTACATCTTCTAGAAAAGAGAGTCTCCTCCTCTTTTTGAGTTTTATCTATTTCCTCCCCCTCCTTGTTGTTTTTCTCCCCTTCTGCATAGACTCCCCCTCTCTTCGATATCAACAAGCGCCTTCCCTCCCTAGGGGCCGTATGATGCGTGCCTTAGAGACAACGGGGTCGCTTTTTTTCTTCTCCCTACTACCCCTTGCCTTCCTCCTTCCCCCCTCTTCCGGCGCTGGATCAATTCGGACCTCCCCTCAAATCCCCTCTGCAGACACGCCCGCGATCCCCGATAGCGGGAGAGGACTCGAGATCGGAGAGTTCTCCCCCGTTGTCCCCTTTTTTCAGAAGGGCCCTCTTTGCGCCGAAGGCGCGTTGTTCATCGTCATCTCCGATCCTAAATACACAAAACCCTCCATGCAGTCCTCGACCTTCTCTCCTTCCCTCTCGGCTGATTTGCCGCCCCGGTCTTTAAATTCGAGATATACCCCAAACTTTTTCTTCCCTTGAGTTCTTTTCGATAGAAGATCATTGCTCAAAATTAGAATCCAAGTGGCTGGTCACCCCCCCCCCTTTTGTAGACACCCAATATCGTTCCCCTCTCTCCCCCTTTTCTTGGACGATGAAGCTTCTTTTTTGAGATGAGAACGTGCGCAAGGTGCCCCTCTCGAACGTTGTGTTCTCCCCCTTTTGTCAGCTCTGTTGTCCTTTCTCACCCCTCATCATCTCTCCCAACATCCCTCTAATGACGATCGTTTGCAGAGATTCCTCCAGTTTCCCCCCCCCCCTCGTTCTCTTCTGCGCCTTTTTCCCTTCGGGATAGTCCTTCCCAAAAGGCACCACACGCTGGACCGGTAGGCGGCCTTCGGTGCCTTCTCTCTCCTCCCTAAAGCTTTGTACGACCTGAAGATTCCCCCTCTTGATTAGGCGGGGTCTTCCCCCCCTGCAGCTCTCAAGAGTCCTTTTTTAAGGAAGAAGGGTAAGTCCCCCCCCCCTGCCTTTTTTCTTTTCTGGTCGAGCACCGAAGAAGGACTGCTGTGCTGTTGGCCTCGACATTTCGTTCCCTTGTTTCCTCCCTCTAGATTTGCGTTTTTTTCCCCCCAAGCAGGAATTTCGACACTCCTCTTTTTTCTGCGCCATCCTGGTCTATGGCAAGGACTCAGCAGGCATTTTTCTTGGCTCCTGGTTTCTTTCCTCGATCTGCTCCCTTTTTTTCCACGTGGCCTCCTGCAATTTCCCGAACATCTTGGGTTTTGGCCTGAATCGACACATCCTGTTGCGACCGCGTCTCCCCCTCCCTTTCGCCTGACGAGTTAAACCTTTCCGCGCCCCTTTTCTGAGACTGTGCCCCTCCCTCGAGGGCCAGTTAATTCGGTGAGTACGCTGTTCCCGAACTATTTTGTACTTTTCCCCCCCCATCTCAAAAATTCGGGGGGAACGTGTCTGACGACCAATCGCGGCCCCCCCAACGAGTTTTCCTTTTGTTGATTGTCATCCAGTCGCGCGTTTCGGCAGGACGGCCCTTCAGTCTGCGCGTTTTTTTTCCCCCCAAAACCGTTTAACCCCCCTTTTTTTTAGTCTTACCGTAAATTTTGATATGAGTGACAGTTCGAGGGGCGATAGCTGCCTGGTTTTCCTTCTCTATATATTTTAATTTGATCCCCAAGCCCCTTCCCTCCTTTTCGTAAAGAATCCGGTAAAGACCAGATTCCCCCCTGTTGAAGTGAGGACCTCTTCGTTGACGAGTCCTTTTTTGGTAGTCAAGCCCCCCTCTTATGCCCCCTATGACTGCCGCCCTGCCCCCAAACGCCAGAGGAACTTGGATTCCCTCCCTTCACACTAGGCTGCATTAGTTTTTTCTTCCTTTAGAAGGGCAATTCTTTTTTGAGCTTGGGCGGGCCAAGACAAATTATTCGGCCTTTTTCCCCGCGCACAGCATGCTCCTCGTCTTTCATTTTTTTCCTCCAAGGCCGCTTCTTGCGCGCTGATCAGGACCTTTCAACTTGTCTTTTTTCCGGTTCCTCCCCCGTCTCTTGTTGTTCCCTCCTTGCAGATGGGCGGGTCCCTTTTGCGGTCGCCCTGTACGCGGCCGCCCCCCCCTTTAGCGATTTGCTACCACTTCTCCCCTCCCTCTCTTGAGATGACCTTCCTTCCTGCTGCATCGGCAACGAAAGTCCAAAACTGCTCTCCTCTGGTTTCCACTTTTCTTTTCTTTTTCGCAAATCCCCTCAGCTCTTTGTCCCCTCCGAGTTCGATTCTAAAATGACCAGCCCCCGTCTAGGATCTGTGCTCGACGCCACAAAGTAAAAAAGCCTTTGTCCAGTAGCCGGTCACGGATGCTCTGCTTGCAATTCCCTACCCCCTTTTTTAAGCTTATGCTCCCTGAAAGCGGAATTGGCTATCTGCGGAGGGCTCCCCCGCTGATTTTACCCGAGATTGCAGGACTTCCAGCGTTTTCTTCATGCCTCTCCCCCTTCCTTTCCCAGAAAGAGCTACTATTCCCCCTCTCTAGCACATTTTGTTGGTTTCCTCTTTCTTCCTTGTGATAGGAGGGGATCGCTTTCCTCTATGCAGAGAATCTCTTTTAGTCCTCCGCTTCTGTTACCCTTTCTTCCTGGAGATATTGATCACCAACTTTACTAAAGCAGGCATTTCTCGGCGGATACTCGGAGTGGCTCGCTCTTTTTCTGTTTCGATGGTTTTTTCTGAGGACAAATTTAGGGTTCTTTTCCGTCGAGTCTTATCCCGGGATACGCGAACGAAGGAACGGGATTCCCCCCCGGTGAATAGTATTTATCCGGATCCTTCCTTACCCGCTTCTCCCTCATTTTATGGCTTCCTTGATCAGAGGATGCAGGACCCTTGGTATTTCTGGAGATTAGATCTCTTGCGATTTGTCCCCCCCCCCCTTTTCCTGGAGAGACTCTTCCCCCACCATTTGCAAGCCCTTTTCTCGAACCCTTTTCGAGACATCCTTTTCCTCGCGTGGCTGGGTTACTTCTTCCTTGTTTTTCGCCTTTTTCTTACTGAGATTTCTCCCCGCTTTTGAGATCAGGAGCACCTTTTCGTTCGAGAAAATCCTCCCGCGTGCTTTGCTCTCGGGCGAGCCGCTCTTCCTCCTGTAAACCTCATTTCGCTTGTGTCCTCTTCTCCCCGCTGCCGTCCCTTGGTTGTTCTCCTCCTTTTTTTTTTTTCTCTTCTTTCTGCTTCACCAGTTCTCTCCCCCCCCGCGCTGCGTCGAGAGGCTTTAACACAAGCGCTCGTCGGTTAAGAGGGCCTTTTTCTCGACGTTTAGCCCCCTTCCTTTTCCCGGCGGGAGGCTTTTCTCAATTTTCTCCGTTTTTTTTTTTTCCATTAGCTCTTTTTCAAAATGCTTGTCGAGCCTTCCCCTTTTCCAAGGACCCGTTCAGTACGCACGAGATCCAGATTTTTTTTTTCGATCCTTCGCTATCGGCGATTCCTTGCTTTCTTTCTTTAATTGGCTGTCTCCTGATTTTTCCCCCCCAGAGGAGATGGTTTGCTCAAAACATGAGCCTCTTTTTCCCTATCCAAAGAAATTAAACACCACCGCGGCCTGACTGATACCCCTTCCCCCCTTCCTGCAATATCTTTTTCCATTAGAGTTTTACCCCAAAATTCTCTCCCTTCGCTTCGGGGTCCTGAAAGACGGTACGTCGAGCCGCAGATTCATTTTCACTTCTGCCCCTTGTCCTAGGATGGAGGGCCGGCAGATCCCCCCCCTCTTGATCCCCGCTCTTCCGAGAAGCCCCTAGGAGCCGGCCGACTCGCTCGGAATGAGCTGGTTTTCTTTCCAATGCCTGACTTTCTTTTCAACCGCCGTTTTTTTCCCCCGTGCTCTTTCTCTGAGACTCCCCCTTCCCCTCTTCTTATAGAGGAAAAACTCCCCGCGATCTGAAGATAATGCCTCTTCCGATGCGCCCCCCCCCTTTTGATCGCTTTTCCCGATCGGCACCCGCGCATTGCGCATGCGCTCTTTTCGGCTGAAAAAGGTCCAACTTCAGAGTCGTCTCATACCTTTCGCCCCGATCGAGGCCAATTTGTACAAGGATCCTCAGTAAGCCTTTCTTCGGCGCCTTCCGCTTTTTCCCAGCTTGCTGCGGTAAGTACACTTTTCTTTTATTGGGGGAGGCGTCGATGCCCCGAGACTGCGTGGTGAGGGCATTCTCGGACCCGCTTGTCTTTCCCCCTATAAATTTTTTTCCCCTTTAGATTTTTTTTTTTTTTCTCCAGCGAATTCCGAGAAGAGTAGGTTTGACTTCTTGGACCTTCTTCAAGCTTGGATTTTCCGGAGCATCCCCTGGCGCTTCGTTTTCGAGCTGCCCCCGCTCAAGTTGTTGCAGCGTAAAGGGCGTGCGTTTTCCCTCCATGTTCCCCCCTCCCTGCGGTGTTTCCAAACCATTTCTTTGAGCCATTCCTTCTTAAGACCGATAGCATGACGCTGAGCCATTTTTTTCTTTCATTGAGATTCTTTTTTCTTGATTTTTCTTTTTCCTCTCATCTATGCGAATTACGGTTCACGATGGACTTGGTCAGCCCACGAAGAATATTGACCCCCCCCCAAATACCCAATTTCTTTTTCTCTGGCCTTCCCACAGGGAATCTTCGCGGCAGTTCTTTTGATTGTCGTTCCCTAGTCTTTTTTGCGGTTTAGTCGGACCCTCTATTCTTCGCGGTTTTTCCCAAAAGATGATGAGCAGTCACTTTTTCGCCCTTTTCCACCCCCTGTTGTTTCGTTCCTCTTCTTTGGCGCTTGAAATGGCGG
>Ga0179591_1340135_pt1 | contig 10985 bp, 15 predicted proteins | sample CZOMad2_1_08_16f_FD_182891 | JGI IMG/M metagenome (GOLD analysis project Ga0179591, IMG submission 182891) | Vadose zone soil fungal communities from Angelo Coast Range Reserve, California, USA - CZOMad2_1_08_16fungal (PacBio error correction) | ecosystem: Environmental > Terrestrial > Soil >... | reverse complement strand
CTCCTCCTTGCGGTCTATTGGTTCCCTTCCGATTCGGGACAACTATTCCCCCCGGACGGATTTTCCCTCCCCGGGGAGGACCCATTACGGGTCCCTTGCGCCTCTTCATTTCCTTTTCCTTCCCTCCAGGAACATTCCCCCCCCTTCTTCATTTCCAAAAAATAGCCATATTCCACTCCGGTACCTCAGTTTCTTTTTTTGCGTGCACCCCTCCATAGAGTCCAGCTTATCTCTCTCCCTCTCTGGTGTGATCGTTCTCTGTTGTAGCTCCCCCGAAAACTTTGTTCCCAGAAATTTTCCTTCGCAGGAATCGTTGGTAATTCTGCCACCCTTTCCCGTCGTGAGTTTCGGAACTCTTGCGTTCCCTTTTTCATGTTCACCTGGTTCAACGCTATTACGGTGCTTAAATTTTTCCCCACTCCCTTCTGGCAATCTTTTTTTTTCCTTGAATTAGTTAATGATACGTTCCCCCCCCCCTTCCCCACAGTGCTTAGTTTTCCTTCTTCTGTTTTAGGTTATGGTTGCAAGATTGCTCGCATCTCCCTTTTTTTTTTTTTTCTCATAAGCCGTCTTTTTTTTTTGAGAGAGATCCGTCTTTTTCACTTTGCTAAAGCCCCCAGCATTCCGTTATCCGTTGGGCCTTTGCCCTTACCTGCTCCTTTTTCCACCCCCTTGCAGAGCGTTTTAAAAACCATCCCTGTAATCCTTTCCCTCTCGTTGCCATTGAAAAATTAAAACTTCACTCCCTCAGAGTTTTCCTAACCCTCCTCGAGTCGGTTAGCCGGATTCCCTCTTCTTTCGCAAACCTTGTGGCGGTTTCCTCCACATTTTTTTTCTCTCCACACCCCCGACCGAGGATCTTCCGTTTGATTCTTCGCATATAGACCTGGAATATATTTCCAACCTTTTTCGATACGATGTCAATATCTCCCTTTTTGATTCCCTAATGGGCATTAATTATTTCCCTTTTTCCCTGTGAATGACTAATTCTCCCCCCCGTGGAAACGGTTTCTCCCTGGTAGGCACCCCTTTCGGTGGGGTCCCCCTCCGGCGGGGCATCCCTGCCGCCTTTCCTCTTAAGTCATGTCACCAAATAAGGGGACCCCCTGAGTGCATCGTCTTTAAAACCAACGTCCCCCCTGTGGTCGAGGAAACCTCCCCTGCTCCTTTTTCGGCCTCCGCGTCCGTCTAACCGTGGCCTTCGTAAACCTCGTTTCTCCCTCCAGCTCCTGGAAGGTATTTTCGGTTATCTCCCCGAAAAACAGTTACCTTTTCCTTTAGCAAAATTGTAACCGCTGTCGTTATTGGGGGTTCCACTGACCCTGGCGTCATTCCTTGACGGTCCCCTGGGGGCGGTTGTCTTACGTTCTGACTTAATTTTTCCGCAACAAAGTTCCCCCAGTTCGCTTATCGAAAAAACCCCTCTCTGAGTGGTCGGTACCCATCTTCACCTTCGCCACCTGGGAGCCCTTCCACGGTTTCTCTGCCATCTCCGAACCACCACCCTTTTTAAGCGGCCCTTCGAGACCCCAAAGGTTGACGCCCGCTCCCTCCAGCTTTTCGGCGTCTGACCGCCGAAACACGGCACCTTGATCGGAAGTTGTGGGCTTCTCCCTCCGAGCCGCTACCCTCGAGTTTGCCCCTTTCACCAACCTCCTCCTAAAATTAGGATGTCGGTTTTTCGGCGCCGCCCGTCCTTTCCGTGATATGTCCTGCAAACGGAACCCTACCCCTTCGCCCCTCGGAATCTTGGCGCGCACACGCACTTCCTCTGTCGGACCGACACTTCACCCGCCTCCTTTGTCTGACTACGACCCGTTTTTGCGGGTTGCGTCAACCCCCTGACCCACGAGGTCTTCCCCCACCCATTCACTTTCTCATCAGGCCGTCCTTTCTTCTCCGTGGAATTTCGACGGCTTTTCTCTTTTTCCCTTCCTCCTACGCGGGCCTCCTCTTTCTTACTCCACGAGAATCGAAATTGCCCTCTTCCCTGTACTTCTGATAGGGTGTCCCGACGCGACTCCTTCGGTTCTAATTTTTCTCCGGCCAAGGAGATTACAGGCCGGTCGATCACAGACCCTGGTTTAGCGGTTTTCTTGGTCCGTCTTATTTTTCCGTACGTCGGTTGGTAGCGGCCGTGCCCTCGTAATTCCTAGCAGTTCCCCGTTAGAGACCCACAGCCGTAATTTTTTTGGATCCTTTTTTTTAACCTGGCCTGGCTTACCTTTTTATCGGTCCCCCGGTTTCTTCAGCTTGCGGACTTTCGCCACACACACAGCGGTGAGATCTTCGTCGTTTTTGGTCGAGGTGACATCCTTCCCCACTTGGCTTCTTCTATGTCTGATCTGAAAAGGCCTTTCTTCAATCCCGCTCGGGTCAGTACCCTCCACATTGGGACTGGGAAATCCCCCCCGGTTCCGGAAGTCCGCGTCCATCGCGGTAGGGTGGACTGCTCTCCAGAAGGTCCCGGAAAGCCTCTGAAACGCCCCTTTGTATAATTAACGCAAAGCTCTCCCTTTGAACACAAGCGGACTTCTGGAAAAATCTCCGGAGTTTACTTCCTTGATCCCTCTTTTTTTCATGTTTTTTCCTGTTCGCAAAACCCCCTCACAAATCCGACTCAAATATCTTCCCCCACTGGTGTTTTCTTTGTCCCAATCAATAATCAAAACAACACCCCAGTCGATTTGTCCCTCCTAACCCTCGATACTTTCGTGATGACGCGCGAATCCCATCTCGTGGGTGGTCTTTCTTCTGATAGGCCGCACCAACAGTAAATTCCCTTGAGAGAAAGCTGACGTTGCACTTAGGATCAGTAGGTCTTTTCCTCACGTGATCAGAAACAGTGATCAAGCCACCGGTCACCTTCCACACGATCCTTAATATGTTCTCTGTAGCTCAACTTTTGTACTTTGTGCCGCTCCACGGATCCCCCCCCCCCCCCACCGCCCTCAACAAAACCCCCTGGATGGTAGGGTCTTCGTTCTCCGTTCGGCCTGCGATGCCCTTTCCGGTATCCCCTTTTTTGGTTCTTTCCTATTTTCAATCTTTCCCCCTTTTCCCTTTTTTGTTGTTCTGAGAATTACCACTTTCGCTCTGGTCCATGAGACGCTCTCCTCCCCGAAGGTCGATACCTGCTTGTTTGGATGGCCCCGTTTCTTTTTTTTCCTGTCCGTTTGGTACAGCGGCACACCGGCCCGTTGAGAAGGCAGACGTTTTATTACGGGAATCGGTGGTGACTTTGAATTTGTCAAGTCCCTTTTTTTCCTTTGTCTTCAATGTTATTCGTCGAGGCGCTCCCTCTTGCTCCTCAGGCGCAGTCGGACTCTCCTTAGGTTCTTATGTTCAGGTATTTAGGTGGGCGTTCTCTCTTTTAACCTTGCACCCCCTTTCGGTCTTGCCTTGTCCGTCGACGGCCCGAGCATTTTAAAGAGCGGGTCTCAAATAGGACCTTGGTTGCATATAGGATTTGCCCGGACGTCCAGGTGTTCAGTCTTCGCGTTTGGACTTCGGGATTTGTCTTTTGGTTTTTCCGCCAGGCACCCTAACTTCATTCGCGTTTTCCCTTCCCGAACCCAAAGCGACGTCGATTTGGCGCCTTTTTCTTTTTTCACGTTCGTTTTTCTTATCTTCGAAGCCGTTCGCGTTCGCTTTTGCTTTTAGGTTTCCCGGCTGTTGAGCTTCTCGAAGCCCTACCCGCGAGTTTTTTCCGTCAGGAAACCTTCGGCCAGGTCCTTTCTGGTCTACTCTAGGCTGGCTCATTGGCTTAAGCGGTCCTACTAATCCTGTCCCACTGGCCGCGCCCATCGGGTAACACCCCTCCTAGGGACTCGTCCCTCCCTTCCGGCTCTTTGCGATTTTCCTTCTGACGGTCATCTACAAATGCGGCCAGGCAATGCATTTCAGGTCGTATTCAATAGCTTTCCCGGCTTGGCGTACTTCTACCCCTGAGAGCGAAATGATTTCCAATCTTTCCACGCGGACACCTACCTGCCTACGGCACAATGCCTTCCGGCCCCCTCCCCCAGTACCTTGGCGCGATCTACCGGGCTTTACGCCGTTTGGCCTTCCCCATTCTCTGGAAAGCGTCGATTCCTGGCGATTTGTCCCCCCCCCAGCTCTGCGAAGAAATTTCCCTCAGTCTCACACGGTCGAATTTTTATGGAGATTTCAACTTTACCGTCTCCTGATCTTTCGGCGAATATCCTTCCCCGAGTCCGAAAATAACCTTCCGAAATCTTTCAGGGGAGTTCGACCCCCTTTTCCGGTTAATTTTTACTTAAATAGTGGGTTTTTTCTAAAGTTGCACAGTGACAAAATCCACCTTTTTTTCTTAGTAGTCAACGTTCTTGGCTGAGGGGTAGTTTTGTTGTCTTTAAGTCCCTTAATTATGGAGTTGCCAGAGGTTCTCTTTTTGTCGGGTTTCCTTTCCTGTTGTCTCACATATCGATGAATTTTTTTTTGAACGACGTTTCCCGACGCCCCCCCTTTAGATTGGTTAGGACGTTAGGTTTTGAAGTAGGCATTTAACGCAACAAGGAGGTTGGCGTGTGTTTCGCTGGTATTTTTGCAGGAAAGGACCCACAGCTTCAATCTACACCTTTTTTTTCTGGGCCTGTGTTTCAGGGGATAGTCTCGTTCAGAAGGAAGACGAGCTTCTGGTGTCAGGATTGGGGCTTTTTCTTTGGTCATGGGTCCGAACACGTATCCTTAAGATTAAAACGGTGGGGGTAGGAACTGATGATGGCATCTACCAAGTTGTCTCCCGGTCGCATTTTTCGGTTTGTCGATTTTCTCTCACAAGATCGGACGGGTTTTTTTTTTCCGATTCCCGCTCCTTACGACCCGTGGTTTTTGCGGACCTTACAGGCTTTTCACGTAGTGCTCGATTGCCGTCCCGGCCGCCCACAGGCATTTTACTCCCGAAACCTAAAGGGCGGTGTAAGGGTTTTCGATGACGGTTTGTTTGACGTGAGCCACCCCCCTCTGGAAGGGTCGTTCTTCGCTCGCCTGTCTGTGTGCTTTTACGACTTTCAACGGTCCTTCGACCCGAGAAGTTTCCCCCTTCTCGGCCAGGTCCCCTCCCGGGATCTTTCCTCGACCCCCCATTTCTCTTTTTTTTTGGTCGGTATTTTTTAGGAAGTTCCCCCCTTCTTTTTTCTTCTCCTTTCAGTATTTGTTAACTAGGCAGACCCCCCTGGCCCGGGCGGACCTTCCCCCCTGCCGTTCCACGACGGGTTTTTGAGTCGCGTGAGCCTAAGGGAGACCTTTTTTTCCCAGTTGCGGCTTCCCTTCCCCACTGAAGACTCCTTTCTGCAAATTGAGGTGCCCCCCAAATCGTCCCTCTTCATCGTTACCTCCGCACGGTTTTTCGTGCACCTGTGCCCCTCTATTTCACCAGGTCTCCTTTCTTCAAGATCTTCCTTCGATCTCCCTCTTTGACAGCAGATGAAAATTTGAGGTGTTCCCCCGTGACCCTTCGCGCCTTGGTAAAGATTTCCCCCCTCTCAGGCGGCTTCTTCACCTCTTCCCTTACATGCAGTTTTCCTTGTTTTCCCCGGCACCGTCCCTTTTTGGCTTCCCCCTTTCTTGTACGCTTCTGGCAAATCGTTTTTTCATGGATCTTGTTGCAGTCCCTCCCCACGTGATATCGGATTCTTATGTTTCGTAGCTCCCTTTTTCTCGACCTTCTCCTAATCATAAGTTGTTTTTGTTGAGAGGAGATCCTTTTCCCTTTTCTGACTACCCGCACCTCCCTCCCTCCGTTATCCGTTTCCCTGGGGACGGCGATCATTCTTTTTTCCGGGGGCGTTTTTAAAACATCACATGTAAGTGTTTTTTCCCCAAACAAATGTAAAATAAGCCTGTTGCCAGGTGAACACCCCCAACTGCATTAAGAAGCTCGCTCCCCCCTTCCGTTCATGTTTCTCCGGGTATCCCCTCTATTTTCTCCTCCCCCCTTTTCTTGTTCCCAAAATTTTCGTCGATAAACCTCCCTCTTCGCAGGCCCTCTTTGCCCGCAGATACCCTGGAATCTAGGAACTTTCTTCCAAAGGTCGATGTACCGATGGAAGTGCTTCTCACTTTGATGACTTTTCCTTCCTTTTCTCAATTTTAATGGACCGAGGACCTGCCCTTGGAACCGGATTTCGACCAGGTAGTCCCAAATAGCCGGTAAGTCTTTTTTCCCTATACCTTGTTCTACTCTCCTTGGGTCAAGTTCTTTTTTCCTTTCATCGTCCCCCAACTAAGGCGACTCCCAGCTTTTCCTTCCTCAAACCCTTCAAAATTGTGGTAGCATCAGATGTTTCCCCCTCCCTTTGCGTGGGCCTTTTTTTTCGCGTTTTTTCCCTATTACTTTCGCAGCACCCTCGTAGGAGTATTGGGACGTCAGTCTCTTTTCTAGAAAACCCTCCACACCAGTGGACAGGTTCCCCCCTTAACCGCTGGCTTTCGTTGCTTCACCTCCATTGGGCCGTTCGTTCCGGTTCCCTTCCCCTTGGCGTCTAAGGCCTTCCGGAATTTTTAGACAAAAACCCCCTGTAGAAGTTCCGTCTTTTCCCTCCTCAACCACCGCCTAATTTTTTCGGCCCCATCGACATCTCCCCCGGTTCCCTCCCTTCCTCTGGGTGTCGATTGCTCTGCCTTCCCTGACCCCACCCCGCTTTCCTTCGGCTCTAACTTAGAGAACACCCCAAGGAACGAGGCCGCACCCTCTTTTATTTCGTCGTAGCAGTCCCCTCAAACACCCGCTTGTGAATTAGTTCTCTTGTGGGTGAGGATCTTACCGATTAAGAGACCCTCGGCGATTCTCCCCTCCTTCACACCAAGACCTTTTTTTTTTTTATCGGGTCGTTGCGGTTCCGTCAGCTTCTTCTCGTTCTGTCAGACAACCGGTAACCAGTCCCCCCTCTCACATTCGGTGTCCCTCCTGTCGCGACAAACACGGCTTTGAGCTTGAAGCACCTGACCCCAGCTGGCCACTTTGTCGACTACGTTGACATTCGCGGTTTTTTCCACACTGCCACGGGTGGTCCAGTTCCCCCCCAAACGTCCACGGTCTTCCCTTACGTCTTGAGTACGCGTTTTACTCACGTCTCCCGGCTCTATGTCGCCGCCCCCCGCCTGTTCGGACGTTTCAGTTATTACATCCCTCGCCTCGAACTGCTCTCTTTCATTTCGAAGCTTTTTTTTTCCCACGGGCAGCGATTCGGCCGAGTCCTCTCCGGTCCCCAATTCTTAACGTCCGGTCCTTCCCCGCCACTGTAGTTGTTTTTTTTTTGGGGCGCCTCCCTTGACGTATTCTTTTTGTCTCCGGTGATGAAATAGTCAGGCTCAGAAGTTAGATGTGTTAAGTATGTCCACCGCACCGTCCATTTTCCTTGGATACTCGGAACTTTCCTGTTCCCCCTAATTTCTGGCCTGGGTGATCCTTCCTTTCGGATCTACGCCCAAGAGGGGGTGCTCTTTTTCGTCTTTTTGTCTTCTGGAGTCGGAAAAACTTTCTCCGTGTCGGATCTGTCATCTGACAAAACTTTTCCCTTTGGGATCCCGGTTCGTACTGCAGTGCCTGTCAATCCCCCGTTTCCTGGAAGGGTATTCGCCCGGCATTTTTCCTCCCCTTTCTCCCGGCTGATAGAGCTCTCACTGTCCCCGCCCCGCGACTCGAACGTGCCTTCCTCAGCTTTCCCGCGAGCCTTTCCCCCACCGCGTTTTTCACCATATACAGGTTCTCTTGACACTGACTTGCCGAGATTTCCTGTTTGCTTTGCCCCTTCCAACCCCTCCCCCTTACGACAGGACACAGAGATCACACGCTTGGCAATCCCCCTAACCCCCTGCAAAGTTTTACGATTTCGCCTCCCCAACTACGCCCTGCCTCGGGATGTCTCGGACTCATCCGGCTTGTGTCTTGGCGCTTTTCCTCCACCGTCCCGAAATGACCCTTCACAGGATTTCTTTTTCAGATGACGGCCCGCATCATGGCTCGTCCTCGACGATTTTTTCTCCACCTTTCTTCCCTACTTCACCGTCCTTCAAAACGATCGTAGCTCCTTCTTCCACCGTTTTTTCTTTGGTGCCGTTTTCCCCCCACATTGTGTGCGCCCATCCCCCCCCCCCGTGATTTGTTGGGTTCTTCTTTTTTTTTCCTTCTTCCGTCATTAGCGCGATTGTTCCCTGGGCCGTAGAGACAGTTGTATCTCTCTCTTTTTTTTTTTTTTCTCTCAATCTTTTTTGTTTGACCTCGGCGATCGATCACCCCCTCGACCCTTTTTTCCCTGCGCGTTTTTTTGGCTACTCGACTCCTTTTTCCTACCGACCTAACTGTCGGTTGGTGCTTTTTGGTTTTACGCAGGTCCAAGCGGTCCCAAATTCACTCGTTGAGCTGTAGGACGTACATTCCCTTTCTCGGTTGGTTGGCTGTGAATTTTGACTTCGTGATCACCCTTTTTTCTTCTTTGAGGGCTCTCCCTCTGATTGCCGAGTTGCCGTCGTGGGACATACCCTACCTTCAGTGTACTTTTTCGTTTTGGTTTCGGCCCGGTCTGCGCATGAACTTTTCCCCCCCCCTCTTCGATTTTTGGGCGCCGCGTTTACTATTCAGTCTAACGTTAGAGCTGAGGCGGAAAATCGTGATGTTTTGATATTTTTCTTTTGACTCCACGCCAATTTTTTAAGATTTGGTAACTTTCGAGGATTTTCTTTGGAGCAAGGGCCACCCCTACATGCATAGTCACTCACTTCGAACTCTCCCCCTGGAGCTTTAGGTTTTGTTCCTCACGACGTGGTCCCCGGCGCTTTCTGGCGTATCTCTGACAGTTTTACTTTTTTTCCGTTCCGCGGATTTCCGGGACCTTTCTTGAGCGCTTTCCCAGTTTTTTCTCGAGGGGTCCTCCGTCCCCCCGGAAACATGCTGCCCTCCTGAGGATTTCCCCGATCCAGCTCTCTGGACTCAAACTTGTCAGTTGTCATCCCAGTCGTCTTCTGCACCCATGTGGTGTCCCTCCCCATCGTTTAAACAACCGACGAGTGATGCGCCCCCTCTGAGGTTGTCAGAATTTCGCCCGTCCTAATCCCCCCCACCCTGCCGCTGTGGAGGTAAGACAGTGTCGTGTAGTCTTGAGTATCCCTGCGACGTCGTGGCGCTTACCGAAACGGATTCCCTCAATATGGGGATTTCACGCGTGGACCCAGGGGTCAATACTTCAATCGGCCTCAACCAAGAACCGTCTAAAGTTTATTTTTGACTACCTGCTTACTCTTTTTCAGGGAGCCCAATTCGAAAGACGTCGGCTGTATTTAGAGTCGTTGCCCATTGTGCGGTACTCCCTTCAATCGTTTTCAACTTTCGAGGCATTTTTGGATTCCGCCAAAATTTCTTTCTACGGCTTCGTTTAGTTGATACCATAGGATGCGGCCCGCATCTTTCCGTCAATAAACTCTACGGACAGACGTGGAATTTGCCAGATCTTTGACTTTTCCTACACCACTAGTGGTTTTCCTGTGTAGTTTCCCATGCACCGCGACGTTGGTTCTTCTCAGACCCCCGTCGCAGGGTCTTTTCTTCTTTTCGAGTTTTTTATCTGGTCGTCCTTGCGAGGGGAGCTTCCTATTCCGAGGTACCTTTTGTTTTTTTTTCTTTTTATTCCCGGTTTGATATGACCTTCTTGATGGACGTGGAACCCTTTCCTTCTTACTGCCCTCCGTCACCCCGTCATTCCGACGTTAGTTTGTTTTCCGTCGGTGGTGTCCTTTCGTTTGACGGCCGAGGTGTGTGGTTGTGTTGGTCCCGCGGAGCGGCAGTTTGCCCCCGGACCCCCCCAGTGTTCCGCAGCCACCCTTGCGGTTTATTTACACTCTAATCAGACAAGATGGAGATTCCCTTTCAGGGAGTATTGGTCTGCTCCAACTTATCTGAAGCTTAACTTTGGGTTCTAGTCACGGTGGGAGGATGTATTCGTCACCAACGTGCCGGCTCAGGGGGAGATTGAGCTTTTGTTTTTCCCGACACGCTCGGCGTTTTGTGTCTTTGAACGCGGGTGTCGATTTTTGTCGACCCTTCCCCGGCCCCCCTGCGTTTTTTCAGTGTCGCGATTGCAGTCCGAATGAAGCCCAAGTTTGGTTCTTCCGTCCCCCCTGCCCTCGGGTTACGTTGTTGCCTTTTCCTTTTCCTGGTGTGTCTTTCTCTTCCCTAGACGCCTTTCTGCTCAGCAGACTTGTTTACTTCCTTCACGGTTCCCCCTCCAGGCAGAATCCCTCTGTCCCCGTCCCCCTCGAATATTGTACTCTGGACCCCCATTGTTTTTTCGGGGTTGAGGAAGGACACCCTCTTTGTCGGCCGTAGTTTTTTTGTTACGATACGCTTGAACCTTTCCAGTCTTTCCGTCGGCGATTTGGTCGCCGATCTTTTTTCCACTCTTGACCTCCCCCCCCGCTGGCTCTATTCGTCCCCCTCCCGGTTACCCCCTTTTGCGCCTCTTAATTCAACATGTCCCAGTTGAAATTGTTCGTCATCAGGTAGCCCCTTCCCCCCCCCTGTACCTCCGTCCTTTTTTTTTGCGTGTCCCCCCTTCCCCTAGATTCACATTTTTTCTATTCTGCGCCTCTCTTTGTAGCGTTTCGGTCGAGTTTCTCTCCTACCCCCTTTGCGGAACAACTCCCTAAGACTTCCCGTATCGGAATCCCTCCCCCCGGCTCTCCCCAATCTCAAGGCCCTCTCTTGAAACTCTTCGTTAATGCCTTGCTGTTTTTTTTTTTTTTTTTTTTTTTTTTTTTTTTTTTTTTTTTTTTTTTTTTTTTTTTTTTTTTTTTTTTTTTTTTTTTTTTTTTTTTTTTTTTTTTTTTTTTCAAACTGGGCACCGCTATTTACCCTGTTACATTGGTATGTTTCACCGCTCTAATCGGTTTCATTCCTTCCTTCCCCGGCCCCCTTCCCCCCTCTCCACTTATTCTTTGTTTTCGTTCTTATGCGAACCTTTGGAGCG
>Ga0179591_1235705_pt1 | contig 10986 bp, 11 predicted proteins | sample CZOMad2_1_08_16f_FD_182891 | JGI IMG/M metagenome (GOLD analysis project Ga0179591, IMG submission 182891) | Vadose zone soil fungal communities from Angelo Coast Range Reserve, California, USA - CZOMad2_1_08_16fungal (PacBio error correction) | ecosystem: Environmental > Terrestrial > Soil >... | reverse complement strand
GAGTTGACATCCTTCCCTTTTGCTTGAATTTCTTCTTTCTGAGCAGACTGCGGACAGGACGAACACTCTTTAGTGAAGCTTCGCCGTCTCAAGAGACGGTCTGTCCAGCCGCTCTTCTCTATTAGACGAAATCGCGCGTGCAATAGAGTTTTACCTTTCTAATCTTCGTCCTTTAGCAAGGAGATCGGAGGCCTGTCAGTCTGTCTGAAACCGAAATGAACATTATACGTCGGAAAGGCATGTCAGTTCCCCCCCCACACCCCCCCCACCCAACCCCCAAATCCCCCCCACCCCCCCCCCCCCCCCTCTCCAGGTAAGGCCTTCGATAGGTCCTCTTTAGTAGGACTGAAACCCCCGACTAATCCTACCCCCTACTTCACTCCGCCTCTTTCCGCTGTCGGCCGCTCCCCAGGCCTTTACCCTAACGACTCCCCGACGTAGTCCAGTTTTCCCCGTGCCGGTGTGTGGCCCTTACGAATGATCTTTCTTCGACGAAACTTAGGTATTTCCTATGGTCCTCCACCGTGGCTCCTCGACGTGGCTGCACCTTTTCCTGCCAGTTCGGCCAACCGATCGCAGGAACTTCTTGAGTAGGGTGGATCTGCCACAGTTCCCATCTCTTAGAACTTTCCCTCTTCGTCCACCGTTGGCGTTAGATCCCTTTCTTCTTTCGTTTTCGACGGACGTAATGTTGCCTGACTGGTCGAATTACTCTGCCAACTTTTTTCCGGTCACCAAACCCAAACTTTCCCCTTTCGGAGGCGACAGCGCCCACTTGAGATTGCTGTCAAGCTCGGCATGCATGGCTTCTTCCCAGGTTGATTTTGCATGTTTTTTCCCCCCCGCTCCTTTTCCTTTCAAACAGAACATGACCCCTCACCTTCCTGAGCGTATAAAGCTGCGATTCAAAGGCTCGCGTTTTTTCCTTACTTTTTTACCGCTGTTGCCGAACCACACACGTTGGATCCCCTTCCCTTTCCGGATAGCCGGTTCGATTTTTCTCCTCCATCACTCTGGTCTTTAAACCTCACCCCCCTCCCCCCCCCCCCCCCCCCCCCCCCCCCCCCCCCCCCCTCCCCCCCCCCCCCACACACTGTTCGGTTCTCTCCGACCTTCTTTAAGCGTAAGAACCTTCGCGTTTCTGACCAACACTATTTTTTTCTTCCGTGCTTTTCTCTCTTGTCGCCACGGCCTGCAGATACTTACAGCGGACAGAGTGTCTTAGTTCCCTCCCGCCACCGCTTTCACAACAGGTTTATTCCTCTTTCTAGACCTTTGCGCGCCTGGCCCATGATCGGGCCTCGATATTAGCCCGTGAAGAACATTTAGTCGGCTCCGCCTCCACGAGAATATCACCCACGGTACGGTTTTTTTCTCTTCCCGGCGACCCCCATATCCTGTCATGTAACCTCCTTTTCTATTGCTGATCCGGTGCGCTGGTAGTATTTTTCCTGCCCTTGTATTGTTCTGCCCCGATGTTCTGACACGACCCCTCACTTTCTCAGGAACGGGGTTTTATCTTCCGAAGCTTTTCCCCTTCCTTTATGAACTATGTTTCGGCCTTTCCCTGAGTCTCTTGTCGTTCCAGCGACAATGGGTCTGCGCCGGATCTCGATTCTGACCCCCCTTCTGGAAAGGTCGAGCCCCGGAGCACACTATTTTTCCCCCAATTTTTACAACTTTATCCCTCGGGCTGTTTTTCTTTTAGTCCAGCAGACCTGTCCTCGTGATTTCCTTCCCCCCCCTTTTAAAGAGCTCAACCTTTCTATCTATCCCTCCCTCCCCGGTGTCCAGGCTGTTTGCGAGGGCCTTGGTCGGCGTCCTGACCTCAACCGTCCCGGACGTCAACCCCTACACCCTCCCCAGTCGCTTGGCCTCCTTTCTCATGTCCATTGACATTATTTCTTTGGTCGACTCCATCAGCTGGTGGCTTGGGTTTTTGTTCCTTGTTGCTTTGGCGTCCGTAAATCGGCGTTTACGGCCGATCTTCCCCCCTCCAACACGACCCTCATTCCTACTACACGCTGTTGTCGGCCCCCTTCCCCTGTCTTAGAATACCTCGAGCCGCCTTGTCTTGTCAAGTCCGGTCCCCCTCACCCATCAACACCCCCCCCCCACCCACCCCCTCTGACAAAATGTACTCTACTTCGCGCTTGAACTTTTTTTTTTTTTTATGGCGCCTCGGTGACGGTCCCATTCCCCCGTTATACAATTGTGATACCTTAGGTTTTGACGCCCCGCGTTTTTTTTTTTTACCTGGTCCCCCCCCGTGTTTTCTTTTTTTCACGATGTGCCTGTTGTTTTGATTGCCGGTACTTTCTTTTCATGCTTTGATCTAGCTCTCGTCTTTTCCCCACGCTGACCTCCCCAGCTGTTTCTGATGCCTATTCAGATTCAATTGTTTTCTTGTCCGCTCAGCGCCCTTCCCAGCCTCACCTCGTCTGCCTCTTTACGACAGCTCCGTTTTAACCATTTAATTTGCTTCCGATGTCATCACGTGGCACGCGGTGTGTCTGCCCCAGACGGCCACACGGTTCATGCGTGTCCGGCGGATTTACTTCTAATCCTCCTTTTTTTTGTTTTTGTTGTGAGAGATCTTCCTGCCTCAAGAAAGTCCTTATTTGCATTTCTTATCAGCTCTTTTCATCAACAGGCTACCTGTTTCTTTTAGTTGACCTTTGTTTAGCCAAGAAACCGGTCCCCCCAAACAGGTTATCGGCCTTTTTCCCCCATGTCCAATATGTTTTTCCTTTACAGTCACTTTCGCTGGCTCTATAGAAACGTTCGATGCTGTGATCAGGGCCCCTTACCCGCCCTCTCTTCTCGGGAGCCTCCGGTGTCGCCTGTGTCGCTCTCTTTTCATTTGATAGAGGCCTTCCTTTTCCCACTTAAAACTACCTCCGACCGCGTGCAGACGCGCTGACCTTTCTTTTACATCTTCCGCCCTCCCCCTGCGTCGTCTCTGTAGACTTACCTAAGGCTTCCCATAGCGGATGTCACGTCACGCGCGCTTTCGGAGGTGTCCCCCATCGTTATTTCTTCTTAATATTTGTCTCCTATTTCGTTCGTTTCCGCTCTTTATCCCGAGTGCCTCCTTTGCTCGAGGTTGATAGATTTTAGTGGGCCTGCAGCAGCTTGTAGTCTGTGATGTTCTTAGGTTTTTTTCCTTCCGTAGTATCGAATGACTCTGGACACTCCACCTGCCACTCGCAACCTGTTTGTCCTTCTTCCTTGCACGGAGTAGTCCAACTGGGCCTCTCTTCCATTGTTTGCTGGTTGACCGCTGCCTGGGGATGTTTTTTGGTTCTCCTTTTTGTGTTCTTCCATGGCCCACCCTCCTCATTCCATCGGTAAATTTTTCGCTAATCTCCTTGTACACCCGCGCGATCTTCCCTCGTCGGTTTTTTGGCGTGCTTTTTTTTTTGAAAACGTTACTTGATTCTTCCTGTCTTTTGCCCCGATTGCTCTCCTTCGCAAGATTTTTGTGCGATGTTCTTTCTTCTTCCTTCCTCGACTTCTGTAGTGTGCTTTCTGCAGGTCCCTTCTACGGTAATGCGTCAGCCTTTCTGGTGTTGTGTGAAAACTCTTTTCTCCTAGGCGATGTCATCGTTTTACCACTCTGACCCATCTGTCGCGGCGCGGCCTGCAAAAAGCTGTTTCTCTGTGCTTCTCCCTTTTGCCTTCGTCTCAGCCCTCGTGGCTCCCGCTACATTCCATCCGCCCAGCCGACATTCTTCTAGACGCCTGGGTTGTCTTGCCTGTCCTCCCTATGGGTTTTGTTTTCTTTGATTTGCGGTTTCGCTCGTACCCTTTTTTTTCTTTCTCGATCTCCCCTCCCTGAGTTCCCTGCCCCTTTTTTTTATTTCTTTTGGTGGTGACTTCGTATGCCCGAGAAGTGGCAACATTCTGTGCTTTCGTTCCTTGGGCCTCCCTCCCTTTTTTCCCTTATTCCCCGTTTTGTGTTCCTTTAACCTCGCAATACACCCGCGGTTCGTATGCAATATTTTCCTTCAGTTTTTCCCCCTTCATCCGACATGCCACCGAATATGTTTTCTCCGTCCTTTGTTCTAGGTTCTTCCTAACCGTGTCCAGATTTCGTAACAGGTTCTTCTCCCTTTTATCTGCCCCTAAGATTCTGTTTCTCATGATAGCCCTCCGTTTGTCGACGACCCACCCCTTTTCCTGGTTGAACGGCCGTTTGTTGGTGGTAAGCGATGATTTTTTTCAACCTGCCCGCTGCCTTCTCCCTCGCTTACTTTAAGAGAATGTGATAAGTCTGTGTCGATGTCGGTATTCAGACCCTTTCTATCTAGAGGCTCGAAAAATGACAAAATAAAACCCTTGATTCCCATTGCAATGGCGCCCTTACACCTGCCACTCTTGCTGTCCCTCAGAGGTAGTCATGTTTGTGGTGACAGTGCCCCCTCGTTGGCGAAGGTAATCTCCGATTGACCGGCTCGCGCAGCGATATAACTCTTGACTTCATGCCACTTTGTTTTTATGTTTCTTATAGTTGTTCTTTTCACCTCCCAGTCCCCTCAGCTTTCAGTCTGTTCTTGTTTGATTGTCCCTCCCGTGTTTGTGAGAAGTTTTATTTACGCTTGGCCCATTTGCGTATATCTTTTCCCCGTGTCCAACTTGGTATCGCTTTGGTCATAGGATTTTTGTTATCCCCCTCCTTACTCCTTTTCCTGGTTTGTTCTTATCTTTTAGAGGCCTACCCACTGGAGTATATGCGTTGGTTTCACTGGTAGAGGGTTTGTTTTTTGGTTGGTCCGTCTCTGCTTCGATGTGAGACATTTCTCCCCCTGGTTAGCGTTTTTCTGGAAAGTTTGCCCCCTGCTGCTCCTTCTCGTGAGGAGTTTTCTTTCTGGTCCCGTCGAGGCCCGATGTCTACATTTTCTGCGGCCCTTCTTCTCCTTTTTCACCCTGGCTTAGGCGAATCGACTTTCGCAAGCGGGTTGCTCTGGAACGATTTCTTGATAAGCTGAGCTGAGCATGGATGTTGCAGTCTCTTCCCTCCCCCTCTCAGTCTTTCTGCCCCCCCCTCCAATTGAATTCTCAACTTTTTCTTCCCTAATAAGTTTTTTTTTTTGAGAGCTGTATGACGTTGACCGAATAAGTTTCTTGTGTTGTGTGAAATTCTATCGTATTTTTGGCCGTATGCTCGGCTCCACTCATTCTCTCTCAGCTTCGTTTCTCCATCTCCCTTGTACTACCCCGTTTACTCTCAGTCTGTTCCTGATTCCCGCGTGCCCATCGTCCGTGAACCTCGCCTTCTGCGATTGGCGGTCTAGCCCTTCCGTCTTGCCCGGGATCCTACCCGGTGACCCTCCTGAGACTTTTCCAGTCCAAAGTTTCCCGGTAATAGGTTAATCTCCTCGTTTACTGTCGCATAGAATACTTGTCGACCAAGACCACAAACACTTCCTGGAAATCCAGCCTATCTCTGGTTCTTCCCCAAGACCCAGTTACCGAACTCGCATGAACAGGCCTGCGTTTGTCGTTAACGGCTGCCCTGCACAACGGTTTTCCACCAACCTTCCCGCCATTTTGCACGCCGAATAATTTCTCCGCTTTTCTTTACCGTGCTTACCCTGACTTATGATTTTCTACGGCTCCTCAGTCCCTCCCACATTCGCACTGTGAATCTGATTGAGAGGGTTGAGTCACTTTCTCGTTGATACCGGCACCCCCCCGATCGACGGGAGGCTGACCAATTGTCTTTCCCTGCCCGATTCTTTTCTTCGGTTCTCCCCCTACCACATGGGTCTGGCCCAAACCCTCGACAGTGGTCCTTGCGCCAGCTCCACCTTGAATTCCCCTTTATACTCCCTGCCTTTTCCCCGGACACCTGTTGATTTTGTGAAATGATCCCCCCCTCTGCGCCTTCCGTCATCCCCGCCCTCGAACCCCCCCCTTTTTTTGTACCCTAGCTGATTCAACAGTTCCCTCTCTTCCCCCCTCAGTGTTCCTCTTTTTTCCGACACCACGGCTTCTTCCTCCAAGTTTTCTGCGATACCTTCCTCGATCATGTCGACCTCCCGCAATATTTTTTCCGGCTACCCTTTCCGTTCCTATGTCCGTCAATCCATTTTTTTAGCTCGTCCAAGGCTTGCGTCCAAAACCACTCTGTTTGGCTGCGTTCGCGCCGCATCCCTTTAACCGCAAATGTTTTCCTCCATATGCAACCTCTGAACCGCGGTGTATTATTCCTGAAAAGCCACATTACCACCTGACAATACTCTTGCTCTTGTACCTTCCTTCTTCCTGTTGCCCCTTGTCGGGATCGTACTTAACTGGAACCCCCCGTTTGCCTGCAACATTGGCGTCGGCTACGAGCCCTCCCGTCCATACCACGTCTCTGCGCGCCCCCTCAATTACACCACCCCTATCGGTCAGAGCGCCCCCAGCCCGGGTCTATGCATGCCTCGCCTTTTCCTGTTTGCTTCGAAATTTCGCCGGTTCGCACGATGGCTGATTCCGACCAAACATTTTAAGGAACAAGAGACACTTCCAATTCTCTTTTTTTTCCTTTAGAGAATTGAACTTGTGTTCTTCGGCTTTTAACTACTACGCCTGGTCGTCTTTTTAACTGGGTCGAAGGCCTTTGCCTAATTCCCCACACAGTCTAGTCGGCTCGTGACCCAGTCTTCCCGGTCATTGTTTGTGAGGGCTATGTTCCATTTCTAGAACCGGACGACCGTTCCCTTAGGCCATTGTAGTCTTCCCTTTTTCGGGTGTTTTTGTACTCGAGTTTCAGTCCGTTTGCGTCGGCAAGTTTGACCGCTCGGCCCTTTAGCTGTTTCTTCCCTATGCCTCACCTCACCCTTGGATCCCCCCCCCTTTCGCGAATAGTATCATTAGTTGCTGCCTTCATCTTATGTGGGTTCTCGTTCCGCCGGCTTGCTGCAGGTTTCCTCTTTGGAGGTTTCTTACCCGCCAGCGATCCCCTGCATGGGCGGCCACACGAGAATTCTTGCCTACCCGAGGTTTTGAGGCTGCCAAACGATCATAGACATTCAAGAAGCTGCTTTTTCAATCTCGCGTCGACTCCACCCGTTCCCCCCCCATCAAGTCCACATGCACGCTTCAACTTTTTTCGTGGCCTCGGGCGCGCTTTACTAGGGCATACACATTGTTCGCTTTCTTGTCTCTCATGACGCCCCGCTGCTTTGTGTTTTTTTTTTTTCATGTCAACATTTTTCGAGTCTCGCTACGCTCGTCCTTTGTCTTCTGAAAGTGTTTGCAGCTCCCTTTTCTTCTATGCGCGCGGCGCCACGTTTCGGCGAAAGACTTCTTTCGTTCTCGCCGGATCGCGAAAGGTGTGTCTTTCGCTCTTCCGCGCGCATGTGCCGGTTCGGAATAACCTTTTGCTGTTTTTTTTTACTCAGGGTGTCATGTTCATTGCGCCGATGATCAATTCACAAAGGTCGCTGGTGCTGCACCCTTGCTCCACCGGGCACTCCTGCGTGTCTGTTTGCTCTCTCTTTTCCGATCTGTTTTTGTTTTCTCGAGATGCGGTCTTTACATTTGAGGCTTTGCCCTTTGTGTCTTACCCCCTACCCGCTTTTTTCTGGTGATCCCTTCGAACTTTACCCTTTTGCACACGGATTGTCGTCCATTCGCCCTCTTTTTTCTTCCTCGTTCCGGTCGTTCGGCGCGGTTCCAAACTTCGAGACACCGGTCGAGGTGCTCCTCGTCTTCCGCCGCAACGTTTTTTTTTTCCTGGTGTGCGTTTTTGCATCCTGCCTCCTCAGCGAATCCTCTCTCGGCAGTTGGTCCTCACCACGCTCTTTTTCCTCTTCCCCGCGCGCTCGTCCTTTTTATCACTTGACACGAATTCTTTTTTTCTGAGCGCATTCCTCCAGGTCAATCCATGTATATGGCTTTACCCGTAAAGATCGTCGGCGCCGAGGACCCAGGCGTTCAAGATCGTGCTTTTCCGTCGTAATATTTTTTCGAAGGTTGTTTGTTCGTTTTTCTCCTTCGGCGCCTGCGTTTTTTCTCGGGTAGGATGATCTTTATTTTTGTTCCTGCATAGAAACCCAGTTTTCTGCGGGAATGTTTTGAGGGATCTTTTGTCTAACGTCGGTTTTATCTCCGTTGTGTTCCCCTAAGCTCCCTTCCGGCCCGCCCCTTTGTGTCTTCTCCCCCAGCTCGCCTTCCCCTCTTATGCGTATTTTTTTCTTGCCAAGCTGAGGTTTTTTTCCTGGTACTCTTTTGGTTAGGCTAGGGAGCCAGCTAAGGCCCCTCTGTCCAAACCCCGCCTCGCCCCCCGACTTTGATCGAGCCTCGCCGTTGCCGCTGAAGTCCGGGTTTTCCTTCTTCCGGCGTGCAAGCGTTCTGCTTCTTCCCTTGATTTTGCCGCTCAGCAAAGTGCTTTTGATCTGGCTCTTTGACCTTGCTCGCCCGTTTGGGGGTGAAGGATCTTGACGCGCATCATCCTTTGGTTTTTTTCTGGCTGACAGACATAGGCTTTGGCGACAGTCAGTCCCTTCATACTCTTCCCCTGCGAGTCGAATACTGCATGTTTTCCATCGTTCGATTCCCCTAGTGGTACGATCCCTTTGAGTTCTTGTTTCTGTGCTAAGACCCTGTGGTACGAAATTTCGGAGCTTCTTCCCCCAGTCCTACACAGTCTCCTGCACCTGATATACCCGGTCTCTGTTTCTCTCTACTTTTTTTTTCGCCGGGGCTGGAGTTCTTCCCCGTTTAACGTGTTTAGCGATCGATGGAGGCGTTCCGACCCATGACATGTTCAGTTATTAGAGTGGGGCCCGACCGTAGCTAGCCTCCCGGGGCCTTGCTGCGAGCGTCTTTTCTCCCGTGTGGTCTCCGCCTATGATTTCTGTGAAGGCGGTGGCTTTTCTTTCGATGATCGGTTGCGTTAGTCATTTGTGTCCTTTCCGGGTTCCGCCCCGCCGACCCTTTTACAAGCATGGTTTGGCCTCCCCGGTGTAGCGCTTTTTCTTCCTAACACTTCAGAGTCGTTCTAATCTAATGCCGCCTGGTTATCGGCCCCCTGAGTCCCTGTTTTATGCTAAGCTTGGTTGCTACCCCTTTTTGTTTCACTTTGTGTCTTTGGTTCGGCCTGTCCATTGGGGAAGAAGATCTCTCGTATTGCTTTTACTTCAAGACTTGGCGCTTGTTGTCGATGTTCCATTTTTCCCGAATTCGGTATCCTCTCGCTAGAATTGAACAAAATTTTCACCCTGGTTGCGCTTTGCCTGACGTCCATTTCGTAATCACTTCGCCATTTTCTTGATCATCTTTTGCGTCTGTTTCTTGTCCGCATTGTTGATTACTTCGAACTTTTACTTTCGCTTCATGTCTACGATGATAAGCTCTTTCTTTGAGTTCCGCTTCTTTTTCCTATCTCCGCCTATTCTTTTCTTTTTTCACGCTAAAGCAGAGGTCGCTCTTTTTTGTCCTACGACTTCTTTCGCGTAGTTGCCGTTCCTTCGTTTAGGTCCCTGATTTTTTTTGTAAACGTTCCTACGCATGTTTCTCCGCGTTTTCCGCTTTTTTTTTTGGTTCTAACCTTCTTCTTTATCATTGAATCTGTTGCCGCGTTCGGTCTTCTTCCTTGTCGCGGTCCCGCTTTAGATTCTATTTCGGGTCAGGATCTTCTTTTTTTTTTTTGTGCCGCGATTTCCTTGCGCTGCCCTTTTTAGTCGTTACCTGCTGTGACTTCTTTTGGCCGACGTCCGTTTTGCGTTTTTTCGTTTCTCGAGCGATCGTCTGCTTCTTTCAGCTTCTTCCTGATTTCTTTTCTGCACGCGGGCTTTTCGCCTTTCCCTTGGCGTTGCAGGACGTGTCCTTTCGACTGTCTGCTTTTTAGTTTTTTGTAATGTAGCAAGCTCTTGCGCAATCCGAGAGCCACCCATCCCTCCAGTCTTCCCACGTCATCTCTTTTCCCTTTTTGTTGAGAGATGGTTAGCCTTCGTCGGTGGCTTGCACTCTTCGTATTTCTGGCTTTTGCTTTCCCTTTTTTACGTGAACATCAGGCGCAGGCGCCCTTTCCTCCTTTTTCCCAAATCACGGTCATGCAACTCGATGCAGAAGTACCGATCCTATTCTCCTTTTTTGTCCCGCTTATCCGCGCAGTCCTGGTTTTTTCTCTTTCGGACGAGCTTCCTCCAAATTTGCAACGAACGTCATCTATTGGCCCTACGTGCATTGTCTTTTTCTTAACTTTTAATATTTCTGTTTCACGCGCTCGTCCTACCAAACCATTTTAACTCCCTTAAGTTTTCGGCCTTCCCTCTTTCCTCAACGCAGACCGTAGTTGTTGTAGTAAAGGCGGTTTTGCACTTTTTCCTGCAACTACCCATGGTTAACGCACGTGCCTTCCCCTCTTGTTAAAATTCCCTACTTTTCCATCCATTGTTCCAGGATCTTTTGCATTTTAGCGTTTTGATTTTTCAGTGCCCCATCATCCTATCGCACTCTTTTCATGATCCATTTATTTTTCTTTTTGATTCCGCCGGCCTGGTCGGTTACCCTTCGGTAGAATCAATGGAGGTCCCGTTCCCCACCCCCTATTTTTCTTCCCCGTTGCTTTCGTCCGTATCGCCGGCACATTCATTTCGGCCCCCCAGTTGATTTGTCCCCCTTATCTTGCGGCCGCTCGCGACGTCGTTTCCTGTTTTTCCTCAGACACACACTTCCTTTTTCTTTACAAGTTTTCATTCGCGCTTCGCAGTGGGCGGTTTTCACCCAAACGTTTCTTCCCCCCAGTTGTCGGCGATGGCCCTTTTTTTTCTTTCGACTCCCTCTCTTGTGGCTACCTTTCGTCTTTTTCCTTCACGAAATATGGACTTTGGCAGAACCTTCGCTCATTTTTCTCCCACCCCATTGCGGTGTTCATTTTTTGAGCGTTGCCCGCCACGGTGCCGCCTTGCCTTCCTTTCACTGGTTTCTTTCCAAAAGCCACCGCACCTCTGGACACAGGAGGAGGTTCTTCTCCTGGCCGCTATCGCC
>Ga0179591_1231201_pt1 | contig 10986 bp, 17 predicted proteins | sample CZOMad2_1_08_16f_FD_182891 | JGI IMG/M metagenome (GOLD analysis project Ga0179591, IMG submission 182891) | Vadose zone soil fungal communities from Angelo Coast Range Reserve, California, USA - CZOMad2_1_08_16fungal (PacBio error correction) | ecosystem: Environmental > Terrestrial > Soil >... | reverse complement strand
AATGAGAAAGAGCATCGCTCACTTCACTTTCGCCCATTACACAGTATAGGTCTCTTTCCCCCCTGTACCGCTCTTCTCCTCTCCAAGCTCTTTCTCGGTAGTACGCACCACTCATACTTCCATCATAACTTGGCAAATACATCCAGTTTCAATCTTGTTTCGAGTCGTTGCTTTAACCCCGCGGACCTATTTTTCTTCCCAATCACTCATGTTTGTGTCCGTCTTCGTTTCAAGTAGATATGTATATATGCTGTATAGGCATTTTTTCATTTTCCCCCCCTTTTACTTCCTCCTTTTTTTACATCTGTCCATACCCTTCCTCCCTTCTTAACTTTTTTCGGGACCCGGCGAAACAAACAAAAACAACTTGGTGGGATGTCTCTCTCCGTGCCCACCCCCTCCCCCGATTTATTATGCCTATAGATTCTGTTTTTGAAATTTGTCCATGCTGACGTTCGTCCCACCCCAGCACCTTCAGAAGTGCATGAGTCCCCCCCTCCTCTTTTTCTCCCCTTCTCCCGATTCCCTTTTTAATTTCTCAAGTCGCGTTCCGCCCTAGAAGAGACGTTGCTAGATCAAATCCGTAAGCTTGCTTCGTGTTTTCGTATGCGTTTTGATGATATCAGCGAGTCTCGGTCAGTAAACCACGTACATTTTGAGCATAGGGCTAAGCTTCAAGCCTTTCTTCTGCATCATTTTTTTTGATGTTCTTTATACGGCCTTCTGCACGTCAATAATCTCCAACGATCAGGTGCCCAAGTCTGAGAACGTTGTCTGTTCCCTACGTCCCCCCCTTTCTTTGCCTCCTTCCCTTCACAGTTTGAGCCTTTGAATGAAAGAGCACGTCCCTTTTTTGAAGCCCGAAGTACCACGCGACCTTTAGGTTCTTCTTTCGGTCCTTCCTCAATCTTATTTTAATCTTCAGAACCATTGGCCCCTTCCTCGGAGACATGCCATGCGTCCTCGCCCCCTCTCTCTGTCGGAATTCGAGCCGTCAGTCCAGTCTTTCCAACGGCACGGTCGACCTTATCTCTTATGGTCTTTCGCAACGAAGCAATATCTGTTTCTGGACGACAGAAACTTCGTTTTCTTTTCTCTCCGAATTCTCGATTCCCTGGCTTCCCCTTTTAAATTCTTCCTTCGAAATAGTTTCAGTCCTTCTAAACCACCTTAGAAGGGTAATAAATTTCTTTCCCCCCCCCGCCCAGTCACCTCAAGCCCTTCTTTTTCCCCTTAAAGTCGCCCTTCCCACTTACTTTTCTTAGCCCCAGAAACGATAGCCCACCTTTCGTTGTGAGTTCTTCTTCTTTTGACTTTTTTTCTTTCCTGTTGTTCCCAAACATGTATGGACTCTCTTCTTCCGTCTTCCGTTTCACTGACCGATAGATGCACTCCGATCCCCGAGCGATCTTTTTTTTGCTTCTTCGGTCTCCGAACCCCTCTCGTCTTCTTGTTACTTTGGCTCCTAGGCCTATGTTCACTTCACGGTTAACGCACAGCTTCCGGAGTCCCCCCTCGTTTCCTTCGCTTTCCTCTTCGTAAGACACCTCTATATGTATGTCGAACTGGAAAACTAAGGTAGCCAGCTATTGAATATTTTTGTGCCGCCCTCTTTCTTCTTCGTGATCGCACGACGGACTGGCACCTTATTTTAGAAGGATAAGTTTTAGCGTTAGGCATCGTTTTCGGATTCCTCACGTATTACGGTTCCTCTGTTTCCCCTCCCTCTTCTTAGAGGACGGATTCCGTTGACATTGATAAATACTTTTCCATCTTGCTGTTCCCTGCCCGGCCCCTTTCATAGATTTGAGCAATTTTTGCCATTGTCCGGACATTTGGCGGTTCCATAAGGCGGTGGTTTTCCCCCCCCTCGTACCTGGTCCCCCAGTTGGTTTCCCTGCCGGTCTTTCCGCACTCGTCACGTAACCTCGGGTGACGCTAGTAAGCAAAAAACGTCTGGCTCACATCTCCACTCGCTCCCCTCATTCCCTTTGTTTGTTGTCCTCAACCGATCCCTTCTAGTACTAGAGCCCGTGCCCGATCGCCGAAATTAAATTGCGATGAATAGTCTTTTTTCCGTGGGCTTCCCCTCGCTTTTTGTTATAATAGAACATTACATTTTCTCCTGCCGGGTCCAGTGGAATCAAAATAGCGATAGTCGTTTAGGATGTCAACAGGATACTTTTTCGCTTTTTCTTGGATATTTGATTCCTGCTGGCCCTTTTTGTTGGCCCTTAGTCCTCGGGACTAGGGGGGAGGGATCTAGGCAGCTGCTTTTTCCGAGGAGACCCTTTTTTGTCGTCTTCTTCACTTTGGTCTCATCTACGATAGTTATAAGCCAAGGTTGAGGCGATTCACGAAAAACTGGGATTGTTGGCCTCTTCTCCTCTAGCTTCCACCTCCTTCAAAGCGTTCCTCTATTCAAATCGGTCAGAGAGATTGACTTATTGTTTTCAATCGTCCCCTGCGATCATCGTCTCCAATTCGTCATTTCTTCCTCCGGTCGCTGCTTCTTCGTTCGCGTCCCTTCATGTCTTTTCCTTCTTTGAAAGGGAGCGTTCATGGAACCTTCTTAAGTTTTTGCTAGTCAGACTTGGTTTTGCTTCTTTTCGCCCGGGTTCTCTCTTATGATGTCCTCATTTTTATCCGGCCAACCAACGTACGCTTCGGTCGGTTTTGTTTCCCTGGCTTCTCAAGGCTCTTTTTTGAGTCTCTACACCCATCGAGTTTTTTTTTGCTCCTACGAGAAGTACGAGACGACCAATAGCTTTTCCCTTTTTGTTCGACAGCCCTTGTTCTTATTGCGTTTCTTTTTTTTTTGGAAAACATATATCTATTTTTTTCCACTCCCATTTGGTGTTTGAGATTGTTTCTGATGTTTCGCACAACGCAAGCCGTTTTTTTTTCCCAAGGGAGTCTAACCTTGCGAATCACGAAAGCTCCCTTTGTTTTATTAGCTTTTTACTTGTCGCGATCGCAAAACCCCGATTTTGTGATAGTTCTTGAACTTCCTTTTCCCTATCCTCCAGCTTTCTTCACAGTAACCATCTACCCGAGTAGGGTTCCCTCGACCATGATGACCTTCCCACCTCGCCGTTCCCCTCTTCTGTAGGGGAGTGGTATCGACCCCCCCAAAATTCATTAATTCTATCCTGTGTCTTCCGCTGCCTCCCCTCGCCACTTTTCCCCTATCCGCTGTAACCCCATCATGTCCAAGGCTCTAGTCTGCGCGAGACCATTTCATCTCCTTTTCTTATCTTAAATCGAAGATGTTCCAGCAGCCAACCCCTCACGGCCGAGCCATTTGATCGGAGTATCTTTCTTCTTCCCCTTGGGGACTCGAGCCTATAAGCCTGACCTCAACCAGGACATACCTCGCTTCCCTAATTGGCGACCTCTTTTCCTCGCCGTGAAGCCCAGCAGTCTCTTTATAATGCCGACGTCGACGTCCCCCCCCGAATAGTAGCGTATCCCGCGCCCCAATCTCTAAATTCCCTTCTTTTCCTAATGTTCCCCCCTATCCTCATCCGTAATATAGCCCGTGAGACGACCCTGCAGTTTCTTCCCCTCCCAGTCTTGAAGTCAATAGATCGATCCTTCTGCTCCAATTCCTCCTTTGCTGCACCCTCCCTTTTATTTCTAACCCTCTCTGCGCACATTTTAAGGGAGATGCTGCTCGACCGGACTTTGCGCCACGGCGTTTCTATCCTTTTTCCTCTGGTTTTTCCTCTCTTTTCTCTGTCTTGAAGGGCACAAAAACCCTTGGATGATTATGCGGCCGAGGCGCAATCCTGTTCCCCTTTTTATATATCCCGCCGCTTTTTTTCTTTCTTCGTATTTCTTAACTCCCCCAGTTCCCCCTCGATAAAAACGCTTATGTCATCACCAACCCCGAGTATCGAAGGACGACACCCTTCTGACATTCATTTTTCGGTAACGTCTCGCTTTTTTCATTTTCATAGACGTACATGGAGATGATTCTTCTCTTCCCTGAAATAGTTTTGAACCGGTTTCGCCCTGTTCTTTTTTTGGCTCTCCGGATCCCCTTAACGCCGTTGCTTATCCCTCCTAAGAATTCCTGAAGACGATCGCATAACGAATCTCTAAGTGCCCCTGGGCGTGAGAAGCTCTCCCTTTCGTTCAACTTCTTCCTTCTCAGGTCTAACTCTTACCCATCAGTGTTCGACCAGATCCAAGATTATTCCTGTTGTCTCATCGACAATCGTTTAACCCCCCCATTCTTTTTTCCTTTCCCGTCACTTTCCAGGCCCCTTCGTATTTCACAACTAGCCTGAGAGCCCCCAACTTCCGAAGTCTTTTCCCCCCGATACATAGAGTTCAGCAAACCTAGCCTCGATCCTTTTGCTTTCGTAAATTCATTGCTATCCTGTTTCATTTCGTCGGGAGATCCGTTGAGATAAAGTCATTTTGTGCGCCAAACCTTTTGCTTTCTAAATACTCCCCAAAGGAGACACCCTCCGCGGCTGTCTCCTTTTTCTTTTTTTCATACTACCTTTCCAGGGCTGTCTGTTCCGGCCATTCCCCACTTCTTCTTTCCGTTGGGGGCAAGAAGTTGATTTTTTTCTCCTTCTTCCCCCGTTTTTTTTAGAATGCCAGTCTCTCATTTATCCTGCCCTGCATGTTTTTCACAAGTGCAATCGAAGTCAAGGCTTTCCCGCAACTTTGGATTCTTTTTCCCTGGCCTCACCCTCCCTTGCTTCATTTTTGTGTCCCTCAACCACAAGAAACGTAAGAACCTGGCGACGATGCCTTGTTGTGCTCTCACTTCTTGCTCTCCCAGCGCTCGTTTTCTCTTGTCGGGATAGTTTTTAGGCTGAAACCTTATTTCTGCGAGCAACAGCCGCTGGTCCCCGAAACCTCCCGTCACGTCAACTCGCTATTCATCAGTCTGCCTCCTTCTATGTTCTCTTTCCCAAATATACGTTCAGCTGTCACAGACCCCCCCTGAGGGTCAGTATTGACACCGTGTTGACGGCCGCGCAAAAGTTCATTACTTGAGACCCTTTTCATTGGTTTGGATCATCTCTTAACCTCTCAAGTTTCTCCTAAGGCCACCCCCCCTTTCGGCCCCTACGACAAAGATGACTCTTTTTTCGAATCATGTACCTGGTTTTATTCCAGTCTCCTCAGCATCTCAGTTTTCCCACCTCAGCCATGCGACCCGATTTACGTATGTTCTAGAGAAAGATTTTGGATTTATTTTTTCCGCTTTCTTGAAGAAATTTCACACTTTCCCCGTGCGCTCCCCTGATTTCGTCGCTCCTTCTTATCCAGCTTGCCCTTGCGTAGTGGTAGGGAAACTTTTCCGCATTAAACTTTACAGAGTCCCCTCTATCGGATAATATCTTTGTTTCGTTTTGGTTGTTTTTCCATTTTTTGCTCAGCCCCAGACCCCCCTTCGCCCCCTTATTTGTCAACGTAAGATCAAAGACGTCTGCTTTGCAGTCTTACAGAATAACGGTTTATTCCACAGATATTCTAAGCAATAGCTTCCCTCTCTCTAGTAAGATGATGACCCCCCCGCACATATCCTTTTTGTGCCACAATTGATTGTCGTTTTTCTCCCACATAGTTTCTTTTGTTTTTGAGCTCCGAGACTCGCGACTCTTTTTCCACCCGGCTATTCTTTTCAAAAGTGCCCATTATTCTGCTGTGTTCGCCTCGCTACAGAGATTCCGCTTCGCATCGCGGTTCCCCAGTCCCTACTCGAGCTTGTGTAATGGAGCGTTTGAGGCACTTCTCTTTTTCGGGTCAATATTTTCCCTCTAATATGTTGTTTTTTCTGCTCTCTCACCTTCGTGCCCATAGAACCCCTTCGACGCAAGACTTTTCCGCCCACAAATTCTCGGTATGAAATTTCACGCCACCACCCCCATTAATCCCGATAAATTTGCTGCTAGTACTACCACGCATCCTCACACTGCCTCTTGGAAATCATGCCGGAATCTTCGGCCCCGTCCTCGGCGAAACCCCCGTATTAGTTTTTTTATTTTTACCCCCCTCTCAGTTTTTTCTTACCTGATGCCCCCCCCGGCGCCTATGGGAATAGCGTATGATATTTTCTTGATCTATAGGTCTCGCATGGCCACCCTTCCCTGATCATCGCCTAATCCTACCTTTTCAGATTTTCAATATAAGACAGGAAGAATGTGGCCTCTGCTCAACCCACAGACCCACTTCCCCCCCACAGTTTTTTTCTTTTTCTCTTTTAGCTTTCTCAATATGCATGCTCACTTTCGTCCTACAACTGCAATCCGGCAGGGAAGCGAACTCAGTCTTGCAATCACGCCAAAAGATATTCGGAATTTCCTTTCTGAGTTCTTTCCGTCTCCTGTCTACGCCTGTGCTCGATAACACCCCATAGGGAGTCTGTTTCGTGAACATGGTTCCGCCCTTCTCACGAGATTTTTTCTTATAAAACCGTACACGTGGATTCACTATTCTCTGAGCCCTCGTGCTCGATCCTGGAGTTTTGTAGTTTTCTTTTTGACTTACGTCCTCCCTTTAAGCATGTAGCCAACCTACTTTTCTCCATGCGATGAGCCTTTCCCTGTCCGCAGCTTTTTCCAGTCCTTTCCCAACGTACCCTCAAGTTGTTTAAATTTTCACCTGAGAACGCTATTTTCCCCCCACCCCCCTCTTATTTTTACTCTCGAAGACCCCAGAGATTAAGTTGGGTATATTTCGTAGTTCCCTTCGCAAATTTTTAATCAGCTCCTCCTTGTTTTGCGCCGCCCTTCGATATCTCCCTCTATATCACCGGCTTGGTAAGTGAGAAGGTATCTTCCAAGTCTAAAAGTCCACGGTAGCTTTCCTTGCTCGTTTTTTGGAGCGTATCCCGAATCTGTGGCTTCCTGGCCCCAGGGCAAGTTTTGTCCATTCTTGATTGCCTCAATTAGATTCGGTTTGCCACATGTTTTCCCCCAATTTAATTTCCGAAGACATATACTTCCTTTACAGATCGGAACACTCTGGACGAGACCAAACGAAACAAAGACCTTGGATGGCCTGAACGAGACCCGTGGCCATTAAGGCGGTAGCTTTGTAATTACTTCACTTTCCCCAGGAGTTTGCTCTGAGGATTTCGGCTTTGAGACTCCTTTTTTTTTGGTATTGGGTGATCCCAACCAATTTACTTGCCCTTTTCTCGTTATTCCTCTCCGGCGACACTGAATCACTTTGAGACCCCTTCTGCCGGCGCTTTATTATTTTTTTTCTGTTTTTCCGTCCATTTTTCGGACCGCGTGGTCTGATGGCGCTCGAGGAGAGTCCCTCCGGCATCAACTCTCTTCTTGCACCTTGTCGTCGATGTCGCTTGATGACGCCCCACGATGACTGGATCTTGCGAACGGGAAAAACGCCTTCCGGTTTGGGAATAGCTTTTTTTAGCCATCTTCGACTCGATTGCAAGAAGAGGCAAACTTTCGCTGCTGCGGATAGAGAGACGGAACATTAGTCGTGGAAATCCACGGTAATATGTATCCTCGAACATCCTTTCCCTGACTTCGAGGAAGTATGACGAAGCTCTTCGTACATAATTCTAAAAGAGTTTACTACTCCTCCCCAATACTCCGCGACTGGAAAGCAAAGCGGACATTTTCTCCGGCCAGTAGGACACCTGATTCGGCGGTGATTACCCCCCCCTACTCAGAGTGTTTTATCAGTACCCCCACTTTGTCAAGAATAGCCAACGAAACTGGGTCAGCTACCCTCATTCCGCGAACTGGACTTTTAGAAGGCCCCATCCATCCTCTAAATATTGATGTTTGTTGTCCTGCCACTCCTCACACGTTGGGTAGAAATTATTGAAATACTCGGTATCACCTTTTCCGATACGATAATCTTCGCGAAGTTCCCTCTTGGTTTCTAATACCCTGTAGTTTCGCCGTCAGGTCGGCTTGCCTCTACAATGTCGATGTCCTACCATTATCTGGTAACTGAGAAGTCTCTCGAGTTGTGCTTTCCCTCCGCCTCTTCCCTCTGTCCTCCGGTGGTTACCTGATTAAGCTTTTATAGTGTTTGCGTTGTTAGTCGTAAATTGTTTTGACCTCTCGCCTATTCCGGCATCTGACCTTACCGGTCTGCAGATCGAGAACTCTTTCTCGCCGGAGGGCGAAGAATTTCCTACCTCCCCCGCCCCCCCCCACCACCCCCCTCCGTCTTCCTGGAGCCACCTACTTCCAAAGCTCGTCGCCCTACCAAATGCCCGTTAGCGAGTATGCCGCTCTTTCTCAACGCGATTTCGCCTATATCTCACCTCCCAGACTGCCCTTGTCCGTTCTCTGATCTCTGAAGTTGCGACTGCTCTGTCTTTTCCAACAGGGCGCGTTTCTTGCAGGTCTTTACGTCCTTTCTATTTGATTTGGGTGATCACGCTAATTCGTCGTTTTTTCTACTCATGTGGGAACAATTTCAAGTTGCGGTCTCTGTTGACCTCTTGTTTTTTGACGATACGTCCGTCAGGAGTCCTCCGATCACCATCGAGTTGCTTTTTTTTTTTATCACCCAGAGAGAACTTTTTTTCGTATCGCGGGTCCCTCCATTATGTTCCAGGTGAGTCCCCATCCTCCCCCCCCTCCGTTTTGTTGTTTTTTAAGAGATGTTGCCGCAAAATCCCTTTACTTTGGTCTTCCCCCAAGAACCTTCGACTCTACCCCCTGTACTTGTGTTCTTCGCCTAATCAGAAAAACGCACCTAGATGGTGACTAGCACCCTAACTTACTTCCAGATCCCGCCCCCTAGTTACCCCACCAACCCTACCAGAATAAGGCAGGCGGAGTCAAGTGATTCCCCAAACCTCTATGCCTTCCCGTCATTACTTCGGCTGATAACCAACCTCTACCCATTACGGGAAAGATTTTATGCACGAACCTTGCAGGAACATTTCCTACTCCCCGAGTCAGATGAATCGGAACTGCAGTCTTTCCTAGCTCGCCCCGGTTTGTATACACGAGGAGCCTGTCGACGTACGTTCTAGCCTTCCATTCTCTTTTTCTATCTGTTGTAATGTCCGTCGTTTCCTAGAGAATGATCCTTTTAACCCCAGGCGTTGAAAGATTTGAATTCCGCCTTTTTTCGGGGCGTCGACGACAGATCCTAATCAAGCGTGCTCCCAGTTATCCTTGTAAGTCAGCTCCCTATTCAAAGCCTAGACTATACTATTCCACCCTATAATGCCTCGGTCATTCCGGGTCACCACTCTTTCTGAAAGAATAGCTAGCGATAGCTCTGCACGATAGGAATTCCTTCCCCAGATTCTGCCTCCCGACGATCCCTTTGTCACAATTCCCTCGTCCAGGCGTCCCCACCTCCTGTTCTTAGACCCAAGAGCATGGAACACTGGACGTTTTTTTGCTTTACGACCGAATGTTTTTTCTTTTTAGCCCTCTGCCAGTGAGTTTTTTTTTTCTTTCGTTCTATACCGCCTTGCTAGTTATTTCGGAAACACAATAACTTCCCTATTTTAATTTTTGGTTCTTTGCGCACATTGTGCTGGGCATGATGCTCGCCCGAAGAGTCTATCTCTTGCCCGTTCCTAAACGGCATACCCAACCCTCGGGCGAATTTGTATCATACATAATCTTAATCCTTTCCCCAATTTCTCCGGCAATTTCAGTCTTCCGTTAAAAGCTAGAACCCCTGTAGCCCGAAGTCTATTGTTTTTTCCCCTTTTTCTTATGCCGTTTATCCAACGAGAAGGTTTGAATAATCCCCTCTTCACGGCCGGATGCATCAGACTCTCCACGAAGCCCGTGCTTATCTGAGAAGATGACCTATATAGATTGAATAAGACTAATCTCTGCCCCAGAGGACCTTTTCCTTGGCTAGCCGATCGACATTATTTCAATGCCAGGTCCTCTTTTTCTCCTGGAGTGACCAAGCGCTTTACCCTTCGTTCCCCATCACAGAGCATCGCTCGTTGCTAAGATTTCTACCTAGCGCCCCCGAAGGTCACTGGCCCCACGTTCATTCCGTAGTTAACTCGCACCCCAAAGACACAGTTAGAACTCCCTCACCTCAGTCGAGTGAAAAGAGCAGCACTGACCCCATTCCTTTTATGCGCGCTCGTCGTCTTCAAATGCAGGGGCATTTCAGTGCGTCTAGTTTCCGGATACTAGATCAAGGAAATGTTGTTTTTTTTCACCCCACCAAAGTGCTCCTGTCGCCACAGCCCTCCCACAGCCCTCAACTCCAAAGCGTTTTTTTTGCTTCCGGTTGTTGCCTACACCCGCATCCACTGGTTCGTGCATCACGTTCCTGCTTTCTTTGGAGGAGACATCCAGTGGAGCCCCTTCTGTGGTTCCCCTTCCCACTTTTTCTATTCTTCGGAAATTTCCTTTTCAGAGCATGCCCAGGACCGCAACGCCCTTTTGCCTTCCCCCCACAAGTCTGACCTCTTTTTCTTATTTTCTACCACCAGATCTGCTAAGTTGCTAACAACCCTCGTCACAGTAGCAATTGATTTTTTTCTTATACTTTGCATACATGTTAGTCCCCTCGCTCCCGTTATATCTTTTCCCTCCTCCCTTAGGTCTCCCACATTTATTTCTTCTGAGCTTAGCCAAATAAATTCTTATTAAGACCCTATTGAAGAAATAATAACTGACCTTAGACTCTGTATCTTCTCCCCCTCTCCGATGATTTCTTTTGTGCCAATGATAAAACCTGATGTACATGTCTGTAACCTATCGTGCGACGTCAACTCCGCATTGACCCAAAGGTTGCCACTCGAATTGCGATCCGAAGGATTAGTGGCTTTAAACCTTTCTTTTCCCTTGCGCACGCTTACGCCCCCATCAAACCCAGAGCTCCTGAGCCACTAGGACTCTGCTAGTGAACCCACTGTAGGTTCTTGTGCCCTTCTTCCTAAGAGCTTCCCATTCTTCTACATGCGCCCGCTGCCGTATTGGTTTCCCGAAGAAGGATTCTGTTTGATCGTTGACGATCTACTGCCGACCTCCAAAG
>Ga0179591_1422089_pt1 | contig 10987 bp, 13 predicted proteins | sample CZOMad2_1_08_16f_FD_182891 | JGI IMG/M metagenome (GOLD analysis project Ga0179591, IMG submission 182891) | Vadose zone soil fungal communities from Angelo Coast Range Reserve, California, USA - CZOMad2_1_08_16fungal (PacBio error correction) | ecosystem: Environmental > Terrestrial > Soil >... | reverse complement strand
AACCTTCTTGGGGTGACTGGCGGTGGGGCCGTCGCTTGCCTTGGGGGAACGGGTTCTTCGACCGTCGAGATAAACGGTGATGGGGAGCTTCTTTCTCGGGCGGGGACTGGGCGGTGGTACTTGGCGGGGTTGCGTTGGCATGTGGCTTTTTTCGATTTGGGCCGTGGAGTTTTTCGGGCGGGATATTTGCGGGCTGCGTGGTAGATTGAAACAACTGGCGCGTCAACGTAGTGGCGGAGTGTGCGCAGCGCGAATCGCGTGGACCCCCCACAACTCCGATGATTATCGTCGGGGTTTTTGGTTTTTGGATATGCTCTGTGTTGTTGAGTCTAGGGCAGTACTCGGGTCATTTTTGCGTGGTGGCTCACGAGTTTGATGTGGCTTTGGGGTTGTTCTTCATTTTGTCCCCACCCGGGCCAGTGAGGGTTCTCGATTCTTGTATTGATGGGGCGGAGGCCGTTTGCGTCATTAGTCCCTAGCTTGGTTTTTTTGCTTCGCGTCGGACACTCCGTGGGGTTCAGGCGAATCGTTCAAAATATTTGTTTGGGGGGCCGAAGGTGGTTGTTTGGGGAAGCCTGTCCCCCTCCTGATGGTAATGCTGGTGTCGAGTCGAGTGTGATAAACTATGTGTATGTTTGAAGTGTGTTTTTTGTTGGGGTTGTATTGCGATCCGCGGGAATTGCCTGGGCGGTCGGGCGGTTGGGAAAAGGGTGATTTATTTGTTCGAGCTTCGGCTGGTCCTTACATACGGCTGTGCTCTTTCCGGGCCCCCCACGTAATCGGCGGAATATGTTTCCAAATTTGTTTGCGCTTTGGGTGTTCTGATTGGCTTTCCGTATCTGTGTTGTGGGAGGGGGATTTTGTGTGAGTAAACGTTCGTAAAAATTTTAGACATTTGTTGACCATTCTTATATATTTTTATTTCTGTGGTTGTTCTCACGGTGATCTTGGAGTGTCCCAGATTCATTCCACTCGCCCCTTTTTTTGGGGCTTTTTGACGTAATTAGAATAGTTCCTTTTTCTCGTCCCCGCTCGTAATTCGACTGTGTTGCATGATTGTTTTGCCTGTGTGATGGGCTTTATTGTGTGTCGGCGGTGGCGGACTTTTTTAGTTTGTCTGACTGTGGTATTTTGTTTTCGTCTGGTGACTGCTTTTTCGTCTCGCGTTTTGTCGCTGCTGCGCGGTGTACGGGACGTCGGTTTGCTGGGATAATATGGTACCCTGCGGCGTGTTGTTGCTCGGCTGATGGCGCCGCTGGCTGTGTTTTCTCGTTCGGCCCTGGGTGCTTTGCGGTGATGTAATAGTGTGGGTCCCGGGGGGACCACGGCGCCGGTGCCGCGCCGATGTGGGGCAAAAGGTTATGCAGCGGGTGAGGGACTTCACCGCGGTGGGCGCGTGCAAATGCCGCCAAGCGGCCAGGACCGGGTGTGAGCATGCTTGCCGAAAGACGGCGGCAAGTTTCGCGGGGGGGTTTCAAATTTTCCGCGCATCACTACCGGGGCGATTTAATGTAGGGGGAGATTGGGGATATGGGCGAAGGGCGGACACCCAGTCTTTATTTTCGTTTTTTCCGGTTTTTTTTCATTAAAGGGGGAAGGTGCTTTGCTTTCTAGTAGGGGGGCCCAACCCCAGGCCGGATTGTGGTGGGCCAAGGGGGAATTTCCCGGCGCGGAAATCTCCGTTTGTACCGGCGCCGTCGTGTTCGATTGGGATGAGGTGAAATACTTGAGTTGTATTTTTGTATTTGGGGGCTGGAACGAAGGGATGGTTTTTTTGCGGCACCACCTCTTGATTCGTCGCCGGTCGGATTCAGCCTTGCCTGTTTGGCCTCCCCCCGGGCTTGGCGGTATACCAATTCAAAGGTCTTGGGAGTTGGTTTCTTGGGGGGGGAACCCCCAATTGTTTGGCTTCGTGTTCCACGGCATCGTTTGGCGCATGAGGAGCCGGGCATGCAAAAGGGAATTATTTGACTCGCCGCGGTCGCCGCGTCTGTTCTTGTTTTCTTTATATTATTTTTATGTAAGGTCCGTGCAGGGGGCTTTGTTTCTTGATCGGCACCGGGGGGCCACAGCCTTCCCTGTTTCCATTTTTGTTAGAAGCACGGCCTAAGGATTTTGGCCCTCGATGTCTGTCCTTTTTTTGGTTCGTAGGAGATTTTATTGGGGTACCGTTCTCGTATATTCCGCCGCCTTTTTGTGTTGAAAAACAAGCGGAAAACGCTTACTCGGAAATCCTTCTTTGAACCCACGTTGCCGTTGGGCGTAAAGGGCGCCCAGGCTTCCGATTTCATGGGGAGGCGGATATCGGGCGGGGCAATCGGGGACGGCTTCGCACTGGGACAAAAAGTTCGTGCTGTTGGTTGGCGCTGTTTTTTTTCATCCTTTGCGGGGAAAGGTCTCATTTTTACAGGAAGATCGGTAGCAATTCACCTAGGGCTGGCTTTGCCGAGGGATATCGCCCTGGTTCGGCGGGCGGGCCTGGAAAAAAAATTGGGGCACGGGGCCCTTTGAGACCAAACATTTTTTTTTTCGGGGGCGTGTGCCGGTGCCCGAAGCCGGTGTGGGAGAGGGGAATTCAGGGGGCCGAGTTGTGGTCAATGGCGGGCCGCGAAAATAAATTGATCATTTGTGAGGGGTTGTTGTTTTGGTTTTTGCCGAAACAGGATTAATTAAAAATTGAAGCACGATTGATCGGCTTCCCGGTTTCGTTCGAGGGGTTGTCAACCGAGGGAAGCATCCCCCCTCCCATTGTCGGCGGACTCGAGGATCCCTCCAGCAGAGCTGCGCTGCTTTCGCGATGCGCGCCTGTTTTATTTCGGCTATTTCCTGGGAAACTTCCTTTGCCGAAAATTGGGGGCTCTGCCGCGTTCAGTCAGCTGTTTTACTTTCTTTAAAAAAATGATTTTTTTCGAGGGAGCTGTTTTCGGATGTATGGGTTGCGGCCGACGCCGATTTTTTTATTATATCACTCTGGTTGGAATATTTTTGGGTGTGTTATTTAAACTTTTGCAAAAGCCAGGCCGGCGAGCGATTTTGTCCCAATCCCCTTTTCCTCCCACAACTCTCATGGGCTGACCCAGCCAACCTCCGGGCTCTGTTTTGTGTAGATAGTATTTTGCCTGGTACGGGTGGGAGTGTGCGGGGCGAGGTGGTTGGCCGTGTTTGGGGGTGTGTCGCCGGGGTTTTTTTGTTTTTGATTTTGGTGGTGTGGTTTTTGTGGTTTTCGGGCGGTTGGGGACGTGTCGGCGGTGGCTGTTCTTCTTGTGTTGTTTGTTTTTCTCCCTATTTTCTTGGGGGGTGCCCATGGGTTCGTTCCCCGGGGGGCCCGGTTCTTGGGGCGGGGGGGGTGCCAGGGTAAAAAACAAGTTTGGCTTCTGGGGTCGGTTTGTTCTCGCATGTTGGGGGTGTTTTGTCCTTGGGGGGCTTTATGGGCTGAGAGGCGAAGGATATTTTTTAAGTTAATCGAGTTACGTGGTTGTGCATAGTTTTGTTTCGTTATTTAATGAAGTGATAGAGAGGGGTTTCTCATGGTTGTTGCTTATTAAATTGCCACCGACAACCGTGCGGCGGGTTATCATTTGTTTGGACTTTAGCCGATGGCAAGTGGAGGAGGGAGTGTGGTTGGAAGGAATCAGAGGGTTGGGGATAGGAGAGTGTTAGAAGGGGTTATTTTACTTAGTAGGCGAGGTCTTAGTTATGGGGGGCGGTGCGGGCGTGGGGATTTTTTGAATATATTTCGTAATGGCCGCGCGGCCGCAGGTAATGTGGCTTGTGCGTTGTTTGGTTTTTTTGGGACTGGTTGTGCGGATATTGACGGGGAGCGGCTTTTCGTGTTATTTTGGTGTGTTGGGTCTGGCGGTGACAGCCTTGCAAAAAACCCCAAAAGTACGAAGAGGGGCCACCACAAAGCGCGTAGCAAAAATTGTTTTCTTTTGGGACGTGGGGGAAAAGGAACGCGGGACGGGGTCGGAGAGCAAGGCTATTTTGTATTGGCAACTTTCATTTTGACCTTTCCCTCCGAGGTATGGTGAGGCGTTCGTAGAATGCGCGCGGTAGGCGCAGCTCGGCGGGGACAGCAACAAGGGCGACGGGAGGGGGAGGGGGAATCAGAGCGGGGGGAGAAAAAGAGGGTTGGCACGGGCAAAGTGTTGAAGATTAGAAGATTTTCACCGCGGGCCGAAGGCGCGGTGAGTAGGTTTGGGCGGGCAGTTCGGGGCCGGCCATACGGGCCGCGGCTGCTTCTGTTCACATTGGCCTACCGTATCCGTGGGACCATCGGTCTGTCCGTTTGCTGTGACATTTATTCGTCTTGCGAGGGCAAGTGAGATGGTAGCCGCGGCACAAACAGGAGAGCGGGTTTTGTATTTTTGTATGTTTCGTGAGTTCTTATTTATTTGTTTGGTCTGTGGCCCAACGCACTTCACAGTGTGATTTGTTTGTTTGCAGTGGGGGTCTTATCTTATTTACTTTTCGATTTAATTCGGGTTTGATTGTGGTTTGTTGTGTGATTAATATGTCAACCTGATGATTTAAAAATTTCTCTTGGATTTTTGTGGCTAGTGCACAGCCAAATTTCTAAATCACCGGTCCAGGCCCAACCCAGCAAGGCGGCGTGGAATCGGACTTGGCCCGCGGGCCGGGCTGCGTGACTTGTGATTGGCAGTTTATTGTCGGCGATGGTTTTCGGTGGCCCGCGTCGAGTTACCCCGAGGGACTGGGGGGGGCGCCGGAGCATGAGATGTGAGTTGTGTTTTGTTATAAAGCTTTTTCATTTTTACCGTCCTATTTTCGCTGAGGGGACGAGGGGGAAAAGAGGTGGGCCGTTCTCGACGGAGCATTTGACTTTTTTGTTCATTAAGCCGTAATAAGGTTTGGTGACGCCCGGCCAACCCGCTAAGCCCCGACCCGTAGGGTTTGATGCCCCCACACTCCCGCCCCCAACAAGCCGCTTGGGCTGCGCCATTTCACAACGCCTCGAGGGGGGGCGCCGTTGGGGGCCAACCGAACCCAACCCATGGAGCGGGAAACTCAGACACAACACCCCAAAAGCCATGCGTCTTAACCTCCGGGGGCCGAGCCAACAGAAGAAGGCGGGGCGACAACCCGCCGACAGCTGGTTTGGTGTTTGGTTTGCCCTAACTCGTAGGGCGCAGGGGGGGAGGGAGTGGGACCTAGGGCGGGAGAAGGGGGTCAGGTTGTTGGGAGTTTTTGGTGGTTCCTGAGGTGTTTTGTGTGTGGGGGTCCGCCCCCACTTAGACGCCCCTCGCCCCAGAGAAGGGCCCCCGGATATCCACTTTATGCCCCCACAGCGCACCCCAGTTGACAGCGGTAAGCTTTCTATTAGGTGGAAATGTTCACGAGAGGGGGGGGGTGAAGATAGTTTCCATGTAGAGAAAGGCCGGCGTGTCCGACAAGCACGGTATATGAAGTGAAGTGTCGTCGAGAATTTTTATTGCGTAGCGGTTCAACCTATTGCTTCCAGGAAGAAGAACGAAAGGAGGGAAGGCGTTCAGGAAGGGTAACGTGGGAGTACCGTCACGACGAAAAAATCTTTACTATTTGGGGTCAAAAAGCTGTGTCGATAATGCGCATTGAGAGGGGCAGTTCGACCCGGCTATCAAACGTTAACCTGAAAACATTTTAACGTTCCCGCCGGATATCTTTGGGAGTATGCCCATTCTCTTCCGGCCCGGGACGTCAGGAGATCGGGTAGCGGGAAAGCTTGGTCGAAGCTTCTCGGCAACGCTGGAAGGAGGGTGCGTGAAGGGAAAGGACACGGAGTGGTACGGGCAGGGCAAATGACAGGGTTGCCGGAACGTAAAGGGGGGAAAGGAAGGAGGGAAATAAACAATACAACAAAAAGCGGAGGAAGGAACCAGGAGACGTAAGTGGGGTAAAAATGGGTGACGGAGTCAAGGAAGAGCGAATAGATGTACGACGCGGGACAGGTCAGGGGATTGTTACGCAGGGGAGAGTCGCAGGGGTGGAGGGAAGAAAGACAGTTCTGTTGGTTGTGTTTAGGGTGAGAAGATAGGGAAATAATGTGGTTATAAAATCGGGATGTTTTCCGGTCCGCGCTCGGAGCATTTTGCCTATTTCGGACTCGGCCGTGGAACGCTATGTGGGTTGGGACATGTTGGTCCATGTGATGACTCGTGGGGTTGTGGTCGGGTCGAAGGCGACCACCGGTTAGCCGGGCTCGACGGTGGCGTGCTAAGGGTTATTCTTTATTTTGATTTGCCAGGAATATATACGGTTTGGAGGTCACCCATCACAGCACCGCACCTCACACTTCTGATACGTACCCACGCCTTCCGGGGACCAAGCGGGCTTCCCGCTAACCACCCCGCACCGATACGACCAACCCCAAAATAACATCACCTCGGGCCAACCCCCTCACCGCCGAGTCCCTGGCGGCCCTTTTCTGAAAAAGGATTCTCTGTTATGCCAAAAGATCCCAGCCGTGGGAAACGTTTTCGGGGGACGGGGCCGGGTCGAACACCGGCCGCAGGGGCCAGCCTCGAAAAGCGTGCCTGGTTGGGAAAACAGATTCGGCGGGACCCAAGGCCCGGACAGGAACGGAAAAGCAGGGGGTCAGCGGGGCTGTGGCTGGTTGGTTGCGGTTTGGGGGGAGAGAAGGTGTTTCGAGAAGCTGAGCTCGGGAGCGGGACAACTTACACTTCGTTGACTGGAGGGGGTGCCGGAAAAAAAAGAGAGGTAGAGAAGGAAAACCCTTCACACAAGAGGATTTGATCGGTTACAAGATATGGTGGCAGATTAACAGAATTTTGAGGAGTGAAGTAGCTTCGGGCGATGTAAGGGATATTGGAACGGACACGCCCGGTAATTGTGTTTCCGTTGTAGTGGGGGTTGCACACTTTTTTATTTTTATTCGATAAGCCAAAACACCAAACGCGACTGGCGGGGGGGGGGGGACGTGCGGCGAATGCTTCGTGGCTTCCCCGGAGGAAACGATTAGCGTCTGGGGGCCGGATTCCCGGCCATTCCTCACCGCGGGCCGGAATTAGGAAAAAAATTGTGGGAAATTGAGGGAATGGGAACAAAGGGCTGTGCAACGGGTCCTGGCGGCCCCCAACGCCACCCCGGAACTTACTCGGCGGTATTCGGGTTTGTGAGTCTGTCGAATGAACGACAACCTTCCCTCGTCCTAGATATGGGGAAAGGATGGCTTACCCCAAGCCCCTCGCCAACCCCCATTTTGGCTCGCAAGCGCCACCCAGCGCCGTTCGGGACCCACCCCTCACGCTGAATCGATAGGAACGAAGGAAAAATCCGAACGGAGCGGAAAGGACGGACGGACGGGGAAAAAACCATCGCGTTGCTCAAGCAAAGCAGTCCGGCCGGAGTCGACCCCCTGTTTGGCTTTTTTACTGTTTTTTTTTCGCTAGTCTTTGTTTCTTTTTGGGGTGTGTTTGGTGTTTGGTGTTTTCTTCTTTGTTCTGGATTGGGCTGTGGTGGGCTAAGTTTGGGCCTGCATTTTCAGGTTTCGGTAGGTTGCCATTTCCAACCCATCCGATCCGAAATGGGGTTGATAGTACTTAGGTTCTACCTTTTTGCCTAACGATATACGGACCGACGGTTGATGTGCGTCGGGCCAGCATCTTGACAACTTTCAACGCTTTACCCGCTCGCCGTGGTGGGGCCTTCTGCGGCGGGCGTGGGGACATCGCCTGCCTCGAGATTGGTGGATTTTCAGTGTTTGTTGGCCGGGCGGGACATTGGACGATGCTTTCTCGTTCGTTTTGGTCTTTGTTTTTTGGTGCACGTGTTTTTGTCCCCTGGTTTCTTGGCCCGCGAGACAGGGCGCGGCCCGGGATCGCGGGGCGGGCGATTTGCCCGCCCACACCAAACTTACAATTCACAGGGGGCGCTCCGCGGTTTATTTCTTTCACGAATTTGCTTTCGGCGGGCACCCCATCCCCGCTTCTTCCCCGCCTTGCACCTCCGCGGGCGCTTTGGGGCGGGTGCCCGACGATTTGCGCCTTTACCAACTCCCCGCTCTTCGGACACGCACTCATCTTCTTCGGGGAGGAAGGTCAATGAAGGTGATCAAGGGTAGTCCGTTTGCGGCGCTCAGGATTCCCTTGGCGCGTTCCTTTGTTACCCAACGGGGCCCCCATTATCCCAGAGCCCATTTCCCTTGCCCCGGACACCCGATCGCTGTTTGGGGGCCCGGTCTCGGTGGGTTGCAGGCTTTCCGCGCCCCTATCCACCACGAATCGGGGAACATTTAAAGCCGCGGCCCTGGTTCATTATTTCGCCAACTCGTTTCAGCCAGTCATCCAGGCCGCTGGGCCCTCCCCCCCCCCGCGCCAATCGGTTCATTCCCATAGGAAGTGTCCCACAGCCATGTTTTCTTTGCTGTTTGAAGGCCAAGAATGTTCACCAAACGGCGTATAGGAAAACATACCCTATTATTTTTCTAATTTTTTAAGACACGCCGGCGTCCACCGCTCCTTGATATATATATTGGTTTTGGATGGTGTGGGTTTGTTGCGAATGGTATTGGGAAAATGACCGGGTACGTGATTTCCCCCCGATTTTGGGACCATGACATGAGGGTGGAGTCTGACGAAGACAAGGAAAAGCAAAGGGAAAAAAACCACAGGCTTTGGGGAGACAGAAAGGCCCGAAAGCCATAAAATACGTTCCCACGGGGGCCCGCCCACCGCCGGGGAAAACACGAAAACCGGTGTGGGACTTGACACACATTATTAATAGCCATACAGAAAGACCCTTTACATAACTACAAAGCCCACCCCTGCGCGTCGGGCCGGGATAACAGAAGAGGAATAAATAACTAAAAAAAAGAGGGAAAAAAAGGGAGGCGCCCCCTCCCTGTCTGATTAAAAACTAATCAATAGGAAACCATAATGAAGGGGGGCACAATGATACAAAACCAACATTCTGGATAGGGGGAGTTTATATGATCAAAGGGCGGGCAGGGGTGGCGGGCCAGGGGCCAGAGAGGTGTGTTTGGGGAAAAAGGGGGATTGGAAAAAAATCGGGCCTTCGCGGGCCTGGCTGGCAAGTTTCAAAAAAAACTTGTTCCAACGCAGTGTAACTGGGCGGTCATTGGCACAGTGGCCCGCCACCATATCGGGATAATTCGCTCTCCTCCGATTCTTTCATTTGGCGCGCGCCCTGCGCAGCCCGAGCAAAACGCCCGGCCTCGAGCAGAATATTCGGGGCCACTATGCCGACTCGACCAAAAGGCAGTAAACCCAGGCGGACCACAAGTTAACTTTTCCCGTGGGCAGCCTCCCCCATTGATCGGCCCCACGGCAATGGGCCCGCAGCCTACAGGACCCCCCCCCCCCCCCCCGTGGTTCACCCCCCTTCTACCCCTTTTCCCTATCGATAAAAACACAGCGGAACCCCCCCCCTCTAATTATCCTTACTTTTCCCCGGCCTCTCGCGATTGATGGCTCCCATCCCGTCGTCGGACCCACACACCACCCCCCACCATTTACAGCACCCACGAACACCACCCCCCACCCCCACACCCCCGGGGCCTAAGTGGTCCGACTGTGATTCAATCGCCTTTTCTTTTATTTTTATTTCTGTTATGTTCTGGTGTGTGCTTTGGTGCTCACCCGTCACTTATTATTAGATGGGGTGTTCTGTGAGTGCTTGCCTACCCGGTCACCTTTTTTTAATTGGACCACCCCACAAACCCCGGCCTGATATTGCTTCTATCCACAACGGGCTTCCGCCCGGGCCAACAGCGAAACGCCTTCGATTTGGTCCACAAAGTGCGTTTTGATTGTTTTTGCATTTGTTTGTTTGTTTAGTTGTTTTTGTTTGATGTTTGGTTCTATTGGGGGACGCAGCCAGGTACCTAGCCCCCCAGGCCGATCCCAACAGCCGGGCAAAAGCGCCCTAGGTCGGAATTGAAGTGGCGCTTTACCTCTCCCGGGAACAAACCAAACGGGGCCCCCCCCATAGGCCCCCCCCGCCGGCCAACCCCCGCCCAACAAGGATTGGTTGGGGAAAACAACGGGCCCCCCCCCGCCGTCAGATTATATAAAAAAACCCCACATTTTTCCCGCGCCAAAAAGCGTCAGGATGCCCCGGCCCACCGACTATTCCGGCGGGGCCATGCGGCGGAAATACGGGGCCCCCCTGGGGCCCGGCCCCGACTGCTTACAGCGGGCCCCAACTGTGCTTCCTTATTTTTTCATTTGGGTTTGGCTCTTATAGGGAATGTTTGGATTTTTCGAGTGATTGTTGTTGTTTGAATTTATTTTTATTTTTAGGTTGTTGTGTTTTTGGTGAGTGGATCACACAACAGCTCCGGCTTGTCACCCGACACCTTGTTGCACCCACCACACACCAAACCAAATCGCGGATGGGGGATCGCAGGCAGCATCTTCCTCCGAGGCCCCCCCTGGATCGGGGCCATTAATTCATTGGCTGTTTCGCTTCCTTACCATTGAAAACCGGCGGGAAGGAGTGCCCGGTGCCGGAACCTGAGATCAGATAAAAAACCACCAACGCCAGCGCACCGTCGGACCGGTGTGTGTTGGGAACGTAGAACGAGGGGGCGGGGGGTCGCTTTCGTCGCGGTTTTTTTTTTGTTTTTTGTGCTGTTTGGGCAACATTTCATGTTTGTTTGGCTAGGACCGTATCCTGCCGGCTCTAGTTGTGCCTGGCAAGTGATTGGTCGATTTGGATGCGACGGAGACCCACCAAACAATACCAAACCCGCGCGCCAATTTGGGCGCCGAGTCCCCAAAAGAAGAACCAGGCACTCCCGCAAAAGAAGCCTTGTGGAACCAATTGGCCCCGTTGCCAGAACAGTGCACACCAGAGGCACTTTGCCACAATCTCGAGCAGCACGATAGTCGGGAGCCGTGCTGTCACGGGGGGAAGGCATTCGGGTCATGCTTTGGGCATTTCGCGGACCGATCCGACAGGTCGGGGGTGCCGTCGGCACTCCTATGCTAAAACGTATTTTTGTATA
>Ga0179591_1314667_pt1 | contig 10987 bp, 13 predicted proteins | sample CZOMad2_1_08_16f_FD_182891 | JGI IMG/M metagenome (GOLD analysis project Ga0179591, IMG submission 182891) | Vadose zone soil fungal communities from Angelo Coast Range Reserve, California, USA - CZOMad2_1_08_16fungal (PacBio error correction) | ecosystem: Environmental > Terrestrial > Soil >... | reverse complement strand
AAGGTCAAAAGTATGGTTGTTTTTTGGGTCAGTTCTGCAGCCCGTCCGGAATTATGTAATTTGCGGGCCGGTCTTTACTTACTGTCAACACGTTAGGTGTGGAATTAGAAGGTTGTATGGTATTTCCGGTGCGGTAAGGCTCGTTTTGTAAGGCATGTGTATTCCCCGTTCTTTTGCCGCCTGTCCAGAAAAGGCTCCCCCCCGGAAGCGCGTGTGTTTTGGATGAATTTTTAGGGGTGTCTTTTCTTTTTTGAGTCTTTCGTAGCTTATATAGAGGTTTTTTGGTAGAGTAGCAGTTGCTTTGCTTTATGCCATCCCCTTTCGTCCGTTTCTGATGCACTTGGATTTTATGGGGTGAGATTTTCGGTCCATTTTTCTCCCCTTTTAGCGAAGGTACGTACCTTTCACTTTCTCCCTTCTCCTGGTCCTCTTTTTTTCCAAATGTTGGTCGTGACGATCTCAAATTTCCTCCTCCGACCCCCTCTTGCCTAGAGTTAGTTTGTGATCATCCCCGAACCACCGCACGCTGTCTGGCGCTTTCCAGTCTGGGTTAAGGAGCTCTTGCGTGACAGTTTTTTTCCCGTTTTTCCTTTGAAGACAGAGTTCGCCCGTTCATACGTTATGGGTTAGGGAGGCCTTAGCCGTACGGTATGCCCTTTTGCTCGAGAACCACGCCAATCAAGGCTCCCCCTCGAGCGATTTGCGGTCCCGTTTATTTCATACATTCCGTGGGTTGGGGTAAGACTTGGGTGCAGCTTGCCCTCGGCGCTCGTAGATTTCTTGCCCAATTCCCCTTTTTTCTTCGCCTATCCCCGATGGTGACAAACGGGTGGGATAGTGGGTTTTGTTTTGCCGTTCAATGGTGATCCCTTTCCGTTCCCTCCAGTTTCCCCCCCCCCTGATTTCTTTACCCTTTGACCCGTGCCAGTTCTTTTTTATTCATAGTAATCTTTCCGTGTAGGGTTCGCGATTTTTCGGTCCCCCCATCTGAGTATCTTTCTCCCCCCCCCTTCCCCTTTTCCCTTGATCTTCAACGTCAAAGGGAACTAAGACACTTGAGGGCCAGCTTTTAGTACTATTAGCATTTTTTGATTGACTGTCGGTTCCTCTTTCACCCCCTATTCTTTGCCGGCCCCCGCCGACAATTCTTTGTTGGACCGGAGAGTTTGCTTGTAGAAAACTCCCTAAGTCTGCGTGTAGGCGGAGTCAGGCGCCCTTGTCCCTTTTCCCCTCCTGCGCCTATCGAAGACACCTAACCCTTCTCCACCCTATCCTGGTTAGCTGAGTCCTGTCATAGCCTCCTTAACCTGCTTTCTCCGCGCCCGCGCCTTTGTCAGAATGAACCGGGTCGGAAAAGTAACATTCTTGTCGTCCGTGTTCCATGTCCTTCACTTTGACTCATTCCGTTCCGTTCGTTCTTTGAGGCTTTTGAGGGTCTGTTTCCTTTGTACTGGTTTTTGACCGTTTTTTATTTTTTCCCCGTGTTGAGTAAGGGGGTTCCTGTGGTGGGCCTGTATGCGGGCTTCGCCTTTCTTTTGTTTCTTTGCATTTTTTCGCTTGCGATTTTTTTTCAAGCGGCGCGAATGTTCGTAGAGTGGTCCGTGCTCTTTTTCGTGCTGAGAGTTATAGTGGGGCTTTTAGTGATCATGGAGTGTTTTTTGTGGGGCTGGTTCTTTGTTGCCCGGCGAGGCCCTGCAGTTTGCCATCTCTTCCCAAGTACCTAGCCCGGCGGAGCGGTGAATTAACCTTCTTTATTGGGCAGCGGGGACGCCCTTCGATGTCGGCCTATGCCACTTCGACGATGTGGCCGCTTGTCCCGAGATTTTTTTTGAGTAGGTGAATCCCGAGTTTCGCGGAAAAGGCTGCTTTCCCTTTACAGTTTCTACGACGTCCTTTATTATTTTTTCTTCTTGCTCTGCCGAGTAGCAAGTTAAGGTCCTCCGTGATAGATTGGTGGGAGGCGTATTTGTGCTTCGGAATTTAGGTCTTCCCATGATCAATCTCGCCGGTTTCAGTTCCGACTTGCTTTCGTCTTCTTTGATTTCCATTCAGGAGTGCTGATGTTCTTCAGACGCCTTAACTTGGCGGTCCTTCCTTTCACGACCTCTTCCCACGTGCCCCCGGCACGGCTGCCCTGGACTCGCAAGTCTTGCCGATAAGAAGAGGTTTAGACGCCCCCATCACCCTGTCCCCCCTCTCCGTTTTTCACTCCCCCCCCCGTTCCGATTTCAGGTTATCTCAAGCAGGGACGAGCCGCTTTAGTTTATCCATGCCCAACGGCCGATACCCCGCGCACGCCCTTGGTCGCTCTCGTTCCATGCAGTCCTTTTCTCCTCGCCCTCCGGAGCGAACCCCTTTGACCCCCCTGGCTGATTCTCCCTGTGTGTCCTACGGGACCACATATTTTCTTTCCTGGATCCTTCTGTTTGGTACTAGCTGCGGGACTGGTAAAGTTGCCGCCCCTCAGGCGTGCGGACCCCCGTACGGCGTCGAGTGCCCTTCCGTGCCTCATGGTGAACAGACTTCTTTCGTGCCACTAAGTTTGAAGAGCTTCCTCCCCGTTGAACAACCGGCTCCCCCGTTACGCAGAAGATCCCCCCCTCCTTATCGAGTTCTCAGGCTTGCCAATCCGGCTCCAGGTCACGGACTCCGAGTTCGCCCTGTACCCTCCGGCCCAACCCTACCCCCCCTCTCACGCCCGGCGCTCTCCCCCCCCTTGACTTGGCCCACGTTTGTGGAGCTTCTCCTTTGTGACCCCACCACCGAGACCCCTGTGGTAATGGTTCGAGTTGGAGTCATCCTTTTCTTTTGTTGTTGAGATCCTGTCACGAGGGCATTTTTCTTGGATTCCCTCCAATGACCCCTCTTTTTTTCTTTGGTTTCCTGGCTTCTGTCCTTTTCCTTTTCTGCCCTTGTTCGACTGTCTTCGTTCAGGGCTGTCGGTGGGACCGCGGAAGGTTGACGTGCGGGTAAAACTCGGGCCGGCGGTCCGTTGGTCGTTTTGGTCGGCCTTCGCTTCGATCTCCCGGACATGGATCTTGTCTCCGTTGCGGTATGGGAGGTCTTCTCCCCGGTTGCTCTCACCCCTTTGGGGCGTTTCCAGATTTTCACCTTCGGACTCGACGACGTCGACCACGACTGTCGGCCTGGCCTTCCCCATCGCTGCTACCGTCTCTCCCCAGCGATGACCTCCTCGAGACCCCCCCCTCTACCCTTCGCTTCCCCACGGTACCCCAATCCTTTCGCGGGTTCGGCTCCCGGCTCCGCTTTCTTTCTTGTCACTTCCCGCGGCTCCCGGTGTCCTCTTTTCACCGGTGTTGCGGAATTCCCGTTAACCCTTCATCCCGCGGCGCGTCCCTTATGCTGCTGAAACCCTGGTCTCCCAGAACGTGGGAGCTTAACCCGCTGGCAGGGTTTTTTTTTAGGTTACAGGCCTTCTTCGACGCCGGAAGTTTTTTCGCGTTTCCCCCTCTTTGGGTCCCCCCCTTTATCGATCTTTCCCTCTTGACCGCACGACACGCCCCTTCTTCGCAGCGCCGCGCCGATACCACTACTGACTCCCTGCTCCCCGCCCACCGTTCTCTGATCGCGACCTGACTTCGCCCGACTTCGCTTCCCCGCCCTCACCTCCCCACCCCAGCGAGAGCAAGTAACCTCCCTCTCTTTTTTTTTTCTCCTTCTTTTTCAAAGACCCCCCCCCGAAATTAACCTTGCAGTCGGCCAACTGTTCGCTACTTTTTTTTTTCGCTACGTTGTTTCCACACACCTTTTCCGAAGCTTCCCCCCACGCGGCCCCTCAATCACGAATCAGGTAATCCCTCCCTCAACCTTTTTCCTCTTTTACCGTTCCCCTTTACCTCCAGCCCCCAGCAGCTGGATCGTTGCGATGCGAAAAAACTGTTTTTTTTACTTACCCATAGTGCCCTCCACTTACACCTCCACACTTATTCCCGGACTGATCACTGTTCCACATCCCCTCTAGTCCCTCTTCCGCACTTCTTTTACCCCTGACAATTCCCACCCTTGCATTGGTCCGAAGAATGGTCCACAACAGTTGACCCCCTCCGAAAATCAAAACCCCGAAGAATTAAAGAGCCGCACCTGCACTACAGGTCCCGACCCCGACCCCCAGTTCAACCCCTGAACCCTCATTTTTTCCAATCCACCCCACGCCCCACTCCATGCCCAAAGATACAGAACCTAGCCTTGACAAGCCCTCACGAATTATGGGCACCGTAGGTGGGTGACGGGATCCCACGGCCTTCAGCGTTCGTTTTTCCGCCCTTTTCCCTTTTCCTGACGCATTCTCCGCGTTCGCGATCCCTACGTGATGAGTATTTACCGAAGAGCTGACCAAAAACGAGGATGCCTTTTTGTCAGTCCTTGACCGTTTGTCTCCGCCCTTTTCTCTTTTGGCCTCCTTGGGCGCCTTGCGCCCGCCGACTGCTCCTCACGTTCAGCCGCGGGGGAAGATCTCCGGCCCCCCCAGACCTGTTCTTTGCTTTTGGCCGCCGCCCCGTACGTCCTCTCGACCATGTCCCTCACCCAGTTTCTGCAACTGGTTCTCCACCAGTTAAACGGGCTTTTCCAGTTTCTTAGTTTGCCCTTTTTTCGTGACCAAGCCGTTGCCCCCGACCAGCTCCCCCCGATTTCGTTTGGCCCTGACAGCGAGACAACCCTACCTTCTCGCCCTGGAGCGACGTAAGGATTTTCATCTCCCTCCAGGTAAGAACAATAGTTTCCAGGTCCCCCCCCCCCCCTTACCCTGTCCCCTTCCCCCTTCATTCCCCCCCGTTTGGCCCCTCTTCTTTGGCGATTGAAGCCTTTCAGGGACTTTGGTGATTAATCTCTAATTCACTGCTGCCACACGGAGTTTTCCCTCCCCTCTCCACCACCGGCACTTACTAAGGAGTGTTCGGCTCATAAGATTTCGGTATTTAGAGGGGATTTTCAATCAGCGGACGGCCCCAGGACAATCGACGGCTCACTTCCTCCCCCTCCTTTTCCCCAAGAACGGCGTGCCCCTTTCGCAATCATGTCTCACTGTTGACACCACCCTTCCCACCCAGGAATTCTTTTCGCCGATCCCCGCCGACTGTCCTTTCGCCCCCCTACACCCGCCTCTGACAGAAATACGTTTTTTGTTGATCCTCCTGTAAATGGGCATTGATTTATCCCTTTTCGTTCCCTGGATATTCCCCCTCCACGGTGGACAACACCCCCCTCGGAGGCCATGCCCATCCTTGGTTTAACGGATCGTTTGATTGACCTCGACCCCTCTCCTGCAGCCGCCACCGTACTGGTATGCTCCCCCCCCTCCCCCCTTCCCTCTTCCAACCAACCTGTCGGCTCTGATATGCGAAATTCACCATCTCACCATCATCCAAGGGAGGTTTCAAGTTTTTCGTCTTCTGGACACCCTATGCCCCCCTCCGCGAAACATCGCCTTCATCCGAGAACGGACGCCTCCGAAAGAGGAAGACGAGAAACGCCCCCCCCCCAAACAGAAATGTTTAATGCATAGCCGACTGGTCGACCAGGATCCTTTTCTACTTTTCCTCCCTTTCCAATCTCACCTAACGATCAACCTCCCTTTTGCTCTTCCCTACTATTTAATATCTCTGAGAGGAGTTCGACAACGAGGTGATTTCTTTTTTTGTGTTATCTATTGGCGGCCGTAGGACTGGTTAATTTTTTGGGCATTAGCGACTCTTAAACCGGTAGTTGTTTTGTGTTTTCTCACAGGTTTTCCTTTTTCCTCGTTTCCGGACTGTTCCTGTTTGAGGATGGAAGGCGTTTCCCTCTTTTGAGGTGGTGACTACCACCGGGGTCCTCAGGTTTGTAATGTGCTTCTTCTAGTTGCCTCCGGTGACTCCTCTCTCTCGCTTCGAGGTGGTTTGGGTCGTGCGGGAGCCCGGACGTTTCCGTGAGGGCGACGTTTTTGTCCCGGTGCGTTTATTTATGAAGGTCACTTGCCGGGGCCCTTCTCTTCCTTCCGACCTCGAGGTTCTTGGGTTTGTCCCTGTGGGAGTCCGTACACTGGGATACCATCCCGGCCTTGTCCTTTAGTTTTTGGCCAGCCCTCCCTCAAGCACTTAGGTCTCGTCGTTATTGCGAGTCCCACTGAGGTGATCTGGCGTTTGGAGGGCTTCAGAACCGTAGTTTTTCTCCTTTTCCCCCTTCGTTCTTGGGTCCCCTCTTTCTTTCGTTCGCTTCGAGTTAGATGGTGAAGTTTTGGGATACAAGAAAAATTGGTTCTAGACGTGAGTTTTTCACAAGTCGGCCTCCCCCTGACACCAGACCTCCCTACCTTTACGGTGGTGCTTTTGATACTTAACGAAGTGTTGTCCTGAGTTGCCGTTTTGTTTAGGGCAGAACTGACTTCTTTCCTAGCCTGAAGACTTTGGTTTCCAAAAGTGTCTCCTTTTTCTTGCACCGATGGTGGGAAGGTCACTTGGGATGAAATGACACTCAGTCGGCCGCCCTCGTTAGTAGTGGTACATCGTTGCCCAGTTCTATGTCTTTGGTTCCTCCAGCTTTTTTTCCACAAGCGACGATATGGTCGTAAAGCTGGCTTTGACCTTTTGATTACTGACTGGAAATTTGAAGCTGTGGCTGGCTTTCTGAGTGGCCATGTTTCTTTTCTGTCGGTTTTCGAGGAGGAACGATGAGGGAGAAAACCGTTTCTTTATGTTTCCCTTTTGGAGGCGGTTTTTTTCTGGTCGAGGCAAGCGGCGAGGAGAAAAGTGTTCTTGCCCCTCCCCCTCTTTGATTCGTACCCCCTGGCATTTTTCATAACGGGTCGGTCTTCATTGTTCAGAGAGCGTAGCATCCCCCCGAATCCCATTTTTTTCTGCGCATCTCCGCTATATTAGACGGTACCTTTTTTTGAGTCCTTTTGAGTACTTCCTTAAACCCAACGACGCTGTCTGAGTCTCCTTTTTTCCTTTCTTTCTGTTGAGGTTGATGATTCTGAGTTTTTTTCCGGCGTTGGAGTTTTTCTTATCCAATGTTGGGTCTTGTATTCCCCTTTATGAGGAAGTTTGTTCATTCCCCTTTCCGTTGGTTCCTGGCGCGCGGCGAGGTGTTTACAGGCGGCAGAAGTTTTCTGCGGTGCCGTCTCCTTTTTTTCCAGTTGGAATTGTGATAGTCGCCTCCCAGGGTGGCGGTGGGCTTTGTGCATTCCTTCAGATTTGACAATGAGGTCCTCCTGCATGTTCCTCCCAACTCCCTTCCATCCTCTCTTTTTTTTTTGGCGGTTAATTTCCCGGACTGCTGTTCCCAGGGCGCCCCCTTAGGTCGGCGATGACCTGACACGATTGCGTGTGTGCCCGAGTTTTTAGCGCATTGTTTGGCTTTCCTTTTGACTATCCCGAGTGGTAGCGGACCACCGTCTTTGTCTTCCCTCCCCGTTCCTTGACGGCAGGGATTTCTGCGTGCGACTTACTTTTTTGTTGCACGATAAGGTTTTACTTTTTCCTAGATTTTTGTGGTGGGAGGTGAACTCCCGTGAAGGCGGGGACCTCCTTAATCGGAGGAGTTCTTCTCTCTCCTGTTGTATTTATCTTTAAGGCGTGGTTGTTCAGAGTCGTTCCCCTTGCGGGCCGGGCTTCTGATAAGTTCCTTTTCTTCCAGGTTTTTTCTTCGGGCCCGATCTGACCCTGGGCACGGTCGGCCGTTTCCAGGCAGCAAGAGTCTTGTTTTATCATGGCGGTGTCTCCCCTCATTTACACTGGCCCGTCTCCGGGGTTATCCCTTTTCTTTTTCTCGTGACGACTCATGGGTGTCGAGATAGCCGAGGCCTTTGATTAGTCATCATCCCTACAGAAAATTTTTCAATTTGATAAAGGGTGCGCTCTCGCGATCTTTTTTCCGCCACTCCCGTTCAGCTCGAGCACGCGGGTAGCCATCAGCTGCCTGTTGAGTCTAGCGCCCATGTCATCGATCGTTGGGTAGGTTCCCATAGATCGGCGAAGGGTCCCTTGCCCTTTCCAGTTGCGGCTGGATTCTACTGCCGTCGAGATGGCGGGTGTCGACGCGCAGGTCCCAAGCGTTGTCGCGCGCCTCTTGTTGAACACCCGGTCCCATCCAGTTTTTTCTCATCTCCTGTACTTTCGAGTACCGCGAACGTGCGACATACCCGTGCGGCCCACCGACCTTCAGCCGCGCTATTACAATTGCCAACCCCGTCATTCGTGACAAACCGACCCCCCTAACGGCACTGGAAGGCGTCCTTTTTTGACCTCCTTAGGCATTTTGATCTCCCTCGTTCCCCAAAAAACCACCTTTGACGCGCCTCATGTGGGAGAGTTGGCATCCATTCCGTCATCTTTTATCCTTGGCTGTCGACCGGCGACAGTCACGAAGGCATAACTCTTTCTGAATTCCAGAAACCACCCAGTTGTCGTCGGTTTTTTCCCTTTTCCTCATTCTGTGTCAGAGCTTGTCTTCTAGTTGTTAGCCTTTCAGGGCGGAGAGGGGTAGGTTGGAGTGAACTGGGTGAGATTCCGCAGGTCTGTGCGCTTTTTATCCGGTCTGGTCTGAGGCGCGGGCTCCCTCAATCCCTGGATCTTTCTTCTCCGGCGTGATGGTTCCCCTGTGTTAACGATGCGAGAATTCACACGTAGGGAGTTTATCTTTTCCAATTCACGTCCGCCCTATAGTCCTGCAAGTTCCTCCCCTCCCTCATGTTCGTGGAACGGACGTTTTCCCATTTTTCCCTTTTTTCAAGCGATTTCCTCCCTCCCTCTTCGACTGAGTGGCCAACAGGGGCTACCTCCATTTGCGTTTGGCGTTTTTGAGTCCCTGTTATGATGTTAGACTTAAACGCGTACGCCCTTTGAGTTTCCCCCCCCTTCTTCCTTTTTTTGCGGCGACCTCCTCCACGTCCTGCTGCTGGAACGATGATAGATGTCCACCTGGTCGCTTATCGTGTGGACTGTTTACCCCGTTTTTGGTGGGGGCGGTTGATGTATTAAAAATCTCTTATTCCGTCGTCGCCTGGATCCCCGACCCTGCCGGGACCGTCTCTACGGATGCCGATGACCTGCCCCCCCGAGGCCAGTCCCATTCCTATCTCCCGATCAACCTTAAACACGCATTTTAGAAGCCTACCAGCCTCTTCTAGGCGTCTAGCGACCTTCAGGCGTTAACCTCCCAAAAAAGACTCCGTGACCTTTCCCCCGTAAGGACTGATCGTGTAGAAGAGTCCTTTGCGCCCTAACCCTGCCCCCTTTTCTTGCCCACTGTTCCGACAGCCTTTTTCGTCCCCCCCCGAGGCTCCTTCCCCACCGAACAGCTTACTTTACAACTTTTCAAACTCACGTCAGCATTTTTTCCTCTCCCCTACACCTTTCGGCCCGTGTGCCACCTACAGTCCGGGAACTCAAGCCCCCCCTCCTTTCCTGTCCTGCCCGCGATGGATTCCATTTGCGCGCCGCAGGTCCCGCCGGCCCCCTGAGCTCGGCCGCCCTCACCCCCAATCTCAGCATTCCATGTCACCGCATAATAGCCCTCTGGCGTCGACTCATGCACCTCCCCCTCGCCTTGTGAACGGGCGCTTGCCTGGCCCTCGCCCGCCCACACCGCAACGGCTGAAACATTGACCGCCAGAGCAAAGCCATGACACCTTTCCATTTCCCCCCTTATCCAGTTGTAAATCCCCAACCCAACGCCAGGCCAAGACCCGACCTTCAGCCGAAAGCCACTACCTGAAAGGAGTCACTTGGCCGGATTGGGTTGGACATGCGGTACCCCCCCCTTCATCGGGAGTTAGTCCTACGTTATAATGACGCAAGCGCTTCTGCCTCCGGTGACCCAGCCTCACTGAGGCACCAATGGGAGGCTCTAATTCTGTAAGTTCCTTCCCGCTGAACACTCCTTCTCCGCTGCCGTGGGCTCGTTCGCGCCCGCGGTCCTAAAGCACTTTAGTCAGTCTTTTTGCCAAGTCATCTCGACCCCCCCCACGTCAACGACCGTTGTTAATTTTTCCGCCCGCCCCTCTGCCTCCTCTCCCCGTGCTCCAGGTGCGCCGTCTCCATCCCCCCAGGGCCAAACCTGGAAATTGGTTGGCTTGGTTGCCCCCGACTGCCCCCGTTCCCGTTTTAGCAGTTGATCTCACAACAAACAATTACTGATTCATGACCCTGACGACAATAGATTCCTCGTCTGGTCCCTCATTCTGCTGGCCGACACGGTGCCCGTCAGCCCCTTTGAGACACCCCACATTACTGGTTTTCCACCCTCCCACTAACCCGTGGTCATATTTCTTTAGAGGTCCAGGGCCAGGTACTATATCACTTTCCCACCCCGCACTAAAACCTTCGTGCTTCTACGACCCCCCTTAACCCAGCTTCCTTGTCCCCGGAGCCTAGACCTGTTGTACCGATTCGCTAACGTTCATTCTGGGCTTTTCTCGGAGCACCACCCTTTACTCCTCGGAGACTCCTCCATCTTCCCCCACCTGAAAGGATTCGGTCTGGCCTTGCTCCAATTTCAACAAAGGGCGTCCCCCCAGACACCATGTACCTACCCCGCGTGACGACCTCGTGGTTTCGTAGGTTGAGCACCACTTGCCGTTAGTGTGAGCCCCCTTGGTCACACTACCCATGTTACCCCCCCCCCCTTCTAGTCCGCAGGCCTCGCCGCCGGCAGCCGTCCCTCCCTGACGCCTTTGAAATGGATCCCGACAAGTTCAGAAGTATGATCACCCGCAACGGCGATAGTTTTTCCACATCCTTCGCTGGTTCCCCGGACGGCACCTAGCAGGTACCTTTTCCCACACGCTTCCTGAGGTCCAGCTTATTACCCACTTAACCCTATTGATCCCTTCCAGCAAAAATCGTCTTAAGCTTTCCCGGCCCAACGCCCTTCCTGACAGGAAGCAAATTTAGTCACCGACTGCAACTTTTCTGACGAAACATCTTTACGACTCTGCGCAAGCACTCCCCTCCCCATCACAGACCTCCCCCGATTTCCCTTCCTGCTA
>Ga0179591_1240654_pt1 | contig 10987 bp, 18 predicted proteins | sample CZOMad2_1_08_16f_FD_182891 | JGI IMG/M metagenome (GOLD analysis project Ga0179591, IMG submission 182891) | Vadose zone soil fungal communities from Angelo Coast Range Reserve, California, USA - CZOMad2_1_08_16fungal (PacBio error correction) | ecosystem: Environmental > Terrestrial > Soil >... | reverse complement strand
TTGTGTTGTCGTCCCTTCTGCCTTAACAGACCCTGCTTTCCTCGGACAAAAACGATGGCTTCCGCAGGTAGACGCACACCCTTAGATTTTCTTGGCCTTTTTGATACATTTGCTTTTCTCAGCCTTAGACCCCCCCTTCTTATGGCTACTTGGCATTAAACCAAACAACGTTGGGAATTAACTGATGAAGCTTTCCGTCCTTGATTAGCTTTTTTCCCCTTCTTTGTCCCAGTTTCCAAATAAGAGATATTCGTTTTGATTTAGTGTTTTCTGCTGTTTTTTTCCATTTGGCCCCCCTCCCCCATCAACCGTAAAACCGCGGTACCTGCCAGAATTCTGCGCGTTACTTTTCCAGCTCTTTGTACGTCTTCCTGTTTTAATGTTTTTTTTCCACTCTAGACGGTTTTCCTTTCCACCCGTTGACCCCAGTTTTTCGTAGCCGCTTTTCGTTGCGCTGGAACCAGTTGTCTCGTCGAAACGGCCCTCCCTGCATCCCAATTTTCTGCGTGATTATTTGCATATTCGGCCCCCTGGTTATCTTTTCACCCCCCCCCCTTTTCTGGAAGCCGCCCACCCTGAGGGCACAACGACTTGCGCACTCGAGTTCCTCTCCGTTTTTTTTTTTGCAGTACGTCTCTTCTATGTTGATAAGTCGTTTTGTCAGTTTTGTGACGACCCCCCTGTTCTTTTTTTCTAAACAGTTGCTTTTTACGTCCCCCTTTTTGACTCCTTTTTTATTTGACCCCATTTCCTGTTTCCCCTTTTCGGATGTTATCATTGATTTTCCGGTTTTTTTTGAGGTCATTTTTTTCCGCGAAGTTTTTGTTGAACTCGCTTTCATGTTTTGATTTTCAACGAGTTCCCACGTTCAATTGTTTTATTGGTTTAGTTTTTTCTACAAATTTCCACCCCTTATCCCGCTCAACCCTCCTTCGAACCTTTTTTGCATTGGAAATTCCGTAGACTTAAGTTCAACCTAACAATCGGGTTTTTCTTTACCCTTTTTGTGGTTTGCCCACCCCCATTCAACAAACCGCAAACCAAAGGTCCCCCGCTTCCCCCTCCAAAGCAAACGGTCTTCTCAGGGTGCTTGCCATTTTCAATATCCTTCCGGATCCCTGTATCTAAGTTCCCCCCCCCCCTTTTTTTTACCAGGCGACCTTTCCCCACCACGTGGGCTATGGGAGCAGATTCCCGTTTTGTTGTTCACTCCCCCCTCTCTCCCACAGAAAACGCCCACGCCCGTTTGAGGATGTGAGGCCATCTTCCTTTCGGCACTTGCGCCATCCGTTTTTTTTTTTCTCTCCATCCGACCTGTACGGCCCCCCAATCTGAAACACAGTCCCAAATTTCCCACCAAACTTCTTTTCGTGTTTTCCCCCTTTCTTCCTCTAAAACACCCCAGATTCAACGGCGTCCCCTTTTATCCCCTTTCCTTGCTCCCCCGCCCCAACATTTGAGATTTATTTATTTCTTTTCGGTGCCTCTCGTTAACGTGTTTTTTGTGAGGACTTCCCCCCTTCCTCCCCCGCGCTTCTATATTTCACGGGCCAAGTCCCGATTTTCCATTGGGTGCCCTCCTTGCACATCCAGTCGGCTGCCCCCCCACCCAAAATCTATTTTTGAAACTTTTTTCAGCGGAAGTTTTCTTGCCAGGCCCCACAAAATTTTCTGGGGGAAACCTTTCTCGTCTTGACTTTCCTTTTTCCTCCCCTTAACAACCAGCCTTCCACCACTGATTGTTTGGGCCGATTTTTTTGTTTTTTTTTTTGGTCAATTCTGTGCCCAACCCCCCCTTCCCAAAGCGACAATTTCTTTAGATATCTTATTGTGAATGATGTTGTCCCGGCCACCTTTTTTGACCCCCCACGAAGTTTTCTCAAGTGATGAAACAATATTTTCGCGGGCTCCCCCCCCAACTTTTTGCACAGTGTTGCTCACCAACAACCTTTATCCCCACTACGTTCTTTCTCCTCCTGCACTCCTCCCTTATGATGACTCCCTCGTCCCTTACAGTAACCTCAGGACCCGCGAATGCACTAAAGAACTCCCCCTCCATTAACCCCATCTTCAAACGCACCCAACCCATCCCCCCCACGCCCTCAATTCTACCACTACCACCTTTTACCGCCACTTTTTTCCCCACCCCCCCCACACCCCGCAGTTCCCCCAACCTCAACATTCCTTCCCCCAACCCTCCCCTCCAACCCCCCCCATCCCCCAAATACCTAATCACCAATTCCCAAACCCCCCATCATCTCTCTACCCTCTCAAACCAACCCCCTCACCTTTTTACCCCCCTCCCCCTCCCATCCACCTCTTACCAACGACGCCCACTACCCACCCATCAATAACACCTTCACCCTATCCCACTAAACCTCCCAACCCCCCCCCACTCCACCCCCCCCACAGCCCTTCCCTCCCATCCCAAAATCCCCTCCCCCCCCACTCCTAAACTCTCCCCCAATACCCTAAAAAATAACCCCATACTATCCCTTCCACCAACACTCCCCCTTTTGACAACCTAAACCCCCCCCACAACCCCCCCCCAACACACCTCATGAAGCATACGCCCCCCTGGCCCCCAACCTTCTGTTGTCTTGTCTGTGGGTCACAGGTACCCTTATTCTTCGTACCGCTTTCCTAGTTAACTCTGATTCAACCCCCAGGTTTTTTTAAGTCCCCCCCCCCCGATTTTGATGATACCCGGCTCTACCCGATTCAGGTCCAGCCCCCCCGCCTTCTGGTGACAATGTACGCTGTTCCTCATGGGACATGGTATTCATACCAAATGATGCTTTTTTTTTGGCAAGGCGACCCGCCCCCAAGTTTCTGGCTTTGAGCCGCTCTAGTTTTTCTCTGGTCTTTTTTTTGGCCCTTAATTTCCGTCCCAGCATTGCCTTTCCTACTGGCGTCTGGTCCACCTTTAGGCCCTGTCCCAGCTTCCGTATGATGCCTTTTGTTCTAGTACCTTCTTTCGAGTCATCCCTTTCTCTTCCCACCCTGTTGTGTTAGAACACCCCCTTTTTCCCTGACCCCGTTTTAGCCCTACAAATCTCCGGGCCACCAATGAACTACCTTTTACCGAACCCTTGTTTTTTTAGACTCACCCTTTCTTCGGTCTTTGTTCCTCCGTGCATGGTTTTTTTAGAAAACAATTTTCCTGTGCTGTAGAGGGTTGTTACATGTTTAGTCTTATGATTTTTTTTAGCTTTGGGGTCCTAACCCCTGGCGGCGTTTGGCGACACTATTGTTCTTTTTTGGTTGACATTTTTAGGCCTGAACTGTAACTAACCCGCCCCCCTACCTCTTCCCCAAGGTTTTTTTCAGAAACTTGTTCACCTCTGTCCCAAGTGGACCTATCCTTGCCGTAGGCTGGTCTCCCTTTCTTACGTGCCTTTGGGTCCGTTGGATGTTCTCCGCTGTAACCTGCATCAGTGGTTCAACCTATCCTTTTACAACCCCGTTTCCAGTGAAGGTCTGGGCCGGCTGTACCTTTTGTTGTGGTTTTTTGTAGGTTTCGACGGTAGAGTTTCTTCCACTTTATCACCTTTTTCCCTTCTACACAAGTGGTCCAATATGTAGACAATTTTTTTCTTTTGGAGTGGTCAAAAATACCCTCTTTCTCTTATGTCTTGTTCCCTTGGTTGGGCCCCTATGAACTCCCTAATTATCCCCCAGAGTTTTCCCTTCTGGTGATTTGTAAAACAGTCCTCTTACGTTCTTTTGGACCAAGACCTATCACGCCTTCGTTACGTTTTAAATTACATCCACCCGAAATAAGTTAATAGTTTCCCACACTCACACCTCAGATGTGTTTTTTAGGGAGTGGGCCCCACGGAAGTAGGCTGGATTCCAGATTTGGCCTATTTCGCTCTTTTCGGCTTCATCTCCTTGGCCCCGTAAACTCTCTAGAATTTTTTTTCTAGCCCCTTTCATCTGAACACCCCCCCCGATTTCCGTTTCCATCTGATAACCCCTCTATACTACTTAAAGCGGTCACCTCGCCTTTTCCGTATCCCACATGGCTTCCCGGCCCTTTTCTCTTCCCTTTCCCCTATCGGATTTTTTTTTCCCATCGAAGTTCCCCTTCACCCGTCGTGGTCCCTTTTCCTCACGGAAGCCCCTTTCCACGGAGCTGACCCTAGTGATTTTTTTGGGTTTTTTTTTTGGTTTTTTTTTTTTACCTATGAACCCCCCGGTGCTGGCCGGATGAATACCGAGAATCCCCCAACCCAATTGTGCCCCGAGGTCCTGAGCGAAGACCCCTTTGTTTAGAAATAAGACGATCCCCATAATACCAGCGTTTTTTTTTTCCTAACTTTAGCGCTGCATGTTTTTCCGTGGTGAACCTTGCCTTTACAGCCATACACAGCAGTCTTTTGCATTTTTCCTTCTTACCCTCTGGTCTGAAACAGAAGTTTTTTTTATTGTCCCCCCCGTTTAGGCCTTCTTTAATTTGATCTGGGCTCCCCACTATCTTCGAGGCTTACATAACGCGTTCTCCTTCGTCTTTTGGATGAAAAAACTCTCCCACCTACTTTATTAGTTCCCGTGGTGTGGTGTTTCTTTTTTTTCTTCTCCTCTTAAAAGTGGTTTCTCCTGCCCCCCTGACCCGTGTCCTTTTTTTTCCTCTTTTTACCTTCTCCGGTGCATCTTTAAGTTGACCCGATGTTCACTTTCATTGAATCATTCATGGTCGACGTCTTTTTTTCCCCCTTTGCGGTGCCTGTCCTTGTCAATTGCGTCACTTGCAAGGCACTCTCAGAGGTTGTGCCCTGGGTTCCGTCAATTTCTCATTTTCTTTCCCCTCCCCAATGCTGCAAAAACCCTGTGGTTTTTGGCTGTCCTGCATGCACTTCACTGGGTCATCCCCTTTTGCTTTTTGCGTTTCTTTTTGCCAAGGACATCTACCGATGCCTCTCCTTCTTTAATCCCCCACCACTTGTTTGTTTGTGACATCTATAGTTTCTGTTCTCGACGTGACCGTCCCGGAAACAGGACAGACCTTTGATCCCTTGGCTTTGACCCTTGAAAGTTCCCATTAACTGCACCCACTGAAAAGCGCCCCTTGGTTTTTCAAGTCATTGATCCTGGCTACGTCCCAGCGTGTTTTTCTAGTTCATTACAATTGAAAATATTTTTTCTTCGTGAAAGTATGTTCTGGTGCTTGCTCACAATGGGTGCGCGGCGTGTGTTAGCACTTCGATTCTTTTACCCCCTGCCCCCCTGATTTGTAAACTCCTCCACCTGTCTATCGACCTGGACAAGGGTTTGCAACCCACCCTTCTGTTCTTTATATATGCAGCTTCTCCTCCTTCTCTTTCTTTTTCCCCCTATCCCCAACGTCTTTTGGTTTTCCTGTGTGGCCATTCAGACCGATCGCCAATTCTTCCCTTTCCCCTTCATTAGCTCTTGTGACCCGCAACTCACCTCGCCCCCATCCAGAGTAACGTCTCACTTCTTCTTTTATATTGTTTGTGATGTTACATTGTTTGTCCCCGAGTTTTACGCTATTCGTCTCCTGTAGTTCCAGCTACGGCATCTTTGACGCACAACCACACGTTCCCTCTTGTTCTCTCGCGTCGGAGGCTTTCTACCCTTTCCTTTTTTTTGTCTCAAACCTTGTGTCAGTCGAAGTCCACCGCGGCCCTCCCCCTTTCTAGCCCCGAGGCCTTCTTTTTATTTCTCGGATTCTTCGTGTGTTTACTCCCCTCTCCATTTTGTTCCTTTCCCAGACCACTCTGCTTCTGTTTCCCTTTAGCCTGGCATCTCTAAAACCCCTCATATGCTCCCCTCCCCCCTTCCAGCGTCGTCCGCTCTACGGCTGCGCCGAGTCTGTGATTGTTTTTCTTCTCCGGTTTTTTTGACAATGCCTCTCGCCCTCTCTTTCCGCTTTAACCTTGCCTCTCTCCCGGTTGTAAGTGTTCAAACTTCCCCTTTACCCCGCCCCATTCCACGCGTTGTCCCTCAGCCCGAGTCCGGCTTTCATTAGTTATGAGTGCTTGCCCATCTCCTTCAGCGGTCGATTGGATTTGGAGTATCCGTGCACACGTTAATTTCTTTTTTTCCTGCGTATTCCCCCCTTTTTTCCTATCGCTTTCTTCGCATCATTTACCCACTTTCTCGTTTCCCAGTGTAAATCTCCAGTATTTCTTTCCCACTCCCCCTTGTTCCCCTGACTCCGGACTGCAGTCGTCGCTTCCCACTTCCCATGTTGTTCTCCTCCCAGTACCTTCCCTCTTTTTTACCTCCCTGCAGTTTTGTGTCATGCCTTTCTCCTATCTCTTTAGTCCACCTTGACTTCTTTTTCTTCGTAACCGTTATCTTCAACCATCATACTCTCTTTCTCTGTTTCTTACTTCCCCCGTTTTTTTTATTGTTGTTAATTATGTATTAGGAAACCCTTTCGAATGTCTCGCAGTTCCCCTTGTGCGTCCCCCAACCCCCCGACTTATTGTTAACCCTTTACAAGTCGTGTTGACTCCCACTTCCACCGCCTCAGACTCTCTACCTCTTTTTTCCCATTTTAAACGATTCGTGCCTCGTTCTCAATGAACTTCCCCACTGTTTGTGCTTTTTACGTGATACTACACCGTTCTGACGTTTCCGTCGTCTTCCAATCAGTTGTTCTCTCGCACCTCTCCCCTTAGCCGTTCCGGAATCTCCTTCCCAGCGCACGTTCCGCTCCCCGTCTATCCCTTTTTTGTGCTTTTTCAAATGTCCCTTTTTCCTTGCAAGCCAAACCCCTACTCTGGCTGGTTTCTTTCATATTCCCCTTGCCCCCCTACTTTTCCCTCCCTCACTGCTTTTTTGGTCCTTCTCTTGTTTTTCCCCTTGTGAAATCGCTCACCAATCTTTTCCCCGACCCCCGCCTGCCCATCAGATCCCTCTGCCCGCGGTTGGAGACTTCCCCTTCTCCCCGCTTTTCCTCCCACTGTCTTATGCGTCATCGCTTCATGAACGCCGATGATGACCGCTTCCTATCCCTGTAATCCTTTCCTGCTTCGATGTCCTCTTTTTTTTACCCCCACCGTCGCCAGGGGGTTTCTCCTTCTTTTCCCCCTGGATCATGCTTCCCCATTCGCTCACTTATCACGCCTAGCAATTCAGTTTCCGTTTCCTTTTGCCGTTTGCACCAATCCCGTGTTGGTTCCTCGGCACATCCAGCGCCCTATTTTCTTTTTTTTTTTTTAGTCCATCAGTTCGCACTACCTTATCCTGGATTTTTCCGAGAAATTCCGTGCATAGGCCCTCCCCCCATTTTTCTTTCCCATTCCTGAGCTTTCCTGCGCAGCCTACCCCCCTTCTTTCGACGCTTTGCTCCTGGCTCACTACCCCTTAGCCCAGAATTTCTCTTGTGTCGTAGTTTTTCTCCTCCGTTTTGTTGCGACCTAACCGGCTTTTTTTTTCCGCTATCTCTGATGGCTACTAATTGTGGCTTACTTCCTCTAGCTGTTACAATTTCGGTAAGTTTAGCGCCTCCCAGTCGCTGATTTTTTTTTTTTTGGTCTTTTGGTTTGTTGTTTTATTTTGTAGCTCTTTCCCCGCTTGGACCAATGGCCGTCTAGCATTCTGTGATCCCATTCTCCCCTTCGTCTATTAGTGAAATTCTTTCCTTCCTCCTTTCAACTTCTTAGGTCCTATTTCATCCAATGGGTCCCACATATTCGTTCCCCTATTTTCCCTGAAAGCTGGTCTAAGCGTATTTTCTTTTCTTTGCCCGTTGTTTTTATATATCTGTCCCACAGTTTCGATCAGACTCCCCAGCATTCTCCGTCGCTTCCCCTGTTTTGAGCTCTCCTTGACCTTTGTTTTTTTGTTGATTTGACACTGGTTCTTTGCACCTGGCTTGGCCGGCTGTTAAGGATTCTGGCTCTCTCACTCTTCCTCCCAGTCCGCCCCTCATTCTCCTGGGACAGACCTTTCCCTTGCTTTACCTTGATCTTCGCCCAAGCCTTCTTTTTACCCAACCCATTTGTCGGAGCGACAAATCTTTTCCGCTCGCCCCTGGTTCGACATGTTCAGTCAGTTAAATTACATAGTCCTTCACCCCCTCCCCCCTCCAGACTTCTCCCGACTTCCGACCCCCCCCCCCCCCGTCTGCTTTCATCTCTATCAACATTTGCATATCCGATTCCCGTTTGCCGTTTAGACTCCCGCTTTCGGTCTTTGGACTAACCCTTTTCACATTTTCTTTCTCTGCCAACCAATGTTAGTTGCCCTAACTCTCTTCTTGATCTTTTTCTCCGGGAATCTCCCTCCTTGACTCACCTTCTCTTCTTTTCCTCAACCTCCCCACCCCCCCCCCTGTTCCTGAGCGATTCCGTCCTGCACTTTTTCTCCGCTGACGCCCCAACCACTCCTATTTCCTGTAGCCCGAGAACTGGGTCTTAAGGTTTTTCTCGTTTTTTTTCAGTCCCTCGTCAATGCTATCTTCCATTCTCCTATCTCGACCATTTGCTCCCTGACAGCCCAGACCCACACACCCTCCTCCCCCGACATTTATTCCCCTTCCAGTCCCCCACCCAACATTTAGACAATCTGATCTTTCTCCCCCCAGTCTTTCCTGCTGTTCCCTTGCTTTTTTTTTTCCATCTCTATCAATCATGTTTCGTGTCTGTTTTTTTTTTATCGGTTTTGATCTGTACCTTTCGACCTAGCGTTTCCCCCCCTCCGTCCTCCTGACTTTGTCCTACCCTTAGCGGCTCTTTCAAATCGGATCCTTTTTTTTTCTCGCTGAACAGCCTGAATCTAGCGATGCCAAGGTGCTGCCTCTCAACTTCGTCTTTATTTCCCTCTAATTCGTCTCCCCCTTCCATTTCCTTGGTAGGCGGTCGTCCTCACCCTAGCAGAGCAGTCTGACGTCCTTCTACTTCCCTTTTTTAAATTTCGGGCCTGTACTTCTTTTCCCGTGCAGCCTTAACCCCTCCTTCCCATCCCCAGCTAAGACAGACCACCTAATCGGTCTTCCTGTTGCCATGTTTCTCGGTCCACCCGGTTTCCTCGCGACTCCATGGAGTCCGTATTTTCCACGGAAACATCAGTTTTTCTCTGATCTGATGCTCGTGGTCCCAATTTCCGCTTTTGACTTCGGTCTCCCCTTTTTTACCCCTCCGTCAAACTCTCCTTGTTCCCAACGGCCCCGCAGCGGTTTCTTTTCCTCATGGCTTTCCGTCCACCCACAGGGAAGGTTTCTAGCCCCCTAATACACATATCTCATGGCCTTAAATCCCCCCCGAACCTACACGCCCAGTAAATTCGTTTCCCCCCCATTGATATTCCCTACTTAACTCTCTCCCTCAACCAAAAAAGATCCCCCCCCCCCCACCCGCAACTTAACTCTTTGCATGACCTCCTATCTTTTTCTTTACTTGCCCCCTGTGTCTATTCCCCCTAAAGTATGTCCAGTTCCATCTAATCGACACTCACGATTTTTTTCAGGATATCTGACTATTTTACTTGTTTTCCCCTCTTTAATCCACTGATAAGATGCCCTTTTCCCAGCCTCCTTTCACCCGCTCCCATTGCAGCTCGCTGGCATTTTTTTCTCGTTGACAATCATGACCTCGTTTCCCCTCCCGGTTCTTTTTTTCACCTTCCCCCCTGCTCCCCGTATCCAGTCCTCCGTTCGTCTCGTTCCTTTCCCTTTGCTTCTATATTTCCTTTTCCCACTTCCATCGCGTCTTGTAAGATTGTTCTTTTCGTATTTTCATTGTTCTTATTTTCTTGAACTTTCCTGTCTCTCCCCCTCTGTTACATTTTTGCATCCCCCACCGTCTCCACTTCACCCGGAAACAATCCCGGTTTTTAGCCAGACCCTTCAAGCGTTTTGTCGCCGTCGTTCCGGTGATCTTCTCCTGTTACAGAGATGCACTGCTTTTCCCCACCGGTATAACCGTTTTTTTTTTCACGGTTCCAGAATTTTGTTGTTCTTTTTTTGTGTTTTCCCGACCCGTTTTTTTATTCCCCCGTTCATCCCCTTATTTATGTGTCGGGTATCCTCCGACGCCCCCCTTCTCTGCTGCGGCAAGTTAGATTCCCTGCCGAGTGTTCTACCCCCACTCTCCATAGTCTGAGAATCGGTTTTTCCCTTTAATTGCTTTGTATCGCTGACTCCGCAAACCAGGTGCGCGGAAGAGGTCCTTGCAGTGCCCACACCTGCAGTCTAGGACTTGTTAGGCGTTGTTTCTGAGCTACCTTTTGTTAAGTTTCGGTTCGTCTATTCTCCCCACCAACCAACCCCCTCCTTTGACGCCGTACAGTTGTTTTACATGACCTTCGATCACTCCCTGATGTTCTTAGACTTTGATTGTTCCCCCCCCCCCTAACGAAGAGTTTTTTTTGTTGTTGAGTTGCGGCTTTTCCCCAGTTGTTTTTTTTTTTTTTTTTGTGTTTTCCCATTTGGTCCCCATAACAACGCCCACGCTGCGTTTCTCTATTTTCTTTCTTTGTCCTGTCTAATGGTTTTGTTGTGCTTGGGGGGTGTGGGGTTTTTTTATTGCACCAGATACGAGAACGTTCCCTGGTCCCTTCCAGCCCCAAGCCTCCCCTTCCATTTAGTCCATTCCCTATTGTACCGCTCTTCCTTAGACTTGCATTAACATTGATAGACCTCGTCAGTGGTTTTTTTTCCCCCCACCCCTCCACCGTTTTCATCACTCTTTTTTTATTTTTTCTCATTTTTTCCAGTGCACCCAGGTCCTTGTTTTCAACCCTAAGTATGGCCTTCAGTCTCCGACTTTGCACTTTAAATGCGCTTTCCCGCCCCCAACCTTGTCTAGGCGAGCTTTCTATTCTTCCGAAGCTCGACTCCAAAGCACACTAGGCGCCCGTCCAAGCTCACCATGCCCCCTCCTGCGATTTCTATTTGGCTATCTTCTCCCTGCTTCGCACTACTTACATTTTAACGATTTTTGTCCTCTAGTTCCTTTTGTGTTTTTTTTTCTACGTGCAATCGACGTCGCGATTTGACGTTTGATCCACC
>Ga0179591_1284116_pt1 | contig 10988 bp, 10 predicted proteins | sample CZOMad2_1_08_16f_FD_182891 | JGI IMG/M metagenome (GOLD analysis project Ga0179591, IMG submission 182891) | Vadose zone soil fungal communities from Angelo Coast Range Reserve, California, USA - CZOMad2_1_08_16fungal (PacBio error correction) | ecosystem: Environmental > Terrestrial > Soil >... | reverse complement strand
GACGGTGCATCGAGCTTCGCAGTCTACATCCGAAGTGCACCCTTAAGTCTTTCTCTACTGGTCCCGTCCACGCGGCCCTTTCCTCCCAAGACCCCATTATCGCTTTCTCAACGGCTCGCCACATTGTGTCTTTTTCCCCAAACTACTGCTCGAATTAAACACTGAGCTGTCTTCCCCCCATAAGTCACTGCCTGCCGACCCATAAATTTTCCCCCCCAAGAAGCTCATTCCCAAGTAGCAGATAAAAAGCTGATGTCCACCTTCTGGTGCCCCTATCAGGATCCTGTTTCCTGCATTGGGCTGATCCCATTTTCACGTTGTTTCCTGAAGGAATGGACTCAGGCCACGACTCCTTTTTGCTTCCACAGGAAGTTTTCAAAGAAAGGATTACTGGTCTTAGACACGACCACTTCCCACCCCCCCCTCGGTCCTCTTTTAGTTTCTTATCCCGCGATACTCGAAAACGAGGGGGGCAGGTTTTCTTTATTTAGGGGTAACGCACGCTTCAATATTTTCACTGGAGTATATTCCCAACCCCCCCCCCCTCACATTGCCAGGAAGTAGTATTCTGATGTGAGTATGTAGGCCGATCATCCTGGCCTTCCGACGCCTACCTTGGAGCTTTTCCTCCGATCATACCCTTACATATCAGAAGGACGTGGAACACGGCCTTATCAATTCCCCTTTTAAGGTTCACGAAAGATTGTTCTCAGCTACCCTTTTTTATTCTCGGACCATGCTTGACCCCCAACGGAACGTCCTCACTGGGTGATGAACCCTGATCGGACATGGTAAAAATGTGATGTTTCCCGGGACGGTTTCCCCCTTCCCCATGGTCCTACGGCTAATCCGATCTGGGCTCTACGCAGGCCAGTATTTCAGTCCAAGGCCATCGAAAGAAGGAACGACCCTTATAGGTCCTTAATTTTTTGCATTACACTTCCACCCTACAGATTTCCCTCCCAGTATGCTTAAAGGTGAACCCATTATCCGGCGATCCTTCACAACTGTAATTCCTCCGGCTTTAGTTGTACCCTCCTTCTTCGCCGTTTCTGGGCGTGTGCTTCAAGGGTGAGCGGCGCGCGCGTATTACTTGTTAATTTGCTGAACTACTCCCACCTTATATTTCCTTTTCCGGAGAAATCTCGTCTAGTCGGGGGTCTTTAAATGTACGTCCGTCCTTTCCCTCATGACCCAAGACGGAGCCTGTCCCAGGCCCGGTCGTACGTCTCCCCGGGCGGTCCAAAGCAAACCCCATGGAGGGAATACTAATTTTTTTCTCCAGGCTTTACCCTGGTTTTTCTCTTTGGTGCCCCTTCGCTTACTCTTGCTGTGCTCTTCACCGGAAGGTAGAGATTTCATTGGGCCTTTCCTGGCGCTGGTACCTTCGCCTCCTCGACCTCTTCCCCCCTCTCACCCTGGCGCGTTCGTCATTATAGTTTTTTCCTAACCTGTACTTGCCGCTCGGCGCGTCTCTTCTTTATCAAATTGAGCCCCAAAACCGCCTCTTTCGCCAACTTCCTGATGATTCTTTTTATCCGCACTGATCATCTCTCGCCCTTTTTCCTCCCCTTGTGTTGAGATTCCCCTCTTTCCTTCCTGACGGCCCCTTCAACTAAGGGAAGTTGGCTTGCCTCTGCTGCCAGTCTCCCCAGGTTGATACCGAGCGCGAACAGATTCACGGTATCAGGGCTGAAGGGACACCACGGTTGGTCTTCCTGACTCGGCGTGCATGGCAGAGGTCAAGGACAGGGACTCTCCGGTCCCTGCCATACTGCGACCCCGTCTTTTCCTTTACAGCCCGCGAGAGAGAGCGCCCACATCTCACCAGACAGGTACAGCGGCCCTCCATGAACCACTGGATTTTATGGGTTGCGGCGGGACATCTGACGAGAGAAGCCTTTTAGGTACTGAATTATCTTCTGGTTTCTTTCTCGTTGGCCGTTTATGTACACGAGGACTGGTTCCGAAGGACTAGGGTTTCGATCATCAACGACGCTCCTCCGTGAGAAGTCCACGCCGCCTCCACCGTCAACCACACTTCAGAGTCTTACCGATACTTTGCCGAACCAGTTTTGTGATGTAACTTCCAAATTCCCCCTAAGTATCCGAAGAGAGGGTGGGGAGAACACCTCCCCTAAATTTCAGTGACTGTTGAAGGGACTTTTTTTTGGGGTTTTTTTTTTGTTTGGGGGGGTTTAGTTTTTAACTTGGACGAAGTTTTTTTGCCTTTTGACGAGATAGCGGACGATCCTGGCCGGGTCGATCGGTCAAAGGACTCTTTTAGAGCCCCCAGGATCAGTAGTTTAGTAAGTCCATTCTATGAACCCTCTGTTAAGACAACGGTTTGTACCTTCTGGACCCCTCTCCCCTGGGCAGCATACGTTGGTGCAGCAGTCGGGCGCCTTCGCATTGTATCTGATCCATCCCCCCTTTCTATGCTCCTTTTCAATTACCAACTGGCTTTCTCCGGCTGGCTCCAAGAGACCGATAAGGGGCGATTAAGCAATCTAACCCTTTTTCGCGCCACGTGAAGCCCTTTACGCAGGGACAGAAGACAGGACCCTTCATTCGGTGCCCTTCCTCTGCAGTAGTTTTTTTTCGAGCTCCAGCCTTTACACCTGAACGGGACCCAAATTTTAAACTTCCCCCCCGCGGGGATAGCGGTCCCAGACGAACCTCAGCGCGAGAGGGCAGCTCGAGACGCCAGACCCCTCCCCTACCCCACCACCCCACTCCCTCATTCGCCCCTTTCGCCCGGGCTTTCCTCTCTTGGCCTGGAGCCATGGCTGCACACAGTTCGCCACCTTCTCTGACTGTCAGCCTGAACACCCCAGATCCTTCCTCTTATGGCATTAAACCGGGTCAATCAGGGCTGTTGGGAGGCTTCTGACTTTCCCCTTTTCTTGGCACACGTTGATATGTATCCCGTTTGAAGATGATTAGGCGTTGTTTCAGTCGAGCATGTTAGGAACTTGTGGGCAAGAAAATTTTTTTTCAGGCCGTTGATACTATACGTGTGGTTGGGCCGGGCCTCGTCCGTAGGTTTTCCCAAGCCCTCCCCGCCTTTCGGCATGTAGTTCGCAAAGGACCCCCTTTATCCGAACATGTCATAGCTTTTGTTGTGGTTGTCTCTCGATGCATTTTGCAACTCCTCTTTTTACTTATCCCTTCCCCTGCAAGGCTTTTCCGCTACTGGTTCCCTCAAGACAGGACCGGTCGCCAATTACCGATCGCGGTCAACGCCCTTGTCCACCCCTTTATGGAACATTCTACCCCAGAAATTCTCTCATTCCCCCCGATCTTTCACCAAGTTCCCAGGCACAGCATGCCCACCCCATTCGCCTTGTAAAAGGAGCAGATATGCTGACCCATGGTCCACCCCCGCGGTGCTGCCCATCCTTTCAGGACTTTTTATGGTCTCCGCGAAGAAAACAGCCTCTGACTGATTCTCCATGCCCATCTGCTTCGTAGGGCGATTTTGGCGAAAACCAGAAGAATTACCGCACCGGCATGGGTCCCTAGACCCTTGCCATATATGGCTTCTTTTGTTTGTTAGTTCTCCGCCCTAACCTCCACATCGGGTGTTTTTTTCCTTCTGTAGGGGTCCCAGTGTGTCTTTAACCCGATTGCACTGACCATTGGCCCCATACTTCCCTGGGCACTGGAAGACTGCATTGAAATTCCGTCGTCCTTAGTACGGACAGATTTTGACGTCGTCTCTTTGTCCCCCGCTGGACTACGGCTGATTCTCTGGCCTATTCGTCCGTGTATTTCGGGGTTATTTCCTTACTAGCAATTTGCCTGTTTCCCTATCCTTCTCAATTCTCTTGTACATAGTTCGACTGATCGCCTGGATCGAACCCTGACTCCCCCACCTGGATCCGTGAACACCTAGCATGCTGCAAATTCTCGGTCATTTTCAAGGTCAACTTTCCGTGAGGACTGTTCTCACCGTTCGTTATCTATTATCCCTCCCTGATCCTGTTGCTACTGCAGGCCATGGACCGGATCGAGGCATTCCCTCAGCAAGCCCCGTTCTCGGACTTGGGAGGGTACCTCAACTTCTACCCCCTCTCTCGTGTCCCTCCCGGCGATCCTTTTTATGGCTTATCCCCGGAATTCGACTACGTCACCAACATAATGTACCTCCAGGGCCACTGTTATTTTTCCATGATCGCTTGAGCTAGTCTGCTCTTTTTCTTAGACCGCTTATTCCGTTAATGCTCCTTGTTTGATCGCCCGACTATTACGTCCTGGAGTCAGTCCCCCCGGGGGTGGCGGACTGCTTCACCGCGAAAGACCCCACGGAGCAGACTGGCCCCCCTTGCCCGGACGTCGTCGTTGCGGCCGCAGAAAAACCTTTTGGAGTTTAATATTTCTTTTTCCCTGATTACTTTTCTTTTCTCTTGGTTCCTTGATTGCTGTTCTCCTTTCCCACAAAAGGAAGGTCTTTCTTCTTGGAAGGATTCTTGGTGTTTACTTTGCCGCTAAGTTTATGAAACTCGGCCGGATTGAAACATGCACGCCCGATGGCTTTTTTCCCTTTTTGCTCTTCCTCTACCCTGATTCCCCTTCTCCTTCGCGCTCGGGATCAAAACTTTTTCTCTTCCCCCCAAACGCCTCGTTGAGCGCCAATATTTCATGCCCAAACTGATATCCTCTTTTTCCATAGTTCGTTGAGAGAGCGGATCCAAGTTCCTTTTTCCAGTCCTTGGACAGGATACCAGGCAGTCTTCGAATCTTGAGCTTTTTTGCCGCGCCCCCCCTTTTCTAACGCGACCGTCTCCGTGTAATAAGGGGATTTAACTTGACAAACGATGGTCCTGGACCAGATGCGTGGACTGTTCGGATCTTTTTGACCGAGTTAGAGAAGTAAAGAGACAAGTTTTAAGCCCTCCCCAGCCCTCTGTGAAGGATGCCCCAGCACGCGAGATCCCGACGGGCACCAGAGACTCCAGCTGCCTACTCAACTTCCCACGGATGACGCACGGTCTTCGTGACGATCCGTCCTTTCTTGTTGCCACTGTCTCCGGCTGGGTTCTCTCCTTTGGCCGTTTTCCTCCCCTGGGACCTTCCTCCGTAATATTGGATATGGACTATCCGCCCTTTTCTTGACCCTCTGACACTCCCCCTTCCCCTTGGAAGCACTCCCCCCTTTTATTTTCTATTTGATTAACTTTCTCCTTGCCTCACATCGTTTTTGTCTGAAGCACTTTTGGTGACGTAGTCTAGAAGGGGCCCCCGTGATCAGCATCTTATTTTTTTGTACCTAGGTTCTTTGAGTGCGTGCCCATTTGCGCGAACGGCCAGTATTCGCTTTAGCCCTTCGGCTCTATCATGGCCGTTCCTACCCTTAGATCCACCGGATTTTATGAAGGGTCTCGTATAGACCGTATACTGACGTTGAAGCCAACGCCAAACAGTTGACCGGCTGGCCCCCTAAGGGGTAGCAGCCCTTACTTTTTCCCATTCCCTCTTGGGTCGATCCACTCGAGAGCATAATGTATCCTTTCGATGTCTAGATCTCACGGTCCCCTTTGAGTCCCCGGACTTCAGACAATTGGAACGTATTCCTGATATCGCTAAGTCTAAGAGATTAAATGCGCCACGTAGATAGATCCCTCCCGATGATCCTTGCGAAGGACGCCCCTGAGCCTTAAATTTTAGCATGCGCTTGAGTAGTCTTCCCGTGCCTCGGGTTACACAGCTCACGGGAGAGACCTTTCCACAGCGATGGTCGAGTCTGCTAGAATTTCAACAAAAGCCCCTTTCTTCACAGATGATGTGCCAGGTTTGCCCGCCCCAGAACAGTGTACCAGCCGGTTTCGCAGAGAGTTCTGCTCTTGGACCTTCTTCAGCTTTCCCACACTGTTTAGTAGAAACAAGTGGCTTCTCCTTGCATTTTTTCAACGAGCTAAGTCTTATTTCCATCACAGAGGTGTTTTCCATCTTTCTTGTCCTTGACAGGCGCATTGAGGGGTAGTCCTTTGTGGGCTGGTGGACAGCTGAGGGTAGTTCTTTTTACTTCCTTCTGAGTCTTGTGGGTCCTTTTGGACACCAGTCACCTTTTTTCGCGCCGTGCTACACCCTGTTCCCTTTTTTAGCCCTGCTGCCCCTTTCGACGCTTCTCGACGTTCACGCCTTTGGAATGCTAATGAAGCAGAGGCTCTGTCCCCAACAAATGTCCTCATCTCTCTTCCTCTCCCTAAGTTTTTTTTTGCTTAGGCCCCTGTACTCGCAGAGGGCCAATATACTACATGACGGAACCTGAGTGAAGGTCACACTCCTCATTTTTTCGGCAGCTCCCGGTAGCCCCAACTTCCCATCATCTCTCGCTGCTCCCGTTCGCGCCCAACCTTTGGGTCCACTGTTCACTAAATACATTTTCACTTCAACAACGCGATGACGATACCTTCAAGGCACATTTTTTCGAAAATCAGTTTGCCCAACGAAGAGCCTGGTCCCATTTTTGAAATTAATAGAAAAATCCTTGTCCATCATGATTCCCTCAATTGGGGCATGTTCCTGCCAGACGCAGCTCGGAGCTAATAACGCGTTGTGGCCCTGCCCAAATCTCGTAGGCCGCGGCTGAGAACATTTTTTGCAGATGAACTTTGACCCCTTTTGTTCTGGGGACAGACCAGGAAATCATATGGTACTTTTATTTAGTTCCCATTTACGAGATACTTCTAGAGGGTGGGCATGGCAGTAATCGGTGGTTTTCCCTTCTCTTTTTTTACCCTACTGAAATGGAGAGGCCCAATACTCGTCCAAGGCTCCCGGAGTCCGTAGTTCCCTGACATCCCTAAAAGGTATTATCTCGTATCCTTTGTATTTCCCCCCCCTGATCGCTGCTGATCGCCTTCCGCGTATTTAGTGGAATTTCCTTCCGGCGGCGCAATCCCTTTTCATATAATTTCCTTTATACTGAGAAGTTGCCTCCCCTTTTTTTTATCTGGACTTCCCTGCCGTTTGATCGACTGATGAAGCCCCCCGTAAACCGCATTGCCCCTGATTCGTCCTATAGTACTGCTTTCGAGTCACTGCTTTCCCCTTAGTGCTGCCTTATTCTAACCAACTGATCCTTTATCGCAGGAATGAGGATCTCAAGGCCATTAGCCTCCCGTCCGGACTAGCCTTGTGTTTCTTACTTCGTCCCCCTCCACACCACGCTGGGTCTTTTGCTGATTCACCTGTTCTTTTTTGACTACTTCAACACCCCTTCACCTATTGCTCGACAATGATAACTCTCTTGACCTGCGTTGTTCTTTTTGTCCCTGGGTGCTTGACAGATTCTACATGAATGTGCTGATCGCCCCCATGTATTTGGAGCCAAGTCTCTCGTACCGGGTTTCGACATGCCCGACCGGACACGACGAAAAGATCTCCTTTGAGCTACCCTTAAGTCGCTCTCCTTTACTCCCCCTCAATGCTCGGCATCGTGGTCCTGGAGGATATGATCCTTTCTGGTTCGATTTTTAGTCGAGTCGCTTGTTTATACCTTTACAACAAATTCCCTTTTTTTCTCCCCTTAAGCTCTGTCCTGGTCTTCTCCCTTGCTGTGTATCGCCGATCGTCGGTCCTGGCACGATCCGAATTGTTCTTTTTTCAATGACCCCCTTTGTCGGTCTATTCCCATCCCCTTGAAGCTCCCCGCCTTCTTTGGATAGGCCTTCCACCGTTTTTCGCGTCCCCCCAAACTTTTTACAACTTCTGATGAATTTTCTAAATGATCTCTCTATTTCTTTTTTCATTCCTTTTTTTTGTTTGAGAGTTTCTCACAGTTCGGGAATGCCTCCGGCCCGATAATCTTGTACCTTTGTCTGCTCTCTCCCCTTCGACTCTTGTTTTTCTCCGATTTCCTCACGCGACGCAGAACGTACTTTAATACTTTTGATGATGGTCTTAAGACGCGGCGTGCAGGTGCCCGTGCGGACGTCGTTCACCAGACCGGAGATCCTTGGATAAGACATGACAGCCCCTCCCTTTTTTGAAGTAAGTTTCGCAGCTCTCACCTCTCTCGCGACGTTTGCCCCCTTGAGGTGATCCTCCAGAAACACGGATCCATTTGTTGCGCGGGCGCAGCCTGGAGATTTCTGCCGGATCGGTCTTTGTCTTCGCTTTCAGTCGTCTTCTCCAACCCCTTTTTACGAGCAGCTTTGGCCCAAGGGTTATAGATCTGGGTGCGCTTCCTCAACCTGGAGTGAAGACAGCGCCCTAAATTTAGCACCCCGCCCAGACGTAGTCCTCTATCATTGACTCCCCCGTGACCCGTAGTCTTCAAGGAGGTAAATTCCCCCCCCTTTTACTCTTTCTTTTTCCATTCCGTCCTTTCCGAGAATTTTGTCTGTCCCCGTGCTCATTATTTTCCCCGTCTGTACAGAGGAGGTGATTTGTTCCGAAGGTGTGACCGGCCCAGCGAGGGACCTTCCGATATGACGTATTTGGCCAGAGAATGCGTATCTGAAAGGATAAGTCTGGTTATTTCTTACGTAGACCAGGCCTGAGCCCCTTCCTCTCGCCGTTCGACAGCTGTCCTTTCTGGCAGCCGAGAAGTCAGGGCCTTGTTCCACGAGCCCAAGTTGTTCTGCCCTTGTCTCCCAGGCTCTAACCTTTTTTCTGCCCCAGCACGGCGCGATGTCCTCCAGGAACAGGTAGTTGTCCTGCGAACCTGGCCACGCGCGGACCGATAGGCGAATCCTCCCTCTTCATCCGATGAGTCTGCTTTTCCCTTGAGCGTCCGAGTTTTCCCCCCTTGCCGACGAAGACGCGACTTATTGCCATGCCGGCGGAGTAGTTGCTGCCGTGCATCTTTTTTCCACACCTAGACAGGGCCCGTAAAGCCTCCCACTTAACGCGGATTGCGACTCTAAGTCCAAACAGGGGTCCCTGAACCTCAGAACTCCGCGAGCAAGAACGTGGCCGGAGGCGCAGACTCAGTTTTGCGGTTACTCTAGGAATTTTTTTCCAGCCCTCTTTTCCTTACGAGTTCTCGAAATGAGCCCTTGACGCCACGGAGTTAGTCTAAACTTGGATCTGCAGCTGCTCTCATGCGGTGGACAGAAAAGGTTTGTGGCCTCAAGTATGTTGTCAGCTTTTCTCCTCTGACCAGGCGCTGCGGTTGTGAAAACTTCTTGGTCTAATGTAGCTTTGTGATGTTTAGTAATTTAGTTGTCTCCCCCGTAGAGAATTTTAGGTAACCCATTTTTCCCAACAGGGTTGAGAGAAGAAGGAGACCACGCCAGGACCCCAAAAAAACCAACCCCCCACCCCACCCCGCAAAAACCCCCAGCATGGCCCACACTCAACCGAACACTCCCCCCAGAAACCCCCATTTTAGACCGTTGCAGCGGCCGTCGCGTCAACCTGTCTACTATTAGCTTTTTTAAGATTAAGGCCTTCCTCCTCGTTATGTACCCTTTTCCGATCCCCTTCCTCCTCCCCGTTCTTTCTCTCTAGAATTTTTTCGGTTACCGAAGTGAGACAGTTCCAATCCTACCTTCTTCTCGACGTCATCCGACTGTACCGCCGACTTCTCAGGACCCCGAGTCGCAACTCGAGCGGTCTAAAAGTTCGCATCCCCCCACCCCTTTTTGACCCCATTCACTCCATTATCGACGTCACAACGCTTGGACGCAACCATCTTCCCTTTAAATGGGCCCACTAAAGGGTACAAAGAAGGCCTCTGCCAGGTGAAGATTCCTTCCACCCCCCCTCCGAGTCACCGACGGTTTTCTTTCTCCTCTTGGGGTGGTCCCTTTCGAAATCCCACCCTACTCACGTTTTACCAAGAAGGATTTCTGAAGATCTTTCCTTCTGTAATGACTAACCGCACAGCTTATTCTGTTCCCGCCGCCCACGAATTAATATGGATCTCTTCGATTTTGCTTCCATAATTAATATTCCTCTCCATAGATGGTTGGGCAGTTTTCTTTCTCGTGGTTTCCTTTAGCGGTGTTACTTGGAGCCCGGACAACTCTCCGGCTGTCACACGTTCCCCTGTTAGTGTACCCTTTTCCCTAGGTCTGAAGATCGTATAAGGGCTCGTCCCCTCTTTGATCCTCTCTTGATCATCTCCAGGCGTTAGTCCTCTCCCGGTTGAAGGCACAGTCCCCCTTTTCGTTCCTGATCATTCTTCTCTCTCTTAGTTTTTTCTTTATCTGCTGACTAATGATAGCTCCTTTTAGACCATTCTTCCCCCCCCCCCCAACTTGAAAGCCGATGCAGATGCACACTCCTCGGCCCATCCTACAAAGTGCTGGGCGGCGGGTCCTAAACTTAGTGATATTGCCATGGTTCCCCACTCCCCTACTTTTAATTCCTATTCCTGCAGGCCCCGGATAGACACGGCCATCTCGAAGCCTGGCCCGCTTCAGTCTTTCTTTTTTTTCTACCTGAGTCCACTTCACCCATGTTTTCAGTCTCTTCAATGAACGGGGATGCGATAACTTCACCCCATTCTCGTTTTATACTTCACAAACCCTTTATCCTCCGGTGACCACGATTCGGCAACGTGATCAATGATAATGCGGTGTGAGTTCCCAGGGTTGCGTTCTTCTACATGCTGTTCCTGATTCTTCTTTCTCCCCCTTATTCATTATTTTCCTTTTTTTCACAGTTCTCTTCGGGGGCTGGCCGAATTTAGACCTGCCACCGCGAGACGCAGTTCTCTTACCGGACTCTGTCGTTTTTCACCCGCCGCAAACCCATGGTCTTAGTTGGTCTTTAATGCTTCTTTTTCTCTTTTTTTTATTTTTTTTTCTTTTCTCTTCAACAACGGAATAGAACGCTTTTTGGCGGGCTTCTCTGTGATTTCACTCCGGTGAAATCGGTTCAAACCCCGAACATTCCATCCACTCGTCGTCATCTTCCGGTGTTTCTGTTTCTCTTCCCCCTTCATACCGTTGACTCCCGCTTTAGGTCAACCGTGAGCTGGGCCAAACCGCCTCGTCACCTTTCTTTTTTACTTTCCCATTCCAGAACTG
>Ga0179591_1262535_pt1 | contig 10988 bp, 9 predicted proteins | sample CZOMad2_1_08_16f_FD_182891 | JGI IMG/M metagenome (GOLD analysis project Ga0179591, IMG submission 182891) | Vadose zone soil fungal communities from Angelo Coast Range Reserve, California, USA - CZOMad2_1_08_16fungal (PacBio error correction) | ecosystem: Environmental > Terrestrial > Soil >... | reverse complement strand
AAAAGTTCCCGGTTACCTCTGGTCCAGTAATTGTTTATCAGTCATCAAACAGCTCGTGCCCGTCGTGATGCGTCCTGTTAAAAATATTTCTCTTTTCTTCCAATGGCCCCTTTTGGCGGCTGTTCTCCCCGCTACTCCTTCCCCCGGCACGCCCCCTTTTGCGGATCGCTTAGTAGCCAAGGAGGCCTGTCTTCCCTTCTGCTGGCCTTACTCCTTCCCTTCGGAAGGTTTCATTTTGGGTGGAATTTCCTGTGTTTTGCGCACCCGGATGGCCTTCTGGCCACAGCTCTGTTCAGTACGGGTTCCCCCAGGTAACACCCTCTTGTTTCTCCCCTGGCCCTCCGATAAGACGTAAACCTTATGATCGCCCCCCGTTTCCAGTCACTTTCCCTTCCACGTTCTGACCTGCCCTGGCTCGTCCTGCCGTCGGATACTTGGATGATAGACGGTCTCTTTGTACCTTCGATGGTTTCCATTTCCGAGTTCCCGTGGATGGAGGTAACCAAATTTTTGGACAACCCTTCACCTTTCCCCCCCCCCCGCGCCTTAGCCTGTATCGGCCTGAAGGCCAACCATGCCGCGTGCACTCCCCCACCCCCCTTCCCTGCCTCCCAGATTAGACATCTTAAAATTTAGCTCGTTCTTTTTTTCTCTCTTACCCTGTTGTTTGGGTCGCAGGTTTTTTCTTACCAGTGTCTCCTTTTCACCGGCTCATCTCGGTCGTATTTAGTTCGTGCTACCTTTGGGCCTGCTGTCCCAGCGAATATGTACCCCTTTTTTTTTGTGACTCTATAGAGTCCTTGTGGTTGCTTTTGTGAGCACGCCGCGGAACCACATGTCAATGGCGATATCTCTGGACGGACTCGCAGAATGCGTCTTCCCGCTGCTGGCTTTGGTGTCACCTTCTCCGCATTAATTCCATTTCCAAACAGGACGGGCTGCAGGCTAAAGTCATAAGGAATATGTCCATATTGGCACACGTTCGTGTTCAAACTTTGATCGTGAAACCTCGGACGTGATAGTTTCACCTCGCTTCTTTTCCTCCGGTGCGCTCTTCAAGCTGCATGACTTTTCTTCCCTTCCGCACATGTCTCCCCTTTTTGACGACGAAGTTCTTAGTGCCCGCGCCGGCCGTAATAGCTCGAGGCAGTAGCTCTCCCAAGAGTTCCCTCCAGGCCTTCCTATGCACTCCCTGTCCCCCCCAGACTGGCACCACGTGACCCCGGTTGGACCCATTTTTTCTGTTGATTCCCTTTTAGTTGCCAGTCGTTGTTTTCGCCCTTTCTCCTCCCAGCCAGCCGGAAAGTGTTTAATATTTAAAGGCAGTCCACCGGGGACTTTTTGCGGCCCCTCAATTCCTCTCTAAGTCTCTAACGAAAGAGACGGTAGTGAGCACGGGCTCCCCCGCTATACCTCCCCCCTTTGCCTTTCGCATCCGGTCGACGTATTAGGAGGCCGCCTCACCGGCGCGCGCATTCCATTAAACTCCTCCATCTTTTCGCCGCGCGAGAGAAGGTCCTGCGTTGATTGTAGGCGACCCCGTGTGCCTTCCCACCCGCGCACACCTTCCAACTTCAGCTTCTTCCAGGGGAGAAGAGTCCTCCAGGGCCCCTCCCCTCGAGCACCCCCTCATTCTTCTCCCCCTTCCCCTTTTGAAGCGCCACCGAAGAACCGACTCGATAGTTGCGGTGAGCAGACCTACGCCCTTTTTTCATTTCGCTTCCGAAAGCTCGAGGTCAATCCAGTGGAAGTTCCCCGGACCGTTTTGGTGATTTCTCTTGCCCCCTTTTCGTGTCCCGGCCCACTGAAAGCTTGACTGATCCCTCCAATGTAGTTTTGGCCGAGGCCCCCTGGCCCACAACCAGGCCACGGACGCCGCTCAGGACAAGGCTCATGTCTCGTAACCCCGGAATTCTTTCCCTTTTCCCCCATTGAATGATCCCAGGCGCGGTCCTCCTCCTGCCCCGAGTAGACCAATGAGGAATCTTGACGTTTGCGTCAGGATGATCGATTCGTTCCCACCACCCTTTTTTTCGTCCGGTTTTTTGAACCTTTTGACGGTCCAGCCGCCCGTCCATTTCCTTTTGGACTCTCTAGATCAGCAGCAAGACTTGGCCGCAGGTTTCCCCCCCTCTTCCCGTTTCTTTCGCTATCTCCCAGAAGGCTCCGTTTTTTGACAGAGCGAGCGACATCCTTCCTCTTTCCTCCTAACTCTTTGTTTTTGTTCTTTCCTTTGCCGGGATTTTGCCACCCAACATACCTTATGCTCTCGCCAGGACCCCACAGGGAGAGACGGTTCCCGGATGGACCTTTTTTTTTAGACTCTCCAATCCTGAAGATGGTCCGTGGCCGGTGCTGTGACGGGAATCTGTTCCGTTTGTACTATTTTTGTTCTTACGATCCTTTTCATGATAACGGAATGTTCTCGTGACGACTTCGGCTGGGTAGAGCTTATGACTGATTAATGTCCCATTTTTGTGCCCTCTTTTTCCTCATCTGGCCTGGCCTGAAGCCTCTCGTTTCTTTTTTTCCCGGATCGTAGGTCCTCGGGACTGGTCCGGGAATGGGCTTTTTTTGCAATTCCCCTTCGGGAAGACCCGGAACGGAGCAGTTAGCACGGGTCCCCCCTTTTTTACATTTCCACTTGCCCTTTCCTAGGCTTTCTTTTTTTCCCTTGCCGGGAGAAAGTCTAAACCCAATTCTGAGGATTCCGGCCCGCAGCTCTATTTCTCTTTCGTGGAGATCCAATGGCGTGTCGATCTTTCGGTTGGGTCCTATCGTGTTGGACTTTGTTCGTGCTTTTGGCGAAGTTGATTCGGACGGTTTTTCCGGTTGTCCATCGTTTGAGAACTTTTTCCCTCTCCATTATCATCAAAGACTCAGCAGTGGACCTGATCTTTCCTTCGCATGAGATGTGCTCGGGACTGCATCTCTTCTAGGTGATTTTCTTTCTGGACGCTCCTCCTCCGGCGACACTTATAGAGGAACTTTCCCAGGGCGGTTAGATCCTTGTTCTTTCCATTGTGCTCTTAAGTGCTGGCGTCGGATTACATGGGACTCCCCGATGGACCCCTCCCGTGGCCTCCCATTCCTGGTCCGGACGGTCACGAGAACAATTTCCTTGCGGGCTGGCGGCTCCCCCCTTTCTCACCCCTTGCTTTCCCAAGCTTAATTGGAAGTCCAAAAGGCCCGCCGTTTCTTTGTTCCCCAAAGTGTTGAAGCGCGGTTGTTTGGCGTCTTTCCGTGTCCCCCCCCTCCTTTTTGATTTAACTATGGTCAGGATCTCCCTTCCTTTATAACCGTCCGGGCACTATGCGACAATTTGTCGTCACGTACGGCCCGTTCCTGGTTTTTTCCTCCGCTGTCCGTTCGCCTCACCCTGTCCCTACAGGCTCTGAAACGTCAGGGCACGTGTCCCTTTTTGGAACACGACTTCTGGCCCCTTCCCGCCGCCTGAGCTGCTGCCCAATGCATGTTCACATTGTTACAGGCTCTTCTCCTTGCCCCACACCTGAAAGAGCGGGCAGTGCCACGCAGTTCTGCGCTTTGCCGAGATAGTAGAACCTGGCGTCCCTGTTCTCACCATCAGCACCAGAGCCACGTAGGATCGATGTGATCTGTATGTCGTCCCTACGCCGAACTGTCTTTCCCAGTATTCCCCTTGTACAGTGATTCAAAGATGTTCCAAGAAGCCCTGACTGGAATTTTCTTTTCACGGCTTCATGTGATACCTAATCCCCGTCGTCGGACACTTATGAAGATCGCAAGTTGTGCGTACTCGTGGAGCCATGGCTCTTAGATATTTCTAATGTTTCTCTGTGTTGGTTCTCGGACACGTTGTTGAATACTTCTTTTTCCCCCTTCTCGCTGAGTTCCACAAGTCACTTTTTTCTGTCCGGCCGCTGTCCGACCATCAACGGGAAAACTCGCCCCCCTTGAAAAGCCGTCCCCCCCGCTCCCTTCTATTTATCCCCCCTTAGCCTCAGGAGGGAAGACGCCCGGTCAGGGAGTCCCTGGCCTTTTCTGGAGCATTTAATGGCCCCCTCTCAGCTGGCGGGGACTTCCAGATAGAGGACTTTGTTTCCAACAGCCTTGTTTTCTCTTTTTTGTGACGGTCCAGTACGTTGGACCAAGCGAGTGTGGCAAGCCCTGCCCTCCTTGGTGTATTTTTACTCCCTGGACCAACTCACGCCTTACGACACGGGTTAGGCTTCTCCCCCGTTGCCACCTTGAACTAACCCTCTCCTTATCGAGAACTGCTTTTCCTCCCCCCAGGGACGTGACGGCTGCTTCCTTCGAACCTTCCTTAGCCTTCCCATTTTCTAACTTTTGTCAGCTGTTGAGCAAGACCAGCAACCTGAAGGGCACGATCTGTTTCTTTCGGCGAGAAGTCTCCTTCCCCTGGATAGTTTACCCGTTTCTTTGTGTTACCCTTTCTCCTTTGTATATCATCTTTTTCATCTCAATACGTTTTGGGGTGTAGAGAGCCCCTCTCCCTAGTTTTTTTTATTCAGATCCTTGGCAGGAATTTCTTCTCGCTCGGACAGAACCAGATCTTGCCCGTTTTTTTGGTCGTGCTTCTCACATCCCTTTTCTCGGTTTCTTCCCACTGTCCTTCTCTTTTTCTGTCGTATTTTCCCCAGGAAGGCACTCCCTGTGGTTTCTCGCCTTCGTTGTATCGGCCGGTCATCTTTTTTTTGGATACGCCCCGACCCCTAGGCTGGGGTTTCTCGCTTCCGGAGGGGGCTGAAAAAGGATTGTCCCTTTTTTGCCACCTCCGATTTCACGTACTTTTTTTTCCCCAGGGACAAATATGGTTTCTCAACGGACTTCTATCGCCCTTACCAGGTCTGATTTTCTCTTTTCTATCTTTTAAATGGCCTGGCCGACATGACTGGCATAGTAAATGACTCTGCCTTTTCATGTCCTCCTTCGCCCTTTCCTTATTTCCCAAGGGTAGGTTTTCTTTTTGTGGCGCCCTTTCCCCCAGGTCCCCCACCCAACTGAAAAAACCTTTCTTTAAAAACCTGACCCTTTCGCCCTCCTTGAAGTCCCCCAACGCGTCAGCAAATACACACCGCGAACGAATCATAGAATAAATTCTCCCTCTCCTCCCACTATGAGTCTTCCTCTGTTTAGACGTTGATGATGATCACATAAGTTCCGGGGGCACGCGCTCCTCCTCCTTTTTTTTTTCTTTTGCGTCCCCCCGGACTTTTCCTTCTTTGTCCCCCCAATAGTGAGAGATGGTGAACAGCACGTTCGGAGAGGTGTCTTAGTCTCCTGATCCCCCCCCCCTATGGTTGTTTTGATTTTTTATATGCGTACTCCCCTGTACTGGCTCTATTCGGCAACGATCCCTCCGCAGTTTTCTGCAGCTCTTCGGTGTCTCCCTGAGGCCTCCTCCTGTACATGTTAAACTTTTTTTTTGAGCAGTTCAGTCCTATTTTTCTTTACGTAGTGTTACCGTAATGGATTCCGTTAAACTTTTAAGTCTTTTGTCCCTCTCCTTGTGGAATAATTTTCGTGCACGGTACAGCTGACTGACCCGACACCCTTCTTTGGTATTTGACCTAATTAGCATATTGCTCTGCCTTGTCCTCTCTGCTCCTCCTCTCTCCCACAGAGGTACACTTGACCCAGGCTTCTGACGCTCCCCCCCCGCCCAACGCGCTGACCAACCACGTGAACAGGCCTGCCCGGTCGTTGATTTTTGGTCATGTTTCTTAAAGCATTTGAGACCCGTGCTTCAGTTAGAACTGCCCTTGTCTCTTTACCTGGGACATGGACTGGGAGGAAACCTACTCTAGCTCCTTTCCAGTTATCCGTCAGAAAGAACGGATTCTTGCCCCAAGTTTGCCGTAGTGCTCGCCGACCGGTTCCCAGGCCGCTATCCCTGTTCTCCCCGAGTTCCTTTTCCCCCTCCCCGCCCCGCTCCTAAAGCGGCCTTCCAGACGTGGCAATTGTCTACGTAGTTTTTTTCGCCTCGCAGTTTTCCTCGCTCTTGTCCCTAATTTTTAGGCGCCCAGGGTCGCCACGGTATGGCCACCCTCTCCCCCTTAAGATCAGATCGCAGTCTAATGACCTCCACCATGGAAAACACCTTATACCCCCCCCCCCTCCCTTCTCCACCGTTACTCGCCACGAAGTCTCTAGCGATTGCCGTTCGCTTTACTTGGGTTTCCCCCTCCTGTTCTCTTCACTCTCTTCGATGGATCAAGTGGAATGTAACCAGTGACCCCTTTTGACATGTATAAGTCTTTTTCCTTTTGCTGGTTTCTCAGGCCCGCCCAGGGCGACATTTCTCGGCCGAACCTTCCCCCGGCCACTGCCCCGGCCGCTGCCCGCCCGGGTAAGAAGTTACACATCTTCCGAGCCCTTTTTTGGTTTTTTTCTTCGATAAGCTCTGCGCAGCTCTCCCCGCGATTCGTTCTCCCCTGCGGACCTCTCTTGTGAGCCTGGATGCTTTAGCTTCGAAAAACATTTCCCCTTTTCCCAGCGCCCTTCCCTCCACGTTGACCGTACCAGCGACTTTCTTTTGCTCTCTCGATCAGCAGCCCTATGGACCTCCTTTTGCCACGCACGTTAACGGTTTGCGACTCTTATATTTTTTGGTTGGCACCGAGCCGCTGCTCCCCTCCTATTTTCCCTCCCTCCTCCTTTTTTTTTTTTCGCGATGTCTCAGAAGCTTTTTACACCCAACTTATCCTTCTTAGACGGACAAACCCGGGAACCGCCCCCCTTTTGCCTTTCCCATGTTGCCATTGGCTGCTCTGATGATAGCATCTCGCCAAGATCCGCCTTTTCTTTTCCGGTGATGGGCGGTTTGATGTAACCGTGCCCTTGTGGGGCGCAAAGCTTCATGACCCCGGGCCTCGTTCAGTTGGTGCTCTCCCGTCTGCGGGTCGCGTCCTGCGTCCTCTTTTTTATAGGTCCCCTGGGAAGATGGTGAACGCCTTAGTGGTACGGATTTGAGCCTTTCCATCGTTCCTGGACCTTTGTCGGCTCTTTTTTCCGCGGCCCTTTCCTTTTTTTTTACGGGGGGGACGTACAACGTCTTGGCGCCCTTCCTCTCAGCTTCATCACTTTTTGACCCTTCCACGCTCCTCACGATCCCTTTTTAGGGAGGAAGTCCTTCAACCGGGGCTTCTTCCTTCTCCCCGTTCCAGAGTGCTAGAGTTTGTATTCGTGTTTTTCGTAACATTGACGGTTCGATTTTTCGTTTTTCTTTGTGGTGGTCCTTTGTGCGGATCTTTCCCTTTTTGCGTCTCTTATCTTGCCCTTTTTGTCGCGGGGAAATCGTTTGGCGACATTAACGTGTTCCATGATGTGCTCAGGACGATCTTGGACGGTAGCTGGCCGCGGTACTGCCGCTCCAGTTGCGGTTGTGCTTTCTTTCTCCCCCTTTCCACCTTGATCTGCTTCCTGGACCGGATTCCTATTCCCCCCCGCTGGTTAGTCACAGTTTGTCTCCGTGCGGCTGTTGCTACCGGGCCCATCGATAGGATTCGGTTGCCCTCCAAGGCCTGTTTTCCGGATTTTGAGCAACCTGTTTCGGACTTTGGGCGCCCGGGGCTCACCCAACCTTTCTTTCCCCAGCTACTGCCTGCCCCCGCACTCAGTGTCCAATCCGGTGTCACTTTGTTCATCCTCCCTTGGTGCCGGAGGTTCCATCGGTCCCCCTTGTTTCTTCCCTCTGGAGATCGCCCCTTTTTTTTCCTCGATCCTCTGACCCCGTTTCCCCCCCAGTCCCATTAGAAACTTGTATTCACTGAATTTTTCTTCGCTTATTCTAGGTTGCATGTTCACCTTCGGACAGAAGGAGCTTGACCTACTTCGCCGTTTTTCTCTCCGGTAGGAACACAGAAAGTTCTGGCCCAAGCTTTTCCTTCTGATTATTTCCCGCCCTTTTTTACTTTACAGTCTTTGAGCCCCCCCCGCCAGCGCGTTAGCACGCAGGCGGCGCTCGTCCTAGATCTTTTCATCGCCAGGTCCGGTATTTTCTGATGCGTGCCTTCCCAGACCAAGCGCCCTCAAGGTTTTCTCTCGCTATCTCCTTTGTTTCAGTCATATCTGAGACAGCAGGCCCAGATGGCGCAGAATCTCCTCCTCGATTTCCCTCGGCCCTGGCGGCCTGTGGTGTCTGATCTCTTACCTCCCATGATGCATCGAAGCGTGCGTACTAGAGCAGGAGATGTCAGATCTTGTATTTGTTTCGCGGTTTTTTATGTGTTCGGCCCGTTGTGCTTCAGCGCGTCGGAGATAGTAGTGAACTGTTTGAGTTCCTGGACCGTCTGTTGTCGACAGAAACGGTCCCGCCTTCCCCACTGACTTTCCCCTCTTCCTTCTCTAAGAAGTCGAGGTCACTTACGAGACATTTAACTGGCCGTCCCTTCTGCCTTTGTTTCGGCGCTGGCCATCACTCCGATCAGCCGGGTTTTTTGACGGCGTTCCCTTCGGCCCTGTGAGAAACCCCCCCTGATGGGGTCACCTTTTTTGCTGACGTCCTTTAACAGCGCGTTTCTGTTTCCTCCGGGTGCCGAACAGCCGGAAGGCGAGCAGTCCACCCCCATCATTGCCCTCCTCCTCCACTTGTTCGCTTCATCCCGGCCAACTTTTGCTGAAACCGGTCCTAGCGCACTCCCCCAACCCGTGCGGAGGCCTTCGTGGCGACATGACGACTCTCATGGGCCCTTTTTCCGCCCCTCTCCCAGAGTTTTTATCCCTGACCCTCAAGCGGGCACCTCTCTGTGTGTGGTCCGGTGAGCGAGAAGAATTCAAGTCCAGTTCCTTTGGTACGATGCGGGTTTTACGGTAGGACTGGCCTTTTCTCCCCCCTTCACCCCCTTTTTTTTTTTATTATTTTAAAAGGCAGACCGGTACCCCTGTTCTTCCAGATTGACCCTGGACCTCTTTCCCTTTGCACAAGTGTGTTTTCTCTCCCTTGTCCTCCCCCTTTTTTGGCGGACATGGCCATGATAGGACTTCTGTTAGCGCGACTTTCCCACCCCCCCCCCTCTTCCCGCCCTGTGTTTTCTCTCATTCTCGTAATGAATTCGTCATGGTCAGCAGTCCTTGGGCGGTATACACTGAAGAAACCGTTTGCGGATGGAGTTTCCATGCTGGTGTCGTCTCCCTTTATGGCTCGGTATGCTGGGCCACCGAGCGTGAAAGAAGGCGGTCCTTCCCGTCCCCCCTCTTTTTTTTCCCCTTAAGAGACTTCCCCTTCAACCGGATGCTTCTTTTCCCAAACTGCCCCGCGCCTCTTGCAGGCCAGATCTTGCTTCTTTAGGGCTTAAGGAAGTAGCGGTTCCCCGTCGTGGTAACTGTTCTCGTTCCCCGTTTGTCCGGACAACAGGCGGAAGTCCCCCTCCCCCTTGACGTTCACCTGACTTCCTCCCCTCAGCCTCCTCCCTCCCTCGCACCATCAACACAGCGCACACTGAACAGATCTCCTTATCCTTCTTTTCGAGTCCCCTGCTTGCGAGACTTCCCCCTTCCCCTCCTGTTCGAGGGGCTTCTGATAAACTCCCCTCTCCTGGGTTCACTCTTTCTTTTTGTTCTTCGTTTTCTCCATGCCCTTTACATCTGATCGACACCCGTCACGTTAGGAGAGGGCCTGTCGATCATCGAGCACTTACCTTTCCTTTTTTTTTCTTTCTTTTATGCCAGAAGCCAGGTCACCTCCTTGGCTGCTTCATCTAGTTTCCGACGAATCCTTCTGCTGCCCAGACCCGATGGCGGTGGTGGACCGGCGGCAGCTCTGTACTGTGTTCCCCCCCCAGCTTTGTTTCGTCTCAGGCTTAATGGAAGGCTGTACAATTTGCCCATCCCCCCGTAGTTTTACGACCTGGAATAGTGAAACTTCTACGTGCTCTTCCGCGCCTGTCTTACGCGTTTCTCCTTCCCTTCCAGTTTTGACAGGAAATTAAGAGGGGACTTATTTCGAAGAAGTTCGCCATTTATTGCCTCGTCGTTTCCGAGCTCGCGACGTTTTCTCTCTACACATGAGGTACGTCCCCTGGCACCTGACATACTTTTCCCCTCGCTAAACGCACCTTTTGCACGGTCGTTTTTGGCCTGCCCTTATCTGCCAGCCGTGTTTTTTCTCCCGTGTCTCCCTCCCGAAAAGGCCCACCCGGAAGTTTATCCCCCGGCGGAACCGGGGCATGGGCAGGACACCGTACATCCGAGCGCGGCCCTTCCTCCCCCCTCCCGCCCCTCCCTTAGCTCCCCCTGGAAGAAAATTGCTTCTCGACGACCGGGTCCCTTCCGTTTATCCCTTTAGAAGAGATGCGACCGCCAGCACCTTCGAGAGAGCATTCCTCGGCATCTCGGTCCCCTCCGCCTCTCCCTTTCATGCGAGTGATGCTGATTAATGTTTTTTTTTTCCACCTGTTTATCACGCTTTTCGAAACACTTCAGCTACCCGGGGAGAGATCGACACCAGTCCCCCAGAGTAGCCCCCAAACCGCAGGACGTCCCCCGCCCTTTTCCTAGCCCAACGAAAGAAGAACTGGAGCTCGGGCCTCGAATGCCTTTTTTGAATTTCCTTCCGTCGTCCGACTATCTGCTTAGGTACCCCCTTTTTACCCGGATGCAGAGCTCAGGTCGTTTCCTTCCGAGGGCTGCTTCGGTACCCCTCCCCGTAGGAAATTTTACACGCGGCACCGCATAAACGGCCACCCCCTTCCCCTTACGTGTCCTGGCATTAGATAGTCCCCCGCGGAAGGCGTTCCCGCTTCCATTGAAGATCCTCTCTTCCGCAGGCTCGCCCCGTCTTCCGAGCACCCCGCTTTTTTCCCTATGCCCGGTGCGCACAGTAGGATCGAGGAGCACACCACCGCACCCGGTGACTCCTTCGCCCAAGTCACCTGGAACTTTCCAAGAGCGGCGTTTCGCGATCTTTTTCCACTCCTCCCTTGGCCTCCCGGGGTCCCCTCGGTCCCAGTTGGGGTAAGGCGTTGCCCTCTCTAGTGTGCACCGTT
>Ga0179591_1247384_pt1 | contig 10988 bp, 20 predicted proteins | sample CZOMad2_1_08_16f_FD_182891 | JGI IMG/M metagenome (GOLD analysis project Ga0179591, IMG submission 182891) | Vadose zone soil fungal communities from Angelo Coast Range Reserve, California, USA - CZOMad2_1_08_16fungal (PacBio error correction) | ecosystem: Environmental > Terrestrial > Soil >... | reverse complement strand
TTACGTTTTTGGAGTCCCTCTACCCCCCGTGTCAAACTTTTTCCTTTTTTTCCCCCCTCGCATGACATATTCTTTTTTTCCACTTTTGGGTGGTAGTCTGTTTTTAGAGTTTCTCTTGGGCTATTGACAAGTCACATTCTTTCCATTTATTTTCGATCTGTCAATCGGGAGGTTTTTTTTTGCCCGGAACGTTACACTTCAGTCGACTTCTCCACTCGTTCCATCCTTTTTTTATTGGTCCGTTGGTGCCCCTTCTTTCTTTTTCTGGTCTGTTTCATGGTCTTTCTACCCCAGAAGACAAGAACCGTGTCAACACCCCCTGGTTTTGTTTTTTTTTATTACCCTGATGCCCCCCTTACACACCACCTTTTCCTCCGACCCGACTCTTTTTCCGTTGTGTCCTCTCTGCATTTGCCAGAATTCGGTTTGCTTTATTCCTGGTTGAATGATTACGTGATTCTAACAATTGCCTCCGTTCATCCCTCATGTTGCTTAAGTCTGAGTGTCTGTTGTAGTTTCCCCCCTTTTTTTCGACTTTTTTTTGGGTTTTCCTTCACACCGTAACGCGTCTCTTTTCTCTTTCCTTCGTTTTGAAGGAAACTTTTTTTTCCCCCCGTCCCCACGTCCTCATGGACCTTTGCCTTCCCCTTTGCTTCTAGGTCTTCGAACCCCTCTCTGTCTGTTCATTAAAGTCAAGGCTGGACATTTTTTTTTCCCCCCCGGTTTGAGGGCTGTGTTATTTCCGTCCGTTTGTTTGGAATAACTTAGTGATTTTCTTCCTTTTCTGTTCCAAAGTTGCTGGCGTGATGTATTCGTCTCCTTCTCCGTTAAGTCCGTCTTTTGCCAACTCACGCCACCCCCCTCCATTATTTAACGATGTCCTGTGGACCCTTTCTTTCCTGGGTTCTTTTTCCTGGAGGGTGACTTTCAACCCCTATTTTTGCTTTTCCCTTATAACAAACTTTGAGGGCGTCATCCCCTTTTTTTTTGCTTGCCTTGAGGGATACCCCCCACTTTTCTGACCCCGTCTCTTCCTTCACAACTGACGCTTTTGGAGGGGTACTTTTTTTTTTAATTTCACTAGGAGGCGGCCGGGCCTTGACCCTCCGGCCTGCCCGGCTGCTTATTTCGGTGAAATTGTTTTTTGCCGTTCTTTCCAATTTCCCCTTGTCGGTTGTGTTTTCGTTGGCAGTGTTTTCTCCTTTGGCCTGGTTAGCCGGCCCTTTTTTTTATTCTCGTCGTGCACTGCTCCAGTTGGCCTTTACCAACATTTCGAAACTTCTGGGGTTTTTATTCAGAGACACGCGGTTTCAGTTCCTTGTCTTTAGTTTCATGTCCCCCCCCCTGACCTTAGCATTCGCGAACTTTCTCCCTGCAACACCCCTTTGTTGACCGGCTCTGCGTTGTGTGGTCCCCACCTTTTTTTTTTTTCCCGTCACTGGTGTTGTTACCACATCTCGAGCCCACCCCCTTCCCTGTTCTACGGCACTCCTTGTGTCCCCTTATTTTCCCCTTTTCCTCAGTCTGTTATTGTCACAAAACAGTTGCACTGGCCTTTTCCCCCTTTCGTCCTTCGGCCTGCCCACACATTACTTCCTAGCCCAGCTTTTCCCCCCCTTCTTGTGAGTTCCACTTTTCTTCCATCTTTTCCTTCTTTCAAAAAGTCCAAGCCCTTGCGATAAACCTTCTTTCTCGGGTTATTCCTTCCTGTTTTTCCCCGCACGTATTTTGGCATTCCCCCCCTGCTCCTCTCCCCGTAGTCTTCAACCCGGAGGTGTCGCATGTTTTTCCCCTAAAACCTGCACTTTTTTGCGCTCTTTTTTTCCCATTGTTCCTTGTGACTGTTTAGTTTATTTTTCCTCTTTTTTTTTGAACTTTTTGGGCCCTTTCCTTCGTGTTCTGTGGCATGACCCTTTGCTCTCTCGATTTTTCTAGTGAATACTCATTTACCCCCAGTTCCCCCCACCACGCCCCATGTTTTTCTCTGTTTGGTTCTTGCGGCGGGTCTCTTTTCCGCCTTTCTTTACAGCAACAGTTCCTTCCTTTCTTCGCTTGGGTGAGGGTTTGACTGATATACGACCCCCCTTCTAGCTGGTCCCTCGTGAATTTTTTCACGTTTCCCAGTCCTGCTTACCGGCTTCCCCCTTTTTTTTTCTTCTGGTGCGATTCTTTTTTGATTGAAAACGCCCACTTTGTCCCTTTTTTCTTGTTCTTTTTTTTGGAAGGTCGCTATGCCTGGGCCCCGGACCCGTTCTTTTTCCCTTTTACGTTAGTACCCTTTCGCCGGTTTTGATTTTTTTTGAAGTTTTACTGGCTCCCCTTCTCTTTCCTCTCAGCAAACCATTTTCCCCTCCTGGACATTCTTTTTTATCTATGATGGAGCTGTATCTTTCTTTCTGGAAGAAGATTTTTTTTTTCCCTCCGTCAGCTGACAGGTCCATCCTGTCTGTCTCTCCGGAGCCAAGTTAAATTTTTGTAATGCTCCTGTGCCCGTGTGTTTTCTTCCCCCTTTTAAGGTGTATTTCCGTTCCCCAAGTATTTTTTTTTTTTAGTATCAGACTTTTTTGCATTTCTTTATATTTTGCGATGTTTTTTTGATTTTTCCTGGATTGCGTTTTAGTGACTTCTGGTCCACATTGTTGGTGTTCCAGCCTTCCCGTCACTCCTTGGGGTGGGTTTCGATTTACTTCCTGCCCCTCTTTTTGCGGCCCGACCCCAACGCACTCTTGATCTTTCTTTCCTTGCTTGTTCCTCCCTCCCCACCTCATATTTTTCCCTGTGTTTTCGAGGATTTTTGAAACTTCTTGCTCGGGATTAGACCTCATGAAAAGATTTTTTCCCACCACCCCTGTTCTCTTGTCCCATTTTACACCAGTTTTACAATCTTTTCCCAACCGAACTGACCTTGTTTCCCCCCCCTTGCCTTGGTTTAGGTGGTCTGTCCCCTTGGCTTTTTCACCCGCTTTAGATACCACGGTTTTCGGTGTCCCTTTTGGTTTTTTTTTGATTTGCCTTGGGTCCCTCTTATGTTCTGTGCGCCTCAACCGGGATCTTTATTCCCCTTCATTGCCTTTCTTGGTCCTTACCTTCTGCGTTTTTCTTTTCGTGCTTCGGATTCCTTCCCCTCCGAAGATTCCCCGGGCACAAGTTAAATTTTGTCCCTCTTTTTTTAAGATAACCAATTTTTTTTCTCGTCTCTTGCGTAGTTCCTTTTTTTTTTCTCCCCAGGCGCTCTATCGTGGCCTGCTGCCCTTTGGCATTGGGATTTTTTTCTCATTTTTGTCTGTTTTTCCAATTTTTTCCCCCTCCCTTGACCCCCAAACGTGATTTTTTTTTCAACGTGGGCGTACCCCCCCCCCCGTCGGCCCCAAACAAAAAAAGCACCCTTTTTCATGGTTCTTTTTTTTTCCCCCTTCGGGGCAGTTTCTCGCCAATTTCCTGCGTCTTCATTTCGAGCATTCATTTTCCTCTCTTTTTTCCCTCCCCCCCTTTTTTTTGTTTGAGTATTTTTTCGTTGACCCCTCTCTTCTCCTTAGGGTCGTTCTAAAGTCTTCTCCTTTTTTCGAACAAGCGGTTGACCATCTACGTTTTTGGTGGGGCGGACACCCTTTGTTTCTTTTCTTGTCTCATTCAGTGGCCCCTCGTTATGTGTCCAAACATTGGTGGCCTGCTTCCCCCCCCTCCCTGAGAGAAGACTGAACCTTTTTATCGCGTTCCCGTCGATTTCCTGGCCTTGTCGTGTGTTGTTCCCCACTAGCCCACCCCTTTTCTTCGGCATTCCGAAGTCCCTGCTTTCCTTTTTACATCATGGTCCTGCCCGATTTTACAAATAACCGCCCATAACGGGATCCATTTCCCTTGAGATACTGTCACCCTTCTTTCCTTGATACTCTTTTAAGTGGTTGCTTTAGCACACTTTTCCCTCCTTCCATCCGCTGTACCCTTTCCCTTTTTTATCTAAACCCCCTTTTTACCGATAAGGGTTCCCCTTGGTACCATCCCCTTCACCCCCCCCTATTTTCCCCATTTTTCCTGGTTTTTCCGTGAATGTCCCTCCTCCTTCTGTGGCCTACCATTGAAAAAATTTTTCATTTTGGGGCCTTTTATTTATAGAGATCGTTTTTTTCCCCACTTACCAACGTTTACTTCCATCCTTTTTCCCACCATTTTTCTAGTTTATTTTGATGGGACCTTTCCTCTAGTACTTAGAAGATTTCTTTCTTTCCCTTCCCAAGCAGGAGGTCGAATTCCCCCTCCCCCCCCCCCCCCCCCTTGTCTGCGAACGGGAACCTTTTTCTTATTCGTTGACACCCTTGCAATGGCTTTCCCTCGCAAACTTTTGCACCCCCATAGCGAAGACCTTCCCCCCCACCTTTTTCCCCGAGCTTTCTCGCTCGTTTCGTTCCCCCTCCCCCGGTAACAACAAAGGGGCCTTTCCCTCAGTTATTTTCCACGTTTTCTTCCCGTCGGAGTTTTTTTTTTTGAACACTCTACCAGCCGTGTTTACTTGCGTAAAGGAAAGACGCGATTTTCCCTCCACCTTCTCGCTTTTTGTCGTTCCCCCCTGTTGCCCCTTACTTCCTCTTCGCTCCCCCCTGGTAATCGATCATGGTTCGTTTCCCCCGGGCGATTTTTGCCCCCGTTTTGCTTTGTTTGGATCTTTTTTTTCCGAGTCAAGGGCCCCCCCTGGACTCCCGGTTTTTTTTTCCCTTTTCCTCCATTGTCACAATCCCCTGTCTTTTTTGCCCTCCCCCCCCTCGCCCACAAATCAGCACAGCGTTTGTTCTTCTTTTTGATACTTGCGCGTCTTGTCACCCCCTTTTTTTGCAGTCAACGCCTAGACTTTTCTTTCCTTGAAGCCGTCACGGCCGTGCCGACTCTTTTCTCTTCCTTTTGGGTTTTTTAAAATGGTTGCCCCTCTGACCCTTTCCCTGCCCGCCCTTCTAAAAGGTGAGGGTGGCTTTTCCCTTGAGTCTTTTTTATGCCAACTCCGGCCTATCTCTGTCCCAGTGTTTTCTGGCAATTTTTCCTCTTTTTTTCATTGTCCCCAAAACTTTTATCGTGTGACTAGAGACTGTCCCAGGGTTTTTTTTCCATCGGCCCCCAATTTCTTTCCTCACCTTTGCTCTTACCCGGCCCCCGTGTGTTTGGGGAAGTCTTGTCCCCCATCTCCGTCTTTTTCACCCGTTCATCTTCGCTGTCCCCTTATCCTGCCTCCCCTGGTAAGATTTCAAGCAGGACCAAATTTTTAGTTCTCCCACTTGTGGGACTTTTGACTCCGAACATCTCGTGACCTCCACCCTGGCGTTTTTCTTTTCCCTTTTCCCCGTCTTTTTTTCCCTCTGTGGTCCCCGGTCGGAACGAAGTTTCCTCCGGGCAACTTTTCCCCCATCAGCCCCTCTCCCATCCATGCGTTTTTTTCCCAATCCAGATGCCAGTTGTCCTTTTTTCCATCCGTTTCAGTCGAGTTCTTTTTTTTTTCCACAACACCCCTTCCTCCAAAACCGCCACTTCCCCCTCCAAGGCCTTTTTCTCCCTTTTTCGCCCCTGCTGGTTTTTTCGTAGCCGGTCCTTTTCGCCCTGCGGCTTCTTTTCTCGGTCCGGTACCCTTTTTCTTTTCCCCCCTCATAGTTGAAACCGCTGTTGTTTCTTTCTCTCCAACCCAGCACCGTTTCTTTTTTTTTTTCTTTGTTTTCCAAAAGAACGGTGCGCAGTCTGGTGAACGGGCTTCTATCTGTTCCCCCCTTTTTCCGTGACCCCCCTCTCTCCATGCATTGAGTCCACCACTTTCTTTTCCACACCACCCTTTGATGCCCTTTGTAAGACCCCCACCCCTTTACCCCCCCATTTTCCGAATGTTCTTCTTTTGCGCCTTGCTTTATGCCCCGTCCTCAGTAGTTCCTTTTCCCCCTGCACTGCATCCCCCTTCCACTTCTTTTTTTTGTTGTCCGAGCTTTTTTCTGGCCTGGGATGGGTTTGGGAGTTCCCTGTCACCGTCCACCATGCACCCAACCCCTTCAGCCCGACTTTCCCTTCCGCAGCCTTTTTTTTTGTGTCAGGTTGAACACCTTTTCCCCCGCTGTTACCCCCCCCCCTCCCAGGGTCCATTATTGATCTTCACGTCATTTTAAATTATTGTGTCGTTCTTTCATTCCTTTTCCCGGGACTCAAGGGAATTGTAATTCGACTTTCCCTTTTCCCTGGACAGCAAGTGACCTGCGCCTCCTGCACTTCACTGCCAACTCCCCCCCAGGTTCGCTTAACCATGCCGACCGGGTTCCTTTTACCCCCGTGAAATGTCACCCCTCGTCCGGGTTTACACATCTGTCCTTTTCCCTGTTCAAGGAAGAAAAAAGACCTTGCCTTCTCTTCGTTTGCGAGTAATTGACTTTCCAATAGCCCTTTCCTTACTAGGCCCTCATTGCCTCTCCCTGGGAGGGGGGATTACCCCCCACCACGCTTGCTTTTCTGAACGTGACCTTTTTCCCCCCTACCCCCCGGCCCGTTTCCCGTCAACCGCCTTCTTGTTTGCTTTCCTTTTTTCTCCCCTCATGACTTTTGTTCATTTTTTAGTCCCGCACACTGTCCCTTTTTCCCTTCCTGGTTGCTGACAGTTCCTTTCTTCCTTCTTGTTGTCTTGTTGGGGCGGTTGAGGGATGCGGGCCCTTTTTGTTTCCCCTGCCAGACAAGCTTTCCTGGCTTCGTGGCTGATTCCTCTCGCCTACAGTTGGGGCCCGTTTGACCATTCTCAAAGTGAGTCTGTCCACGTAGTTGCCTTGTTGGAACCCTGTACCGGCTACTATCGTTCGGTGTCCGAGGTGTGAGGGCTTCTCGTGAAACATTACTCCGGGTTTCAGCTCCTTTGCTCATCTCCCTCCCCCCGCCAGCCACGGTGTATCCCTCGTCTGTTTGCGATTGTAGGGACCATTAACTTGTTACTTTTTGACCTTTTTAGTTTTCCTTAGTCGGTCATCCCCACTTTTTTTTCGGTTTTCAGTTCACTCTTCCGTTTGTCATCCTCTGCCCGTTAGGCTTCGCATATCTCCTGCCAAAGAGACCCCTTTTTATTTTCATCCTTCCCCTTACCGTTCCCTTTTCTCCAGTCCAAGTCTTCCGTCAAACCTGTTCCTCTTAAGAACGTTCCCCTTACCTTTCCGGTGGGCGGAGTTTGATTTGAGTTTTTGATCTTTGCTCACTCCGATACAATTTCTCTGTCTCATGCCGATTCTTCAATGATTTTGATGGTGGATGAGCGGAAGAAACTCTCAAGGTCCCCCCCCTCAACAAGAGGGGACTGGAATCTTCTTCTTTTTGTTGTTTTTAGAGATCCTTTCTCTTTCCCTTTTTTTCTTTTTTGCCCGGGGTGTTGACTGTGTATCTTTTTTGTTTTTTTTTTTTTTCTTTTCCTGTTGGCCCTTAAGCCCCCGCACTCCTCCGGCCCCCTCCTGAATTCTTTGCCCTTGACTTCATCCTTCTTATTCGGTTTCCCCTTGGGGACCCTGTGATCACCCTCATGTTGCAATGGACTCCCTTTTCGTTGTTGCAGGTTTTTGTTTTTTTAACTGGGTTACTTTCCCCGCCTTTTCCTTTTATGCCTGATACGTGGCCTTTTCCTCTTTGAAGAGTCCTTTCCCAATGCCACCCATGCCGCGGTTTTTTGCGTTTGCTGCGCCCCGTTATTTGCGCCCCGCTTGGCTTCCTCAGTCGAGAATCCTTTGACTCTTTTTTTTTTTAAACCCTTCCCCCAAAGCTTGGCCCTTTTTGTTGCTTGGGCATTTGTTGGATCTGCACGTGTCCCAATTCGGCCCACCCCTGAACTTGGTAACTTCCCATACTGCCAGCCCCCCCCCGACCAGCGATGGCTAACTTTTTTCGTTATTGCTCTTTTCGCTGGGAAGGCCCTTGATGAATTTTCACACACCCCACAGTACTGGCCTTTCTTTTTCGCTGCGGCTGATCTCCAAAGTTATGTTCTGCTTCTTCTCCTACAATGTTTTGGTTTGCTTCCCCCGTGTTCGCACGCAGTTTTTCGTTGCACCCGCGTGGTAGCTTCCGTTTTTTTTTTTTTTTGTTTCTGCCTTCGTTTTTTTCAGAACAAGTTTACTTTTTTTCTTAAGTGCATTCGACATAAGAAGCCGATGTTTTTCCAAGTCCCCTCCCCTTGGTCCTTTTCCTCTCCGCACTTCAACTCCCCCAGCATTGTCTGCCCCTTTTTTTCTCGGTAAAATTCTGACACTTCATTTTGCGGATTACCTCTTCTTTCCCTTGCGTGAGTGAGATCTCATTTCCCCTCAGTTGATTCTTTTCGTTTTTCTCTTGTCTGGACCGTGAACTTTGCCTCTTTTTCTTGGGTGTTTTTTTTATTTCACAAAACCTTCCCGCGGCTGATGTTTCGTTTCTGCTCTCCCCCGGTAAGTTACACTTGGCGGTACATTTACTGTCCCTTATGGACGTAAGGTCTTTTCTTTTCCTTTCTTGTCTTAGACATCATTGTGAGCCCCCCGCCATTGACCCACATTCCTTTCTACCGTTATTTCTGGTCGCCCCTTTTTTTCCTTTTTTTTTTTCTTTTTTTTTCTAGGGATGTCCTTTGTTTTGTCTCTGTGTGCCCCAACTTTGCTACTGTGTTTTTTCCCTTATTACTCAGTACCATTTTCAGTGCTGGTCGTTCGTTTTTCCTGCTTTTTTCCCCAATCCTGAATCACAAGAAGTATTTTCCCTAGTATTCTCTCCCCCTCTTTTCATTCTATTGGCCCCTCTTTTCGTGGGGATTTCCCCACTTCGCCCCTCTGTCCTTCCTACCTACAAATTCTTGTGTTTTTCCCACTTTTGGGCGTTTTATCGTGCCCCCCCTTACGATGATCCCCTTTTACGCCCCAGAGAGCTTTTCTGTCCCCACACCCACAAAGGACGATTTTTGGGAGACGGTCTTTTGTTTTTGATTTCCCCGGTAGGTTCGTTTTTTTCTGTTCCCTTGTCCACTTAAGCGGTCAAAACAAAGATTATCGGGGACAACTTGTTTTTGTCCTTTTTTTTGTAGTCCAACTTCCCTTGGTTTGTCTTGGTTTTTTTTAGTTTTTCCACTTTCTTTCTGGTAGTGGTGTTTCGGTTTACGGGGCGATTTTCTCGCGTACCATGGGGTGCTCTGGATTTACCCCCTCCTCTTGACTATTTTTTTTTTTTTTTTTGGGTTTGTGTTTTTTGTGGTTTTCTATCAGTTACCCTTTTTTTTTTTTGATTTTCTTTGTTTGGCGCCATCCCCCTGAAGCTCGATCCTTTTCCCCCTTTTCTCCCCCTGTGCATCGGCCCTCCTTTGCAGTTACCAAAGGCTATTTCCGTGTTTTTGGCCCCATTTGGGTTTGCTCTTCTTTGTGTTTTGTCCCCTCTTTTTAGAAGACCTTTCGGTCCTCGGCACGCGTGGCCCGCACCTGGTTGTTTTTTCCTTTTCGATGATTTTTTTCTATTTTTCACCCCTTTCGGGTCCCCCGTCCATTTGTTCACTGTATTTTCCTTCTTTCAAGAAACTTTTGGACAATCGCCCTCTTTTTATGACAGTGTTCTTCAAACTTTTAGTCCCTTGTTCGAGGCAGTGTTTCCTTATTCACAGGCAAGTGCCCCTTGCGGACCCAGCACTGTTCTTTGTTGCCGGTTTTCCTTTGGGCAAGAGGGACTTCTCTTCGACCGGTAAACTGCTAGGTCCCCTAATTCTTGTTAGAGATGACAAGTCACCCTGCTCTTGGGTTTTTGTGCAATGTCCCCCCAGTACCCTTCTTTTTTTTTACGGGAGGGTCCCCTTTGGCGCGAACAAAACCCATGGATGATCCCCACGTCAGTCGTAGTCCGTTCTTTATTTATCCTCGTTTAAAACCCCTGTTGTGTGCACTATTTCGGTTCCCGTTCCTGGCAGGGGAAACTTGTCTTCGCCGGAGTGGGCGATCCTTATCCTTCCCACTCCCACCCATCCAAGTTTTTTGTTTTTTCTGTCTGAGGGATTTTTTTGTTGTTCGTTTGGGATACCCCGGCCTCCCCCTTTTACCCTGTAACCTTTCTTTTTTGATTGCGTGGCGGTTTAGCTGTGTCCCTTTCCTTTCAATCCTTTCTTACGTTTACCCCCCCTTTCGGGTGCTTACCCCAATCCAATGGCCACCCAGCCCCGAATCATCGGTCACTGCTTCTGCGGTTTTTTCTTTTCTCTTTTTTCGAGGTTCCTTTGAAATTCCTTTCCCCTTTTTTTTTTTGCTTGTTTTTTTTTTGTTCCGGGGTTTCTCCCCTGTCACCCCTCCCACACCGTGTGATCATTTATTTTCTTCCGACTTCTACCCCATCGTTTTGGTTTCGTTTTGCCCGGACACAACGGGATGTCCTCCTATCCCCCCGACCTTACCATTCCCCCTTTCTAATTCCTTCCCCCAGACATTAGTTATCACTTCTCTGAGAATTTTGTTTGCCCCGCCCACGCTTGATTTCCCTTCTCCCCCTTCCACGGGGCGTTCTGTTCAGATTCTTTTTTCCTTTCAATACGCTTGTAACCCCCTCCTATCCAGGGCATTTTTTCATGTTTTCGCCTGACTCATCTCTTCCCAATTCTTTGTGCCGGTTTTTGTTATTTTTCTTCACACATTTGCCTCACCCTCGTCTTGTTTTGCTGTAGCTCTGTTCTTTCCCTCTGCCGAGGATTCCTCTCCCCCTCTTCTGCATTCCTCTTTGTTCTTTTTAGTCCCGTCTTTTCCTGCCCGCGCTTTTTTTTCCCCTTTCCTGTTTCCAAGTTGTGTTACCCCTGTCGTGTTCACGTGTGTTTTTTCCCCCCCGCTTCACCCTGTAGAAGCCAGGCATTGTGTTCGAGTCACTTTTTTTATCTAGTCCCTTTCAGTTGTGCAATTTCTTCTTTTCCCTGGTGTGCGATTAGTTTTTGTCCGCTGGTCCTCCTCACTTTTGTGTTTGTACATTTTGTCCCTCCCCTGTGTTTGTTTCCTCTTTCTTTCCCCCCT
>Ga0179591_1228717_pt1 | contig 10988 bp, 9 predicted proteins | sample CZOMad2_1_08_16f_FD_182891 | JGI IMG/M metagenome (GOLD analysis project Ga0179591, IMG submission 182891) | Vadose zone soil fungal communities from Angelo Coast Range Reserve, California, USA - CZOMad2_1_08_16fungal (PacBio error correction) | ecosystem: Environmental > Terrestrial > Soil >... | reverse complement strand
GAGTGGGCTTTCCCTTTGCCTCCCGAGTTTCACTCCTTGCCGACCTAACCTGGTTCGTGAAGACGAGGACCCTTTATAGGAGAATGTTTCCTTACCGCGAAGCGTGCAGACCTTTTTTTTTTTTCCTTTATCCCTTCTCCCTTTTTTTTTCTCTTGGATTCGAGCGCGTGGCCTGGATTGCCATGGCTCTCCAAGATATCTACGGATTATTCTCTCCATTTTGCCAGCCCGCTTCTTCTTAACGTCTGCCTCCGGCTTGCTCCGCACTGGTTCTTTTCTGAACTAAGTATGTATTTTACGAGGCGCCTTTCTTGTTCTGAACTTTGTAGCCCTGGAGGCACTCCCCCCTTTCCTAGCTGGGGAAATTTTCCCCTACTTTCGGCATTCACTCCCCCCATCTCTTGTCTGGTCCACGGATGATTATTTCCCGGCAAGGATTTCCGCCCTCCGTGGTCTACAAACATTCGGCTTTTCTCCCCTCGATGAAACGCAAGCGTTTTCCGGTTTAAGCTTAGTCGGGTGCGCGTTTTCATTTCTTTGCGTTCTGGCCCCCCACCAACTTCAGCGCCGCATAGGTGTTTTTCCCGAAATGGTTTCACTCGGTTCCCCTCTCTTGACCTATTCCTCGGGTTGGATTTTGTCTCTAGACTTCCAATTGAGCAGCAAACATGGTCCCTCCCTTGGTTGCTAGAGAAAGGCATCGGTAACCTTTCTCATTGTTCTTGATAAAGCCCCCTAATGACCCTCTCTGTTAAGTTAATCTGATACCGGTCACCTTACTGAGCTGAAGTCCGCTCTATGCCATTCTCCCGGTTAACCCCTCGTTTGGTTTTTTGTTGACCCATTCTTTCGCCTCGACAATGGCTTCTTGTTTTTTCAAGACAGCTATTTTCCCCCCCCCTTTCCCTTCCCCCAGTGTTTTTTAGACCCCCCTTATTCGCCGGCGTTCAAGGCCGCCCCGAAAAAATTGCGTCATGGGTTTTGCGGGTGACTGCCGGTCAGCCCCCTCCTATTCAAAGTCCCAATCCTGACCTGTCTACGGACAGTCGTGTCTCATTGTAATCGAATCGAGGTTGTCTAGCTTGCAAGTCTTCCTCTCTCCCCTTCACCGTTCTTGCTTTTTTTGCTGGCCCTTGCTTACGTACCGTGTCCTCTTATGCGTCGCGATCAGTAAATAACCGACGTTTTTCCGTGCTTGTTCTTTTACATCTCCCCCCAGCGAAATTGATTTTTTTTTTATGATGATAGTTCCCAGTCCCCCCCCCCGATGCTTCCGTCGTTCGTAGTCGTTTTCGCGCTGAATTCTGTGTGACAGTTGCGTTATTCACCCCTTTTTTTCCACAGTCTCCCCGGCTCTTTTTCGCAGCTTCAGAGTACAGCAGTTTCCTGATGCTTCCGGGAAAGCTTCCCCGAGCCCTCTTTCCCTCCCCTTGACGATTCTTGCTTGAACGTCTGTCTTAACTCATTTCCGTCGCTCTTCTTTGTTCCTCCTGCCGCTTTTTTCCTTTTTACGGTCCTCCCCCTTTGTTCCGCTGATTGCCCTTTGTGGTGACAAGATGGCCGCCGTTCTTGTGTGTGCTCAGTCACAACGTGCAGCGCCCTCCGGAAATGTTTTCCCCTCTGATTTGACTCTTTCTCTCAATTTTCTCGTTTAAACTGGTTTTTCGTTATGTTTTTGTAAATAACCATGTTTTTGTCCTCTTTAGGGCAAGGTGGCTTACCCTGGAAGAGACTCTGCTACCTGCATGGAACTCGGGGTTCAAGGTTGAGTGGCTCCATCCATTGTTTTTCCTTTTTAGTTCTATGTTTTTTCCTTTACACACCGTTCTTTAGCCTAGAATCCCTCTCTCTTCTTCTTTTGGGGGATTTCCTTCTCGTTGCCGGCTCATCTCCTTTCTGGCCTTTTTTTGTGACCTTGGGGTGCCTGAAGAGTTCCCTATCGTCCAATTTTTTCGTTCCCTCACCTCTCCTTTTGGAGTCGCCTTCCCGTCTGTTTCCGCTACCCCTCTGCCCTTTTTAATGTTCACTTTCTCTCCCCCCCCCCCGTTTGATCCTCTGGATCTTCTGAGGCTTTCCTCATGAGAATTCTCCCTCCGACCCGTCTTTTCCCTTGCGTCAGTATCGACTCACCTGAAACGGCCCGAGATCCTCCTCCGGACGGCTAAATCCCAAGCCTCTCTTTGACAGGCGTTCTGCTTCTCATTCGGTTTTTTCCTTGAGTTATTTTTTTCTCATCGTTTGTTCTTTATAGCTCTTAAGTAAGGTCATCCCTGCAGCCCTTCTTCCATTTTCGGCCTGCCCGTTCTCCTTTTGTCCCTGATGCTGTTGTGCGCAACACCCAATCTGCGGCGATCTCTGCTTTTACCTCTTGAACCTTTTCGGAATCGATTGCTTGGGGCGCAGAGGCTCGTCCCTCCTCCGTCCAGCTGACCTTTAAATACCGCCTGTCCTCTTGAAAAGTTCTCTTTCCTGCGTCCATAGCCCTCCATTTTTTGGTATGTTTTGTGACATCAGATAAGTCAAGTCCGAGGCCCTATCTTCATTCGACAAAGGACAGCTTTTGGATTGCCGCCCTGAACGACTTCTTGCCGCAAATAAATCTTTTACATTCTGATGACCAGTGTGCTGTTTTCGTCGCTGTCCCCGCTCCTACGGTGACCCTCCGGTCTTTACGTTGTTGGTTGATGAATAGCTTCATTTTTTGACTTTTCTCCACTGGTTGACTAACAGGTTCTTGTCTTGCATATTGTGCGATCTGCATATCTCTTGCGCCGATGTTCGTCCCAGTCAGTTACCCTTTGCCCCTTCTCCCCCCCTCTGTCCGACCATTGCCGCCCCTTTCTGAGCGGGTCGAGCGTCACCACCGACACTTCTATACGCTCCTCTGGGCCGGACTCCGTACCCTTTCCCCGATCTCCCCCCCGGATCAGACGAGAATGCCCCCGATTTCGTCCCAGGTCCTCGGAAAATCCGTGACGTCAAGGCGCGGTCACCATACTTTTATGATTGGTTTTCTTCGCTGTTTCTTGACCACTTGCGGTCTTCGCGCATTCGGGATCGGGTTCCATGCAATCACCAGTCGAGGTTCAATCCCTCGCTTTGACGGCTGCGTGTTTGAGTGATCCTACGACACCCTGATCTCTCACCCTTTAGCACTGTAAGCCACTCCTTTCCACGGGCTTTTCTGCGACTACTAACTACGGAGTCGAAGCAGGTTGGCAATTCGTCCCCTCTGCGCGCTGCGTTGATTCAGGTTTGGCCTGCGTGTCAACACACCCCGAATGCGATCGTTCCCCTTGGTTCCCATGCTGAGACTGTCTCTAAGCTAACGACGCCCCCTGCCATCCCATTCGCCGATGCCTCCTGTTATGACCCCGACAATCGTACTCTCCTGGCGTCCTTTCCATACATTATCTCTGTTTCCAGCGTTGTCCTATCGACCGGTAGTCCCCGACCCTTCAAGATTTTTGGACGTCCTCTGACTTCGTCTACTACGCCTGAACATCCCCCCTCTCTAATCCTATGATTGTTATTTCCTCTTGAAACTACTAACGCTAGGCTCCCGTCTGTTTACCCTCACGGTAGGAAGCGTAATAGCGTTTCTCTTGCCTCCTGTTGCGCATGTCCCCTCCGGTTCGACCGGTAGAAATATATTCTGTTCGAGATTCCATCCTCTCGTACCCGCCTGAACTCTCTCCCCTTGTGTCTCTCGAGATTGCAAGGCTCGGTGACGGTTCGGCAATAGGCCCCCATGCGAATATGATTTAGATGCCAGGTCTATTGCTTTGCTCCCCCCTCTCTAGCAAGGACCATAACCGCTATTACCGAGTCTCTTAAACCGTCTTCGCCTATACGTCCCATTCGGGGAAGGTCCGGCCACGGATTCGTGATTGACTCTCTCATTCTATTCCGTCGCGTCCTTTCAGTTCCCTTTCTATGAGGCCGTCCCCCGTCCTCTTTTTACCCCGCTTCTCCCCCCTGCGGAGTACTATGAACCCTGCCGACCCGGCTCTACGAGGGTTTTTGCCTCCTTCAATTGCGCCAGTTCTCCTATTCCCTTGGGGGGTTCAAGTTTCGCGATCCGTGGGGAGAACGTAAACCATGCTCTCTCCTCCTGTGTTTTTTCGGAACCGCTTGCGAAGGTGCCTCTCTCACTGTTGTCGACATTGCCAACTGTCCTTTCTTCAGTCCCCATGTGTGGTTCGCCTCCCATCGACAAAGCCGTTTCCGACAGGTGCTGCATCGCAGTGCTCTAGGGTGCCGAGATCCAGTTTTTATTTTCTTTTTCCGCCCCCCCCCCACCCGTCCCCATCGGTAACATCCGCTCCTGAGCAGTGTTGACCTCTCCATTCGCGTGCTGACGAAGTTGTCCAGCCCGCTCTCCCACCTCCCCCCTTTGCTAAGATGTGTGACCGCGGCCTTTCCCGTGATGATCAAATTATGAGGCCCCTTTCGGAGACTGATGGGCCTGAGACGGTGGCGCTACTTTTGTTGGCATTTTCTCAATTTGTAGGTTCGTCGCGCTCGTAAAGTTGCGCGAGGGTATTTCGAGTTACCCGTCTCCAGACTTAATTCTTCTTGAAGCATCTAAGCGCCTGCCCCCCTCCCGCCTGAGCTCTTTGCGCCCGCTTCTCTCCCCGATCGACCAATTTTCGAGAGAGAACCCAGCCTGACGTATGACTTCCTTTTCGAAACTTGTCAAAGTGCGCCGGAGAAATGACCCCTTTCGGATTGTCCTGCGGCTCGTCGATGAGACGCCGTTTCCGAGAAACCACATCTCAACTTGCTTGGCAGTTTATTTTCGTGGTGATGTATCTTTTTTATCTTTTTGCCCCCTTTCGCCCCTCCGGATCTGCTAGACAGGGTTGGAGTGTATGCTATCAATAGACTCTGCGGGGAGTTTTTTACTTTTTTTTTTTACCCCTTCCTGAAAATTCAGGCTATGCGCGAGCGAGTACCCCCTTTTTTCGTCTTTTGCCCATCTCACTCGAGTCTTCTTTGTTATCGGGACCAGAGTCATTCTCGTATTGGTGGTACTTCAGTCGCCTGCCCATTCCGCCATGCGGTCTGCTTGATAATTTTTATTTTTTCCCTTTGAACCTTGCCGCTTCCCCGTCGCATATGCTAGCCCCCTCGAAGATGACGCCTTCACCTTTCTCTTGTTGTGATTGCGTATGCGGTAGGCTCTCTTTCAGGTTCTGTCCTTTCCCGCCTTGTCTCCGCGGATCCTGCCTTTTTTGAGACTAAATTCGGTTTCCCTGGGTTGTTTCCTGACTTTTCTTGGCTTCCGTATTTCGTACATAGGGAATTCTTATCCCCCTTAGAGTTCTTCCTCCTGTGGAGCCGTCCCCCAGCATTGTTCTTTTAAGACCGCACATACCCAACTTGTCTTTTGAGCTTAAACTCCTCCTTTCATCCACCCTCCTGACTCTCCGGTGTGCTTTTCTAGTTGCGTTCACCGAGCGCCCATGACTTGTGCCGAGAACGCTAGACATCCCCCTGGCCCACTCTTGTATCGTCGCTAAGAGTTGCTCCACCCTTCCGTCTGAATCTCCGACAATTTTTTTCTTCTTATCCTCCACTTGCCTCCTTCTGAAAAAATTGAAATTAGCCGGCCCCTTTACGTCCTCTGACTTATATCTGGGTGCGCAGTTGCTTGTCCTTTTCTTGTGATTGAGCCCCCAAACTGGAATCCGCGACCCTATTTAACCTTTCTTGTCCACAATCCTCTGACACCAAGACGGTGATGAACCCTTCCATCTTGTGTTTTTTTTTTTCCCCACTCTTAGGACCAAAGCATTCGACTCCCCCCCTGCGTCAATTCGACGGCAGGACGTCCTGCGCTCCTGGATCGCGAGGTCCGACTGGAAGCTCTAATCCCTCCATCCTTCTCTCTTTGGAAGCGCTAGACATGCTGTAGAATTGCCCTGTTCTTATCCCGCTGACGGAAACACTCCCTCAGTTACGGACTCCTTCTTCGTTCTCGGGTCTTAGTATCTAAGAGACATGCACTTACTTCGCTTGTATGGACTAGTCTATTAGGGTTAGGATGTTCTGGTGCATGTGATTCTATAGCTGCCGTACGTCTCCCCCGTACTTCTTATGTCTCAGCGAACTCCTAGAAGAGTTGTCTAGAGCGGCCGAGTCACCTCGATTTTCGTCATAGAACTAGAACTTACACTTCTTCCATAGTATTGTATGCTTCGGGCCAGGTTGGCGTACATTGGCCAGCCCCACAAACTTTGCTCCTGTTGCCAGCGAGTCTTTTGAATTTTTCAGACCCCTGTTCGGAAACCTTGGTCTCCCAATGCGCGCGGTTTTGTAACCATCATGAGACAAGCTTGACCCTTTAGGACGATCCCAGTTTTCAGATATGTTATCGTTTTTTCTCCGAGAGGGATTTTGACGGTACGCAAGGACTTCTACACATCTTTTTTTTTTTCGTATTCGTCCACGTTCCAAAGGCCTGCCCCTAACGTTCTTGACTGGTTTACCGATGACCGTCGCTGGAGACCTTCAAACGGGGGCTGTTATTCTCACCCATGGCCCGCTATCTCCCCATACACAAAGATTGTTACTTATTAACGGCGCGAACCTACTTCCATGACATCCCCCTCCACCCTAAAACTATGCGGCCTTGAAGTCTCACCTGCGTCTCCTCCCCCGCCCACTGTCGCCTGTACAAAGACTGATCACGCGACATTCTCATAGGGCTCTCAAGACTGTTGGAGGACCCCCCCTCAGGGCAAATAATGCAAAAAGATCTTCTGATGGCGCCCCCAGATCCCCCGCGTTTATTGCCTTTCCCTTTAAACCCAAAATGTGTTCCCAATTCTCGTCGATGTCCCCCTTGCCATCCATAGGTAATTCTCTCAAGCGCGGGTGCGCGTCAGACATCCCAGCTGAAAGTTCCGTTTTGGTTCCATCGCAGGAACCTCTGCCTCGCTCTTTCCTGGTTCCTGGAATAACTTCTCTCTTGCTGACATCCTGTGTGCAAGTCCCCTCGTCTCCTCGCGCCGGCCTCAAGGATTTTAACCTTATCCCTCCAACCCATGCTTTGGTTTTTTAATTATTTAGCCGCGGCCATGTCCCTTGTCGGCACCTTTCAATATTAGCGCTGCGTTGCTACAGAACGGCGTCTTCTCTTTTGACGAACTCTCCCCGCTTCTTCTATTGTCAACACTTTTGTTGTTTTTGATTCTATAGGCAAGAGGCCACCACTCCGTAGTTGTACCCTCCTCATTCCTCACTGTTTACCCGTGACCCGCTTGGCCATGTCTCGTCGGCGCTTTTTTTGTCGGACAGCCGGCCTGGTCGCATGGTTTTTTTCGAGGAACTTTTCCTCGCCTTTTTGCGCCAGGCGTGCCACTACCCACCCACCTTCCGGCGAGCTTTATGTCGGTATTGCACCTTCCCCCCTGCATTCCCTCGCGTCCTCTGTCTTCGATGATGGACATGCACTGTTCTCGGCCGTCTTCGCTGGGCTCGTGAACTGTTTCGTTACGGCCCCCCCCTCCGCCTTCGGGCTCACTCCTTTTCGCGCAGATTTAATTTATCAGGATTTTCACGGCACTCCCGATGTTGCCCCTGAGTTTAAATGGTTCCCCCGGCATAGGCTCGATCGTGTTAGCGGCCGGCTGCTTTCCCCGGCCAAGTGCTTTTGACCCTTGGGTCTCCCCCCCCACCCTAGGATAGTCCCGAGATTGAAACCTCCGTGCCCGTTCTTTTGCAGTCTGTCGCCGGCGCCTTTTGGCGCGCCGCGTTTCCCAACAAGCGTGTTCTCGCTCCATAGGTGTTTCCTTGACGGGTACCTTGATTTAGACCCTCTAGGTTTTTACGCGAACCTTGGGAATCGTTGCCTCCCCCGATGTCCATTTTCTCCATTTCAAAACAGGTCCCCCGCTTGGTTTGCAGTCGCGACGGCTCGTTACACCGTTCCTCCATCCTTGTGAATATCCCATGACCCCCCCGACATCTGTTCCTGGCAGTCAATGAACACGACCGGTCCATAAATGGCTTTTTCTTCACTGAGAGTCCTCACTGCTCCCCGGAAGTTTACGGATTTTCACGACGGGACCATTGCGGCTTTTTAATCGTTGCGGTGTCCCATTGATTGCATTTAACCAAGTTTTTTGCACGACACGGACTTTTTCGCGGCGCTTCATTGCCACCCAAGTGCAGGGATAGGAATGGTGGTCTTCTCGATGACCTTTCATCCCCAGGAAATTTTCATTCAATTCTATTTCTTACCCACCGGCCCGGAGAGGTCTACCCTGGCGACCCTTTCTGTGATAGTTGTGCCCCGCGGCGTCTTCCCTCTCCCTTAGACTTGTGAACTTCTCCTGAGGACATAAGGATTAACGTTAAGTTCCTCCTACAAGTCTTAGTAGAATCTGCATCCCCCCCACCTCCCCGTCGGCGCGATCGTCGATTTACCAGCGCAATCCCCTACCTCAGTTTGAGCAGGTCTTTTTTCTTAGATTTTTCCGGGACCCCTCTACCTTACCTGGAGTTGCTTGCGTTTGTGGACCTTTTGGTTCGTTTCTCGGATTCACCCCCCTCTTTTCAAATTCTAACGCTCTGAACGCCATTTCCCGCAGACTTCACCCCTCCGTTGTTTTTATCGGTCCTTCACTCCTTCCCCAATTAGACCTGAGGGGATACTCTACCGGACCACTTTTTCCAGGGGTTCTTTTAATTTTTTTCCACCTAAGAAGACTCTTTTATGAGCTGTAACTTCCGTGAGATGTGCCTTTCGTCCTTCGAGGTCCTCACCGGCGTGTTCGATTGATTTGCAAGGGCCTCTTTTGGTCCCACCATATTTTTGGGTTCTTCCCCATGTTTGCGCAAGCAATCCTCCCACTACTCTGCTGACAGCCAGTTAAACGCTATCGTCTCAGATTCATTAAGATAGGAGTTTTTTCTCTTCCAAGTTCAGGTGTTATGCTCGATGCTCCGAGGATCCGCAGAAAATGGTCTCATTCTGGTGGCGGTTTGCAGCCGCGCGTTCTTGACCGCCTGCACTTGGGCAGGGTGTATTACGCCGTTGCTTCTTCTAATGTTTTTGACCCCTCTCGTCGGTCGAGGGTCGCCTGTCCTCTCGCAACCAAGTTGATCGATCTCGATAATTCGGATTGCCGTGGCGATTGCCGCATTCTTTGTTTGAACGATCCCCGTCCCCCCAGTTCTGTGAAGTTTTGTTTTTTTTCCCGAAAGCTTGTGACGCTCTTCAACCTCCCCAATTTGTCTCTATGTATGTCGACTCGATGTCCTCAGACAACTCTTCATCTCCCACCCGGTCTACTTCTCGCACCCCCCCCCGTTCTCGGATGCCTGCCGGGTCTGATGAGGCCGCGCCGTACGAAGCTCCGCTGACGAATCAACCGTTACAGTACCTCCGAAGGCTATCCACGCAGGTCCATCCGCACTCACAAGTTGAAGCTCTGCTAGAGGATCGCGGGCTTTGAGCCTTCTTTTCTGATTTTTTCCCGGCGTGTTACTCTCGGCCTCAGTACCAGGCTCGCCCTCATGTTAGGCCTGCGTCGACCGCATCTTGCTTTGTTTTTTGTGTTGTCGGACCACTCTTTTTTTTCTATTTCGATCTGCCCCCCATTAACGTCTGATTTTGTGATTTCTCGCTTCAGAGTCGCGACGTGAAAAGCTGATTATGCCATACCTTGATTTTCACAAGGTGTAGAATTCGCTCTCCCCGACACTCGGGGAGTAGGTATTGACTTCTATCACACCCTTCTAGGTATAAGATCCGGCTGACCCCCCCAGTGCGGCCTGGGCCTCTTTTTCTGTTGAACGATTGCTGCCCTAATTCCCAATTCGGTCTGGACAGAGTCTGCCTTTGGCCCGCCACCCGCTCCTCTCTAGCCGACCTCCATTCGTTCTCCCTGGTTTCGTGATGTCATTTGCCTCCTTGAGTGTTCATTTTTGACTGTTTGCGTCCGTCACGACTGGCGGTCTGCGTCCCTGGAATATTTTTATAGTCCGATCGCCCCCTTCCTACGCTTGTTTTCTGCTTTCCCTCCCTGTCGTTCCTAGGCGGGCCTTAGATCGCGCCATTCGGTTTAGTGGTCCGAGCGAAAAAATACCCGCGCGGGCACATTTGCCCGACCTGCGAAGACGTTTTTGTCCCTACCACCCCCCCCCTCTCCTTCCCCACCAATTGATCCCGACAACCCCAGGCCAAGCACGCATGCCCCCGATGTCCTCCGTAAAGGAATCCAAAATAAAATCAAGCCCTGTCCAGGCTGCTGTTCCCCCGCCTTTTCCCCTTGCGTTTTCTTCTACGTTTCTTTGACACCTTTTTCAGTTAGAAGCGCCTTGTTTTGCTCGGGCCCACGCCTTAGCAGGCTCGTTAGCTCGATGTTTGACCTTTTCTTTTCGGCGCGACTTACCTTGCATCGGCACCCAATTCGTTATCTGCGTTCAGCTGGTCCTGCTCGGGCACTTTTTTTTTCTCGCCCGAGAAGGAAGCTTTGTTTCTTCATGTCGAAACCCCTGTTTTTGAGCGATGCGTGCCCTTCAGGGTTTACCGTCTTTTTTTCTTTTTTCCACCAACATTTTGAAGGTCCTTACGCTTAACTTTCCGTTCGCCATCTTTCCGAGACTGTCCCTGCTCCCCCCCGGGCCATCCATCTCCCTTTTGCCCTCCGTCTTAGGTGACGATGCGGAACCCTCTTCTTCTTTCTCTTCCCAAATACCTAGCGCGCTTGGCGCCTGGCTTTCGCCGCCGCGCCGGGGTGACTTGTGTCAAATTAAGGCGCCCTGAATGAGGCCCCGGACTTACCGACCGCTCGTCATCCGTCGATTCGTTATGGACTCCCTTGCCCGCTCCTGGTATAGGTTCCCTTCCTTTTTTTACCCCCTGCCTGTTACTCCCTTTCATAGGTCGTCGTGGCCTTCTCCTGACGCGCATGGCCGAGGTCGAACTTCCCCTATGAGGCCTAGATTTGCCCTTATTGCCGTCACTTACGGCT
>Ga0179591_1277517_pt1 | contig 10989 bp, 6 predicted proteins | sample CZOMad2_1_08_16f_FD_182891 | JGI IMG/M metagenome (GOLD analysis project Ga0179591, IMG submission 182891) | Vadose zone soil fungal communities from Angelo Coast Range Reserve, California, USA - CZOMad2_1_08_16fungal (PacBio error correction) | ecosystem: Environmental > Terrestrial > Soil >... | reverse complement strand
AGCACTTTATTTCCCACTCGCCAAATCTTTTTCGCTCAGCAGCCTGTCAAACGCCGGCCAACGTCAGACCCTACTTTCGCTTTTACGCCTTACAGTTTTCGTTTTTTCTTTGGACCTCCCTTTCTTCTTCTTCGATTAGGTATTTGGCTTGTTTGTGTCATGTTAGAGGGAAGAGGCGCGAATTTACAAAACCCCCGTTCTTTCACTTAAGAGCAACCCGCGCCTTCAAACCACCCTCCCCGGTCACCCCCCAGGGTTAGCGGGAATGCAAGCGGGGAATTTCGAGCTTGGCCTTTCTCAGATTTCTCTTTTCCCTTCTTGACCGGGGACGTCGCCCCTTCCCCCTTTCCATCAATCCTCCCATCGTCGCCTCTCCATTACCCCTCCCCTCGGTGGGTTCGCCCACCCCCTCCTCAAGCCTCCCCCCCCCTTTTGGTTTTTACCGTTCTACTTAACTGGACCTTTCTCTTTTCTTTTCCCTCCCCCCCCCAAGTTTTCCCCCTTCTCTAGTATTCAAGGCTACGTAGGATCGATACCCGGGTTTTTTTTCCCCGCAACCCCCCCCCCGCTGTGCGGGGGGAGCCTCCCCTCTCTTTCCTCTTGTTCTACTTCTTAGGTTGTTAAGGAATATCGGGTGTTTTGTTGCTTTTCATTTTTTCTTTTTTTCAGAACCTTCTTCCTCTCTTTCCGTGAACGCACCGTTACGCCGTGTCTTGGTAGGAAGGATGGCCTTGACTCGCCTCCACATTTCCTTTCACTTTAGTCTGACCTTTCGTGCCTCCTGGAACTTTCTTTCCCCTCTTAGTAAGTTCGCGCTTTTATCGAATGCTTTCGTTCTCTTTCGGGCTCTTTTTCTATGACCCTCTTTCCTTTCCCCCTTTTCCCCCCCTAAAGATTTAGGGCGGTACTTCGACAGTGGCGCGAGACTTCAGCCTTGCCCCCCCCTTTTTTTTTCACGGTGCTTCCCTCTCAAGGTCTTCCTGCACTAGATCAAGATCGGCGGGTTTTCATTAACCCCCCCTCCCCCCCCGTACGCAATCGTCAGGACAGCCCTTATGGGTCTTCCCTCTTTTTCCTTACTAGTTAGGAGACTACGCTCTCTGTACGCGATTTGTCTTTTAAAAGCTTTATACTCGTGGAGAACGAGATGTCTTGTCTTCTTGCTCCCCCTCCAGTTCCTTCATTAGTCTTCCTCTTTTTATTTCGACACCACGTGTAGGAGTTATCCTTTTGCCGACTGCTTCCACGATTCCGATCTCCCTTTTCGACTTTGACTACCTTGCCCTTTTCCTCTGTTTTTGATTCGTCATGACGGCCTGCTATTGTGCCAGACAGATTAATTACTACTTGGCCCTGTTTCTCAGTCTCTGCGTTTGGGCTGGCGTCGGCATACGGGGAAACAGTTTTTTGATCACATGTTCTTTTTTTCCAGGTATGGGGCTCCCCCCCAAAGTAAGTTCGTGTAGTTCGCGCCGAATGCTTGCTCTCCCCACGCTCCATTTTTCTTGTTTACTAGAGTTACCGAACCTCGCCTTTCCTCTGCTCACGGTCTTTGTTGTCTTTTTAGAAGGGACGGGGGGTGGACTTCGATCCTGATTGGTGAAGAAAAGCCCTTTCTTTCGTTTTTTCGAGCAGACCCCGGCAGTCGGTTTTCTGCATTTGGCAGGCTTTCGCTTGTTGTCTTTTCGGTGCAAGGTTGCTTGCCGCCGGAAAATGTTTACCTGACCTTGGGACCTCGTGGAGAGGGTCACAAGCCTTTTTTCACTTCTTTTCCTCCGTTTTCTCGCGTCTTCTATCTGTTTAAAAGAGACGTGTACTCTAAAAGCTTTAGGTGTGCCCCGTCAGAGTTGGAAATAGTGTTTTTCTTTTCGGGAGGCCCCGTTTTTTCTTTCGCCCCCGTTCAGACGCCCTGCCCCAACCCTGGCGATTTCTTCGGTCTTTCTTGACTTTACAATACTTTCCCTTTTTTTTGGTCCCTTTTTTCCAGACCAACAATCCGGATCTTCAGTCACCCCCCCCACCCGGTTTTTTCGTCGGCACCTTCATTCCCCCTCGCGATCTTTTTTTTTTTCCCAGTCGAGGTACTTGCTTCTTTCGGTGCTTTCCGTCAGAAAGCCTTCGATGCTACCGCATTCCGGCCATCTCCCGAAATTCTGTATACCGTAAAAAGACCTCCCACTTAGGAACTTTGGCACTGTTCCACGTTATGCGTTACTCCCTCCTTCCCCCCATTTTCAAGAGAAAGGATAAGGATTGTCAGTTAGTAATAGTGTGAACAATCTCCAGGGCAGTCTGAGCGATCACCTCAGGAAAAAAGTGGACTTTCAGTCCTGTCCCCGTGGGACTTCCCGCCGTCCTTCCCCCCTGTTTCCTAATTAACCTTTTTCTCAAACTTTCCCATCGTTCCCCCGATACATTTATCCACAGCCGGCCCACGATCCTCTTCAGGTACACGAGTAGTCATCTTTTGACTGCGTACCAGCTATCCTCTTCCCGCCCCTTTCTTTTTCCCCCCTCTGATAATTTATAAGTAAGGCCGGCCATTTGGACTTCCAGGTACTGAACATCCTCCCCTGCCTCTATTGGCTTCCAGTCAGAGCTTCGTGTCCTTGACCCCCTTTCTCCTCTTTCCGTCTCCAGAAATTTCTTCGCGCAAATTGTTTTCTACAGCCCGCTCGTGATGTGCAATTTTTCCCCCGCTTCATCTTTCCCCAAAAGGTGCCCTTCCAGAAGCCCTGTACCTTCGAGCCCACTCTCCGTCTGCGCGCTTGACTTCCCTGAAGTACAGTTCAGTTCCCAGTCACTGGTAAATGTAGCTTTATCCTGAATATTCTCTCCCCCCCCCATCGCCTCCTGCCCATACGGCTGCCCGTTCTTAAATCCCTCCCTTACCCTCCCTCAGACCCCAGGATGGCGGTATCGCACCGCGATGACGTACGCTCTTCATCTATCCAATCTTACTGCCAACGAATCTTCCTTACCGTTTGACGTCAATAAGGGAGCTGATAGCTCTTAAGAACACCCGGGTTTTTTTTCTGAGATCCCTCTGTCAAGCTTGGTTAAAGGTCGTTAACGTCGTTGCCGTTGAGTCCGGTGGGTCGACAGCACCTGCGAGGAAGTGTGCTTTCATCGACTTGATTTTGAGTGGCCCTTTCTTTCCTTCCTTGCTTCAAGAGGGGGGTCAAAGGGCATATAAAAGGCTTCCCTTCGAAGGGCTCATTTTGTCTTGCCCTTCTACCTACCGAGTGTCATTTTATTGTTTTGCGAGAGTTTCCCTTTCGTGAGGTTTTGGTTACATTCGACGTTCCCTTCGAAAATACTTCCCCCAAAAACCCCGGACCCCCGCCCCGGTTCTGCCGCTTTACCCCTTCCCCCACTATTCTTCTTCGTCTCCTCGTCATTCTACTTGTCCCGGCGGAAGGGAATGTGTATTAGTAACCTCTGTCAGGTGGATGTTCAGGAGGAATCTCTTCCACCCTCCCTCGTTGTGTTGTTTGGAATTCCGCGACGCCAAATACCCCTTCCCTCTTTTTCGCGCCTCGCCCACCTGAAAGTTAAGGCCAAGTAAGGACAAGTAGCGTAGTTACGCCTTCCGAGTTTGAGTTGTCTTCTTGACATCCCCCCTGGCACTAGTTTCTTGCTTTGTTTGCTTCGCGTTCTCCTTCCTCTGCGTCAGGTCCCCCCCCCCACCCGATCCTGCGAAAACTCGACTCCGCAACAACCAATCCCCTTTAACCCTCTTGATTGCATCGGCTATCTGCCCTTTTCTCTCTAAGTACTTTTTCTCAGGCCCTTTCCCGCGGACGCCGCCTGTAAAAGGACTTCTTTGACACTTTCAATCCTTCTCCACTCGTCGTACCTTAAATTCGCCCCGCCCCCCTTCGGAGGGCTCCCCCCCGAGACGCCGACGTTAACGGAACGTTCCCGGGCCCAATTTTATCTCCCCCACCGATGTGCGGACTATTCAAGGTCTCCAGTTTTCTCTATCCCTTGGCTGAGGCGTTTTTTGGAAGAACCTTTTCTGCCGCGTGCCATCGACGGCCGTCGCTATTCCCCCCTCCCCCGGTGGCGCTCCGCCAGAGCACTTTCTTTCCCTCTCTTTTAAGCATGTTCTTTTTTCGGCGTTCTTTACTTCGCCTTTGGAGCTCGCCTTATCTGGGAGGAATATACATACCCAATTCATGCTCTGGTTGTAGATTTTGCCACGCGGACTTTTCTCTTCTCTCCCAATGAGGTCTTCTTTCTTCCTCCCTTTCGCAAGATGATAGGAGACCCCAATCCGATTTGCTGTATATCCATATTGGTTATCCTCTTTCCCTTCTTCCTGATTAGATCAAGGGCGGCCTCCTTCCTTCTTTTTTCACCATGAGTACCAAGATGTCCTTTTTCTTAATGTCCCCTCCATGTCCGTCAAGGGAAGGCGGGTCGGACTGAGTACCCTGATCCGCTGTTACTGGCCTCCAGGTCTTCCCCGAGCGTCTTTTAGTTCTTTCCTTCCCCCCCAGTTCCCCCCCCCTTTTCCTCGATCAGAGTGTTCCTCGCATTGAGAAAACAAGCCGGTTATTTCGATAGAATTTTCTTTCTACAACTTTGGAGTCTATAGCCCCTCCGGTGACTGTCATATCGCCCCCTTTTTCTCTGGAACCCGTTCCTTCAAAGGAGTTACGGTTTTAGCTCATGACGGCCTGGAGATGTGGCCAAATTCCTCCTTACTTTTCAATGTGAATTTAGGTTCACGTTGGCCGGATTCCTCCTTTCAACCCCCTTCGTGACTCCTGTTCGGTTTTTATTCTTTTGCAATCAGTTCGTGTCTTCTCTGCCGAATGGCGGAGAGCACACGATTTCCAGGGCCTCGGGGTCTGAATCGCTACTTAAAGACCCTTCAGGTTTCCTCTCCTCTCAGCAGGGGAAACCTTGATCCTTTGCGGTTGCCCGGGTTAGTTTTTTGGGGTGGCATTCGATCGGAGTTTCCCTCAGCATTCTTCTTTTAGACCACTCCTTCTTCTCCGTTTCGCTTTGGCATTTCGCTTTATCGTGCGTTGCGGTCCGCCCATGCAATGCTTAACCCCTCTGGACTTTGCACAGCTGGAGGACCATCTCATCTCTTTCCCTCCTCCGTGTTGGTTTCTCTCTCTTCTCCCCCTTCCTTTTAATGCTAAAGTGAGGTTTCCCGTTAGTGTTAAAGCAGTGTACTGGATCCGTATCCGCGCGACGCCGCCTTGCGATTTCCCCTACTGCAGACTTTTCCGGTTTTACGCATTAGGGCTTGTGCTTTCGCCCCCCTCCGGATCCCGAGTCACCCCCCAAACCTTTTTCTTCAAATTAAAATTTCTCTCTCTCTTCAAGTAGAGTTTTTTTCTTAGGGATGTCCCCCCGACGTGCCTGTACCTGTCTATGATCTCCTGAACTTGCCCCTTCCCTGAAACTTTAAAGCCAGCCGCCCCCCTCAATTTTCGTTTAATTTTTTTCCCTTCTTTCTTCCCATTCAGGAAAAAGTCCTCTTCCCTTGATCTTTTGATTTCTGCTGACAATCTCCATTCCGTATTTCTTTCTTCAAAAAGCTTCCCCTTTTCTCATTAGTCTGCCCCGTTCGCGTCATCTTTCAACGCTCTCCCCCCAGCCCTTCTCTCCCCTTGGTAGAAAAAAGGGCTCCCTCGAAATACCGGTAATTTGTATTTGCTAAGACTCCCTTCCTCAGAATCGATAATGCTTTTTTTGAATACTTTCTTACCCTCTCCTTTTTGTACGCCTCCTTTTTTCTTCCTCCTAGGGATTAACAAACTCTTTTCAGTAAGGTCAGCTTTGGCGTAAATGTCTTGTTTTTCTCCATAAGACCTCCTGATCTTTCTCTTAGTGCCTTCAAGTGCTCTTCCTCACCCGTGTTTTTCCTCTCCTCAGACCCCTCTTTTCTCTTCTTATTAGAAAATTTCGCCAAAAAGCCAGAACTTTTGATTTCCAAGGTCTCCGATCATCTGGCCTACCTGTTGGCAACGCCGATAAGACTGAATGCGAGGACCCGCCGCACCGTGAGGAGGACATTCCATTTCTCCCCCACGTTAGCCTTGACAATTGAACTGGTACATGTCAGATTTCTCCAGAACCCGGTCGCTTCCCCCCGCGCGTGCTTACAAAGGCTTACATTTTACCCCGTCCCTTCCCCCCCCTTCCCTACAGTGTCCGTTTTATGCGAAAAACAGCGATGCCTTCCCGCCTTCCTTCGACTCCGTCTGAGAGTCTTCCTTCTTACCCCTCGCCCCATTTGTCGACCAGGGATCTTCCCAAAGCCCCTTTTCCTCCCCGGAATAGACTCCGACGGAGTTTGGCGAGCAATTGTACAGGCTTCGCTCTTACCCACGTGTCGTTTTACCCCCTTTATATGCTTCTTCCGGTTTTTTCGACCCTCCCCTGAGGAGGCCGGATGTGTCGAGGCCTTCGCTTCTTTATCTTCTCCCCTTCTTCTTTTTCCCATCGGTTCCGTTGTTCAATGGCAATTGCAACAGGCGTTTGTCCGAGTCCATTCGGCCGTACGATTGAATCCGCCTCAAGGATGTTCCCCCTTTAGGTTTCTCTTTTATTAGTTTTAGCGGGGCAATTCGCCGCTTCCTCCATTTCCTCCAAAAAAACTCCTTTCCCCCTCCCTTTTAAGACCCGCGGGGTCTTCGAACCAGCATCCGATTCTTTAGAAGCTCTCCCCCTCTTCAATTTTTTTTTCTGAAGTTCATTTGATGCCCTAGATCCCCTCTGAAGGTGGATTGGCTCCTTTGGATATATATCTTTTTACCTACCCCCCCTCCTTTTTTTTGTTTGTGATCTTGGCACCCCCATTCCCCTTCAACGATGTTATCTCAGTCTTCTAAACTGAAAGTTAAAGGCCCCGTGCAAAGTAGGCTTATGCCACTACTCTTTCTTGTTTGTTCAGTTCATCCCGGCCAGGCTTAGATTAAAATTTAGTTTCTTTTTGGGGGACCCCCTCTCCCTCCTGTCCCGAGGGCCTCCCGATCACGAGAAAACTCGCTCATCACACCCCCCCTTCCCAATTTCTTCTGGCTGCATGACCAGAAGTTACTTCCTCTTGCCCTTCTCCTTCGACTTTCTAATCATGGGGACGGGGACGCCTCGTTCAAAGCCTTCAATCCCTCCACACCCCCCCTTCTTTCTTCCTTCGATACCTTTTCCTCTCTGTGCCCGTCGCCACAAAAGCGCCACGCCGCAGAGACCGTAACTCCCTTTTTTACTTTTCGATCTTCTAGCCCCCCCCCCAAGTTTTTGTAAACTTTTTTTACACCGGCTTCCCCTCCCCCCTTTCTTTTTGTTCGATACAGTCGAGCTGGCGGTTGAAGCAGTTCTATGCCGAGTGCGCTACTTCCCCCCCTGATGTATTTTTTTTTTTTTTCGATACTTTCATGAGAACTTTCTGATCTTCGTTTACTTTAGCCGTTTTTTTTCTTTCTCTCCAGTCTTTCTCCTTTCGTTTTGATCTACTGAATTCTGGGAAGATCTACCTTTCCCCCCCCCATTTCAATTTACTGCTGCTTTTCTTTTTCTCTTTTTGACTGCTGTCAATTGTTTTTAGTTGATCTCCTTCTTTCGGATCTTGGTCCCTTTTGCCAGCGAATTACATCCGATTTGGCTTCTCTTTCTCCTCTTTTCTCGTGATCAGCCGGCTTGAAGTCTTTTGAACAAGGGTTTTCCCCCTGTCTTTTTCCCCCACGATCAAGATCGGTCGGGTATCAGGACCCCGCCAATGTTCAGACCCTTTCCTTCGCGTCTGAAGATTTATCCTGCTTAATTGACCCAGACGTTTTTTTTCGCTCTTCTTCTTCCCCCACTCTCATCTTGACTCCTTTTTGCGTGTTCGTCTGTTGAGCCAATAGTAACCGGTATTGAGTTTTTATCCCTCTGATGTTAGACAACTTTTGTCTAACTCCTCTTTTTTTTGTGTCAGTTCGCTTCCCTTATATTTCCCTTTGGTCGAAGTGCCCTTTTCCCTTTTCCTCTTTTTTCTTTGTGTTTTTTTCCCTTAGATTGTGCGCATTAATAATTAGGCGGCTCCCCTGGTCGATGAAGGTGGAACGTATTTTTTGGGGATAATTTCAAAAGTTCTCTCCCGCAATCTGGGGGACCTTTTTTTGACGTATACCCAACTTTCGGTAGTTCCCCTCCCTATTTTATGAGGGGAGTCATCACGAGCGTGGTTTAGGGGAGGACCCTCCTCCTATGGCCCCCCTCCTCCCTGATTCCCTCTTCCTTGTCCAAGGTGTTCGGGACTTTTGGGGGTTTCCTTTTTTTTTTGGGTTGGAGTTTATGTAAGGCGAGCAGACCGTAACTTGACGTCGGCAGTCTTGTGTAGGGTCTTTGTTCGTTCTTCTCCGTCCTTTTTATTTTTCCGTTTTTCCGCTCAACAAGTTTTTGAATTGTTTCCTTTTCTTGACCCAGTTTAGGTCCCCCCCTCCTTTCTCCTTTTGTGTTTGAGAGAGATGTAGATCTTCACCTCTCAGCGAGGTGCCCTTTTCCTTCTTGGGAAAGCAGTGGTTTGGTTCCCCCGTTCCCAGTCCCCCCCTCTCCCGCCGTCGTCCTCGCCCTGCTCGAAACAATACTCGTCTTTTGATTCTGTCGCCAGGACCAAAGACCCTTTCTTTTTGCCCTTGTTTTTTTCCACCCGCGGAAACCTTCACTTCCCTTTGAGCTCTTCAAAGGAGACTTTTTTTCCTATTTTAGCGTTCTGCCTTTTTTTACGCCTTGAACTGTAGTTCTAGCATCTTTTTCCTCCGTGACACGCCCCTGACTTTCCCCTCGCCGACCGCTCCCAGTTCGGCGAACTGTTCGTACCGTTCCACCTTTTGCCAAAGTCTCTAGTATTTCTTGCTTAGGATTTTCATCTCTGGTTTGTTCCCACTCTTTTTCCTTCCCCCTTTGAACCGTTTGCCTTTTTTCTCCCCGTTGTTTTTTTGAAAAACTCGTCGGCAAACCCACCCCCCACCCCCCCAAACAACCACACACCCCCCCCTTTCCTCAAGTGTCGCAATTTTTTAGTCCTCTCACATACAGGTTACGCTTCTTTTCCAAGACTCCTTCCACACGACGCTCCCCTTACTTTTGAGTATCTCTTTTTCCCTCGGCTCCGCGATTTCCCTTACGTATTCACCAGCGTTAGCGTCTCAGTTCTTTTTTTCCTTTGCCATTTGTTGTACATTCTTTTGGTACATTTTTCCCTCTTTTCTTTCTTTAGTTTTGGAGCGGAACTACCGATCAGCTCCGGATCTTCCTCGCTTCTTTTTCCTGAGACCCGGTCTCCCCAGTCGCCTCTTGAGTGAACGATCATCTTCCCCTGCCTTTCCGCTCTCCCTCCCCCATGTCCTCGAACGCGTACGCGTGCGAGCGTCATCGACATCCCGTTGCTGACTGCACCTTGTACTTTTGAGCTTATCCATCTCAGGGCGAGCCCCGCGCATCTACCTACCATTCTTAATTCCTTTTCCGCCTCTCGACAGTCTCATGGCCGAGATGTTACCGCGTTCTTCGATTCCCCTTCATCTCTGAATACCTCCTCAGATAGACGGTACACTCCTGCGACTCTTTCCTTTTTAAGCCTGGTTTTTTTCCAGAGAATCTCGTCGTAACTCCATTTTTTCGTGGCGGTGGTTTTCCTCACTACCGGAGGCTCAAGTGGGACAGCTGGGTCATAGGTCTTCCATTTTCGTCCCGGGTCAATTTTTAAGGCGTAGCGTTTTTGACTCCCTCCCGTCGTCCCAGATTGAATTCCGTTATCTCTGTCTGGTTTGACCTCTATTTTTAGTCGGCGGTTCTTTTCCCATTCGCCTCGGCCCTCGCAATTTCCACACAAAGCCCCCCTGTAGTTGCCTTTTTCCCGACGGACAACTCTACCCCCCTTAGGATCTATCTTCCGCCCCTACGGTAAGGAGTGGCCTTTGGTTAATTGAGCAGGATACCCTATGTTTTTTGCAGCGTTTCTGCCGTGCCTCCCCATCCCTTTTTTTCTTGGAAGAAGTTACCATCCAACCAGATTTCTCGAAAAGCACTGAATTTAACTTCCCTCAGTACTCTTCTCAAGATGTAAGAATCCCGTGGACGTGGTTAGGCTTAACTCCCCCTTGCACCCATATCTTCCTCCTGAGATTAGGGACGGCTTTCCTGTGCATGTTTCTGCGGCTTTACCAACGATAAAGCTTTCGTACTTTTTTCCGTCATTCCTCCCTTTCCAGCAACAACTCCCGGTAGTGCGTGGAAATTTTGTGACGGAGCGAGCCCGTGCGCTACGCCTTTAGAATTGGACCATGTCCTTTTTTTTTTTGAAGTAACTCTTCCCCCTCCAATCCTATGTTCACCTTCTGACCACTTCCTCTCTTTTCCTCCTCATTTTCGTTGCCACACCGCTTGACCCTTTTCCCCCCCTGAACCTTCCCCTCCGTCTTTGACGAGTCACTTATTCAAAAGGAGCTATCAATCGCCTGATCTCTACTTGGGTCCTCTTCTTACTCCCCCTCACCCCCCCCCCCTGCTTTGCTCCCCCCCCCACATTTCCAAATCTCTTGTTTGGTTGAACTGTTTTCTTAAGATGGCTGCTGTTTCATCTGACGTCCTTCGAGGCAGGCATCGCGGGTGGTTTACTGAGGCACTTTTTTTTCGTTTAAGACCCGTGAACTTCTTTCTCCCCTTCTCTCTTTCTTCGCCCGTGAGAGCGCGACTCTCCAAATGGAAAGTTTTAAATGGGCTGAACGGGATGTCGATGGGCTGCCCTTCTTCGGCTTTTCTCGCTTTCGCCCTCTCTTTTCGGCTCTGTTGCAAGCCGAGGCCAGATGATAGGATCCCAAATACATTTAGGTCTCTGTCTTTATATGGCGCAGAGTGGGCGGAGCATCATTAGAGGAGTTTCCCTCTCCTACTGCGACAATTTTCTCTTTTCCCGCTCTCATACTAAGGGCACTTCCAGATCAAGACGCGGGATGATTCTCCCGAACCCCTTCCATG
>Ga0179591_1359464_pt1 | contig 10990 bp, 15 predicted proteins | sample CZOMad2_1_08_16f_FD_182891 | JGI IMG/M metagenome (GOLD analysis project Ga0179591, IMG submission 182891) | Vadose zone soil fungal communities from Angelo Coast Range Reserve, California, USA - CZOMad2_1_08_16fungal (PacBio error correction) | ecosystem: Environmental > Terrestrial > Soil >... | reverse complement strand
ACAAAAACAAGGAATTTTCGCACACCACATCACCTTTTCGCTCCCCCACCCCTTTCCCCCCCCTCGATTTTCCCTCGGTTGCCTCCTTTTTTCCTTCTGCGTATTAATATTTAGCGTCCCCTGCTAACCCCCCGCCGTCCCCCCTTGAGAAAACCGGCTCCTTCAACATGGACCGCACCCTTTTTTCCCCCCTTTGTTCTTATCCCTCCCCTCCGGTCACAATAGGCGGCTTTTGAATTCACTTACCTTTTACCCGTAGCGGTTTCCCCCTCCACGAACCGGTTTTTCCCCCAACGGTTTACTCCCTTTTCCGGGGCGTTCACGCTTTCCCCCGGTAGTAGCTCCTTGAATTTTGGCCCAGCGAAGACCGTTCTTAGTTGGGGGGCCGAGAGATTTCCCCCGCTCCTAAATGGGAAGGGGGTGCCGCATGTATTTTTCACAGGGGTATTCTCGACGAAAAACCCCTATTTTCAAGTCTCTTTTCCCCCCGGCAATTTTCTCGTTTTTCCCCACGCGTGACCTTTGACCACGGGATTTCCTTGCCGAGCCCTCTTCCCCCCCAATGGGTTCGAGTCATATTTGAGGTGGGTTTTTTCTTGATTCAGCAGGCCCCGAGTTGTGGCCTCCGGGTGACAGGCCTTTCTTGAGCGAAAAGGCCACCCATGAGGACTTTCTCTTTGCCTTCCTGGCGTGTTATCAATACTTTTCTACTATTCTTTTTCACCCCCCCCCCCCCGGTCCGCCACAACCCCTCTTTTTTTTCTAGAAAGTAATACGTTTTCCCCCTCCTTAGAGGGCTTCCGCCAAATTTTTTTTTAGTAACTCCCGGCGGGTATTTTTCCTACTTTTTCACCTTTTCCCCCCCCTTCGTGCTCTTTCTAATTTTGTCGAGACTCCCAAGTATCTTTCCCCCCCCCTTCCCGAACACAGGTCCCTCGTTATGGTACACACGGTTCTTTGAGCCACTCCATTTACCTTTGGAGAATGGAGTTGCGGCTTCTGGTCAACTAATCATCCGGTTTCACTCTCTCCATTCCTTCCGCGTTTTTTTCGCGAAATATGTGATCAACTACTTCCCATTGTTCCCTCCTGATAACGTCCTGGACTCCCAAAATGTTGGTCCTGTCATACACTTGTTTAGAACTCCCCACGAACCCTGCTCTTTTTTTTTTGTCCAGTGTTTTTCCCCGCCCCTTGACGCCACCTTCTTTCCTTTCCCCGTCAACAAAAAGCCCCGTCCCCCAAGTTTCTTTTCCCGTGGCGCGGCGTGGTCTTCCTTTTACAACATGGCTCACCTCTTGGGTTTTTCCAATGCCCTTCCTCAAGGTAGTTTTTAAGTTCTTCTAGAGGTACACCTTTCCCCGGATTTTCTTTCCTTGTATGCTTTTTCTCTCTTTTCTTTTCGAGCAACGTATAAAATTCGTCTATCTTTGTGCCCTTCCCAACACAGTATTTCATTATTATAAATCGCTTTCCCCATCCCATTATTCCTTCCCGTTTAAAGTTATATAATTTAGGAAAACGTCTCCTCCCCTCCCCCTTCCTTCTAAGGAAGTCCCTTTTGTTGCGCCTTCTTTTCTTCATAAAACCTTTCCCGGGAGGTTTGTTGAGAGTTCCTTTCCATTATTTTCCCTGTCCACGCTATAGAAATTCCCTCTATTTTCTGAAAAAATAAATGTGTCCTTCCAACTTATCCCCTGTGCCCCCCTTTTATAAGTTTGTTAATTCCCCCCCATCCAAAATTCCCCATCCTTCCTCCCCTTCCTTTTGAAACCCTCCTTCTTCAAAAAATAAAAGGATAGGCCTTTTTTTCCCCCCCCCCGCGGGTCACTCATCCCCTTCTCTCTGGATTACTTTAGATCAGTTATCTGCTAACGTTGGCGATGTTTTGTTTTTTTCCCCCTTTTTTCTCCCCCTCTTTCATCCTCCCTTTTTTTTTTTGGTTTTTCGACCCGTTGTGCTTAGGTCATCTCAACGCCCTGCCCCACCTGTATGATTATGCCTTCTCTTCCCCCCCTTTTTCTTCCCCTTCTTTTTTGGGCCCTCTCCTTTCCCCCCCCTTCACGGATTTAAGTTGATGTTGTCTTCTCTTCAATGGCTTAACCCCTTTTTTCTCCTTCTTGCATTATAACAAGTTTCTTGTCCCGGCCATTGGAATAGGCATATTTCCCTTTCTTTCAAAAAGGAATTCCCCCAACAAGGACGGAGGACAGCCACAGGTGTAACTACCGCCCCTTCCCCCTGCGAACAAAACCCCCTTTATAAGACTTCGCACGCCTCCCCCACTCTTCCCCCCCCCAAGAGTCCATCCCTAAGTTTCTAAAGGACAGTCCACCCCCCCCCAAAGTTACGCCCTTTTATTTAATCATCTTCCCCCTGAAATTCACCTTCCTTTAGGGACAATTGGCTGAAATGATCCTCCCTCTATAGTGATAGAATATCCTTGGATAAACTCTTAACCTTTTTTCCTTTAGTGTTTCACGGCTATCCTCCCCCTTAAAACTCCAGTATACTTGCACTTTCCACCCCAAGCGTTCCGACCATGTAATCTCGTTTTCCTTCAAACCCTTCAACCCTTCCTCCCCCCTTTGATGTCTGAAAGACTGTTTTACGGGATGGGGGCTTCCCTTCCCCTTTTCGTCCAGGCGCTTCGTTTTCCCCCCCACACGGGGAATCATTCCCCGTGATCCAGTATTTTTTCTTCGTTTCGTTCAGCTTTCTGGATGTTTTCCCACTGGTGTCCCCCCCCCTCTTATTACGTTTTTCCTTTTGACTAAATCGTCGCGACTTCTTTTTTTGCTGGAGTTCATTCCCGGAGACTTATTTTTTACCCTAAGCCCCCCCTCAATGGCTACGTTTCCCTCCCCCGTTCCTCTTTCCTTCTCCATAACTGCAGAAGTTTTCGCCGACTTCGTATTTTTCCCCTTTTCTTCCGCCACCCTTCTTTTTTCTTCCCTTTTTTTGTCTTTAGGGCAGAATTACGTCCTCTCCTCCGGGTACCTCCCACGGACCTTTTTTTTCCTTTTTTTCCTGTTATTACGTTCGATGCGTAAGCACCCCACTTCCTTTTTTCGGGTAACCCTTTGAACCTTCTGGTTAAAAGTCTTTCTTGATCCCCTCAGGGGGACGAGCTATAGCTCCTAGGTTTTTTTTTTTTTCCCTCTTCACTACAGTTTCTTTTCCCTCAAAATGGCGTGAGATCCTCCCCCCGATCACAGATTTTCCCCCCCCTCGTGCGTACTCTGCTATGTTTTTTTGCTCAAGCTGTGGGGACACCCTTTTTTTTTCCCGTGGTTCCCCCCCTGAGGCACACGTTGTCTTTTCCCCCCCCTTTCCCCTCAGGAGAATAGCCCGCTATGTACCCTTGCTTTCACTTCTTTTTTTCCTTTCCTTTCTTAGCGGTGGCGCTCTCTCTTAGGACGGCGTCTGTTGGCTTGTTTTTTTTTTTTTTTTTCTTTTTTCCCCAAAGGACGCCTCCGTGGGGACGACCATTGGTGTGTTTATGTCTAAACGTTTTTTCCCCTTTTTTTTTTTTTGCAGGGACAACCCCTTTCCTCCGCGGGACGTTCTCCCCCCACGTTGGGTTTTCTTTCCCCTCCCGAGAGGAAAGGGGCGTTCCCTTCTAGCGGAATGTTTTTTTTTTACCACCCTTTCCATTGGGGGCCTCTCCCACGCGTAGCGCCGTTTTTTCTCCTACGCTAAATACATCCCCCTTTCAAGGAGTGTTTTTCCGAGGGCCATCGCTTTGGGTGGGGGAGCTTTCCCCGCCCCAGGCCCTCTCTCTGGCGAGGCAGCTTATCTTTTTTTTGTTGTTGGAGAGAGTTGTTTAGTCGAACCCCCCCCCCCCCTTCATGTTGGGGGTCGCCTCCCCCCTTTAAAACACGGGCGTCTTCGGCCACACTCCCTTTGCCGTTTCTTATTTTTTCATGTCTTTCCAACGCCGGAAGATACGCGTTTGAGCCCCGGTCACCCCCCCCCTCATGGACCGCACCTGGTCAGGGAAGCTCTCCTTCACCCTTTTTTTGTCACTCCTCTTCCCCCTTAATGCACCGCCCACCCCCTTCGACCGTTTCCTTCTTTCCACCCCCCCGGAATCCCGTGCAAGGTTACTCCCTTGCCCGGCCTTTGTGCTTTTTTTCTCGATCCGGTAGTACCCTTGCCAGCGACGCCGTTTCCTCTTTTTTTTTCCCGAAGAGTCGAGACTTCTGGACAACTTAAGTTTTTTTTTTAGCGGGCTGGCCAGCACAGTCCCTCAAAAAACCACCTTTTTTTTTCGGGGCCCCCCCTTCTTCCTTCCCCTTCCCCTTCTTTTTCCAAACAGCGTGGAGCCGTTTTCCCACAACGTTCTCCCTTTCCTCTCCTTTTCTGGGACAAATTTCTTTTTAATGCCTGGGGCTTGTTTTTTTTTTTTAGCCCCCTTTTTTTCCCGCCGGGAAGGATTTTATTCCCTGCTAAAATGGTCACCCTCCCTGACGACTGGGCTCGTCTCTCAATAGGGCTTTTTTACCTTCCCTCTGTATTGTACCCTCCCCCGTTTCCAAAAATTATTGGGGGGGGGTGCTTCTTTCTTCCACATTACTAGGGCGTCTCCTTTTCCTCACTTTTTTCCGGCTGTTCTTCCTTTTCTTCCAATATCTAAAAGGGACACCCCCCCCCCCCCCCCTTTCGTGCCTCATATCCCCCTTTCCCGAGGACTAAGCCTTTGAGGTCGGATCCTCCGCCCCCCGTTACTTTAGGCATTTACCTGTAAACCGGGGTGCTTTTTTTCCCCCCCCCCCTTTTGTCCGTAGAACTGATTCCCCCTTTCTTGATTAGTGCGTCTTTATGGTCAACTAATCCCTTTTCCTTCTTGTTTCGGGTGCGCAGGACTATGTGAGTCCCCCTTTTTTCAAGACCTTGGGTTCTCTCAGGATAAACCCGTCACTTTTTCTTCCCCCTTTTTCCCTCACGGAGTTTAGTTTTCGTTGTTTTTCCCCCCCCCCGGATTGGAGTCCTTGTTGTCTTCCCCCCCCCCTTTCGCCCCCTTTTCCCTCCTGGGAAGTATAAATCCTTTCCCCCCAAAAAGTCCCCCGACCCTTCTGACTACGTGCGCGGTGAGTTACATTTTGTCTCCCTTTGGGTGTTCCCCCCCCACCCTTTTTCCTTTGCCGTAATTTAGTATTCCCGTTATTTGTAAGTCACTTCTCCCAAGATTTTTCCCCGTTTTCGAATTTTATTTTTTTTTTTCTTTAGGATATTTCAAATGGATTCCTACCCATCTTTCCCCCCCTTTTATTATCCCCTGCAAAATAACATCTTTTCTTTATTCTGAACTTTTTTTTTATTTCCCATGTATGTTCCCCTTTCGTACTTTTTTTTTTTTTTCCTCCTAATTTAGGACCCCCCCTATTGGATCATATTCACCTTTTCCGGGTCTTTTCTATTTTAAGGATTTTCGCAGTTACTGTGTTTTCTCTTAGTACCCAAACTTCCTTCCCCTCTTCTTTTTTTAATTAATTAATTTTCAAGCTATAAATCATTTAGTTTTCCTTGTTCCTTCCAAATACGTATTTTTCTGACAACAGTACTCCCAGCAGCATTCAGTTTCCCCCCCCTTTCCAAAACAAAATTATTGAGTTAAAAAAATTTATTTCCCCCCTCCCTTTTCCCCTGGCACCCCACCCCTTTTGTACAGCGTTGTATATTTTTCCCAGTTGTTTTATTCCTGCCCCCTTTTATTTTTTTCCTGATAAGTTATAGTCAAAGCTTCTCACGGGTCTCTCTCTTTTCCTCCTTTGTTTTTTTTTTTTGCGTGATGAGGACCCTTTTTCCTCTTTTCCCGTAGCTTTTGAACATGTATACCCTTCTCCTTCAATACCCACCCCACCTTCTTTCCTTCTCCCCCGGCGGACAAAGGCATCCATTAATTGTTCCCTCCTTTCCCCTTTCCTTCTTTTTGATGTTGTTTTTTTCTCTCGCCTCTTCTGGAGTTTTTTTTTTTAGTACGGGTGGCTTTTCTCCATTCTCACTAAGTATTGAAGACATTTTTACTTATTATAGCTACTTTTTCCCCCTTCCTTCCTTCCCCCACAATACTTATTTCCGATCCCCCCCCGGTACTTTTTCCCCCCCCCCCTTTAAGAATTCCCCTCCTCCTTTTTCGAAAGTAATGATGATCCAATAGTTCACATCTTTCCCTTTCCTCCCATTATCTACACTTTCAGTTACGACCTTTTGTTCTCCTTTTCTTTTTTTAATCCTCTTTCCCTTGAAAATAATGTGATTTCTTGGCGGACACGTCCCCCCTTGATAGATATCCTTTTTCTGCTAAAATTCGTTCCCTCTTTTTTTTCGCTTTTCCCCTCCCTTTTTTTAAAAATAAACTTATACCTCCCCCCCTGTATATGCAGTTTTTCCCCAGAGTATAGTAGCAAATTGTACCCTCCACGGTTCCTGGCGCCCTTCTTTTTTTTCCCCAAACACTTTGTGTCTGGGGCTTTTCTCCATTAAATAAGGTGGAGTCAGTTCCTCTTCGAAACCGTCTCTGTTCCTTTCATGTTATGTGTCGTTCCGCAACTTCACCCGCCACATTTTTCCCCATTTTACGTTATTCTACCATCTTCGTAAGGTTGACTCACAGAAGTTTAGACGAACCCTGTGAGTTTTCTCCTATGATTCGTTGACATACGCCCCTTGTTGACTCAGTTTCTCCTTTTTTTGCTTTTCACCCCCTCCCCCCCTTTCACAGCAAGTAAGAAAGAACCTTTCTTTTTCAGGCCGACCTTTTCGTCTCATGTCCCTTTCCCCCCCTGAATGGGGTGTCTTTTAGCCGACTCCTTCCCTTGAAGGTTACTCGACCATTTTTTTTTCTCTTGTCTTTTCATTTACGGTTTCCTCTGAGGATTTGTTGGAGGACGTTTGGTAAAATCATATCCCCTTTTAGTTTCCCCCCTCTTCCTCCCACAGCAGGGACGAAGGACAAGTTTCAGGGGTACCGTTCCCCGGCGTCCCATCCTTTCCCTTCTGGACCGCCCCTTTTTTATCCAGGAACAGATCCCCAAACCTGTGATTCCCCTCTCGTTACTCTGCTCTTTCAGAATTTCAAAGCCTGCTCACGGTTTCCATTTTTTTTTTTCCCCCACGGGGCCCTCTCCCTTTCCCCCGCACAAGGAATTTTTAGATTTCAAGTTCTTTCCCCTTCTGACCAGCGATATCCTTTTTTCGGCATCTCGACTCTCCCCCAGTAGGTTCCCTTTTCCCGAGAGGCTTTTCTTTCCCCTTTCCCTACCATCGCGTGGACTGGCCTGTAGTCTTGGGCACGAAGGACAAACCCCCTTTCCCCCTTTTTTTTTTTTCACGTAAGACGTCCCTGTCTAAAACTTTTTTTTTTTTTTTCCCTTCCTAAGAGGGGACCGATTTCCGCCGGCCTGTGGCATAACACATGTTTTTTTCCCCTGGTTGATCCGGTTCTCAAAACTTCGTATCTTTTTTTTTCCTTCCCATAAAGTATACCGCGTCCCCCCCTTTTCCTTTTAGGCTTTTTCCTCGGGAAAACTTCGGACGTCCCCCACTCTTGTTTTTTTTTTTCCCCCGGAATGTTGGTGTGTTTTTTCCGCCGCTCTCTTCCCTTTCCCTTTGTTGTTGTTGATTAGTTAGTCAGAAGGCTGGATAGCACCCCCCTCCTTGGATGTTTTTTCCCTTCAAAAAAACCGTCACTTTTCCTTTTTTTCCCGGCTACCACTCCTCTATAATTTATTTTTATTTCTCCGTCTTTTCCCCTCCGATACGGTTTTTGGGGCCCACTTCTTTTCCTTTTTTCAAAATGCTCCCCTGTGGTGAGCACCGTGCTGGAAAACACAATCTTCTAGTAGTGCTTGAATGCACAGAAAACTTGCTGAAACCTCCTTCGGCACCCTTTCCCAACAAGGGGTTTTCCTTTTTTCGGCATCTCCTTCCCTCCCCTGAGGGTAGAGCTTCCCTTTTTTTTTTCCTTCCGTTTCGAAGAAGTATACGTTTTTTTTTTGGACCTTCCCTCTTCTTTTCAGAACTGCGGTCCCCCCCAGGGAGACTCCTTTGCAGAGCACAGGTTTCCCGATCGACGAAAAATTTTTTCTTTTTTTCCCCCCCCGGCATAGGAAACGGGCTTTTCCCCTGGGTTCCCAAGTTTCTTCCTTCCACTGGGAATTCCGAGGGCAGGTTACCTCGTAAGCGCAAGGTCGAGTAATAAATTTTGGAGACTTTGGCGGTTGCGTTTTTCCTTTTCCCTTTGCGGCAAGCACCCCCCCCCTCCCCCCCAAGGCTGTTGTATTCAGTCTCAATCCCCCTTTTGAGGGAGGGCTTAGGGACTCTTTTGGTTATCAATAGGTTGTTTTCCTTCTCCTATGATTTTTTCCCTCCCCCAAAAATTTCTCTGGGGTGGTTTTACGCATTTCTCCCGCCCCTCTGGGCGTTTCCCAGCAACCTAGGAACTTCCGGCGGGATCTTTTCGTCTGGCTTAACCTTCCCCTTGTGAGATTTCCTGGTGGCGAATTTTTCCTCTTCTTTTTTCCCCTCGAGTTCGCCTTCCCTTACTTACTGCAGATCTGGTTTCCCCACTGGGTTCTTTTTTTTCCCCCCGCCATTGGCCGGAAACTACTTCCCCTTGAGAATTTTTTTATTAAGTGAGTTCTTTTTAATTATGTTCTCCCATGTTCTCTGTTCGCTCCCCTATTTCTCCCCCAAAAATTACGAAGTTGGGTTCCCTCTTTAATTTTTTTGTATCCCCTTTTTTTCCTTTGCAAAATGTGCCTTTTGAGTTTAGAACGACCCACATTCTACTGGATTGAGGCCTTCTTTTGTGCGAAGAGTTTTTTCCCACCTTTCTCCAGTGAGAAATGACCTGTCCACACAGAAACCTAAAATTGACCCTCTAGGTTTTTTTTTTCCCGGCGTTGTAGCCTTCTCGATTACATGGCTCCTATACTCCTTTTTTCATTCCCCCCCATATACCTTGGAGTCCTCCCTTTTTTTCCTTCCTATAGCTTTAACAGCGTGCCGCCACGTTTAACCGTTTCTTTCCCCTCTTTCAAGGATATTCCCCACTCGTAATTATCTTCCCGAGTGTCCCTAAACCTTCCTTTTCCTGAACATGTATTCCTTCATACCTTACCCTGCCATTTTTTCTCCTTTGTTTTTAAGTTCCCGTGTACTATATGTAACTCTTTGATCCTCTTAACTTCTAGTATCCTTTTTTTCAGCATTATGTTGTTTAGCAAGCCTTTGGTTAATTTTTTTAGACCCTGTTCCGATTTAACTCCTTACCTTCCCCTTATAAAAATTATATGCCCCTCAATTACTTAGGTAAATAAAAACTTTTTTGATCCTCCCCCATAAAGTTTCCTTCAATCCCCCCCATCAAAATTAAATCACCCCTTTTTTTTTCCCCCCATCCTGAACAATTAATGGCCCTTGGCACCAACTAAATCTTATGAATGGGTTACGCTTTACCTCCCCCCTCCCCTTTTGTGCAGGATTATTTCTATAGTGTTCAAAAGCATTTTCGATTTGCCAGAGACCCCTTGTTCTTCCTCTTCCTCCGGTTCGTGGTTTTTTAGCTGTGGTTTTTTTTTTTTTCTCCCCCTTTTTTCTCAACGTTAGCTTTGAAATAGCCCCCCCATGTATGCATTATGCTTGTGCTCCCTTTTTTTTTCCCCCAGCCATATCATTTATTTTTTTTCCCCTTCCTGTGCCAATGAAGGTTTTGTCTCACGGGTTTGAACTTTGATTTTTTCTTTGGAATTAAACTTATAAGGGTCCCAGTTGGTATGTTACTACATCCCTTTCCCTTTGCATATTATTCTACGCTTTCCCCCCCAATTAAGTACAGGAACCTCTCCCAACTCACGTCAGCCCCCTTCCCCCCCCTTTTCACCCAAAAAAAAAAACTTTGCCCAATAAGTACTACCCCCCCTCTCCCCCTTAGACCTTTCCTAGTTACATATCCCCCCCCTAAAGTTTTCAACCCCTTTCTTCTTCCCAAACAAGTTACTCCCCTAATTTTATTTACTCCCTTCCCTAAGGTTTCTTTTTTTCAAAAGAGAGAAGACGATCTTTGACGACTCCTCCTTTTCTCAAGATAAAAATGTAGCCGCTTTTTGTAAAAGCTCTCCCCCCTAAAACCCCTCCTCAAAATTCTTTGTGAAGTGCCCCCCCCCCCTCTTAGCCATGTAATCTCGGTTCCCTCCGCGCACGTAGTCAGTTTTTTTTCTTCCAACTGTTTTTTTTTGTTGAACGGATGTGGGGGACTCTAAGTTTTCCTCCTTTTTCACACACGGGAACTCACTTTGGTCGTTCGAAACTCCTTTTCCTCTTCTCCCGCCACCTTTCCCTTTTTTTTCAAAGGGACCTTAGTCTACCCTGATATACCCCCCTAGTTTGAATTTTTTTCTTCGCGAACCGCTTTCTTTTTTTTTTCTTTTTCGAACACATCAATTACTTTTTTGATTAGTTGACCCTTCAGAACTTCTTTTCCTGGCTCCTTTTCCCCCCTTTTTTTCCCCATGGGAGTTATCCCTTCCCCTAACGGCAGTAAGTAAGGGGACTTTTTTCTTTGGACCTCGTTTCTTTTTTTTCTTTTCGCCACCTACTATCGTTTCCCGAACTTGGGGGTTCTCCTCCCATCCGCCGGGAAGTTACTCCTCTTTTTCCCCCTAGTATGTTAGTATTACTTTTTCTTTCTTAATGGACACCCCCCCCCCATTTTTTTGAGGAAGTTTCGGTCAAATTCATATTTAGCACCTTCTCAAAGCTATTGATTTGACTTTTTTTCCAGTTTTCTCCTCTTTTTAAAGTTAGAAGGACTACAGGGCCTGTAACACTTTGTCTTTCCCATGGGCTGCGATAAATCAGGAAGAATCGAACCTTTTTTTCTTCCTTACTATGATCTCTTCTTTTTTCAAATGCCAGGATAAAGATGTTTTCAACCCTTGGACGTTCCCACGGTTGCCCTTCTTTTTCCCCAGGCCTTTCGTCG
>Ga0179591_1342745_pt1 | contig 10990 bp, 7 predicted proteins | sample CZOMad2_1_08_16f_FD_182891 | JGI IMG/M metagenome (GOLD analysis project Ga0179591, IMG submission 182891) | Vadose zone soil fungal communities from Angelo Coast Range Reserve, California, USA - CZOMad2_1_08_16fungal (PacBio error correction) | ecosystem: Environmental > Terrestrial > Soil >... | reverse complement strand
GCTTTTGAGCTGCTATGACGCGAGACACTCTCCTGTAGGTTTTCTTTCCCCAACTTCAGTTTAAGGTCAGGATGTCCCCCGTTCAATACGATTCCCTTTTTTAGAGAGAACGTCGGATGCTTTGTAGATTCCTCCAACCAGCTTTCTCCCTAATCCCCCACATCTCACCCCTGGCCAACCAACGATTTTTCCACAATTTCCCCTCTTCTTCACTAACTAGAGGTGTTGGGTCCCTCTTGAAGCTTAGGGTTTTTTGGGGGGGGGTGGTTGTCTTTTTGGGTTGGGGGGGGGGGGTTTCACCCTTATACAACCTTTCCCTGCAGCAGGTAATCCTGACTAGAAGACAGGCTCCGTCGTGATCACCTCGAGAGGAAATAGGATAGGGGACTGTCTTCGAGTAGATCTGGCATTTTCCCCCCTTCGACCAGAATGCCGCTTGAGAGCGGACCGACATTTTACCCAATTCCGTCTTTCTTACTTTTGGAGGGAATGGTCTCCCTCGCCAGCCCTAAGAGATCTCGGGAGGTTTCTATCTCTGACGCACCCACTGTTGATTAGCTAGACCCACACTATCCCGTCCTTTTTTTCCCCTTCCGTACTTCTCCTCATTCCAGGTGTTTTCCTTGACGACCAGAATTCCTTCCCTTCACGTATCATAGGCCCCCCCCCCCCCCGTCTCCCTTCCTTCTCTAAAATCGTGATAGTTCAGCCCCTTATCGGGACTTTCATATCTCGGAATCTCTTTGATGATGAGACGTTATTAGTAGTCTTACCCCAACCTGCCTTTTTCCGTTATGAAGGATGATTGGATTCGTCTTCTTTCTGCTATCCACCGGTCTCCTGAGAGAGGAGGTCTCGGCCCCCTCCATTTTCTTTTCCTTAAAATATTAGATTTCCGGTGTTTAGCGTTTTTAGTCGGGACCGGCCGCATCTTTCTTTCTCGTCACCCCGGTGTAGGGTGTGAAGGCTTGGCGGGAGCCCTCCCCTAATTCATTTCTTATTGTATCTGTTATGACAATCCTTTTTTATTATGGGCTCTTCGAATTAGTCTTCTTCTCCCGCTAAGATCCTCTTTCAGGGTGAGTTTGTCCTGTGAGTTACGACTTCTACCCCCACGCACCCCTCTCTCCTCAGTACACCGAGAGATAGCTGAGCAACTTCACGATCCCCTTCCTCTTTCTTTAATAGTGATTCTTTTTTAGAGTAGAGTTATTCCGTCTTCTTCAGATGCACGCTATCTCCTCCTGGACTTCCTGCCCCAAGAGTCTTTTGCCCTACTTTTCTTTCCACAGATACTTATTCAGACGCAGGTGCATCTCGCTTGAGGAGTGCAGCAGGTTTTTTATAACCCCTCGTGGCTGGAGACGCCGAGAAAGGCCCCGGCACTTTTTTCCCTCAGCCCCCCCCCCCTTTTTGAACGGAAAATTCCTTCTCCGGATGCTCTCCCTCCCCCCCTCATAGCATTACTTGCGGAGTCTTTCGGGAGAAAACTCTTTTGGATGCCCGAACAGTTCTTCGGTGGTTTAACTTACGTCCTGGGGTTGCATTCGGGATCTTCGTGGAGGACAGCTAAGACCCCCTGCTCTCTTTTTTTTTTTAGTCCTTCGTTCGCATCCCAGCCAGGAATCTCTTCATCCTCATGCGGATGGAAAGTTGTCGAGCAGTCTCCCTCTCCTGAAGAAGATAAACTTTTTCGTTTCCCCCTTTCCAGGGGTTGTTGCCCTTCCTTAAACTTAAAATCTGCGATCACCCTCTCCCCTCTATCAATTCCTCCTCTCCAGCTGAAGGGATCTTTAGACGGACGAAAGAGTATAGGGTAGTTTCTTCTTTCTCCTTCAAACCTGTCACGGGCTCCCCCGAGAATAGCGCCATTCAACTCCCTTCTTTGCGGATAGATTTCCGCTTAGTTCAAGTCTAGCCATCGGCGCTCCCAGCGATCCTGTTCGAAGTCCGAACTCTCTGAGAAGCCATTTTCTTTTCCCGCGGACCACTCCCCCCCTCTGAAGACGAGCGTCTCTATGTCCCATTGCCTCACTCAGCTCCCTTCCCGTAGCTCCGAGTTAGACTCGAGGGAGATTCACTCCTTTACGCGTCTCTCCCCCCTATCTTCGACATACACCTCGCTCGCAGATACTCGTGCTAGGCAAAACGCCCCCTTGAAACCCCCCTCCCCAGCACTTTCCCCGAGCAGATGTCCTTGGTAAGAATTATTGATTCTTGTACTCCTGGAGGCTCTCCCCCCTTCCTGCCTCCCTTAATTTGTTCTTAGTTCCTTTTCTCTTCTGGGTCCCCCCTCCCCCTGCCGGGCCTCAAGTCTTTAGATCTCTTTCCCCCCTCCCCCCGAAGCTCGCCGTTCCTTTGTTTTGGAAGATCCCCAGCGTTTCCACATAGAGATCACAGCCCGATGGCTCCCCCCTTTAGAAATCCTGCGGAGAAGAGAAGGGTTCGCACGCGCACTACACCTGGTGGAGACGGCTTTCTTCGACCCCCCTAGTACTAAAGTCCGCGAGTCTGACTGATCGACGCATCCCTCCCTTCCAGGTTTATTTCTCTTTGTATCGGATTTCGAGAATGGCATTTCCTCTGAGACCCCAACTCTTTTTTCCTGATGTCGGGTGGACTTCTTCGAGAAGAACCCGTCCTTCTAAGGATGAAGAGTTCCCCGCGTCCCCCCCCTCTTTTCCCTAACACCCTATACCCCTCCACGTTACTTCCGTGAAGGTTTGCGACTCCCCGTGCATGTCCGAATCTCTTTTTAGACGCTAACATGCGGTTTGGTATCAAGCACGAATAAGAGCCTTGTGCCTTCATGGAATCACTCTTTTTTATTTCCTTCGGCCATGTGGGGAGTCCTTGCTTCTGTAAATCCCCCGGAAGCGCCTACCTCTCTGTAGAATCCTGTATGGAAGGCATTTCAACCTCCCTTCTCCCTAGATTTCTTATGAGATAGTCCAGCCCCCGGATAGCTTCCCCTGACTTTCCTGGGAATGTTTTTGTTAATCCTCCCAACCGAGCACCCCAAACTATAAGTCCTCTCATACGAAAGAAACAGAGGTCCCCCTTTACGATGGGGTTCCCTTCTCGAAAGAGTGTCTGAGTTGTTCCCTTAATCTATTCCGACTTAGCCCCTCCCCCTCCCCCCCAAGAACAGCCCCGCCCAAGAGCCACTTTAAACGCGTGGTTTGGGTTGCCTACCCCCTTCCTTAAGTCCTTCTCTGTTTAGAATTCTCCGGGAGCGTGCCTTCTTCCCCAGTTTCCCAGACTGTAAGTTTCCCCCAACTGGTATCTCACCCCTAAGAGATTTCCCTGCGCGGGATACCCCTCCCCCCCCCCCCCCCCCCAGCGTAGGTTCCCCTTTTAGACGGGAATCGCATCTCTGCATCATCTTTCTTTGTCGGAGAGAAATCACGGGTTCCTCTACTAAGAGGGAATTCCCTGGGGATACCCTTTTTTTTTCAACAGACGATCCTCCATGGAGGAGCACCGAGATAGCCGCCCCCGACATCTGTCACACTTATCGCGCTAATAAGGGAGTACAATTTTTTGTTTCCTTTCCCCCCGAGACCGAATAAGACCCCTTTATAAAAATACTTGTATCAGCTCCTTCCCCCAATCTTCTTTTAAGAGTGAAGCTCACCTTGGCTTTGCTCCTCTTGCTAGTTTTCCCCTGGAGTAGCAGGACGTCCCCCCCCTTCTTTTTTTTAACGGTTTCAACTTTTCAACATGTTTTCGCTGTCCCTAGGTCTCCTACTACTTATGGGTTTCTATCGATCTTTTGTTTTCAGCCTGTCCCCGCAAAGTGGTGCTCTCCCCCCCCCCTCTTTTGATGACGAGAAAGGGCCTCCCCTATCTTTTGGTGCTCGACCTTCCTATTAACTTTCCGCCCACCGCCCGTCCCGTGTAGGTTTTCCTCCCTTTCCCCTCCCCAGCAATCCGCCTCCCTCTTTTGCGCACGGCGGCGACCCTCCGCGCGCGTCCTCCCTTTCCCAGAAGCCGCAGCCGTCGCTTTGTCGAGATGGCTAGGACGATCCGACAGCACGATCCTTCTAGGTATATTTATCCCTTCCACCGCGCCCGGTTCATGACAAGAGTAGGACTTCCTTCACCGCCTTCTCTCCCTTTTTTTTCCCTCACTGGATAGAGAGAGAAGGTCCAATTCCCCCTCGCGGATCCTTTACTCTAATATACTAGTTGTTTTTGCGAGTCCCCTTCCCTTCCTGTGTGTTTCCCTTCGTATTCTGCTATTGTCTCCGATTTGAGAGAAATTCTCCCGCTTTCCCTGAGTCTGGAAGGATCGGTGCTTTTTTTTTTTTTCTTCGTTCTAGTAGGAGGATCGTGCCGGTCGTCTTTGATTACGACTCCATTCCCTCGCTCCCCCTTGCCAGACTGGTCTTCTTCGCTTATACTCGGCCTACAGGGGACTTGGGAACGGCGTTCTTTGACCCTCAGCTAATTTTATTTCTTCCCCTTTTTTTTTGAAGTGGACGCCTTCGAGACCTTCCTTTTCGTCCCGAGAGGCTCAGCACACAAGTCGTCGTTCTCTGCATCCCAATCTTAGTTGACCTCTCAAGTGCAAGGGCCGAGTTTCCTACCATATGTCGTGTAGCCGTTTTTTTTGACAAGCACTTGGAGTTTTCCATTGATGTAATTGTTTGTTGAACCGGCCCTCCTCCCCCCATGATCGAAGAACAGAAAGGAGGAAGACCATCCCCCCCCTTTGCGAACAAGGACCCATACCTCCTGGGTTCTGGCCTTTTTTTTTTACATGAGGGACGAATTATCGAGGATTAGTGTCCTTTCTTTTTCTCACATGCTCGAGTCTGGTAGCTCGTTTGACGCATGCCCTTTCCCCTTATAGGTAGCTTCCATCTAATGCTCTCGGTGTCTCACGGTTCACTACGCGTCCGAATCCCTGACATTTCCTTCCCCCCCTTCCTTCCCTTTCTGGCGCTGCCCACCTAACGATAAGTATTCCCCCCCCCCTGCTCATGCTAGGCTTTTCCCTCCCCCACCTGGACCTCACTATGTTCCGGTACCGAATATTCTTATCCTGGAGAAGTCTCCCCCTGCCCGTGTGTTGTGCTCCCGTCCACGTCGAATGAAATTAATGAGAACTCCCCACCCTCCCACCCCTCTATATCCTCACTCCCCTCTCCTCCCTCCCCCCCCCCCCCCCCCTCCCCTTCTCCCAGTTCCTTCCTCTCACCACCCCCCCCCCTCCTTCTCCCCCCTACCCGCCCTCACCTCTCCTCCCCCCCCAATCTTCTACCATCCCTTCCACCCCCCACATCTCCTCCCCCTTCTCCCTCCACCTCCCAACCTCCCCCTCATCCCCCCACCCCCCCCCCCTACTCTCCCTTCACGCCCCCCCCCGATCCACGAGAATAGCGTCCGTCGCTGCGCTACTTAAGGAATTTTCGTTTTCTCCCCCTATCATTTTGGTTGCCCTTTTTTGAGGTATTAAATAACAACCACCACCTTTTGGTGAAGGACCGCGGAATTTTCTTCAGGGGGACTGTTTCAGCGGCCAAACTTGCTCTCCACGAGATCGGAACCCGCCATGGGCCCATCCACGTTAAGGGATCTAGTCCCCCCGCCTTGAATCGGTGTCGTTCCTTCCCTGGATCGTCAGGTTAACTTCTCGTTTGGGTTGTCCACGGCGGTGTGGCGCGCCCAAACCCCCCTGAACCTATTCCCCATTTGTGTCCTGCATGTGGCGCAAGAGATTCGACCTCCCGACGCGGAGATGTTTGACTCGTGGCCAGCCTTCGGCGACCCCCTATCCGGGTCTCATTGGTCTCGTCGAGGATGATTGCGACCCTCGGACCCTCCAGCTTTCCTTTCCTCTACGCGGATCTGCTTTTCCGAATCGTTCCACCCTTGGGGGTTTCTCTATTTGTGCAAACCGCTGTTTACTCCGCAGTCTTTCTTCCAGCCCTTCTTTACCAACGTCACGGAACTTCCTTTTTCCCCCCTTTTTCGTGTTTACCTTTTTTGTACGCGGGTCTTTGGGAACCATAGACTTAGGAGTCTAGTCGCTCTGAGCAGACCATCCCCTTTTTGCAAACATTTCCGATCCTTTTACCTCTTCTCGCTTCACATCTCAAGATTAAGATCTCTTCTAGATCACCCCCCAAGCGAGAATGACAGACTCTCATCAGACTTTCTTGTTGATTGGAGAGGCTGGGGTCCTATTCCACTCTGGCAGTTTTTCCAGACTAGGCATTCTCTCTTCTACTCCCCTCTTCACGCGTTTTGATTCATCTTTGTATCCTTTTTAACCCCTTTTTTTTTTTTGGTTTTTGGTTTTTGGGGGGGGGGTTTGAAGTGGTGATCAGTCCCCCCCCACACGTCCGTCAGGTCTCTTCTTTACCAAACGCATTCCCCCCGACCCCCCCTCAGGTTCCTTTCCAGGAATGCCTCATTTCCAGGTCTGCCCTAGGCCCCGTGCCGCCGTCAACGTTACTGGAGAGTTTCCCCCACCGATCGAGTTCCCCTACCGTCCTTCTAAAAGGCCTATTTGAAAGTGAGTGCTTTCTTCCGGGTGCGACTCCGAAAGTGCTACTCCCTCGAATGACTCTGCTCTGGAGGCGAGACAGATCCCTTCTGGCAGATCCTCAGAGAGAATAGTCGGTCCGTGACCTCTTTCCATTAGGTAGAAGCATTCAAGATTCTAGAGTCCAGGAGTTCATCGGTTCAGGTGACGAAGATTTCCTCAACTCCTCTGCCTCCAAAGTTTTGTTTTTTCTTTGTTTCCTTGAGTGTCCCGAGACCCGCTCCGCTTCGATTCCGCCCTTAGATCTTTTCCGAAGCGCTCGTGATCACGCCACGGAGTGGTGAACTCCGCCGTTTTCTTTCAGGAAGTCCGACTTGTTTCCTAAGGTTTTTAATCCTACCGATTAACGGGTCTGTCCCGGACGATCCGGCCTGGCTGAGAGAGATTCGGCCGTTCTAGAAGATTTTTTTTCTATTTCCCCTTGGGATCGGAAGGCTCAAAAAACAACCATCCCCCCCTTCTACGCCACCGCTCTCCTCGTTCCTCTGCAGAGACCCTCATCCTCAGAGCTCGCGGCTCAGTATTCAGTTCCGAGATTAAGCCTCCCGATAATCACCAGAGTGTTAGCTACCAAGTCAGTCCCTTTCGAAGTATGCACGATACAATTGCTGGAGAAGGACCTACAAGAGTCTTTCATAGACTGCCACAAGGACTTGACTTCCCCCAACCCCCTCCCCCTCGCGAGCGGCTATTCGAGATCTAGCCTACACCAGGAGATAAGCTCGGGTTAGATCGTCTCCGTCAAGGTTTTCGAAGGCCTGCACACGCGTAATAGTCCTCTGTTATGACTATAAGGAGGCCAGCTTTCCTCTCCAGGGTGAGAACACCTCTTTGCCTAGCCGAGATGTCCGCCAGTATTCTCCGTGGTGAAACAGATGGACACGGCGTCGTCCTGAATGATCGCCTCATCCCTCAAGCCGCAGGGCATCACTGCCGTCGATAACCAGCGAGATTTCTCGTTTAGTTGCCTTCCATCTATTATCCGGTTGGAGTTTCGCTTGCTCGGGCCCCACCCCTCCATCGGGATCGGCATTCCCCCGACTTCTGCGGCAGCAAGAAGGACCTTCACTTCCTAAGAGACCATCATCTCAGCCCTTGTCCTCTCTTACCGACGCCTTGCAAAATCCTCAAACCCCCTTCTCTCCCCCCTCTATATCTTTAGTAAACTTTTCCGACCCGATCTCCCGACCAGTAGAATTCCACCCCTGCGGCCGACTTGGGCGGGCTGAGCTCTTTACCACTGTCCCTTCCCGAGGTATAGTTGCCCCAAGAGTGCGTTGCGATTTTAGAGAGCATTCAATGTGTTCGAATTCCCAGACTTCGCTGCCGCGACGTCCTAGCCCGCCGACCACCTGCTCAAGTCGCTAGTTGAGCATTAACCGGACTAAAGATACTTCGTAGAATTTTCTTCGCGTCTAACCAGAGGCAGAAGGCTATTTTTGAAGCGTTTCAGTAGCGTCTTGAAGTCGACATTTTGGTAGGCCGCACCGCCTGCTGTCGAAGGCCTGTAATACGCCTGTGATAGTGGTCCATACGAAGCAACTTTTCGGGAGTTAGAAGCAGTCCTTCCTTCTCGTCTCTCGTGCCGCGCAGGTTTCCTCCCAGTTCAATGAACGACACCGAAGATAACCGCTGAAATTCTGCTGGCACTTCGCGCGTTCTGAAATTGTACTTCTTCTCTCCCCACACACGCCTTGAAGCCGTTTCCCAAAACCGAGAGAATTCGATTTCGGGAGTTTTTGATCACCTAAGCTCTCATTCTCTTTATTGAGCCCGCCGTGTTGGCAGGTGTTCTAACAGAGTAGAGACCTCTTTTCCACAAAAACCCCCTCGAGAAGAAGGTAGTGCCGATAGGCGTGGCTGTTTACTGTTCAGATGGCGATGCCTCTTCGAACTGCTGATGATGGACCCCTGCCCCCCCTCCGACGGCTCCAATCTCATCGATTGGCACGCCCTACCGTGGAACACGGCCCTATGTGCGGAAGAAATATCGGTCGAGCTATTAAAAGACGATACTTTCCCCCCTCAATCGTTTGGTGGTTGAGATCTTTATATTACTTAGAGCTCGATGAAAGAGCGTGTCCCTGCGCGTCAAATGACGTGTTCCCGGTCATTCTTTTTTACAAGAATAGTTCTCTGATAATGGAGATCCACCCTTTTGCCCCGATTGTTATGATCCAGTAAAATCACGATGCTCGATAAATCCATCGCCTATCCACCCCGCCAACGACACCCCTTAGGAAAGGATACCTCACCGCGCCATAGACGTGTTGTGGGTTTTCAGGAGGTGGTGCACCCAACAAATCTTCGACCCCCCCGACGTTAGCCGCGAAGATATCTTCTTGAAAATTTAGTCCACTCGTGATCTCACCTGTTTTTTTGCATGATTTTCATCTTCCTGCGTCTTCAGCCGACAGTCCCTCGCCTCCTGCCTCTTCCCGTTCAGTTTTCTATGATCGCCGTTCTAGCTGTTCCTTTTCGAGCTTCCACCTTTTGCGTCTCGTTAGCTTTTAATTATGAGACGCCGAAAATTTTCTTTTCCTTTCGATTCCTAGCTTCTTTCTTTCCTATTCCGCCAGGGTCAGGGAGGCCCATTAATGTCTCAACGTTCGATGTTACCACTCAACTGTCTAATTTCGCCTTCCCCGCGTTTTGGAGGAGCGCGCCTCCTCAAATGATCGGTACTTAGGCCCCCACGGACTATACTCAGTGACTGCTGGATGAGCGATTATTGAGACCTTCTCAAGCCAACCCCGTCCTTTATTCCTTTCACGACTGATTGACATCTCCTTCTGCTTATAACGGCCTCTATGCTTGTGTCCCTGGCCGAAGATTAATAGGCACCCCCCCTTCGATGGACCTTTAGGGAGTCGTAGTTTCTGCGCCTTTCCCCCTCTGTTCTTATCGCAGCGGAAAAAAATTTTCCTTTTTTTTGAAAATTTCCCCTTTAGCTTGCCTTAGCGAGGCTTATTTATTGATGAGGTTGGGATGATTGTTTCCCCCCGAGAGCCCTTTTCTTCCCCGAAGTCCGCCGAGTAGGTTAGTTTTATTTTTTCCGCGCGACCTCCCCAAGAGTAAGCTACGAGTGATCTTTCCCAGTGGACGACTTCCTTCGGACCGCTCTCCTCATCTTCCCCCCTCCGCGAGCGTGAGAGATTGAACCTATATCTAGAAGCCGGACTGACCGTACTCACATCCTCCCCAAAGACGTAGCCCGACAAGATAGGTCTTCGAGAGCCATCCCCCCCCCCCGGTTTTTTTCCTCCGTCATCTTGAGTTCGGCTAGACTTCAGAGCACCTCCCCCCCACCCCTCAGTAGGTGACTCCTTTTGATAATGACATTCTTGCCACAAGCCTCTTTTTTACTTACCACGAAGAGAGGTCCGTCCGGTGTAGCAGCATGCCCCTAGACGATCGCTTTTTTTTTCTTGCTTGTCGAATGATGAAACGGTGTTATTGATTTGACGTCTGCAGCTGGGAGGTGGTCCCGAGTAGCGGTCTCGAGAATATTCCTCCTGGGCGTGCTTGCCAATACCCCTTCTTTGGAGTAGCTGCTAACGAGATAGCGCCTATAGTCCTTCGAGAGTCCGAGGCAATCGGATAGCTCCCTTAAGATTAAGATTTTTTTTTCCCCGGCTTGAATCTTGGTGGTGTTTCTAGGCTTCCCCAAACGCGGTTCCAACCCTTAATTCGCGATATAGCTCCTCTCTTTGCTAAGGGTGATTCTTACCTTGGTACTGCAAAGTCCCCGGGTGGTCGTAGTAGAACTAGGGGGAGGCGCGTTTTTTGTTTCCCCCTAATCCGAATCGCGTTACTTTTTGACCCCCCGCCTTAGAGTTAGATCGCTGGTGCGCGTCCGAAGAGTTTTTATACCCTCTGTTCCTAGGAGCCCGTTGTATTTGATTCCGCCGTACACGCCGTCGACGCCTCCTCCGCGAATGACCAATTTGATTTTTCCTACTCGGGCAAGCATGCGTAGCCCGCTCAGTCGCTGGAGGCTTACCTCTTTCCCTTGTTCTCTCCTCCGACGTCCCTAAAGCCTTTATAGAGTTCTTTTCCAGTTCCGTTCTTTCCCTACACAAGCCCTGCAATTTTTAAACCAGCACTCCGATTTCATATTTGAATTTTTCTATACTATCATGGAATTACGCGGTGAAAAAAGGGTCGGCTCTTTTGTCCAGTCTGCGCAGCAAGTTTCCCTGATAAAATCATGCCCCTCACGCGGAATCTCAGTACTCTTCTAGTTCCGTGAGTTGAACCTCACTGCCGTGCTTTGCTCCAAAGAGTCCGAGCGACCTTGATCCCGCAGGCGAGGAACTGAAGACCTGAGACCCCCCCCGTTGACTCCCACCTCTCCTTGTCAGTTGGAGCCCCAGAAGAGTGCACGCTCCCCCATACTTCAGCCACCCTGAAACAGTTCGATGGATTAGTGTT
>Ga0179591_1164343_pt1 | contig 10990 bp, 16 predicted proteins | sample CZOMad2_1_08_16f_FD_182891 | JGI IMG/M metagenome (GOLD analysis project Ga0179591, IMG submission 182891) | Vadose zone soil fungal communities from Angelo Coast Range Reserve, California, USA - CZOMad2_1_08_16fungal (PacBio error correction) | ecosystem: Environmental > Terrestrial > Soil >... | reverse complement strand
TTTGCCCCCGAGATTTGTGGTCGACCAGTTTTTTTCGGTCCTCAGGGGAGGCGATGAGGTTTCTCTTGGTACCCTAGCGTGATTCCCCTTTCCTATAGTGAGATGCGTTGAGTTTCACCTTCCCACCAAGCTGATATCCCCCAGCCCCGGTAGGTGTTAACTCCAATCCTTCCCTTTTTTTTTCGATATGGTCGATCTCCTTCCCTCCTTTTTTCCGCTCCCTTTCCCCTTTTTTATTCAACTTATGAACTTTTTGCCCCACCTTTGCGACCTACTAGATCCCCTGGCGTGAATGCGTCGTCCCTCCTTTCCGACGCCCTGGCTCCGGTCTGTTCTCTACTTTTCCTCTCTTCATAAGGTTCCCGTTCAGGGCGATTTCTCTTTCCTGTGGCCAATGCCCCCCTTCCTAAAGCCAACGACTTCCCGTTCTAGGGATTAGTAGTAAGTACTCCCTCTTTCCAGTTGTCAATGACCCCCGGCACCCCCTTCGGCTGCGGCTCATCCCCTTCTAGATGACCTTTAAAATAAACTTCTTCCTCACGTTAGTGCCTGGATGGATGAACAGAGTAGAAGTCCCCTCCCTTTTTTCCCCCCCGTCTTTTTCTTAGCGCTTAACAGTCCCCGCGTCTCCCACCCCCCTCTCTTTGTTTCGTTCCAGTCTCCCCTTCCCTCTCCCTGTGCTTAGATTTGCGTGTGAACAGACCGTTTTAGCACTAATCTCACATTACTTTCGGTTTCTCCACAAGACCCCTTTCTCTATGCCTTCTCCCCTGACACAGAGTCCCTCCTCAAAGCGACCCTCTGGTTGGTCAATCCCCCGTTGATCTGAGCGCCACCATCTCCCACCTAACACCTTCTTTTTTCAATTACCCCCGACTTCCCCCGCTTCGACATTCCCCCCCTTTTTCCTACCCTGAATAAAACCCAGTCCTTTCCTTTCCGGACTCTCCTTTTTTTCCCCAGTATAACTTTTAAGTTTCCCCCCGTCCCCTGTGCGGCCTTCCCTCCCGATCTTCCTGTTCAGCCAACCCCCCCCCGATCTGATGGTTGGATCATCTCGTTCATCCGGCCCCCTTCCCTTTTTGGCAAAAAACTGTTTTCTTTTTTTTTGTCGGCGTTTGCCAGATCTTCCCATACCCCTTTCCTTTTTCCAAAATAGTTTGGGCCCCCCCCGTCGACCAACAAACATTTTTTTTACACCCCACCACCCCACTTCTGTATAGGCCTTCAGCTGCACCACTACCCTATTTTCCCTACAGCGTTTCATACCTCCACACCCTACCTTGTTTGTCTCACCCAGAGTCCCCTTTTTCATCCCCTTTCACAGCTTTCTTCAACTTCGGCTCACTTCCCCGTTTATGCTTTTTAAAAAATTTTTGCCAGACCTCCTTTACCCCCTTCGGCCCCCTTAATGCACCCTTCTTTTCACCTTCCTTTATATAAATCTTTCGTTGCCCCATTGTCCTTCCTCTATTATCCGTCTTTTACAAAGTTATTCCCTAACTGTTTTTACGTTCCTCTTGCTTCCAGTCACCCCCACCTTGCTGCCTCTCCACCCCAAGAAGTTTGTTTATTTGTGCCAATTCCCCTCCCGTGTTCCTCGATCTGCGGAAAATGACTTCTCCAAATCCACCAGTTCGGTTTACGATTCCTGTCCGTACTTACCTGAATCCTCTTTGTGGCGTCTCTTTCCTAACTAGGAGGATTCTTCTCCCCTCTCTTTTGAACCCCTAGAGGTGACAACTTCCGGTTTAGTGCCCCACGTTCCCTCTCCTTTATTGAATTTTTTCTGGCCCCTTTCCCTTCCCCTGCCCGTTTTCTGTTCAAATCCCCCTTTTGTTCTTTCTTTTTCCTTTTCCCATCATATTTTTCAATCCTCGTGTTTTTTCTTCTATATTTAGCCCAGATCCGGTTTGGGACCTTTCCCCCTACACCCTCTGTCTTTTCAAAGGTAGACCTCAATTCCAGGATGACCTCCTTCCCCTTTGCAAGGGTTTCTCAGTCACGAAGTCCGGTGGCCCCCCTCTTTTTTCCAACTCTCTCCCTCCCCCGTGCCGCTTTTTGCACCCCCAGTTCGCGTAAACACTTCTCATTTCTTTTCCCTTCTTGGCCCCTTCTTCTTCCATAAAAGGTGACCTTTTTTTCCTTCTCTTTCCGTCCCTCTAAGTCCGAAAACGATGTGGACGTTCCTGCGCCCCCGGCCCGATCGGGTTCGTTCCGGCCCTTGTAATGTAGGCCTCCCTTCCCCGTTTACTCCTTCTGGGTTCCAACCCTGGCGGCCCAGGGTTAGGTTGTCTTGCGTTCGATTTTCCTCGTTCCGACAATTTTTTCAACCCATGCCCCACTCCCCAGAGGTAACTAAAAGCCCTGTTCCCACGATTGAATGAATTGGGGCCTCCCCCTCTGATAGCTTCCCTTTTCCATATCCCCTTACAGCCTCAGATTGGATAACCCGTTTGTTCTAGAACTTCTCCCCTCAGTCGTTTTTGTTCAGGGCTACAATTCTTTCCACTGTACTAGGGGATTGTTCAGCGTTCCCCCGTCTGAACATTATTTTACCCCACCCCCCTGCTTTTCCAGACCCCTGATTCTCAGATCTTTCAAAGACAATCGCAAATCTCCCCCAGTTCCCATTTTTCTGAATACTTTCTCTTTCAAACAGAACTCCCCGCTTTTTTTTTTTGTTCGTCAAAGTGAGTATTTTCGTAGGTGGCTGCGTCCTCTTTTCGGTTTGGAAAAGCGTTTTCTTTACCTCTCCTTTCCCACCAACAGATCTTCCTCTTAACAGTCTTTTTTTTTTTGCTTATGTTTTTCGTAGAAAGCTGGCTCTGGTTGGCTAGTTTCCGTCGGGTTTTCGATTGTGTTCTTGGGTTTCTTCATTCCCTCTCCTTGATTTTCTCCCACAAGTTTTAAGTCTCTGTTCCTTTTCTTGTTTCGATGTTTACCTCTTAGAACCTTTCGTTTTCTAAATCTCCTAAGAGGTCTTCCTTTAATACCCCCTCCTTTTTTTCTTTCCCGTTCCCCCTCCTTTGAAACCCTCTTCCTTTTCTTACCCCCTTAACAGGCCTCTTTTTCCGCGATCGGTCTCTTGACAATTCGAGGCAGAGTGTTTCTCTACCTTCCTGTCTCCATTTCGCACGAGGTTGAATACCCCCCTTTCACACCCTCTTTACTGCAGTAGTCGGCCCCTTACCTCTTCTCTACGGTGTCTTAGCTTTTTCCTCCTTCGTGTTCCCCGTTTACACCCCTTGAAAATTTTCCTCTTGGGCATTTCGGATTTCCCCCCTTCGCCTCCAAGGTATGCTTTTCATTTTTCCTCTTCAACAATGATGTATATGATAATCACTTCCTCGTCCCATGATGACTCCGAATTCCTGCGTCCACGTTCCTAACTCCCCTTTTCATGAAGTCAGGTTTCTCCCCCCGTCTGCTGAGGGGTCGATTCCCCCCTCTCTTCTCGTTGATTCTTCCCAGAAACTTCTTTTTAGGGATTTTTTTCTCATTCATACTCACTACTTATTGATCTGCTGCGTACCTCCTTCCAGAGGATGGACCTGACCCCCAGAGATTCCCTTCCCCGTTACATGGCTTCTATAATAATATGGGAGGCCCCTTTCTTCACTTCTTTTTTTTCACCTATTTATTTGAATGAGTTCTTTTAGTTCCCCCCCTTCCCCCTCATCCCCCTCCATCTTTTTCCCCTCCTGGAAACATAAAAGTGATCTATCTCCCCTTTCCCCCCCTTTTTTTCTGTGTTGTTTTCTCTCTCGCCCGTTTCTTTAAGATAGTGAGGGTTTCTTCTCTTTTTTCTTGCGTTTTCTATTTTTTTGGCCACCTGGGCTTAAGACTTTTTTTAATATTTTTTTCTCTCCCTTTGAGAAGTACAACCCTTTTTTCCCCTCTCTCCTATCCTCCCCTTACTGTGCGAACTAAAAACAGTCCTCATCTTAGTTCCCTTTTTCGATCATCGACCCTTTTATTGTTTCTGTCTTCCTTCTGACCCCCTTTGACCCTTTTCCTGACCCATTTTTCATACCCTTTCTCCCGATTATTGAATGTAGTTCCCTTTTTTCGTTCCTTCCCCATCTTCCCGAAGTATGACAGTCCCTTTTCTTTATCTTTCCCGTTGAGATATAGAGTATCTAATTTTTCCTCTGCCTTTTCTCCCTCTTTTATCATTTGCTTCCTCAAATGCCCCCCTTCCCCTTATGGCGCTCTTGTTATTATTAGTACCTGTCCCTTCCCCGTCTCTATTTTAAAGTTTACCCGTTCAACACTCCCCTCCGCTTCCTTCTCCTTCCCCCCTCTCGCTTCCGGTTTCTCAGCTGCTCAGAGTGCTTTTATTCTTCCACCCTCTTCCAAGTGTCCAACCTCGTTAACCCCCTCACAGGCGTGCAGTACTCTCAAGCATCGCCACTTCTTTTTTACGAGCCTGCATACTCCCGATCGGTGGACGAGCTTTTGCCCATCCATGCTGTTTCGGTTAAGAAAGTTCCTTTTCCTATTCTCCCCTTCTCAACCCCTGTAGCATATGAAAAGCGCCTCCTCTGTCCACGCTCCCCCCCTCGACCGGAAGTTCTCCCCCTCCCGTCCCCCTCTCTATGAGAGATCCACAGACTAAAACACCCTTCCCCCCACTCTCGTTCTGAACATAGTTTCCCCAGCCGTTCTTCCCGATTACCCACTTCCTAGGCCCCGGCCTTTTTTTTCCGTCTTTTTTTTTTCCCCCTCTAAATTTTCAGGTTTCCCCGTTGCTGGTCTTCCTTTCACGCAACTATGCCTCCCCCACTTATCCAACCCGGTATCTGCCTGTTGGGTAAGCTATTAACGTTCTTCTCCCAGCTCAACTGGGGACAAATTTTTCTGTTTCTTTGTCTTGTAGTGAAAATCTCTTCTCCCCCCGCAGGCCTCAAATCTGTGTTACCCCCAGTAGGTCTGTTCTTGAATTTTCCCCTCCCCCCCAAAATCCCTCTTCAAGTGGACAGCTTTTTTTTTTGGTTCAGACTAAACAACCTACTGTGGGGCTACAGAGTGAGCCGAACCCCTTCTTTTCTTCCTGCTGTGAATCCGTTTAGGATGGCCCCTTTTCTTTGTGTTTGTTGTTTTTTTTTTTTTGTTTTTTCTCCTTTTCTTTCGTTTTTTGGTTTGTTTGTTCTTGTGGTTTTTGTTTTTTTCTATACACTTTCACCCACGGCTGCCTCTTTGTCCCCAAGTTAAGGTTTAGCTTTTCCCTCTGCTTTCTTACATTTTTTCATTCAATATATTCCCTTGTCACCCTTTACTCCCAGAACGGCGTTGTAACCCCTCCTGTCCGGCCTTTCCTTTCCCTTCTTTTTCCCTTTTCTGCGCGACAACCACCGTTTTCCTTGGGTCTTCTTCACAGGCCCCCATTTTTTCCTCTTCTTAAATCGCTTTTTCAGATTCCCCGTGTCCTGTTTTTCCTTTTCCGGAAGACGGCCGATTCGCCTGGTGTGACTTCCTTTTTCCTCTCCTTTGTCGACGATGTTTTCCATCGGCTTTCCCCACGTGGTGCGTGAGCCCCTGGTCCCTAGAGCCCCTTTTTTTTCTTCGACCCGTTTTTTGGTACTTGGCCCACTTCCCCCCTTCCCCCCCTCCTTTGATTGGATAAGATCTGATCTTTCTCCTTTTTTTTTTCTTTCCTTGAGATAGAAATTAGCGGCACAGTTTCTTTCCAGTCACCCCTCTGATTTCCAATTTCTCCCGACAATCACCGTCTCTTTTCGGCTCTCTTGGCCCTCAAAGCCGTCTTGTCTCTCGGGTTCCACTCGTCAGACGATCGACGTTTGCCGGCAGTCTCGTTCTCCACCTTATCTGCCGTCTTTTCCTGATCTTACCTACTTTGCCTCTGGTCTAGTTCCTTTTTTTTTTCCATCTCCTCTCACACGAGGTTCAGGGTACGCTCGCCCCCGGACCCCTCTTCGGATTTTTGTCGCTTCAGGTCCCCTTTCACCTTTCAGTCCTCATAGCCAGCGTCGTTGGCCCACCCCTTTTTCTTTAACTTGGGACGGATCTTTAGATGTCTTCCTCCCCCCCTGGAACATCACTTCTTTTCAATCTACCCTTACTGCCTTTTTTCCTTTTTTTTCCTACTGAGTTCATTCCCCCGTCACGGTGGATCCCATCCTCTCGTCCTCCCTCCCGTTATCCCCTTTTTTCTCTTTTTTTTCCCTCATTGTCTCCCCAGCAGTCTTGTTTGTAGTGGCTCTTCCCCCCCCAATCTCTTTGGGCAATTGGAACTTGGAGTTTGTTCTCTCGAGTTTAAATTTCCCCCCCACCTTTTGTTTGCCCTCTTTTCAACTAAATTAGATGCTCCTTCTCTTAAGTACCCTCAAGGCCCTTAACCCTTTTTTCAAATGGGTCCCTTTTACCGACTTCCCTTTCGATGATACCCATATAAGATTTTTTTTTTTTTTTTTATGTACCCGATTCATATTAGCTTTCTTCCAAGCCAGTTGCCGGTGTCATGTGTACCATTCAACCTAGATTTCCCTTAGACACTCTAATTTCTTTTTGATTCTTCCTTCATTTGTGAGACTTCTCAAGATTGTTACGTTTTCTGTTTTCTTTTCCTCGCTCCAGGTTTGGAGACGGTTTCTTTCTTTTTCCCGATCAGCTCCGTAGACTTGTTTGTTCCTCCCCTCATTTTTTCTCCAGGAAGATGGTAGTTAGATGTTAACGTTTTTTTTCCTTTTTTTTTTCCCTACCTCTGAGTCCTTGCGTTCCCCCCCCAGTCCTCGTTCTGGTAAAGTCGCCCCTCCCCCCTCTCTCTTTAGTTGCTCTGGAAAAAGTCAAAGTATGTTGGAGCGATTTTGCTCTTGAATTCGCTGTCTCTGTTTATCCGGGGAGTTCTTTGAATTATCCGTTTTCATATCCGTCACTTCAAGATGATATCTTCTTTCCTTTCCCTCCCAGACGTATCTAGCGGGGGCATAGACAGCCTCGATTTTTCCTTTTTCCCCACCTTCAAGTTTTTTCCCCTTTATACCTCGCCCTTCGAAGCTCCTTTTTCTTGTATGTACTTTTGAGCAACCTGAGATTCTGCTCTCTTCCCAGTGAAAAGGTCTATGACTCTGATTTTTGTACCTCCAGTCCCAGAAAGGGAATTCTTTTCTTTTTTCCTTACGAGGGTCGCTCCAGTACCTGAATCGTTTCCCTATTTCCGGATGTTGCCAGGTTTTTTCTTATTGTTCGACAGTTCCTTCCCTCCCGTCTTATTTCCACCTCTCATCTCTCTCAGAGGGTTCTCCTCTTTTTAGTTTCTCACAGACATTGTTGCATTAGATCTCTCCTGTTTTCCCTTTGTTACTCCAACGGAGAGTAAAGAGTTACCTTTGTCTTTTTTCTGATGTATGCCCTCTTGCCCACCCCCTATCGTTTCCCCTTCCCTCCCCTCCTTTTCTGCCCCTCACTATCTTTGACAACGACCTTTCTTTTTTCTCATCCTTTGTTGTTGTGAGCCTCTCTCACTTTCTATTTCTTTTTCCCCGTCGTGGGAGGCAGAGGGGAGTAGCTGCTTTGGCACTCGGTTTCCGACAGCCTCCGCTCAAGGTCCCCGCGTGAGGCTTGCAGTTACTTCCAGGTTTCCCCCTTCTCCTCGGTTGGTAAGCCCTTCCTTTTTCCCCCCCTCTCTTTTTTGAATGGTTCGGCCATGTGGTTCGATCTCTCCGTTTTCCTGACGCCGGGGCATTTGAGAGTGACGGACCGTTGCCCCCCCAGAAAAACATGGAGACCCCATCCTCGCTTTATTTTTCTCTTCGTCGGCACTTTTGAGAAAGACGACTTTCCCCCCGTGGCTACTGCGTAATGAGAGATCGCAGTCTTTCCTCCCGGTTGTGAAGGGGAGAGCATCTTTTTCCAGAAGTGGCTCAAGACAGTCCCGCCCTCCCGCCTCGGCCTTGAGAGGGTATTCTGGACGGACTTCCAGGACTGAAAAGTGTCGTTTCCGAAGGCAAAGACACCTCAGTCCCTCCCAAACACCCTCCCCGCTTCTCTCCCATTCCTAGATCGGATTTGTCCGCGTCCCCAATGCTGAAGCATGACGTTTTTTCTCCATAAACTTTTTTACCTTTCAAATCCGCCGTCTAAACACCCGCTTCTCTCCTCAACAGCGGCCAGCTCTCACTCCCACATTTTCCTTTCCCAGAGCAATACAATACTGGTGGCTTTTTTTTCGCTGGAATCCCTTCTTTTCTTCTCAACTGATGCTGCTCTCCTCCCCCGCCTTCGCCTAGACCCCCCATCCCCCTCTTTAACGCTAACACGAGCCGAATTGTGTCTCTCCCCCCTAGAGAGCTGAGCGCCTCCCCCGAAGACCCCCCAGCATCAAAAACCCCTGATGACCTTTAGGACTCGCCCCTTTTCGACCCTCAAAACTGAGTCCCCCCCCCGGAAGGTAATATTTCAGCCCCGTTTGCTCTTCCATTGGAACCCCTTGTCAACCAGGAACTGTTCTTTCGCGCAACCCCCGGAATTTTTCCCCCCCCTCCCACCACCCACACAAACGTGTTTGCTAGGGTTTGGATAAGTCTTATTCCGTATGAATCGGCAACTTGGGTGACATTTTTTCTTGTCGGGATGGTATTTGCCTCTCCATAGACAATGTAAGTTCCTTGGTTGTCCCACCGTAGTGATGTATCTTTTACGAGAATACCCCCCACTCCCCTAGTTAAAGTTGACAGCGGCCCCCACCCTCCTTGGATGGCGCAACGATGCTCAGAAACCTTGACCTGTTCTACCCCCCGGTGATGATGGATACCCGAGTGAAGGTCCTTCGATATCGGCGTCCCCCGGCCTGAATCGTTTTGACAAGTCACGGTTGATTTTCCCTTAGAGGGTATGTTGACCACTTATTTTCCTACCCCCCCTCCCCTGATTACGTCCCCAGTTCCAAACTCATTCACCTCCCACGATGGCTATTCCTGATCATACAGGGCTGAGCGACAACAAGAGTCCGGGGGCTACGAGCCACGTACCCCTCTCTGGCCCCGGATGATCTTTCCCTTTTATACCAGATTCAAGTCTTTGTCAGACGACGGCAGATAGTCTTTTTGCCCCTTCCTTCCTTGCGGCCGCAAGAGTATCCAGGTCGACGATGTTTCCCCCACTCTCTGTCCAATTCGTTCGTCCTCCCCCCACCGGCCTCGAGCTTTGTTGAGTAGGGCGACATTGACCTCCTTTTGGGTATGTAAAAGTCCGGTCACTCTTCTTTTTTCTTCTATCCACCTTCTCTCCGTTTTTTTGTTGGGTACTCCTCCTATTAGGCCGGGGACAGGGACCCATGTCTTTAAGTCGATCCCTTTTTGAGCATCTCGCTTCCCCGGCGGCACGCACGCCGTACGTTCTGGCCGTCGTTTGACAAAATTCGACGCTCTGCACAAGTAGCGGTCCCACCACGGGCGACTGCTGTCTTAGGAACTGTTTTTCCTTCCCCCGTAACGAATCTCTAGCCTCGAGCGACACGCCCCATCTCATCTACAACAGCTTTCTTTTACTTCTGAGCCGTCCAAAGGAAAGATTGATTTTCTTAGAGTATTTTCAAGTGAGTAAGTGATTGCTAGAAAGCTGTCGGTTCACCCCTCGGGTGGTTCCTTTGGGCCGGCTGAGATAGCTTTCTACCAAATGGACCAACGCCCCGATTTCTCTAACGGACGTCAAAACAGGAAATGTTCTTTTACTTCCTCGCCGTGCCCTTTTATTCCATCATCACGTTCAGTTCCCCGTTCTGGTACGGTTTGTTTTTTCTTCCACTTTCGAAAGAAGTTCGGTTGTTTTCGGGCTTCCCCCTTTCTCTATTGTAGTTGGATTCTTGCTTTTTTTTACTGATTACATAACTTTTAAAACTTTTTGTGGCCCCGGTGACACGCCCTTCGCTTATCAGCTCAAGACATCCGTTCTCCCAAATCAACCCCGTTTTCCCAATGGGCGCTGCCTCCGCTGATACAACCTCTCCCGTTTTTGTGGTGTGGCTTCTCTCTTTCCTCTAGGTACTTTTCTGACTTTTGTCGCCAATTCCGTGGAAAAGGTTCCACAACTCTGACCACACCGATCTGGCATCTTTTCCAACCCTGTTCAGGTCTTTTTGCCGGCTCTTTTAATGTTAGCCATGGGATGGGTTGCCAGTTCATTGGGGGGTCTCTTTTTTTCTCAGATCAGCTCGCCGGGCTTTTAGACCCCCCCCAGGAGCTTTTTAGAGTTGAAGCTTAGTATTTTCTCTTGTCGGGTGGCTTTTGTACGCGACCAGCCTTAGGAATTAGTGATACCCAAGAGGGCTGGTCCAAGTCCCCCCCCCCCCTTTTTTCCCCCACGATTGATTATTGCTATGGAACCGGACCACTTCTTTGTCTGAGAGCGGGCTTTGAATGCTTCGCATGTTTTGTTTTATACTGGGCGATTTGATTTTTTTTGTTCCCCGGTTAATCCTCATTCCCCCGATGGCAGTTCGTCCAGGCAACCCTCCTATATAGACAGGGGTGTTTTCATTCTGAGGTTCCGTGTCCCCATGTCCACTTTTTCTTATGGGCATCGGTACTAATACATCCCAGAGCGCCCTTTTGCTTGCTGGCAGGGTCCTTGAGTCCCCTCTGAGGTTATCGCCGCAGCTAACCTTTTCCTTTGATTTTCTTTTCCCCTCGATCCAGTTCCTCCTTGGAATGAAGCTTTTTTTTTAGTCCCGATTTCTGGCGACATTCAGAAATCTGCTCCCCCTCGGTATTTCTTCCACTTTTGTCGGTGATTTTCTCTTTTTTCCTCCGCCCGACCGTCACCGGCGGAGAGGCTCTTTTATCTCCCCTGTCTAACCTCTCAGCGTTTTCGTTCTAACCGACATCTTTTCTTGGCCTTTTGGTAATATCAACGGCCCACTTTACGCGATTCCCCTGATCGCTTGTGAGGCTGTCTTAGCTTGTCCCCCCCGAATTCCCGGTCTGCCTCCCCCCTCCGGGTTTCGATCCCCCTAATATCGGTGAACAGA
>Ga0179591_1140009_pt1 | contig 10990 bp, 13 predicted proteins | sample CZOMad2_1_08_16f_FD_182891 | JGI IMG/M metagenome (GOLD analysis project Ga0179591, IMG submission 182891) | Vadose zone soil fungal communities from Angelo Coast Range Reserve, California, USA - CZOMad2_1_08_16fungal (PacBio error correction) | ecosystem: Environmental > Terrestrial > Soil >... | reverse complement strand
CTTTTTTAATCTCTTTCCGGGATTTACTCTGCGTCAGTCGTTTTCGCTCGCTCCTTTCGGACGTACGCGTGGCGCTCCCCCCTTGGTCTCACAGCCAGGACTAAAGCTTTGTCTTCTTTTCGTCGCTGACCGGTATTTCGCGACATGGCCTGCTGTTTGGCGTCGGGCTGCTTCTTCTTTTTTTTTGGTTCTCTCCGGGTTTCGTAATCCACTAGGCCCTCCTTTTTTTTCACTTAGCTCCCCCTTTTTTGTTTTGATCGTCTTACTTGGAAGATTGACCGGGGCCTGGTCAGGCACGGTTTCGCGTTCCCCCCGAGAAGTCTCCCCGTTTCTCGGATTCTATGTGACCTCCACCTCCAGTGAACGCCTTGCCAGGTTAGACTGCTGATCGCGTAGGGTCTCCGTCCCCCTTTTAGATGATGTTGTTTCCACAGGCCCCTTTTGCACCGTCCCCCTTTTCTTTTTCCTCGCGGAGCACTGAGCTCTCCTTGGTTCGTGGTCAGGCGGTCTGCGCGTGCGCTCTTGCTCTTTCGCGGGCGGGATCGATCGGCGTCTTTCTTTTTTTTTACGTTTTCCCGCCCAGTTGGGTTCGCTTACTGCGCCTCCATGCGTAGCACCTCTTCTAGCCGCATGCGCACATGTGATGGGTTCGTTTCTTTTTCCTTTCTTCCGTTAACGGGTAGTCAATTTTTTTCTGTCGTTCGTTTCCTCGTTTTTCTTTTAGTTTTCATTAAGCGCGCCGCTGTTCCCCCCTTGACCTGCGTGGCCAATTTGATTGGCTCCCGTGTGTTCCCCCGATCTCTTGGCGAACTACCGTTGTTGGATCTGGATCCAGGTTCCTGCTGTTTCGTTTATATCGCTGCCTTTTTCTTGATCTCTTTCTCTATTGCAGCTCATTGCATGGTTTTGGATAGGCCTTTTTACTTGGTCCGCCGAACCGTCGTCTTTCGCGAGACGTGCGTGTCTGCACGGGCGTTCCTTTCTTTCTTGTGAACGTTCCGTGGTCTCTGCCGGAGCCGTGGAGCAAAAGAGCCCCCCTCTCCCTCTCTAAGCTCAATGCTGTTTTTTGATACGAGGTGTGCCTTTGGTTGACTACAGGATAGAGGGCGGCAGCGGGTCTCCCCTACGCTGTCAGGCACGGCATTTCCTGCCCTGTTAATGAGGTCGGTCTCCTGCGAGAAGGACTCGTCTCCTCTAGGGTTCCTTTTTCCATGCAGATTCCCCTTCGTTTACGAATTCCAAGCAGGGTTCTAGCTCGCGGACGGCAGTTTTTCCTTCGATGTAACGCGGCCGATTTGCGATTGTTTGTTGTTACCTCGACGTTTTTCCGCAAGACTTCTGGCGATTCTCCCCGCTCGATTCCGGGTGGCTGGCTTTTCCTTTTGGCCGATCGCCTTACTGCGAGAGCGCTTGTGCGGTGGTCGTCCTCCTCGTTTTCTTTCGAAGGTTCTTCTGACAGTAATCTTTTCTCTCGTCTTCGCCCTTTTTGGTTTTGCGCTCGTATACGCTGCCCTCTGAGTGTTTTCCTGCAGAACGAATCCGTGGATTTTCGCCTTTTACGAGTCCTTTTCTGCGCTTTAGACAGAAATCGGGACTTTTATCGTTCTGTTTGCCCATAGCCGCTGACGGTTTCTCACTTTAATTGCCACAGTTCGTACCAGAGGTTCAGTCATCGTCACGCGCTTGTGATCGGGTTCTTTGTGTTCCTCTCCCCGAGACGATCTACGCCCTCAGTTTGTCGCCTTTCTCGTTCTTGTCTCTTCTGCGTTCTCTAGTCGTCTTTTTTCTTCGCTTTCAGAGCGGCCGGTCGAGTTATTGCGGAAGTCTCTTCTCTTCCCGTGTATGAGTTCTGGTCATCGCTTTTTTCCTGAGGGCCCCAAGGAGCAACGTCTTTTTGTAGTTTTTTCTCATGGCGCTCCTAGTTTGTCAGCACTATAGGCGCTTGGGCTTGCGCTCGTTGTTCCTACCATCGTCGACTGAGGCTTATTTTGTCTCACTTTCCTGATTCGAGCTCCTCTTCGCCCCGGATTTAGTCGAGGTGCTGGCGAGGGAGGGATTTCCCCCTTTTCCTTGTGAGTCCGCGTCGACTTCTGACGGGTGTCTTCCCCCTCTACCCCTTCTCGAGCCTTACGCCTTCGAGACCTTGCTTCCTTCTCCTCTTTGTCATTGAGTACTGCTCGACCCTGCCCGTCGCTTCTGCCGCACCTCATGAGGCCCGGGTTTCCCCCTGCATAACACCGGTGTCCTCGGGTTTTCTGCGACTTGGGTCCCGTCCGACTTGTGCGTCTAGGTTGAGCCGTTTTTACAAGGCGGAAACGCTCCATCGTCGTCTTGCGAGATTTCTTCAAAACCGTGGTGCCCCTTCTTTTGCAGCGTCTCGCAGTAGTGTCTTTCTTTTGCCCGCGTAGCTATATCGTCTGCTAGACGGATCTTTTCTCCGCCGTCTGCGCTTTGCAGATTTTTGTTTTTTGGGCGACTCTGCGTCTGGTATTTCTCTTCCAAGATGTAACGCCCTCCCCTCGTGCATTGGCATCGGGTCTAGACCGTTATTCGACTTTGAGCGGAGGCGGATCCCTCTCCTCTCCGTTCCTCCCTTGGCCAGAAACGAAGGGCCGCCGCCTGCTTCCGCCGACTTCGCCCCTCGTTAGAACCCGCTGATTTCGATTTTGTGAGTCTTCTTCTCTTTACAACTTTTGGCGAAACCCGAGTCCCCTTTCTTCTCCTCCTTCGCTCGTTTTTCGGCTTCCACAGCAACAAGCGTTTGGGACGTCGTTTTTCCTTTCGCGGTTCTCTTACCCCCATTTCGCATTTCCCCCGTACAGAAACTTTGTTGAGGGACGCCGGGTTTCAAGACCTCTTCTCACCCTTTTTTAGCCAGGACCCTTCCTTTCCGGTTGCGGCCGTCGCAGCGTCTTTTTGTCACATCTTTGGTGAGCCTCAGCGTCTTTGATGAGCTCAGAGATTTCTTCCTGTCTCGGAGACGTGTCCCTCTCGAAGGAACGCGAGTACACCTTTCCTTCAGTTGTCGAGTGTTCTCCTTGACGTAAGTTCTAGTTTGGTAGTAGGAGCTTCCTTTCGATCAAAGTACCAACGGCTGCGCTTTAGACGTCTTTTGCTTCCATCCTGTTCTTCTGGCCGGAATATCACGCCGCTTTGTGTTCTCGAGTCCTTACTGAGCATCTATCGATACAAACAGCGCGCTTTGCAGTGAGGAAATTATGGCATTGGTCTTCTTTACTGCTGTTTATCTTAGTAGTTTGTCACTTTCCTCTGTTTACCCGCTCCCCGGGACTTGGGCAAAGTGTCTCTTTGTTTCGAATCCAGACCCTAAACGCCTCTTTGTTGTCTTTCCCCCCGCAGCTGACTTCGGGGAATTTTCGTCTTCCATAGCACCAGTTTGAGTTGTAGGCGCCGCGTGGTCTCCGCCTCCCCGCGTTTTTGTGCTTCTTGGATCAGATAGAACGTCACCATCCGGCCGGATGGTCCCTCTCTGAATCTTTTCCACCCTTTTTGATTCCACGCTTGGGCGATGCGACTCTTGATTCGGCGCCCAGAGTGAAATTTAGGTAAAGTCTGTTCTGCCCCGTTCAGCTTCTGCCGCGCAGTCCGCTCTTGTCGTTGCGGCCCTAGTGAGGCCCTTGCGCTTTTCACGGATCCGGGTTGCGCCTTTTCTCGTCATTTTCTCTTCCAGTGCTCATCGGTGTGTCCGGTATATGCCCGACGACTTCAGAGGTCGGGCTTTCAGTCTTCGCTTGCGGAAGCTTTTTTGCGTGTCGCCTTTCGCTCACAGCAAAATATGCTCGCGTTGTCGTCGCCGAGGTATTTCGTCTTTCTCTCCCGTTTTCGTCGATATTGCAGGCAGGCTTCGCCGCTCCCGCGCGTGCGTGGTGTTCGACTTTTCGCCCTTTATGGCGAATGGTCAATTAGGCCAGCCTCCCCTCCCTTTCGACGTCGAGTTTTGTCTCGTGAGCGCTTCGAGGTGAGCTGATTCATCGCCCGGTCGCGAGTTTTTTTCCCCGGTTCTATGCACGTGAGAACGACGTTTGGCGCCTCTCTTATTTCTCTTTAGTTTTGTCCATTCGTTTGTCGTCTGTCACCTCCCGCCGCCTCGTGTAAGTGGTTTCAGATGCGAGGTGTTTCTTCCCCCGTCTTCCAACGTTTTATGTCAGGTCCTGCGTTTGCCTCGGTCTGCCCGGTCATCGCGATGGCCTACGCCGCTCCCTTGGTATCTCTTCATTCTTTGTGGTTGGAGTATTCCAGGTCAGGGCTGTGTTTTTTCTTCGCTTCGCCTTCCGTTCTTTTTTGACCCCATTGGGCCTATTCCTCTTGGAGTTGCCCGCGTTCCGATTTGTGTTCCTGCACCCTGCGGATCTGCGTATATTAAAGCCTGCCGTTTTTCGTCTCTTTTTCCCGTGCTTCGACCAACGTACCTTTTCTCCTATTTCTTGGCGCTCGACGCCAGGCGGCTAAGAAGAAGGAGTGTTCCCTTTCCCAAAGTTTTCAGTCTCTCCTCTCCTCTCCATAGAGTGATAATTCAAGGCTGGATTTTTTTCTTTCTTCGATCCCCAACCTGGCGCGTCGTTGCACGTCTCTTTCCAATTGCCGAATTCATTGCCATCTTATTCATCCCACACTTCCACGGCCTTTTACGTCCGACCGGAGATGCCGTTTTGTCGATCCGTTTTGGGACTTCGACGCTCCTCGGAGGACGTCCCGCGTCTTATGTCCTTTTGAAGCCGACTTTTTTATTCCGGTTCCCACACTTCAAAAACGCGTTCGGCCCCTAGCGTTGAGGCTTTGTTACAGTCTCCGATTTTCCCTCGGATAGTCTCCTTCCCGGTGAATTACCTCCTTTTTTTTTTGGCGTGGACGCGCTAGGATTTTTCGTCCCCCCTCTGGTCTTCGTGATTCCCCGTTCTTTTTAGCGCTTTTTCTTTTCCCACCCGAAAGGGCTGGGATCATTATGCGGCGCTCTTGAAATTTCCAGCCCGTTTGATCTTCCTGTGCTCTCCGGCTTTCTTTTCTCCTCCCTTTGTATCCCAGCGTTCTTTCTTTTTGTCCACAGTCTTCAGTATGCTCTAACCTTCCCAGCGGTCGTCTGCCTTCGATGTCCCCGTTTCTCTGCGTAATGAGGAGTTCTTTCTCTCTTTTCTTGGTGCTCTTGCTTTCGCGCATCCATCCTGCAAGATGCTGTGGAAGATTTTTTCACTCGCTGCTGGTCTGGGATCGATCCCCTCTTCACAGGTTCCCCCCGGCCGACTGGTTCTTTTTTTACCGCTAACGGGACCCACGCGCGACGTCTCAGTCTATAGCTCGGAAGCCTTAGAAGTTTGGTTTCTCTTTCTCTGTTTCGGCGTCCCTTTTTTCGCCCTCATCGTTTTCAAAGTGATCATGTGTCTGGCGCTTGTGCCGGGCCGGACGGTTCTCTTGTTCCCTTTGGCTTGCCATTCGACTCATTTTCTGCGATCACCCCCACTCCCCTCTACCCGACGGCGAAACACTGCTTCCAACTTTCCCTTTTTCGAGGTCCTCTGGGCGTCTGGCTGGTCCTTCGACACCACAGCGAGCTCGAGGCTCCTAGGTTTCTTTCCTTTTGCTCTGGTGCGCCGCGCGACTTTTCGTCCTCCTTCCCCCCCTTCTTTTCTGGCGACCAATTTACACTTTTTTCTCCTCCTTTTCCGACCCGCGTGTGTTTTCGTCCTTTCCCCCTCTCTTGGTTTTGTGCTTCTTTTCCGACGCGACAGTAGCCCGACAGCCGGGCAACCCACGCGTGTGGCTGTGTTAGGACAGAGGACGTGCTTTTCTCACGATTTTGGCCCGTTGTCTTTGTTTTGTTTTATCACGACTTGTTGTCGTCTCTTGCGGCTAGCTCCCTATGAATTCCTTGGTTTTCATTTGATTGTTTGCTGATCCTCCGCTTTCCTTCTCCGCCCGTCGGTTTGCCTCTTTTTTTGACGGCTAGAGCTCGCTCGCTCTTCCTTTCTCCGTGCTTTGCGGAAGTTCTCTCTTTCTTCCTCCGGTTCTTTTGCTGGCGTCGGCATCGTTTTGAGGCCGCCCTTTTGCCCTCCAGACTCCCTCATCCCCCCCTATTGCCTACGATCTGCCTGACCGGCTTCTTTTGGAGATCGCCATGTTAGTCCGACGTACTCTCCTCGTTACTGAATTCCCTCCACTGCTACGCGTTTCCTCGTCTTGCTCTTTTTCCTTACTCTACGAGTCAGCCCTACGACGATTTTTTTTGTTCATCTGTTTCCCCCGCCGTTCGCCGCGAGTATACGTCAGGCGGAACGAAGGTCCCTTCCCTCTCACAACCTGGGTGGTGTTGTCATTGCTGTTCCCCTGAGCGCGGTGGGCCCGGGTTAATTGACGGGTTATCCGTTCAGAGCATACTTCTCGTCGCCTGTCTTGTCCTTTCTTTTGTTTGACCTTTCTCTAGAAGGGTTTCTTTGTTCCTACGATCACATTGGTCGGGTTGGCTTTCACCTAGCCCTGCTCGGACTAAATGTTTATTTTTCCTGCATCTTTACGCCATCACCCTGTCCTCCCTGTTCGCCCATTCTTGCGTGCTCCTCTTCGTGCTCTTTCTTCTGACGCTTTCCTTCCCCTGTTTCTGGCCGCATGATCGTTCTTAAGCTCTTCTGGGATCTAACCTATAGCTTTCCGCCTGTGATAGGACGCCCCTTTTCTTCCTGGTCTGCTCCTCCACAGTGGCTTCATGATTGCCGAACGCCGGGCATAGTTTCTTCTTTGCAGAAATTAAAGCTCTCGTCATGGACCAGTTAATAACTAAGAGGAGAACAGGTATTAGGTTTGTCTTACGAGCAGCCAGGCTGGAGTTTGCCGTTGAGAGGTCTCCACCGATTTATAGAGTTCGATTTTGTCTTTTCCGATTTGTCTCGTTTCTTTTTTTCGCTTTTCCCTTGCCGCGGTATGCAACCTGCCGCGATCCTTTAGCAGAGGGTTCGTCCCTGTCGGCCTGCTCTTCATTCGGGCCGTCCCTCACTTCTTCTTTTTCTCTCTTTTCACCGCGCTTTTTTTTTCCCTCAACACCCTTGCGACTCTAAACCCTCGACCCTCTTTTCTTCTTTTCATACGCCTGTTGCTCTACACGATGATGGTTTCGGTCCCTGTTTTCGAGGTCGATCGCCTTTTCCCCTTCATGACACCCCTGATCGTGCCCATTCTTTGCACGCGGACTTTTTTTTTTGATCTCCCTTCTTCGGTCACTCCACCCCTTTCCTTCTCTTGCCTAGACGGGACCTGCTCTTCCGCTCTCCGAGCACAGCCGGGCTGGTTGATTTTTTCTTCTTCCCGTTGCCTCGATTTTTTCGCCGTTAACCCGATTGGGGCCTGGCGCTTTCCTTCTCGCGATACATATCCTCTGTACTCTTTGGATCGTCATGCGTTTCGCGATGCTTCCCCTGGAGGCCGTCTCTTCCCGTGTAGGCCGCTTTGGAGACACCAATTTCTTTGCCCTCTATCCCCTTCAAGGCTCGGCTGTCGTTCTTTGGTGGTGTCCTTTTGTGTACGTAGCCGTCTTTTTCCCCCTCCTTTTCGACGATGAACTCGAGCCCGTTCCTCCTCGTCCTCGTCTCCGTCTTTGGGGCTTACCAGTGTTTCCGATGCTCGACAGCCTTGTCCTTTTGCGCCCCCCCTGGGGGGTTTCGTTTTATCTTCCCAGCGGTTCGTCTCTTCCATATGGAGCCAGATCCGACGATTCGTTTCACCTCTACGGTGGGACCAATGTGGTCCACGATGCACTCGGCCACTCAGTCCTGTTCCCTTTGACCGTGCGGCTTCGATGGATCTGCACTTTTTTTTTTCACTTTTGCTAAGGTAACGGTCTACCCTCCGGCTCCTTTTTTCCAACACGACCCCTCTCCTGTGCCTCCTTTGGCTACTCGATTTTTCGCAAGGGGAGCGGTCACCTCCCCCCCCTTCTTGACCCCAGTATTTCCAGTGTGCATTACTCCGGTCGATCCCGCTGTTTATCCTATTGACTCGCAAGCTTAATCCGCCCAGTTCTCTTCTTTGAGGGTAAGTGACGCATTAGCCGCTGCGGTGTCTTTTTTAGTTGGTTTTACCCATCTGGACCGTTGGCTGCGGCCCTTATCCGATCAAAGTTCTCTGTTTTACTGGATTGGTGGTGATCCTTCGACTACTACGCCCTTCCTGTTCGGCCGGCTCGGGGGTACTTGCAGCACTTTTCTTTAACACGGAACTCAGGTCCTCTTCGGTCCCCCAATTGAGAAAACCCATAACGGCGCCTTTTCACTTACCTTCGTCTCCTCCACTCCCACTCCTCCCCCGTCCCTTTTCCCGTTTCCCGCACCACCTTCCCCCGGTCACTCCTACCACTAGTCCTTCAACCGCTGTTTAGGGGTATGAAACCAAATCCTACGGCCCCCCTGCACTTTCCGCCTTCGCCTGCCCCCCCCTAGTCCCGGTCGCGTCTGAGTTCCCGCCCGACTCAATTCAGTTGTGGCCTGGGGGACCCCGCTTTTTTTGTTCGCGCTGCTTGTCCTTACCGCCGTTCCCCCTACGCTACCGGAATTATACCTTGGCTGGCCTTTTCGAGCGATCTCTTCTTTTCAGCTCTTTGTTTTCTTCTGTTGCAGCTCTACAGAGCGTGAACTTTTCTTTTTTTCCCTTGTAATAGGGTTCATGGTCTTATTGTCTTCCGGCTTTCGTCGTCCTTCGTTTCTTAATGGCCAAGATCACTTGGATCTCCGTCCTCGACGCTCCCTGAGTAGTTTCTGGAGCTGCACGGTGCCGCTATTTTTTTGGGTGTCGGGGTAGTGTTCCTGGTTCCTTGTTGCCGTAGGAGTTTTGTTTTAATACCCCTAGGCTTCTGTTTACTTTTCTCCCCTCCTAGTGGTTTCTTTTTTGGGACCCTTTCGATTGACCTGTGCTGGTCTTCGTTCTGATGTTTCACGTTACCGGCAAGTACTTAACCGTGGAGGTTCTGTTATTCTTGTTCTCCCCACCCCCACTAGGGAAGATCAGGTTCTCCTGCTTTCGCGTTTTTTTTATCCGCTTTCCCGATGTTGTGGTGAGTCGGCCCAGCGACCTACTCCTCGTGTCGGAGCTGTAACGAGCCCATCTATATCGGTTTTGTTCCTTTTTCAGGTTTCTTTCCTTCGTGCGCGTCTCTAGGGCCTATTTTTTTTTGATTCTCGTCTTATGTGCCGGTCTGTCCGACGTTCTCGCCTTTTTTTTTTGGATCCTTCACCGTGCAGAGCACTATAGTCATTTCTTCTTGCCCTTCTGATTTTCTTGTTTTGAGTGAATTCTCTCTTGGTACGCATTCCTTCGGTTCACTCCCGCCGTCCCCCTTAGTGGCCCCTGTTACGTTGAAGAGGATTCTCTTTCCCCGCCGCCGTCCTCACTTGTGTTCCCTGATTCGGAGTGGTCATTTGTTGCCTGGATGCGTGTCTCCTCTTTTCCTTTTTTGGCTCCGGTTCATGTGGTAAGTTTCTTTTCCTCGGTTGATGCCGACTTCGTCGCCTTATGTGGCGAGCACTTTCTTTGTACGGTCCTCATAACAGTAGTCCGAACTCCGATTTCTTTGTCTGCCGTTTCTGTAGAGTTCATAGTGCTTTTCACCGCTCCTGCTCCCGCCCGCCGCCGTTCGAACATGCATACCCCCAGCTTCTTCACTCTATCAAGGGTGTTTTTTGGCGACGATTGGTTCAATAGCCTTGTTGTCCCACCTTTTGATTCGCTGGGCTGGCGGGTCGCGCTGAGTCTTCACGTGATTTTTAGTTCTCCATCGTTTTCCTGCCTTTCGGCGAGCATTATACTTTCCACCAGATAGTCTTCTTCTGGTCGAGGCCGACGAAGCCTTCCAGAACGGTGCTGAAGGAGCTTTTCCTGTTTTTCGGTGATAGGTTGCCTTGACGAAGTCGAGATCGGCCGGAGGGAGGGACACTCGACCGACCGTGAAGCCTACCGTTTCTCGGGTCTAGTGCGTCTCTTTGGTACTTGGAAGTCAGTGTGGCGCTGAGACCGCGAGCCGCCGCCCTGCTTCTTTGTTTCGAAAATTCCTCTGTATCTCGCATGGTATTTTTAACGTCATCTCTTTTTTTTATTGGGTTGTTTCGTTCCCCGGTGTTTTGCGATTATTAGCCTCGCAGCGTAGTTCCCCTTTACTCTAGTTGAGAGTCTTTCCTTTACTACGAGCCCCAGTTCCCGGTTGCGCGTGCTCATGAAGACTCGTTCCTTTCTCCCTTCTAGGGTGAAGAGCCCGAGTTGCAGGTTCGCGCCGCGCACCGTTCTAAAGCTCCCCCCTGCCCTCCTCATCGTTCGACGCAGATGGGCCGCTAGTTGGCTTTGTGTGACCTTTCTCCCACGGTGCTCGACTCGTCCTGGTGCCTTGCACGCGTCACGTTAGATCTTGCTTTTTTCTTTTCTTTTCGCTAGGGTCATGCGTGGGGCGTTCGGTCGACGCCCGTGCAGGAGATTCTTTCCAAGTCGGTCCTTTTGCCGTAAGCATTAAGCGTTTTGCTCTTTGACACGGTCTGGCATTCTGGTTCGGCGTTTCCACCTTTCCCTCTCTCCGTTGCAGCCCGATTCGACTTTTTTTTTTGCTTCCGGTTTCTGTTTCGTCGCGGCATAGACGCCTGTGGCTTCGTTTTCGCTTTCGCCATAAGGGCGAAACTTTCTTGGCTTCGCGTTTTTCCCCCTGATGCGATTGCGTACGGCTGTAGTCGGTCGAGTCTCTTTTTGTAGCCGCACGAGAACACTTTGATTGAGACTATCCGACTTTTCTTCTCGGAGTTCAAGTGCAACGTATCTAGGAGTCTTGGTCTATTCTTCTGCCTTTCCGTGATCGTGTCGACCCTGCCCCTCTTTCTCTCCGCGGTCCAATGCAGTGACACAACCTTGGTTTTCCCCTTTGTTGGACCGGCTGGTCCTTTATGTTTTTGAGTTGCAGTCGGACCACAGCCGTTTGATCCCGTGGCCATAGTCGTCGCGGCGCTCTCTCGTA
>Ga0179591_1357404_pt1 | contig 10993 bp, 18 predicted proteins | sample CZOMad2_1_08_16f_FD_182891 | JGI IMG/M metagenome (GOLD analysis project Ga0179591, IMG submission 182891) | Vadose zone soil fungal communities from Angelo Coast Range Reserve, California, USA - CZOMad2_1_08_16fungal (PacBio error correction) | ecosystem: Environmental > Terrestrial > Soil >... | reverse complement strand
GCTGCTTCCTTTGTTTTTTTTGCACAGGTTTAGGCCGTTGGTGTTCGAGCATTTCGCTTTGGCGGCGCTGTTCTTTATTTAGGGTGACCCGTGCGGGCTTCCCTTTCGTAGCTTCAAGACGTCCTGCTCCGCCCGTTTCTCCCTCCATGTTTCCGTCCCCCCTCCTTGACTGGTGCGACCCCTTGGCTACCGCTTGAAGACCTCTTCCCAAATTTGTTGATAAGCGGGGAATCTTCCTGGCTACTTCTGTCCCTCTTTAAGTCTCCTGGTGTGACCTTCCGTCCGCATGGGTGCTCATGGGGAAGTGGTCGGAACTTCTCTCGTACTTGGGCCCCATGTTCGGAATTTCTATTTGTCTTCTTTCCAGTTCCTCGTATTTTCTCCCGGCGACGTCCATTCGTTGCTGTCCTCTTTTTTCCCGATACTGACCGAGTGGCGGAAGTCCCGTCAGAGTCGTCACTGACCGCTAAAGTCTTCTGAGTGTACTGGTTAATTCGGTGAAGTTCCCCCTTCCCTCTTTCGAGGTTTCGCGGTACGGTTTCCGATACGGTCTTGGTCGAGCAGCTGTTGTTCATCTTTTTAATCCGGATGACTTTTTTATTGAAAGTTGAGGGTCACGATGCCTTTCCCTTTTTCGTCAGCTTTCCCGACCGAGGAGTCTCCCTCGTATCCCTTAGAGGTGACTTTGGTACCCATTAAAGAGTGCGAGCACTGCTGAGAAATGATAAGCAGCCGGTGCTCGTGGCGGTTGAGTGCCGGATTTCTTATTAAAGGGCAGAATCCCCCTCCTCGATGAGGTCTCGAAGCTTTACTCAGTTAACGTTGTGGTCACGTCGACTACTAGCGTTGCCACCCCTTTCATTAGTCGCCGTTAATCATCGCCTAAGTACGATTTCCTTATGTCTCTGTTCATAGGTGGACTGAGTATTTAACGATCTGCCTCCCTTTTATCAAGTTTGAAAGTTCCCCCTGCATTCTATCCTGTTTCTCCGTGTATTCTTTCGGTATGGGCATATGCATGCCCGCTATCAGTCCATGGCGGATGGACTCACTTTTACCCCGAAAGCATTGTCGACGACCTTCTTTCCTCTAGAACCGAGAGGTAAGGCGGCGTCCACTCCCTCGGTCCCCGAAATATAGTTTCTTTCCAGGAATCCCTCTGAACTTCCACCATCAGTCCTGGTCTGAGTCGATTTCGCACGAGGATTCAGATGGAAGTTCGAAATCTTCCATGATTGAGTTCGTTCCTTTATGGTGTTAGTATGAGACCTTGGGGATTCTCCCTTTTCTTCTTGAATCGGAAGTTCTAGTTTTCCACATGTTTCCTCCTCCTGCTAAGGCGGATTCCTTGTCCGGATTTTGGTGCGAATCGTATTTGTGGATTTATTTTGTGAACTTTGTGGCGTCTTCCCCGCCAAGGATCTCGTCTTTAAACAAAGTTCTGCGGTGCCGCCGTGCCCCAGTTTCTATTCCACGGCGTTCCTTTTCTTCCAACCGTTATCACCCGCTTTGCTGATGATTACTTCTGGGTTGTCCTACCCTTCCCACGCCATCGCACACCCCGCAATGCCCGTTGGTCTTTTTTTGCAGGCTTGTGCGTAGGCCTTGCCCCCCCTCCGACCCAGTTGCGTCCTTTTGCGTCGCCGTTTACCTACCTGGTAATGTAGACCGGTTCAGTCGCGGCCGTTCGTCGTGGGTTCTGCCTTTTTGCTCGTTAGAGTCATCACTTTCCTATTAAGGATTGTCGTCTTGGGAGAGTCCCCTGATTGGCGGTGGGCCTTAACCCGGCTCTCGTTGATGGTCTTCGGTGCCCTCGGCAGGTGTAAGACCCTTTTGCAGATTAACTCCGTGTGAGGTCTAGTCGCCCTCGCTGAGGCCTCATTTCTTTTCTGGTTTGTGTCGGTTGTGTGGGTGAAGCCTGTGGCGCCCTTTTTTTTATGTCACCAAGGAGACCGGTTGTGGGCAAGCTAATGCGACTTCAGACCCTCCGGTGATTTATGCCCACTGTTTTAGCTCCGTGCGGGTGCGGGCTTGCCATTTTGAGGTTACCAGCCACAGGGTCTTTGATGGGAAACCCCCTTCGTTGATCTCCCCCTGAGTAGGTTGGACAGATTTTGATCTCATCTGACAGGAACTCCCATCGCTGAGAAGGGGCTTTTTCCGCCGCACTTTTTTTATCACATTTTTTTCTGAATCATGACTTCCTTGTGAACACACTTGGTCTCCCTCCCCAAAGTGAGTAATTTAAATTCCTCCTCATCCGTGTCGGATGATCTCGCCCTTTCCTCTCATTCTCTTTTCCAACCCAGGGTTTGTTTCTTCAAACAAACCACACAAAAAAATAAATAGCAAAAAATAAAAAAAAAAGATTAGCTTCCTCGAGAGAGTCTCGTCCCCAGGCATTTTACATTGAAGCTGTTTTTTGACTGCAGGTTTCCAATTCTCTCGTGTTTGAAAAACTTTCTCCTTCAAATGGCCACGAAACCCCCACACCCCCCCCCCCCCCCACCCCCACCCCCCCCCCCCCCCCCCCCCTTGCTTCCTGAGTTGTCGCGGTTACCTCTGTTCTCAACGCGATGACTTCCCGATGACGAGTTTTCACCACCCCTTCTGGGGACGCTTTTTTTTTTTTCCGCGACAGTTTCCTTTTTCACCCACCCTACCGTTTCAGGCCGACACCGTCCGGCAGGTCACGCTAAAGTTTGTTTGATGCGTGCCGCCCCGGCATCTTTTTTTGTACATAGCGCTTTTTCACTTGCTGCCCACCCCACATTTTCACCGACAACCAGCCCACCCCACTCTTCGGCGTTAGAAGAGGCACTGTTACAGAAGATCATTTTCACTCTCGTGTGAACGCCCAGATTGCAACTGACCATCAAACGTTATCTTGGTCGTTCCCCACTAGCAGTCGTTTTTCCCAAGAGACATTGTCTCCTCGGTACTGCCGATTCCCCCCTCCTGCCCTGATATCATACCTTTTCCCGACCACGGCCAGCTTACCTTCACCTTTTCTTTTTCTACCTGCCCGGTCGTCCTGGAAACCTCGGTTCGTTTGTCAAACGGGGTCCCACTCCGAAAGGCCAAAATAACCTCTGCAGTTTCTTTTTTTCCCATTTTGTTGGCGCTCGTCCCCACCAGCGGCCGTGCCCCAGCGGCTTTAGATTATTCTTTTGAGTTTCCTCTCACACTTTGCCGGCGGCCCCGCAGACAAAATGGTGTTGCCACTACGCTCAGCCGCCTTTCCTGCCCCTTGCTCGAGTTCACAGCGATTCTTTACAACGCTTCCGGACGTCTCAGCCTTCGCAGTATGGCTTCCCCACCCCCTGGCCATTTTCAGCGCCCTCTTTCAACGATTTTTCGCTTTCCCCGTTTACGGCCTGCAGCAGACCACCTCCTCCCCTTCTCCCTCTTTTCGCCAACTTGCCTCTCCTCAGTGCTCTCCGCCTCGCCACTTCGCACCATGCGATGTTTTCAATCCAGGCATCCCCTACTTTGGGTTCCTTACCGGCGCCCTCTCTTCTTTTTAGGCTGACACTTTCGATTACACAGATCCCAGGCTTCAGCATTTGTTTTAATGACGCCTCCCCATAAGTGAAGTACGAGCTTTTTTGCGCTGCCGTCCCATCATCGGCAACCCCCACTGAATTGTTCGTTTGACTCCTATGTGTCCTCGTCCTCTTACCGGAGTGATTTTTAGAAGTCCCCTTATTGTCCTCAGCTTCCCCCGATGACGATGCATCCCGTTTGCAATAGTCTCTGTTCAGGAGTACACTTTGGTGAAGTAACCGTGCCCCACCTTGTTCAACTGCTCCCCCTTCTCCCATTCCCTCTCTCTCTTCCGGCTGGAGGCCAGGTACCGGAATTCTGGCACCCCACGTAAGACCCGAGCCCGTTGCTTTCTCTTGCTCACCTTTGCTCCTTCAGTTCATTGTCCCCCCGCCCCCCTCAATGCTCTGCGGGTGCTCTGTAGTTCCCTCCCAGACATCTCCCCTGTTGATACCCCTGGACTCCTTCCCGGCCAGAAGATTGATCCCTTGGAAGTTTCCCTAGGAACCAGCAGCTTCTCTGCCGCGTTCTACATCGTGATAGGCACGTCGTGACCACCTCTGAACAATTTCGACTCTTCCCCCGACCCCTTATCTCCAATGAACGAGGCCACGTTCCGCCAGTACTCCTTCCCTCTTCTCGAGGGAAAGTAGATAGGTTTATAGAACTCCCCCCTCGCTCTACACTTGTCTACGGACTGTTCTTTCCCCCCTCCCTACTTAACGTATTTCAGACCAAGTAGGGACATACTCTACCCTTGGATTGGCACTTCCGCTGACCCCCCCCCGTGCCCGCCTGCCCACATTGCTAAACCATTGCGGACGGCAATATCTGCTTTTTTTCCACCAGGCCCAAACTCATGTACCCTCCCCCAATGGGGTCATCGAGGCTCTCGAAGCGTCGTCCCCTTAGCTTTGCTTCTGATCCAAATTTGTCCTTAGGCGAAAGTTCCCGTCCTTTCAGAGACAACTTTCATCTACACTCAGCCCCCCACCCCGGAGACTATGCCGTCAATTCCTTCGCAAGTGACCCCTCCCTCCCTTGAACTCTTCATCTCTCCTTCTCTTTTCCCTTTTTCCTAAGTTGTTGGGTTTTTTTTGAGTTGCGTGGCGGCGGTTCCTAGTGGAACCTTCTGGAACGTCTCGTGAGCTGTTTTTTTTTTTCTTCTCCCTTTCAGTCTGCCTTCACTTGGGCTTTCCAGTATCCGTTGAGGTTCTCACGGTTTCAGACCCTGGTTTGACTCCCTTCTTCGTCCCATTGGTTGAGCTCCCTCCTGGCTTTCGCTAGACGAATTCCCCCCTCTTCCCCATTGGGGGATTGTCTTGTTTGTGGGTTTTCAGCCTGATTTTTCAGCGGGAAGTCTCCATTCCCGTTCCTGAAGACGCAGCCATGGTTGATAGTTTGTTCAGGGAGTCACTTTCCCCTTTCTTGATGGTTCCAGCCCCTGTTCGTTTCAGGATGTCCTCCTTGTCTTCCGGTCAACTTTTCCTCTGCCACAGGCCGTATCTCATTGAGTCTAAGAGGGCGAGGCCAGAACGCTTTTTAGTGCCGAGCACCGGTCCCCTTTTCATCTACAGTTTCTGTTTACCTTTTTCCTTTTACAGGTTTTTATTAGATATTTTTTTGGAAGGTACGGTAGACTCATTCTCTCCTGGCTGGTAGCCACTGTACTCTTGTTTTTTTGAATCCTCTGTCCCACGCTGTATGAGCCCGGTTCGCGACGAGACTTCGTTTTTTTCTGGGCACGAATTTTCTTGAAAAAGTCCTGTAGTCATTGAGGGCTTCCCGGGGTTATCCCATTTACCAACGCTTTAGAATAAAGCCTCCTGGCGTTGGTAGTTGACCTTGAGGTGACGTATACTGTTCCTGAACTGTCCCCTTTCGCAGACCGCCGATTGAATAGGTGGTTCGGTGATTTTTGGCACTCGCTTCAGGATCGTGCACTAGTCTCATAAGAAGTCCGACATTTCCCCGTTTCCAGTTTCTGTTGGCTATTTTCAAAGATAAATCCTTTTTTTTCAATTCCCCCATCCCTCACTGAGCCGTGGTCCGCCTTCGTTTCCCTTCCTGATGGATTGGACTGGCTTTCACCCTGATTGATTGGCCTTTCGTGGAAGTCCGTCGTCTTACCATGTCCATCCCCCGTCGTCGTTACCGTTTGTAGTAAGATTCAAGTTTGTCCGCCCTTGAGACGAATTGCTTTTTCGTAGGCCCTTCTTCGATAAGTGAGAAATTTCACCATCCTGGATTAGGTAGTGCCTTGCTAACCCTCTTTTCGTCGAAGGGCAAATTTTGTACTTAAGAGCTAGCTGGTTTTCGCTTCTATTCCTCGTTATTCGATAGAGTTTCTCCGACAGTCTTGATTTCAAGGGACGCAATCCAGATGCTTCATGGTTTTCCCTTCCCCTCCTCGGCTTTCAGTTCCCCCGGCAGTAGTTCGGTACTTTTTGTCGGAATGGATCGATTACATAGTCTCCCGTCTGAGGGTACATGGATCCTTCGTCTTGGGCACACCATGTTGTCGCAGGTGAAGAATGTTTCCCCTGTTTCCTATTCCGGAACCCCAGTCTGGTGTTTAGGAACTTGATGTGGTGTTCTATTATCTGTTTACGCCCAGGCCCACGCCATCCCCCTTGCAAACCACCCTGCCCTTTGATGGTATTTGTTGGCGGGTGTTCACCCGCCGAAAAGTCCCCGTCTGTGCCTTCTCATTTGAATACCGGTTAATGTCGACATCACCGGTTCTCCTTTTGATTGTTTCTGTCCCGTTTTGCTAGTATTCCTCAGTTGGTGCTCTCGTCAGCCATTTTCGATTGATTTATTGTCTCCTTCTGCCCTATTAGTTCCCGTTGACCTTGTATCTTTGTTGAAGGGGACAGCGAAGGAACCTTGCCTTGATACTTCGTTCCTCGGTGATGGACTTTCCTCCCAGGCGTACAGTTTTTTGAGCCTGTGGTTTTTTCTCCCCTGTTGTGGTTTTTACGAACTGACGATCAACACTTCGAATTTCCGGATGCGCTCCTTTTCCCTTTCCCGAAAGACGTTCTGATGCCCCACTTGGTTTTAGTTGTTGACTCCTTTCAGGGGTTTTTTTGGCGTCCTGCCCCCGGCTGATTTTCCGGTCACAGCCCCTTTTGGTAGACACTCCCGTCCCAGCCTTTCTCTCACAGAGCAGTTGATCTCCCTCTTCCCCTGACCTCATTGCGTTTTCTCCCCTGATGTAACGTCGCCTAGCATGACGCCTGGTGTTGATCATCCCCCGAACATTTCCCACCCGCGAACTAACTGAAATACCTCCCTCCGATGGCGATCCTTGTAGGAGAGTCTCGTGAGTCTGCCCTCTCCTCTCTCTCTTTTTCCCCTTTCAGAAGTTGGGTGTTGGGTTCTCCTCAAGATATCAATCTTCCCCCCCCCAAAACCCACACACCATAAAAACTATTTATCATAACACCAGCCCCCACCAAAACAACACAAACACCCCCTATATCCCCCCAACCCAACCACCCCAAACATCCCACCCTCCCACCACAAACCCCCCACCAAACCACACCCCCAACCACAAACCCCACTCAGCAAATACACCAAACAACCCCAACCCCCAACCCACACACCCCTCCATTCCACCAACCCCATACCCCAACCTTGACCACACACACCCACACCAGCCACCCTCCACAACCAATTACCTAACCAAACCCCCCTAACTCAAATCACCAATCTCAAAAACCCCCCCACCCCACCCAAACTACCAAAAACCACCAAAATACAAACACGCACCTCAAACACAATACCCCCCCCCAAAACACAAACAAAATACCAAACAACAAACGCACCAACTCCCACCAAACACCTCAATAAAACCACCTAACCCACCCCCAACAACACAGCCAACCAAGTCCAAACCACACCCCACCCTACTAACTTACACTCCACATATTCAAAAGCCTACATAAAAGACAAACACCACCACATCACAACCCCCCCTCCCCCCCAAAACCAACAACCCCAACAACCCCCCCCCTGACATTGCCTACCCAAAAACAACCTTCATCACAACCCAACACCCACACCCCCCACTTCATCAAAAAACCCGCCCCCTTCCTTCCTCCCCACTAACCCTCCATAAATCAATCAACCAAACCACTACAAACCCACACCCCATCCACATTCCGAACAACACCCAAAAAAAAACCCCACACCCAACATCCAACCCAATATATCAAAACCCCACACCTCATTTAACAACCCCCACCCAAACCCCAACCCGCAAACACCCCATATACCAACCCACAACTCCCCTACTAAAAACCACCAAACAAACCACCCATAGAGACACCTAAAACCTCACAAACTGTTACACAAAAAACCAAACAACCTACCCCAATAACCCAAAATCCTCTCCCCAACCAACAATTCACATACCATCCCTACCAAACACTTTCCACAAACGACCACCTACCCACAAATAAAACCCCCCAAACCACACCCTACCAACCTTCCCACCCCACACAATTTCCTCACCTTTCCCATACTCCAAACAAACACCACACCAAACACAACAACACCTTCCTACCAAAACTAAATCCAAGCAAACCAACCAATTCAAACAACCCCAATCCCCTCTTCACAAAAAACAAATCAACATCCAGCACCCCCCCCCCAACTACCAACACCCACCCCATACCCACCAACATCACCAAACCATTCCCCCCCCACACACCCACCCCGAACGCAAAGCTACAAAACAAGAACCACAACACCACCCCCTCAACCCACCAAACCCACAACCACACAAACCCACCGACACAACACCTCAGCCAAAACAAAAGAACATATCACAACCTCAAACCTCCCACACCCAAACACATATACCCAACTACAAAAACACATCCGGAACCCCCCACAAACAACCAAACGACCAACCCCACCCCAACAACCAACTCACAAAACCCCACCACACACAACCTCCTAACCCCCAAACCAACACCAATCACCCCACTCACAACACCCATAAACCCCAACACAAATAAAAACAAAACACCAAAACACAACACACGCACCAAAAACATACACACCACATCACCACCAAAAAAAAACCAATAAACCCAACAACAACAATCATCACCACCCCAACACCAGACAATACCCCCCCCACCCCACAACCCACAACCACCCCACAAACCAACCTCCACCCAATTCCACACAAAAAAACCTAAAAAACAACTCGACACCCCCCAACCACACCACTAACACCAAAAGAGAGGCTCTCTGAGTCACTTTCATTACAGTTCCTCCCTTTGTCGCGGGAGTTCTTTTGCAAACCTGATCGGCGGCCCGACGTTCCTGTCTTAACACACCCCTGTCGTCCGCTGCTGCGTCCATATGTTCCCTTTTTTTTTCTTAAGTCAGTTTCTTTCTTTCCCCCCCGACGGAGTGTCTCCTCCCGTCCAGATGGCTTGTGACTTTGTCACATCTCCCTCCTTGGCGGGAATGACCTCCCGCACCGGAACCTTGATCCGCCGCTACCAGGTGGGGCAATACTGATGGTCAGCTCAATCCCCGGAATGTGTTTAAGTTACGATGTTGATTCCCCCCCCCATCACCGACACCCCCCCCCCCACAGGGCTTCTAAGCGCTGTACGCCCCGGCGCCCGTCACCTCCTTCCGACGCCTTTAGCTCCATGAGTTTTCCCCGGAGCGTCACCTGCCCCATCAACGATTCCTTTCAGAAACCCGGCCCACTTCATGCGTAGGTTTTCCCCCCCCCGCTTAGACAATCGAGAGAAAAGATTCCCCTCGAACTATTTTCTCAACAGGTTTCCCTAACCTGCCGCGAACTTCCCCCGTTGTGTATCCGCCGTTATTCAACCCAGTCGAAGGTCCCTTTTTTTTTTGCCTGGTGTAGCAAACTGTTCAGCCATTTCATAAAGACACACTAGGACTTTGTTTTTTGCACTGATGGCGTTTCCTTTTCTTCCCTCCTCGGCCCCCTCCCCGCTGCGCGTGAGACGGTTCTGGAGGGGCCCCTTGGACGGCGAAACGAGCCCCCCATGGTGTGGCCACCTACTCCCTAATTACGAGACCGCGGTTCCCCCTCCGACTTAGATTAGACCTCGTTCGGTACCCCCCCTCTGGCCTTGCTGACCATCAGGTGCCTGCGCTTTTCCTTAGTTACCCCTTTCCTCAGTCACTAATACAATACTCTTGTTACAAGTCGGACAACGCTCGCCCGACCTACCCGAAACTCCCCTCTGAGTGGCTTCGTTACCAACTTCTTTACGAGTTCTACAGAAAGCCCTCGACAAAAAGATTGGTATACCTATGCCTCACCGTCTTAGTTCTGATGTCCGTCGCCGCCTATGGAAGGACAGCCTTTAAACACTATCTCTGAAATATGGTCTTCCCCCTTGACGTTAATATTACATTCCCATTAGAGTCTGCACTTTGAAGAAACAGATCACATGCCTCTGCCTAGCGGGGGTTTGAAGAGAGATGACCCCCCTCCAGACTCAATGAACCTGCCATGGACTTTTTTGCCTCTTCGGATAAGGGTAGATCCCCTTATGACCGTCCGCGCCTCGAAGACAGCACGTTTCAGAGCACCTGTCTTTTCGCCCAATATCCCGTCCTCATGTCCCCGGCATACGCCTGCACACGGGCTTACATTCTCCCCTGCCCTCTCCGCCGGCTGCGCTTTCCCAGTCAAGCACGTCTACCTTCTCACGGAGTTACCAGTTCCCAGCAAAGCTGCTGAGACGTGTCTTCACTGCTCACAAGTTACATTTCTACCCCCTCACCCTAATTTTGACTTCCGGGTGATCTCTTTCTTTTCCGTTTTTCCACTCTCGGCAAGTTTTATACCTCAGCATAAGTTTTTTTTTGTCAGAAGGGAAGTGATTTCCCAGCCATCTTCTCGGGTCCCCTGGCGAATTTGCCCCTCCTGCTGACACCACCTTCTTCTTGACTAGTTACCCCCATTATACACCAGTTCCCTCCATGTGATGGAAAGTGAACGACCTACTCCGGTTCTCTGATCTAGCGCCCTTCAGAACTACTCGGTCGGATCTGCCGCCCTGTCCCTCCTCTGTATACGGCGTGTCGAGGAGTCCTCTACCACTTCGATTGACCACTGGCACCACCAACCTGTGACTTGTCCCACCCGTGATTTGAGCAGCTTCCCCCAAGGGAGCGCCTTCTCACCCGATTTAGTACCCTTTTTCACAGCGTTCCCCCCCATGTAACGCCCCAAAGGGCCCGGCTTCTTCCGAAGCGGTCTCCCCCCTGAGGTCCCTGCTCCCTTTTGCGTCAGGATGTCAAACCCTTGTCGTGCGATAAACCTTCCCCAAGTGTTACTGCTACGCATATGCTACCCTAATGCCAGCCCTCCCCCCCACCACCAGTTCTAGATGCCGGCAAAGTTTTTCCCGGTGAACGCACGGTTCGACTC
>Ga0179591_1220736_pt1 | contig 10993 bp, 11 predicted proteins | sample CZOMad2_1_08_16f_FD_182891 | JGI IMG/M metagenome (GOLD analysis project Ga0179591, IMG submission 182891) | Vadose zone soil fungal communities from Angelo Coast Range Reserve, California, USA - CZOMad2_1_08_16fungal (PacBio error correction) | ecosystem: Environmental > Terrestrial > Soil >... | reverse complement strand
CCCCGGTACGACGAATAGGCCAGGACGGTACCGCCCAATCCCTTTCTCTACCTACTGCCCACAATCCCCGGGGTGCTCAATTGCACCCCGTATGGCAAGTCGAGCGACAGGCGGGGGTCCCGAATTCGGCGGCAGGGCGGGCGGCAGGGACATCAACATGGCTCACCCTCGTTCCCCGCGGGTCCGGAACCAGCAGACCATTACCGACCAGGCATGGGATCTGGCCGTCAGGACCGGGCGCCCCCTACGCAGCCGGGGCAGTGGACCCGGGGCGCGGGCGGACGCCACCCTGGTGAAATTAAAGGGGGCCAAGTGCGTCTTGCCGGCCCGTTCCTCAGGGATTAGCTGATCGGGCCGGCGGAGGACCGTGGTGACGGGAAGGATGCAGGCGGTAGGTGGTGAACGACCACACGAACGACTCCCGGCAAGAAAGAAGTTCCCCCGCCGCCTCCCCGCAGGGGCCCAGTAGAGTTCCCCTGGCTCTTTGCACTGGCGTCCACCCCGTCCGCAAAAACAACCGCCCGTCCGGGCTGGGTCAACTACCTCCCATCGAAAAAAAAAAAAAGAACGTTGTCACAGGCCAGGGCGGTTGGCTTTACCGTTCAGCATCCGATTACAGCGCCAGAGTTTTGGAGGCCGGCGATTGCCCGTCCATTGGAGGGGGACCCCAACACGAGGGTCCGTCGCCAGACCCGTACCCGAGCGGTCGGCCGAGGAGCCCGTACGAATTTCGCCGGAGCGTACAAAGGGGCCCGGAATAGGCGAACAGAGAGCCGAGATTTCGGGGAGGGTGAGCGGAAATCCGCTTCATTCCGGGACACATTGTGAGCATCAGCCCGTCATCGCACAAACCACCGGCGTTTCCCGCGACCGAGACGAGTGGCCGCCCGCCCTTGATCGAGACCGGGCAGGGAGACCGTATTCTCGGTGGGGCCACCGTTTCACGCCTGTGGGGGACTACGTCCTCCGCGCAGGAGGCACCTGAGAATTGGCCGCGGGCCGCCCGTTCGATCATCGCGTTGAACACCTCGGTGGCGCGACTTCCTCGTACGCGGGTCACCCCCGCGCCAAGCACGGGGCCCTTCAGGAGCTTCGCCAGTTCGTTAGCGCAGTGTTCCAGGGCGATTTTATTATGGTTCCGCGAACTCGCCCAACTACTCTGGCCCCCCTATGGTCGGTCCTCAGGCCAGTCTCTGTGGCCCTTACCGGCGGGTCGTTGAACGGGCCTTCGATCCCCCGAGCAAGCGGAGCGAAGGTGATGAACCTCCCCGCATCGCTGTCCCCTCCTATCGTCAGGCTACGACCCGGCGGGATGCCTCAAGGGTGGCCGCTGTGAGGCGGATTTTGGAGGGTTAGTCGAATTGGTACGTTCTTAGTGGTGTTTATGAATCACGCCTCACATGGCTGCGTAACATTACCACCGGGTGTGGCCAACCGGAGTGCGAGGTGCATCCGCCGGGACAGTGAGGGACTTCGAGGGGCGACCGAGATCCGCCTGGCTGCTTGACGTCGCGTGCCGCAGGGATTTTCCGGCTGCCACCGGCGTGTGCTGCGGCCGGCACCCGGTGGCGGCTTGGGCCGTGATGGCCAGGCACATACGGCAGGCCTGGTGGAAAAGGCGGCGCCCCAGGGCCGGCTACCGCCACGGCACGGACACGAGATCGGCGGAGACGCTTTGCCCCGCCGAACGCGATCGACGCCGTAATCGCCGGCCTAACCGGAGACCGAGGGGGGGGTGGGGGGGACGGCGGCTGGGGCAAGCACCCGCCAAGGGCGGTTGGTACTCATCGAGGAAGCACTGCGCGGCGGACGCCTTCAACCCCCCAAAAGTTGCGCAAACGACCACAAGGACTGTACAGGGGGAGTGTACCGCGCGGGGGACGGCACGGCTCGGCAGCTCGCTCGGTGTTTCTTGTGTTATGGCACGATCGGGCCAGGAGATTCTTGGAAAACTCTTTTTCTCGTGTAAATATAAAAGCGTGTCCTACGGCACACGCGAAGTTTTTCACGATTTGTACAAAAAGGGGGTTTCCGTGTTCTTCTCCGGGGGGGCGGGGAACCAGGGGGGGCAAAAAGGGGCCCCATCGGGGAGGGCAGGGGCACCGCAGGGGCGCGCGGGTAACTTGGCGGAACAAAAAAAAAAAAAAAAAAAAACTGATATCAGTTATTTGATAGCTTCCGGGTATCAGGGAATCTCTCTCGGAGGTGGGCAGGCATGACCGGCCCAGACTCAAGGTCAAGAGAAGAAGAAAAAGGAAGCGGCCATCTAATCCCCCAGCCAGCCCATGGCGCCGAATCGAGCACGGCTGTTATTCGGGGCCCGGGACCGCTGGGTGCTCATCGTCAACCTCGTTGGCTGGCCGGGGCGGCCGTAGCAATTCTGGCAGGGCGGCGATTACAACGGCGGGGGAAGTGAAAGGGGAAGGGGTACTCATTCGTCGGGGACAAATCATTGCTCGCCCCTCGTCCGTCGTGCTTCGCAGCTGGGCGCGGCCTAAAAGATTTGTCGCACCCGGGACGGGCGCCACGGGTCGTGAAGCCTTCCGCAAAAATTACCAAGGCACAATCGCGAGGGCAGGGGATTTGGCAGTGGGTGGTGAACCCGTTCTCCGACCCGGGATCCCGCGTCTCGACCAGGATCGGAAACATGGAGACCGCGGCAGGCCACAAAGGTTCAACGACGGCCGACGGGGAACCGCGAGATCGCCGGCCGTGGTTCGTCTGGCAGGTTAAGGACACCCGCGGCAGGCCCACCTACTAACTCGGTCGGACGAACTAACCTCGACGTTGTTCGCACTCCAGGCCGAGAAACGGGCCGTGCGGCACATTCGGCCTCCAGTTACCCCCTACGGACGCCAGGGGCCACTAAGTCGAATGCCGGGCGTCGTGATTGGTCGCTGCGGGAGGGAGGTAACGCGACGAGGATCACCCAGCACCAGAAAGATGTTGTCGGGCCCGACTCCCGCCATCCGGGTTGCAGGGAGGACGGCCGTGCGAGGTCACGAGGACCCGGCTCACCGGCTCTCCTACGCCGGCGGGGAAGATCGAGGCGGCCCATGCTACGCCAGCAGGAAGGGCTGGCGAGGGCGCGGTCGTCGGCGCACGGACCAACGATCGGTCGAAGGCGGGCCCGTGTCGGCATGGCAAAGTTGGCCCTTGCCAGCGCCTCGACGAGGAAAGGCGGCGTCGCACCCCGCGTCGTCGAACTCGCGAGGGATAAGCGCAAGGCCGGCCCTGGTCTCACCAACCCTGTCGTGGTGTGCTCTGCAGTGTGAAACAGGGCCAACCCAGCAAAGTGGTGAACACCGGGCTTCACTATTACCTCCTGAACCCCCGCTATTGGCAGAAACCGCAAAAAAGTATCTTGCCTCAGGCTCGATCGGCCGTCCATTGACGCCCTGGCCCAATACGTGGGCGGCCGACGCGAAAGGATGAGACTCCACAAACGGCCCAGATCCAGATCGAGTTCCTGCTACGCCGGGGGCCCTCGGGGGAAGCGGGGCCGGAATGCCTGGGGCGCGCCCGCCAGATTTGCGCCGCCGGGCCGGCAAACCGCCAGCGCAGGACGGGCCGAAGCCGAAGCCGGATTCGGCGAGGTAAACCGTTCCCCCGCCAGCCGGGCCTGCAGGAAACATGTTCTCCATTTTGCGGGGGGGTGGGGGGAGAGGTCGAGGGAAAGGCATCCAATGCCAAGGCTGCTAATCTGTACCATGATGTTCAAACTCCCCCAAGGGTAACTGCCTTTTACAGATTTGTATCGGTAAGTGGTCATCCACGAGGACACCCGAGAGATCAAAAAACTCTGTGCAATTCCACTTCGTTGTAGGAAGTGGGCTTTCACCAAGGACTGAAATTTCGGTGATTAGGAGTGAGGAAAATTTAGTTTCTCTATCAGCAAATGCCCCCTCGATTAAAGAGTATGTACTTATCAACCCGTATAGAGAAAAGGACGAAGTGATGATAAGTAGAGATCATTTCGAGGAATGATTATGCAGGATGGGGAAAAGTTATAGGGAGCTATACATCTGGAGATTGAAAAATAGACCTATCTAATAAAAAGCTTTAAAAAACATTTACGTTTCAAACAGTGACCTTTTTATATGAAAAGACGATCCTACGGAAGAGGCAGACTTTCACTAAAGCCTTTCTGGCCGTCGTTCTGCAACCTTTTTGTTTAGGCATATGTCAAATCACTTGCCCGTTTGTGTGGTGCCCGGTCAATACGACCAAGCAAAGCATGCCGGGCCCAACTTGTGGACGGCATGCTCTTTTAAGATGTGACAGTGAAGGTAACGACTTTGCAAAAGGCGGTTCATTCCGCTACCACTCTGATGGTTGGCACCAGTTAGAGTTCAGCTGCTCCTTGGCGCAGCGCGCTATAAGTATTGGGACCTTTTATAAAAAAAATCCGCCTGGGGCAGGTTGGGATATTCGTTAGTGGAGCATATTATTAAGGGGGGAAGCTGGCAAATTTGTGAGGGGGCATTTGAAGGTCTGCAGAAAAAATTTCACTGACCACGTAACCAGTGTTTTTGCCTTAAAAGTCGAATGTATTGTTATTAAAAGCTTGAAATGTGACGTAAATGTCCGTTATTGGTTGGGAATGATCTGTCAGGTTTGGTTGGATGGGGGAGCTGGCCCCGTAATTTTGTGAATTGACAGGAGGCCGTCTTTTTGGAGGAATCGGTGACGATGGATGCCGCGTTTTCCCCTCGGGCCTCGGGGTCGGAATGGGATTGCCGGAAGGGTGGTTGTGGTTGAAACGAGTTTGTGCTTGCATTTCTGGTGGTGGGGGTATTGTGTGTTGGCTTGTATTTTTATTGTCAGTTGGAGTGTGGAGAGAGAGTTGGTTAGTGGTTAGGTTCCGAGTCTGTGCGGTTTGGAGTTGAAAATCGGTAGTTGTTGTGGCTTTTGTAGTAGACTGGTGACTGGTTTCACAAGGGCACACAAACCCAAATGGACAGCAACGGGAGCAGGGGGACAGCGGCAACAGAGTACTCCCAATAATCAGTTTCTTGTCCGTTTCTTAACGTGGGTGGGGGGTTGTTGGGGCGGAATGGGGGAAATGGCTTTTTTGTCCTGCTTTAGTTTGGGCGTGGGGTTGCATCTGTTGGGGCTCTGGCGTCCGGCCCACGGTGGCGTTGGTTGTTGGCGTTTGGTTTGGGCGTTTTTTTCGCCTGGGGAGTTGCTGCCTGCCCCGGTGGTGTCTTGTCGCGGGCGGTTTCATTATTGAATGTCATGCTTCTTTAGGGTCCTGTCCCTTCTTTTGGTTTGGTCTTTTTAGTTCCCCCTTTTTTTTTGCCTTTTAATGGTTGGACTTCTTGAGTGGCGGTTTGGCTGTTAGGGGTCTAGGCTCTCGGCCGTGTGTGTTCTTTTTTGCATGTGAACAGGAGATACGACGGTCTTATGGCGTTGCGCCCCTGCGGCGGGCCCTATGCTAGTGGAGAAGTGCGTGTCATGTGCACCGGGCTATGTGTGGTGGCTGGTGCACGCTTATTCTACTGTTCTGGCCACAAATTGTCGCGCAGCTGTGGCCGTGCCCCGGTTTTGCTTTGCGTTTTTTTTGGCTTCGATGTATCCCCCCCCCGCGTTTGCCCCTCCCTCCTTTTCTTGCCTTTTCCCCCATTCCGTTGTTGCGCGGCGCTCCTTGCCATCTCTGCTACTTCAGCGCCGGCCGGCCCCCCATGCCCCTTCCCCCTGTGGCCTTCCACCAGTGTTTGTGGCTCCGGCCCATTGTGGAGCCTAAATTTGGTGGCAAACTTGCTATGAGCTGCTCCCCCTCCTCCTTCCCCGTAGGTTTTCCCTTCCGGGGATCTTGATCCTCATGTCATGTTTCGCCTTTTGTCCACCACTATCCATTCAATCATCTCCAACCACCCCCAAACATCTTTTTTTATGTGCTGATTTTCCCCCCACCATTTGCTTCTCAGTTAATACACCAATTTCAGGACCCATATTGCGTGTATCACCACCTATTGTTCCTTCCAGTAATTGTAATTCCCCCACGTCACTGTGCATAAGGTCCTTTTAATATTATGTCTCTCTCGGGTGATAGTTAGCTCAAGATCTCCTATGGCTTTAGTAAACGTTTCAAACCACCAATCGCCATCACCGGCTGGTGACCACATTTTCTTCTTCATGCTTCTCCATTAATCCCCAACAATATGCCCCACGCACCAAACTATAATCAGGTACAAGGGGCCATTCCCAATGCCTCCACAAACCCCACCACGTAAGAAACGGACAGGGACTGATTATGGTTTTACTGCGCTGTTCCTGCTTCGTTGCTGTCATTGGGTTGTGTGCCCTTGGAACCAGGGCTACTAATCAAAGCACACAACTTTACCGATCAACTCCAACCGTACAGAAACCTCTGGACCATACCACTCCAAAACTACAAAAACTCCACCAAACACCAGATGGCAAGACAACACTCGTCAACAACCACCTTCCGGCAATCCCATCGATCCGACCGCTGCAATCCAATCGTCCAACCGTTACCTCAAAAACGGCCTCCAGTGGTTCACCAATTACTCGCAGCTCCAACCAAACCTGCCAGATTACATTTCAACCAATACGACAGTCGTTACATCCCAAGATTAATAAAACAATACATGGGACTTTAGCAACAAACCCTGGACGTGCAGTGCACAATTTTATGCAAGATCAAAATGGCCCTCACATTGCCAGCTTCCCTTAATGCTCCACTAACGATTAGGCCAAAACATGCCCCCAGGCGGATTTTTTACGGGGTCCCATAAACCTTAGCGGCTGCGGCCACGGGGCAGCTGAACTCCTATTGGTGAAACAGTCAAGATTGTAGCGTGAACAGCTTGCCACAAGTCGTGACTTCACTGTCCACATCTTAAGGCCATGGCGTTCAAAAAGTGGGCGCTTCCTGCTGTCAGTATGGACTTGCACAAGCACAAAACTGGGCAAGGTGGATTTGGGAAATATTGCCTAACAAAAAAAAAGGGGCAGACAAGAGGGCCAAAAAGGGCTTTCAGTCTGCCTCTTCCCGGTAGGATCGTAGTTTCATATAAAAAAAGGTCAATTGTGAAACGTAATGTTTAAGCTTATTAGTTCTATTTCATCCAGGATTGTATATCTCTATACTTTCCATCCTCTTCAATTCTCGAATATATCTCTACTTCTTCTCCTACTGGTTATAAGTACATATCTTAATCGCGGGGCATTGCTGATAGACCTAAATTTCCTCACTCTATACGCATTTACAGTAATTGGTTGAAAGCACTTCTACAACGGAGGAGTTGGGGAATTGACAGAGTTTTTGATCTCTCCGGGTGTCCTGATGGCTGGAAAAACTTTACGAGTACATCTGGAAATAGGCAGTTAACCTTTGGGGGAGTTGGAAAATCATGTCAGATGGTTAGGAGGGCCTTGCATGGCTTCCCCTCAGCGATCTCCACAAAAATGGAGAACATGGGTTTCATGCAGGCCGGGCTGGCGGGGGAACGGGTTACTCGGCCTGACCGTCGCGTTCGGCGTCCGGCGCTGGCGGTTGGCCGGCCAGGGGTCGGCGCATCTTGGCGGCGGGCGCCAGGCATCCGGACCGGGTCCCGAGGGGCCCGGAGGAGCAGGGAACTCGATTGGGGCGTTGGTGGGGATCGCATCTCCGTTCGCCGCCCACTTGGCCAGGGCGTCATGGACTGCCGGATCGAGGCCTGGAGCAAGATACTTTTGCGTTCGCCATGAGCGGGGTCAGGAGTAGAGGGAGCCGGTGTTCACCACTTGTGGGTGGCCTGTTCACTGGCAGAGCACCACGAGGCAGGTGGAGGGACCATGGCGGCCTTGCGCTCCTCGTCGAGTCGACGACGCCCTCCTCGTCGAGGGCGCTGCAGGGTCAAACTTGACCATGCCGGGACGGCGCCTGCGACGATCGTGGTTTCAGTGCGGCCGAACGACCCGAGCTCGCCTGCGGCGGGCGGAGAATTGGCGCCCGGCGATCTCCGCCGGGGTAGGAGAGCCGGTGAGCCGGGTCTCGATGGACCTTCCACGCCGGGCCGGCCTGCAAACCCCGGATGGCGAGGTTCGAGCCGACAGCTTCTCGGGGTGATCTCGTCGGCCCGTTCCCCGGGCAGCGGGACCCCCTCATCCCACGCCCTCGACGCCCCTGGCCGGCGTCGTAGGTGGTACTGGAGGGCGATTGTGCCGCAAAACGGCCACCGTCTCGGGCCTGGGATGGCGGACGCGAAACTCTTTTTTTTTTGAGACGGTGGGTATACGTCGGTGGGGTTGGTAGGTCGTCGACCACGTAGGGGGTGGCCTGCGCTCGGTTGTCCTTTACCTGCCAAGACGACCACGGCGGACGGATATCGATAGGGTTTCCACGTGGAGTCGTTTGACCTTGGGGCCTGCGCGGTCTCCATGGTTCTGATCCTGGTCGAGAACCGGGATCGGTCGGAGGGGAACGGAGTTTCACCCAATGCCATCCCCGCGCTCGCGGATTGGTTTTGCCCTTTAATTGACAGAAGAAAGAAGATTGCCTGAAACGGACGTTGCGCCCGGTCGGGGTGCGACAATCGTTGAGGGCCCGCGCAGTTGCGAAAAGACGGACCGTACGAGGGCGAGAGGATGGCCCAACGACGATTTGAGCACCACTCACTGGCCCCCGCGTTGTTTATCGCTGGGCCTGCCCATGAATTGCAGAACAGGGGACGACCCGGCCCAGGCCAGGGCAGGGACGAGGGTTGACATTGAAGCACCAGCGGGCCGGGCCGATTTACCCAGGCCGTGCGGCTTCGCGCAAGGGGCTGGCGGGGGAGTAGATGGCCCCGCTCTGACTTGAGTTGGGCTTGTGTTTTCATGCTGGCACACCTCCGAGGAGAGATTCCCTGATACCTGAAAGGCTATATAACTGATATTCCAGTTTTTTCGCAAGTCACCCGCCCGCCCGCGTGGTCCTGCTCACGAATGGGGGCCCCTGTGCCCCCCCCTGGTGGGCCGCCCCGGGGAGAAGAACACGGAAAAAAAACTTTTGTACCATCGTGAAAAAAACTTCCGGCGTGCGTAGGACCACGCTTTTAATTTACCCGTAGAAAAGAGTTCCAAGATCTCTGGCCCAGGATCGGGCGGCGATTTAACAGCAAGAAAAGAAACACCCGAGGCGAAGCTGCGGGCGTTGGCAGTCCCCCCTATTGCGCGTACCGGCCCGGGTCAGGGGGCTTGTGGTCGTTGCGCAACTGGGGGGTGATGAACGAAAGGCACGTTTCCGCCGCGCAGTGCTTCCCTCGATGAGGCCCACCGCCTATTGGCGGCTGCTTGCCCCAGGGGCGCCGTCTCCTCGGTCCGGTAGGCGGCGGCCGGAGGACGCGGTCCGATAGAGTGGGCGGCGGCACAGTCTCGGGCCAGCCGGTCCGTTGCCTGCGGGTAGCCGGGCCTTGGGCGCAATCCACGCAGGGCCTTGGCCGTTAATCTATGGGTGCCGGACATCACGGGGGCCAGGCGCCACCGGCGCTGACCGGAGCAGCCCACGCCGTGCAGGCCGGAAATCCGGCGGCACGACGTCGAAGCAGCCAGGCGATTTCGCTGGGTCGGCCTCCGAAAGTCCATCACTCACGGCGGATTGCATCCGGTTGGCCCAGCCCGGGGTGGTAATGAACGCAGCCATGGCCGTGATTCATTAACACCAGCTAGATAGCTTGAAATCGGACAAAATTCGGACTACTAACCCTCATCCGCCTCACAGGCGCAACCCTTGAGGCATTTCCCGCCGGGCGAAGGGCTGACGATAGGAGGGGGACAGGCGATGGCGGATGTCATCACCTTCCGCGCCGCTTGGCTTGCCGGGAGCGGGAAGGCCCGTCAACCCGCGGGGAAAAGGCAGAGAGAATGGGCTGAGGGACCGACACATAGGGGGGAACAGAGTAGTGGCGAGTTCGCGGACCATTATCGCCCGGGACACTGCGGCGAACGACTTGGCGAAGCTCGTGAAAGGGGCCCCGTGCTTGGCGGGGCCGGGTGTGTGACCCGGGCCGTTCGTAACGAGAAGTTCGCCGCCGGAGTGTTCAACGCGATGATCGAACGGCGGCCGGCGCAGTTTTTTTTCAAATCTCAGGTTGCTCCTGCGCGGAGATTCGTCGGCACACGCCCGTGACGGTGGCCCGAAGAGAATACGGTCTGCCGGTTCTCGATCAAGGGCGGCGGCCATTCCCGGTTCGCGGGAAAGGGGAAAAGAAAAGGAGAAAACGCGGTTTGGTGCGAGGACGGAGGGGCTGATGCTCAGACATGTCCGGGGATTGGAAGGCGGATTTCCGTCGAACCCTGAGGCGGCGGCCCCTCGCGGGGTTTCGCCGGGGCCGGGGGTGACGCTCGGCGAATTGACGCGCGAACGGGCACGGGTACGGTACGGGGGGCGCTCGGCGAAGACCATCAGGGGTGGTTTCTCCATGACGGGGCCATCGCCGGGCCTCAAATCTTCGGCGGCGGGTTTTGGTATCGGATGGCTGAACGGTAAAGCCACCGCGACTCCTGTTGACAACGTTCTTTCGATGGAAGGTTGGGGTAGTGGAACCGCCGAGGGCGTCGTTGCCGGGGTGCGGACGGTGGACGCCAGGGCAAGGAACCAGGGACCTTCTACTGGGGGGCCCTGGCGGGGGAAGCGCGGCGGGGAAACTTCCGGAGTCGTCGTTTGTCGTTTTTCACCTTACCTACCGCCTGCATCCCGGTTCAGCCACGGGTTGCCTCGGCGGGGCCCCGATCAGCTATTGCTGGGAACGGGCAGGCAGACGCAAGGACGCAACTGCCCTTTATCCACCAGGTGGCCGTCCGGCCGCGCCGGACTCAACTGGCCACACCGCGGCGGTCGGTGGGGGGCCCGGCCCTGACGGCCAGGCCATTTGCCGTCGGGTAATGGGTTTGCTGGTTCCGGTCCCCGCAGCGGACGAGGTGGTGAAGGCATTGTACTGCGCCCGCTGCGCGAAAATTCGGGGACGCCGGTCGCTGACGCCGTCGGCGGTTTTCTGTAACGGGG
>Ga0179591_1359662_pt1 | contig 10994 bp, 9 predicted proteins | sample CZOMad2_1_08_16f_FD_182891 | JGI IMG/M metagenome (GOLD analysis project Ga0179591, IMG submission 182891) | Vadose zone soil fungal communities from Angelo Coast Range Reserve, California, USA - CZOMad2_1_08_16fungal (PacBio error correction) | ecosystem: Environmental > Terrestrial > Soil >... | reverse complement strand
AACAGATCATTTCTCCTCTGTAACTAGGTTCTGCCTCTTGTTGACCGGGGCTCCGGAAGACGTTTATTCTTTCCCCCCTTTTTAAGGTGGCTCGAGCGATCCTTTCGACCTGCTTTCGAATTATTTTTGAGCTATCTGCGTAAAGCTTTGGATTCGCAGGCGGCGCGCCTTAATTCTCCTCCGGGAGTACTTCATTCTTTTTCATACCAACAATGGAGTCGATCGTTTTCCTTTTTTCTGACCCCTTCTTTTTTCAGCCTCTTCCCCCGTCACAATTCCCCCAGGATCCTACGTTTCTAGCCCCCAAGGACCTCGTGCGCGTCATGGGGCTTTGAACCGCCGGCCCAATTAAAAAAAGATGCTGTCTATATCGGATGGATGCCTTTAGGTCCCCTTGCAGCACATGGAGACGACCCCCGGTACCCCCGACATCTCTCCAGTCTTTTTGCTCTCCCCTCAGTGAATAAAGACCACCCCCCTCCTCTTAATTTGACGCCTTTTTCCCCCTCAAGAATCTTTTTCCTTTCTCGAGAAGAGCAGCTTCGATAGAAGACCCCTCCCTATTAGACCCACGTCTTAGGAAGCCCGCACCCCGCGGAAGGCCAACTTCCCCCCAGGGTTCAGAGCCTGGCCATTTCTACGCTGGATTCCCTTCGAGCTGAATTTTGGAATTAAGGACGCCCCACCTTACCGTTGTTCAGCCTTCGGTGCCCGCTTTTTTCAAAGGACTTTTTACAGTATACTGGATGTCCTCGTTTCTTCGAGAAGCTCACCCCTGTCGCCAGGCGACCTTGAGTTCGGACATTGGGTCCGACGAGATTCGTTCATCAGATTTATTGTTAAAGCTGGCATTCTAGACCCCGATCCGGAAGTCACTTTCAAAAAAGTCCCAGAAGAAATGTACTCGTTACTGGATTCCTCTTTTTGGCTCCTCTTCAACTAGAGGGTTCTTTACGATATGTCGAAAAATAAGGAGTTCGGTTCTTGAGTTTTTGGATGTCTATGGACAACACCTTCCCTTTGTGTCAGTTTTCAGTGCAGTCCTATCCCCATAATGCCTTTTCATAAGCCGCCCTGAACCCTTGATGTGACATCTTTCCCTAGATTCCTCCCTTGTTTGTTCTTTCGCTCGCAAGTTTCCAGAGCCCGCAAGTTTCATCCTTGCTCCTACAGGAGAAATTTCCCCTATGCGGCACGGCGTTTGAAATTCAGCAGTCTGGTGGTGCCTTCAGGAAGAGATAAACGTCTTTCAGATTGTAAAGAATGTAGAAGGGATGATTCTAGCAGACCGCTCTACCACTTTCGAAAGTTTTGGGCTCGACGGCCTTCAATCCATTCTCCTCCCTGATATTGTTTAAAGTTGAAAAGCGTGTTTTTCAATACCTCACATTTTCCTGCGCCTTGTTGAGCGGTCGTTCAAAGAAGCGTCTTTTTCAGAATACTCTCTTTTCATAAGAATACGTTGTTTTTTGGGTTGCCTCGGCGAGCGCTTCCTTTTCGTTGGCCGTCCAAAGCCAATTCTCACTGATATTGACGAAATCATTTCTGGCGTACAATGTCAAGGTTCCCTTCATCTCCTGTTTTCCCTTGCGACAGCCGGCCTCGGTTTACCCACCGTCTAGCATTGCGGACTTTTCCCGATTGTTTCTCCGCTCGGGCGCCCGCGAAGCGTTTCCCCCCCCAATTTTTTGAAAACGCTTTCCCTCGCTTCTCTAGTCAGGGGGCTGCTGGTACCGTTGCGAAACCTACGCAGTGCCTTTTTTCCGGGAGGGCGCGGATCGAAGCCCTTTTCCCTCTGGCTTCTTGTTGCGCCTCCGTTTCCCAAAGCTCCAAACGACTGTTTCGCCCCCGAATTATCGAAGTCCTCCCCCTTTCCACAGACACTATGGCTTTTACAAAGGGTCAGTTTTCTTCCGGACCTCTCCCCAGCTTTTTCTTGTCGATGGCCCCACAACTTTAGGAGATGACGCACATCCCCCATTTTGACCGCAAACCCTGCTCCTTTCAAGCAAGGCTCTTATCGGGGACCATCTTTTTTTCCTTTCCCCTACTTGGCGCACGCCTTCCCCTTCCAGTCACCCCCGTTCCATGGTTCTCCTCTAAGCACATGACTGCCTTGCACTCTCCTGCCCTCCTGCCAAGGTCTTTTTTTCCCCTTCTGCGGATCCCCCCCACTTTTTAATATTTAGTAATATTCCCCTTCTTTGAAATCCCGATTGCGCCCCTTTTTCTCCCTTAGGGATCCCCCCCCTTTGGCTCTTTAGGGCTTCCTGACCCCCTTTTTTCGACGTCTCCTTTTTCCAGCGCCATTGTTTTCCCCTGCTTCGCCTTGAAAGTGGTGGGGCTTTTCTCCTTCAGTTCCCCCCCTGCCGCCATTTTTTTTCGCCATCTCCGCCATTGCGTTCAGTCCTTTAAACAGGCCTTCCTCCACTCGTCAGACGTTCGAAGATCGCCTTTTGATAAACCCTCCCCCCCTTCTGAGTCCGTTTTCCAGCAGGTGAGACAAGTATTTTTTTTTCAATGGCTTCTGGCAGTCTGGTCATGGAAATTCGTCTCTCCCCCCCCCAACTTCTGTTTATCTGAGCACGCACCCCTTTTTCCGCCGCTGGACGAAGCCCCTAGAGTTTTACAGACCTTTAGACTGTTTAACGTTTCTATAGATTTAATTCTTTTAGAGAAAGAGTTCCCTCCTAATAGTCTTACACCCTCGGGCACTTTAATAGAAATAACCTAAAGTATTGTCAGGAACACCCCCCCTCCCTAGTTTTTTTTTGTAATTTCCAGAACGAACGTACAAGGTTTTTGGGCTAACCGGCTCTTCCCTAGAGAGTTTCTTTGCGATCTCGAAGGCTCCTCCTGAAGTCTCCCCGGTCGGCATTCTTCTGGTAGCCCATCCCTAGATAGTGAAGCTTCAACGTTCTTCCCAAAGCCTTTCCCCCTGTCCCGGTCAAGCAGTCCTCCCCCTTCGCATTTCCCAGGATCTTCTCCCTTCAAATAGGCGATTCTTTTCGCAGGTTTCAGTGCCTAAGGTTTTCCTGTAAACTCTGTCCCTGGCAATTCACTTTTTCCTTCGCGCCGATTCTTGTCGTTGATATTTCCGTTCAGTTAGTTCATGGGCTTTCTCTCCGTTCTCTAAAGGGTTAAAGAGTCCTACCTCCCCCATTACGCGCGGCGATGGTTTCCTCTTCTTTTCCCTTTTTTTTCGGAGATTTCTATGGCCTCCCCTCTCGGAAATAGATTTTCTTTTTTTACACAAAACGTCCCTTCCAGGTTGAAGTTTTAAGTGTCTCCTTCCTAAACCTTATTTAATAACAGCGGACAGAGTTTCCCCGCTCCCTCCCTCCTCGTAGGAACTTTTTCTGTCCCCCTCGGCTTCGTTGTGTTGGATTGCTCTTTTTCCTTTCGGGGAATAGCGTTCTAACCTTTCGGCAGGTTTGCCCTTAGGGAAACTTCTTTCTTCCTTATTCCTGGTTTTTTTCGATTGTTAGTTCTCCCCCCCCTTGGTCCGCTGGATTTTTCACTATTCCCCTTTTCTCTACCCGAGGACGCTCACCCGCTTCTCCTGATTCGAGGTCACCTCCGACCCTGGAAGATGTCTGTTTCCGACGGTCGCTTTCACCCGGGATCTACCGGCTTTTTCTCTTCCTCCGCCAGGACCCCTTTCGATTTTTTTTCTGCTGTGCATCTTTGTCTTCTTCGGAGCGCTGGCCCAACGCTTCCGCTCGGAAATTACAGTCCATTATGAGTCCTTTTCCCATCCTTTTCTTGCGACTCCGTAATTCCCCTGGCCTCCGCCTGCACCCGACTGATCGCTGCATTTTTGGTATTCCCCCGGGAAGGTTTATCTTCCTTTCTTTTTTTTCCTCCTTTTCACTTCCTGCGACTCCAGGCCCGCCTTTTTTCCTCGTTAGTACGCCCTAGAAGCGTTGAGTTCGTTAACCCCACCGGTCTATCGATCCGAGTTTCTTTTGGGAAGCCTCAAATTTTATTTCCAGGGAGTCCCTACCCCCTACACCTGAGAGATCTTTCCTTTCGCCTTACAGGTTTTTTCTCATTTCGCCGTCTCCGACAAGTAAAAAGTTTGCAGACGCTCTTTCAAGGCTTCGTCCGGTCGGACCCCTTTGGAAAAAACGGTCGCCCTATTAGGTACACGACTTCTTTCTCCGAGTCTTGCTGACCGGCGAACTAAAGCTGGTTTTGCCTTGTTTTTGAAGAAGGTTTCTAGAATACCTTGCCGCGCCCGGTACTCCCCCCCTTCATAGCCCCCTCAATTCTTTTTTTCGAACTTTTCTTTTTTTGCCTGGACCTTCGTGTTTTTTCCACCCAGCGCCGAAGTCTTTCTCGGTTCGAAAACGCGGAAGTGCTTCCCTTTCTTTCTTACGAACTTTTCACGCGCGTCCGTTTTGAAGACGACCTCCTCAAACTAAAGGATGTTTCCTCCCTGACTTTTCTTGAAAAAGTCCTCTTAGCCCAATGGACTCGCTTTTTCTTTCGCGATTTTTTGCAACTTCCTCTTCGTAAGCCAGGCGCCCTTCCTCCCCCCAGGCCCATTGGGCACTATTACTTCCTTTTTCCTCGTCCCCCCTCGATTCTGGCAGGGCGATCTCCGAAACTCTTCTTCTGTGATAAACTCTCCCCTCAGACAGTGGTCTCGAGTTACTGGATGAGCCTGTTCTTCCTTTTTAACCCCGTTAAGACCTCGGCCCACAGGCGAATGAGTTCCCTGAGAGGGTTTCTCTGATTCGAATCTCCCCCCCGTTCTCCCCCTTTCTCTCAGTTCCTTTTAGTAGGCCCTCTGGGTCATACGCCTCCCATTACCCGTTGTTATGTGCACTCCTCCCCTGCATTCGATCTATTTTCGGCTTTTTTTTCCAGGGCTCCTCTTCTTCCCTCCTTTCTCAGTTGGCGCGAGCCGGCCTCCATCCCCAGGCTTATTTTCGCCAGCCGGTAGAGTCCATGGTGTTGGACCCCCGATTCCTATGTGAACCTCTTTTTCGAAGGATCACGATCTCTCCGAATGAGAATGGTCCCGGAGGCTTCAATGCGTAACTTGTGCTACCCCTTCATGAATCTTCTTCTTCATTAAGCTTTTTTTCCAACCGTGCTTTGATTCGTAACTAATAAGTGCTCCTTTTTAGGTTTTGTGCTAGGCACCCAAAGTTTTCGATCGTGGCTTTTTATGTCCTACATAAGTTGTTTTGTTGCATGCTGCCCTAGGCGTATCTCCCCGCTACCTTGGCCCTCTCCCCCCGGCATCCCGCTCGAACTGCGGTATTCTCAATCTTCGTCTTTTTTTTTCTTTCCCTTTCCTTCGAACGGGGATATAAGGAGCGGGTTTCGGACTCTTTTAATCTTTGATGTTTCCTTTTTGTGTCTAATTGAGAACGGGTTCTCGTGTATGCGCACCTTTCCCGTCTGAACTTTTTTTCCTTGTCAATATTTTGAAGGTCCCAGGACGAATCTTTCCCCTGGGGGCGGCTCTCCCCCCCCCCCTTGGTAACCCTACGGCCGGGCTTTTTTCGGGACTCTCCCTGATCCGCGACTTCTTTTTCTATTTCTGCGCACCTTGCTGATCCCCCCCCCCTACTTTTTCCTCCGCTTTTTATCGAAGCCTGTTCTTTTCCACAACGTTTCGATATTGCGTCTTTCTTTTTTCAGGATGCTCCCGCCGTCAACCTTTGATTGGCTCCTCCCCAAAGGGACCCTCGTGTGGTAACGAGATTCCCCCAAGAGTGGGTACCCCCCCCCGAATCCAACGAATGCGCTTCCCCTTGTCACCCCAGCCTTTCTTCAACCCTTCCTTGGATCTCCCTTCGGAGCAAAACCCGTTACCATGGCTTCGAGCTTGTGATCCTGTATCCCCCTTCTTCCGATAGCCCCTCCCGCGTTTCGACACGCGCCGAGGACCCCCCCTATTTGGTATTAATACTTTAGGGAATCGCTTTTTTCGCATGGATTACCGGATGTCCTCTTGCCTCTCGACTCAGCTTCTGGGCGTCCTCATAACCTCAGGCTTTTCTTTCTTCATTAAGGACTTCAGGCTCCAAGAATGGAAGTGTTTCTTCATTAGTAGTCCCCGGTTTGGTTTTTTTTTGTTTTGTGGGTGTGGGGGTCGACGGAACGCAATTTTTCTCCTTCTAATGTCTCTTTTGAAAACTCCCCGTCGGTCCCTCAGAGAGTATTTAGTCCCGCTCTGCGGGCGCGTCCCCCCCACCCTCGGGTCATTCCCCCAGCCTTTCTTGGGCCTTCTCGAGTGTACCGGGAAGGTTCGGATCAATTTCTTCTCTGCCCCCCATTTTTCGCGGATCCCTCACCAGTTTTCCTTGCTTTCTTGCGCGTTTTCAGGAGAAGAAACCTTTTCTCTTATCTTGCGTGGACCTTCCTTTTTTTCGACTGTCGAATTTCTTTCCCATGGGATGTCATGTCCTCGAGCACGTTACGGTCCCTTTGAAAGCGGTCTTAAATTTGTTCTTGGATCTTCTCTTTCCCCAAATTCCCTCCCGCCCAGACCTTTCTGTCCCTTTTTTAATTCAGACAGATCTTGTTGTTCTTATTCATGCCGTCATCCCGGACCCCCCTTTTTGGTTACTTTCTTCCCTCCCTTAGCGCTTCCACTGAGCTTTTAGCCTTATATAGAGATCCCTAGGTCGACAGCGGTCGGCATTTCTTCCGGTGATCCTCCCCTCGATATTTTTCTCCCTCCCTTCCACTGAAGAATAAACGTTCCGATCAAAGGTAAAGTAGATGAAGCTACGGCTCCCAGAAGTTATTTGGGCATCCCCCTTTTTTCCAATGTCTCGACGGTGTCCCCTCATACGGTTGGTTGAAACTCGACTCGTACACGATGCCTTTTACCGATTCTCTGCCGAGTCTTCTCGTCCCCCGCATGTCTCTTTCGAGTTTCCCTTGGCGCGGCGTTCTGGTAGATCCCCTTGTAAAGAGACAGCCTTTCTTTCATCGGCCCCCAGTGTTCTTTTCGTTGGTATCGTCGTTTTTTTGAGAGTCTTTTCGCAGCTTTTTCCCTTCTAGGTCCACACACTCCTTAGGGCCAGGTTGACTTTGATACGGAGGCTCCCCATTGTCGGCGGACCTTTTCCCGCGGCCCTTTTTCAGTCTCCTCTTCCCTATATTTCCCCCTTTCCTCTCCCACTCCTCATCCTTATGAGAGATAGGCATGTTTAGGGACTCTTGCCCCCACCTTCTCCTTATTACGCATCTTTTTGCCGAGGTTTCTTCATCAGACGTTCTCTCTAACCTGGCCGCCGTTTTTTTTTTTTTGGGGGTTGGACGTCATTTCCAGCGAGGCGCAGGTCCCCCTTTTGACCGACCCCGCTCCTCCGTGCTCCGAGCCCAACTGGCCGATTGATTGGACCTTCTTGCTCTTGCCCTTTCCCTTTCTGAGACGCGCCCCTGATTAAAGCCGGCCTTTTTTTGAAGAAAATGATGCCTTTCCCTTATGGTTTCACGGCCTTCCCCCCAAACCCATGAAGACCTTCTTTTCACACCCCCTTCTTTTTCTGCGAGCCCCCCCCCCCAGATGTGAGGGTGGCGTCCGGAAAAGATCATGGACTCCTCCCTTTGCCTTATGGCGACCTCTCTTGCTTTCCCTGAGGATCAGGCCCTTTTTTTTCTTTTTTTCTTCCCCGAGCCCTTTTTCTCCCGATCAAGCTCAGCTGCCTAGTGATCGACTTATTTCGTCCTTTCTAGAGATAAGATGATTCTTATTCTTGTTCAGCTTTTTTCTTTTTCTAGACGTTCCCTTTGCTATCCCCCTTGCCTCCCCCCCAGTCTTATCCCAACAAATGCAGTTGTCATTCCTTCCCGTCATGCTTTTCCCTTACCGTCCCCCTCCCTTCCTCAAGGTGAAATATCCTAGTAAAGGGACCCCGACGCCATGGGAAAATGCTTCAGGCCCGTGCCCCCCCTTCTAAAAAAGATTTCATCCTGACGATTCCTGGAATTTTCTCCCCCCTCAAACTCCCATTGAAAAAAGCGGGTTTCTTTGATCCTCGTCAGCATGGTTTTGGAGCGAATACGCCCCCCCCTTCCCGTTTTAATATCCCTCATCCCCAGCATCTGGCTCCTTGCGCGAGCCGCGCCTTTGTGATGGTGGATCGGAAACAGCTTTTCCTTTCTCCCATCCCCTCTTCTTCCTCTTCACGAACGTTCTACCGCCTATTTAGCCGATCTTCCTTTATACGATGTTCGTCCAAGAGAGCAAAGGTCCTTGAACGACCCTTCTCCAACCACTCCTCGATCTTTGATCTTTCCTTGCCTCTTAGCCCTGATACGGGATGTCCGGCCCTCGTTTCTGACTCCCTCAAACTGCCACATCCCCCTATTACCCCCTTCTCCTGCATATTTCACTTCCTTATTCGTTCCGCGTTTGCAGATTGTCTCGGAAGGGATCGCTTTTTCCTCGAACTCTTAGGGTTCTGCGTTTTTTTCCCCCGCCATGGACGCGTTTGCGCCGCGCCATTAAATCGTCGTCTTAGACCCCTTTTTTCCGGCGAGTATCTTTTTTGAATGCCTTTGCGGTCCCTTATGCGCACTCGTACCCAATGTAACGTTCACTCCAGTTTTTCTCTCTTCTCTCCCATACTGCCTCTTCCTCCTCCTTTCCACGTCTTTCAATATCTCACTTCCCTTCGATAAGGTCTATATGCGGAGTTGTTTTCAGATCGCTTTGCGCGAACGATTCGGATCCTTGCTGCATCTCCCTGAGGAGGTTCTTTCCTTTAGAGCGCACGGTGGACGATCTTAGTGAATTCGACCCTTTTCCTTTTCTTTCAACCCGCAGGTCCGCTTGTCCTGATGTTCCCCTTCTCCCTGATAGTTCCCCCCCGGTAGAAATTGCTTCCTTGGGATACCATCATTCCCATGACTCTCTCCTCATCGTGATATTTCCCCCCATTTTCTCTCCTTTTTTCCTAATCCTTGTCGGAGGCGATGGATGCCCTGAGCTGAATAACCCCTCAAGAATCGCTCTTCGACTCTTCCTCCGTGTGTTGTTGTGATCTCTATTTTTCGGCGCGCGATTTGAACGGTTGAGTTGGCCGTCACCTACGGCCCTCCCCCCCTCCCAGATCTTTCTTTTTTTCCGACAAATGTCACGTGTTGTCCCGAACGCGGAGTCTCACGCTTGCTCCCTTCTTCATTCTTCAGCGTTCTGTGATCCAAGTGAATGCATTGCTTTGTTACCTCTCGGCATGTCTCTTCGATTTTTTTTCTTTGTTCTCCCTTCCCTTATATTGCACCAGTTCCCCTCGATACGAAATGATCCACAGGGGGGCGGCCCGTTTAGAACCTCCCTCTTCCGGGACTTCTTCCTCCCTCCCAGATGTCGGTCTCCGGCTTGCCTGGGCGATACGAACAAACGCCAAGATTCCGACTTCACTTTTAACCCTTCATTGCTTCTCCACGGCACTTTATGAAGACATTCCCTTACTGAGTGGGCGAGGCCCCAACGGGCGTTTGTTTTTCTTGCGCATCAAATTTCGCAAACTCCTTCCCTCCCTACTTCTACTTTGTCGTCCTCTTTGAACACAGAGGGTTTTTCCCCATATTCGAGGAGAATGTCAAGCGGCAAATCAGTAACCCGCTCCTGATTCCTGGTTGAGCACTGCTCCTAGTTAGAGTTCTGATAGACAATTTTCAAGCTGTTTCCGACCCCCTTCTTTCCTGAGGACCTTCCTTTTCCCTAGTCCTGACAAAATGTGCCTTCATAGCCCGAGGAGGAATGTCGAATTTTTTTCAGTTGAGGTTCACGCTTTGCAATCCCCAGTCTCCCATTTTAAGAGTATTTTTAAAGAGCCTTCTGGAATTACTCCCCCTCCTTGAAGTTTCTTCCACGTGCCTTTTTCGTGAGCCATAGGAAGCCGGCGTACCATTCCTGCGCCCCTTGTTTATTCTCCTGCATTAGCCGGCTTCTTTCGATGCGGGTTTTCGCCCTTTTTCCGAACACACAGCACGGTCAGGGCCCGCTTTTGAGCCCTGATTTCGGGCTTCTTTCCCGGGAAGTTTCGATCAATTCGTTATTCCGCGCAAAACCCTTTCCTTCATCCCTCCCCCCAACCACTATCGGGGTACCCCTTTTCTTTCCCTTCCGGTCCTCTCCCTCCCCCACTAGAATAGATATCTTTGTTGGACAGACCTCTTTTTTTCTGCCGTTTTCCCCCGGCGCCCTTTTCCCATGGTCTTTCCTACGAGGTCCTGAAATAGAATCGCCTCTTCCTGTGAGTCCCCCGGGACTTTTTTCCTTTAAGTACCCTCCCTTCTGGAATTTACAGCCCAGTCCCATTGGGTCGTGAGTAGACCTCTTCCTCCCGCAGAGAAAAACCCTTCTTCGCGGCGCTTGGGCTACACGGATCTGTTCCTAGGCCTCTTTTACGCAGATCCCCCCTCGACGCATGAGCCCGCTTTTCTTCTTTGAGGGTGATCTTTACTCTCCTAGATAGCACCTCCTCCCTTGCCATGAGTGACCATATGGGCTGATACCAGGTTCCTTCCAGCTATCAGAGCCAGATTACTCTCAGGATTGTCAGGCATCGCCACCCGAAAATAGGGACCCTGTTTCGCCGGTGAAGTAATCATGCGGGTTTGTGAGCCCGGTCGTTTTTCGATTCGTCGGGCTTCACGTTGGGACGTCGCCTCCGAGTCTTCCAGTTTTCATGCTGAACACTTGTCGTCTCGGGGATTCCCTTTTCGTTCATGGTTTCTGAGCGACAAGCCAGGTAGAGACATTTCCTCGCAGCGTAGGGATTCCCCCCCTTCCCACTTTCCCGGGCGAGCGATGGTTCTCGTGATTACTCTTCCGTTCTCTTTTTTGTTTCTTTGGGTCTCCTGCGCCTTCAATAGATTTCGCCGGTACACACGCTCCAGGCGGGCCAGGTGACCTTTTCTGAGAAACATCGTGGTGTAAGAGTTCCTCTACCGTCCTTTGAAGGGCACACTGCCCCCTCATCGTCTAACGGAGAACGCTATTTCCCTTTTGG
>Ga0179591_1338114_pt1 | contig 10994 bp, 7 predicted proteins | sample CZOMad2_1_08_16f_FD_182891 | JGI IMG/M metagenome (GOLD analysis project Ga0179591, IMG submission 182891) | Vadose zone soil fungal communities from Angelo Coast Range Reserve, California, USA - CZOMad2_1_08_16fungal (PacBio error correction) | ecosystem: Environmental > Terrestrial > Soil >... | reverse complement strand
CTCTCTCCTTTTTCGGCTGCTCAACTATTACAAGTAAAACGGGTTCGAGGTTTCACCTTTCCGACGGCGCCGTGCGGCCCATTTCGAGTTTAGTATGTTCGTCAGGAGCCACCGAACAGGTTGATTTTCGCTCTTTCAGTTACGGCCTCCTACCGCTCTATGCAAAGGGAAGAGGTAGGCGAAGTCTCTTTATAGGTGGTTTGTGCCTTCACCCTCCCTACTCTCTTATTAGTGGCAGCGACTGTAACGTTCTTTTCCTATTCCCGACCCTTCATCACACTCTCTTCGTGTTATTTTTCTTCTTGTCTAGCTCTCACCCCTACTATGTTTGAAAGTATTCTTTGAAACTTGCTCCGTGGTAGACCTCTTCGGAGACGTCGCTCCCGCAGGTATTTTTTTTTGTGCCTCACTATAGGTCCCTCTTCTGTTCCTCCCCTCTTCTTCTCTTTCGGAAACTACTTTTAAATGTCCCCTTCTCCGCCAGTAGCGATGTAGCACAAGAATCTAGCGATAAGAAGATTCCACCACTTTCCTGATTCCTTTTCTTTTTGATTCTCCCCCTTCCTTCGACGAGCGAGATTCCTAGAAAGCTCACGCCACCGGGTTGGTCCAACCGTAGCTCCCTCGGTGGACGCGATCTGCCGCTTCTCTACCCCCTCTTCTCGCTCCCTCCCCTTTCCTCAGCCCTCAGCGAATAGATAAGCACCGTCGTGATTCTCTTCTCTGTCTAAAGCGCCCGTCCTAGCACTTCAAGTATATGCTCCCTTTTAGCGACTGTCCTCAACCCTACCTTTTTCCCGGACCCTCCCCCGTTTCCTCTCCTCTTCCGACTCGAGTCAGCGAGATAATTCCCCTCTCTTAAGTTTGCCGGACGGGCTGGTGAGCGTTCTGTTTCATCGACATCCGTCCCCTCTTATGATTTCTTGCTTCCGCTTGAGAGCTTGCGTTTCCCAAAGCTCCACTGTTCTGCTCGTCCCCACTCCTTCCCCTTTTCCTCCTCGTTATGCCGAAGAGGTTTCTATCCCAGAATCTTTAGCCTGTTAAAGTCGGTATAGAGTTTTCTCTTCCTTGTGCCTCCTTGCTGATTTTTTTATAATTTCCAGACCCCCTGAGTCCTATCTTGTCTCGCGTGTCTATCGTACTCCCAAATTAGCTGTCACGATCGTCCACCTTTCTATACGAGGGCTTAGTTGGTCCTTTGCTCTCGATCTCCCCATTTTGTGATTTTCTTCTCTTCGTCCAGCCCGTTATAGAAAGCTGATCGATTGCTCGAGAGCTGTGCCCTAATTGTCCCCTACGAGTTACTGACTGACGTCAAGAGAGTTTCCCCTCTACGATTCCAATTCCTCGTTTTCTCTTTCAGTTTTACTACATCTTTACTCCGGGCTGCCCGGGTGGTCGCCGAGTACCCCCCCTGGTCCTCGTTCGAACGATATTATTTTCATTCACCTCTTTCCCCTAATTGGAGTATACAAAGCGACCGGACTGATGGACCACAATATAGGTCCAGATTCAGGATTTCGAGCGAGCTTAAACTTGCTACCCGTCTTACTTCCTTCCGATCCAAAGCCATAGGTTTGGTTATTTAGCCACCCGTCAGAAGCCGGTGATCATTTTTTACTTGGAATAGTCTTCCTCAAGAATCCTCTTCAAGTCCCTCTTCTTAAATGGATACTTCCTGAACGTTCCGGACCTGACGCTTTTAGGTCCCGAGTAGAGCACTGAGGTCCGAGTCTACTAGATGCTGACGACAATTCCTTTATCTTCTCTTGACTCTAGCCGCCCCTAGGCCAGATTTTTAGATAGCGGAGTTATTTAGGCGTCAGTTTCTTCTCCTTAGCGGTTGGATTGACGATGGTTTTTCTCGGGGGCAGGGGCTTTGTTCAGGGGATCCTTTTTCCCCCCCCTGTCAGGTCACGACCGCGAAAGCCCTTTGGGAGGCTAACGAGCGGTATACTCTTTTTCCGTGCGGAATCGCTGGCTTTTTTTCTTTGTTTTTCCCCCCCCCCCTCCGTGGCACCCAGACGAACCTGATTCGCGTTTGATGGTCCCTTTTTGCCTTTACCACTCCAGGCACTTCTCCCTCGTGTTCTGTATGAGCTTTCATAGAAGTGTTGGTGTGATCTCTCTAGAGTGTCTCGATGTCGGCGCTTCTCCTGGATTGGACGGCCCTTTGTCTCCTCCTCTTCTTTATGGTGAATTGTTGTGGCCACCAGCACCCCCTTCCTTTTTTTCGCACCACGTAAGATCTGGGTAGCCTCCTCCCCATTTTTCTTTCTCTTTTTTGCCCCACCAACCTTCTCCGGTCACCCCCCTTGACCTATCCCACCCCCCTCGTCCCCCGAAGCCTGCCAAGTTAGGTCACCTGTGCTCATAACTCTCCCTCCTCTGCTTCGATTTAGAATGAGATCGAGGGTAACTTATACGTTACTGTCGCACCGAGCGCCGACTCGGCCTCTGTCTCTCCTCCCGAAACTGTTACACGGAAGTACGATCTAGACGATCCCATGTTCAGATCTTCCTATGCTTCTTTTTGAAGTGAACCCTTCCAGCAATTCTTCCCATACCTCCCCCAGTTTGTTGCGATGATAACCTTCCGATGATCTTGGTGTCCAGTTGACGGAAGTCATCGTTCGCCCCGTTGATCTTCGAGTTCATACACTATCCTTTTTTCTTACATAGGCCGGTTTCTCATTGAGGACATTCTTCCTCGAGCAGTCCTCCGTTACGATGTCAACCCCCCCGCTTCCCTGTGGAAGAGATACTTACCGGTCAGTAAAGTTAGTCAAGTGTTAGTCCAGACGAACTTTTATAGACACTAGCTTCTTGTTCTCTTATCAGGCAGGATGGAAAATTTCTTCTTCACTGTCTTTTTCTTTCTCCGATTTACAGCGCGTCCCTCTACCAGACCCGTTTATTTCTTCCGTAGTGTCTTCCTTTCCCCCCCCCGCCTCAGACGAAGACCACATGCATTCTGGTGGTCTTCCTCCCCACCGTCACCTCTTCGACTTCTAAGTTGTTCTTTCACAAATCTGATGTGTCTTTCTCTCATTTTACGCGGTGCGATAGGGCGGAACCTCGGCGGGTGCGGATGCCCTCGTAACAGCTCATCCTTTTCCTATCTTACTCGATCGCGGAGATCTTCTCTCGATTTTTGAGCGACCCCGAGGCACGGCATTCCCCCCGCGATAGGCTGTTTTTTTTTTTTTTTTTTTTTTTTTTTTTTTTTTTTTTTTTTTTTTTTTTTATTTTTTTTTTTTTCTTTTGTGTATTTTTTCCGATCGGTAGTTATTCATCGTCTTATATGTTCTCTTACTTGTCTTTCTGTCGCTTTTCCCCCTGTCTATTTTGCGATGATTCGTGTGCAGTAGGTATTGTGTGATTGTTGTGTGATTGGTTGTGTATGTTCCCAAGATCGTAGTCTTTGAATCTTAATGGTCTTTCGGAAGTTTGTCCGACAGCGCCCTCCCCCATCGCTCGAAGGTTTGATTTCTTGTCTTTATCAGGGTTGAGAAGTTCGTAGTAATATTCACGCGGTAGAGCCTTTTCATGATTTCTGATGGCGCTAGTTCCCCTCCTTTGCTTAATCTCTCTTCAGCGGGCTACGTTTTCATGGCTCTAGGTTTTTTAGCGGACAAGCTGCGGCTCGTGCGGTGAACCAACCGTAGGTTTTTTTGAAGTGTCCACTCTCGACCCCCTCCCTATTCCGTCTTCAACCTTGAATGTCCTCGAGCGCTTATCGATTCGCGATTCTTTTCCTCCCCTTAGTCTCCGCGCAGGTACGCTGACATGAAGAGATCTTTTGAGTTCACGAGATCAGGCCTTTTTTCCTCTCTCCGAGGGCTGGCCCTGTTCCTCAAACGGTATCATCCGGAACTGCGCTTTAGACCCAACGTCTCGTTCCCGAGCACGAGTCCCTGTCGGCTTTCGGGTAACGCATATGACCCCCGCACTTGATCAAGCGTTCAGTGGGCTTCCCTGTTTTCTTCCCTCCAGAACCGGCCATGAGCATCATGAGCCTGTCGATCTTGCAGATTCATGCAACATGAATGAAAGTTCATCGCGAGAACCGTGCAATCCCCTTTTTTTTTTTGTATGACAACTCCTCTGGCATCCTCCCTCTCCCCCCGGCCTTCCTCTTCCTGAAGCGATCTCTTTTGCAGCGTCTTCTAAGAAACCGTCTGTTCCTTTTAACGGGGGACTTCACAAGCGAGCGCCTTTAGTGCTAGACCCATCAACGCCTATCTCTATTAAACTCTTAGTTGTTTTCTGAGTCTCTATCGTTATGCTTTCCTCCCACTCGTCTCTCTCTTTTTACTACCCCCTGGGGTGATGTTCAAATGTTCTACGACTCCGTGGGTCAGGGTCACTTTTTTATGTAAAGAGGGCCAAAACCCGTGTTGAAAGCCGTGTATTTTTGTTGTGAAGATTCTTCCTTCTGTGTCCGAACCCCCGTTTATCTTCTTGCGGACGATCACCTGGAGCCCATTAGGTGAATTTTTTGCTTCCTCTCCCTACTAGCCTCCCCGATTTTTGATCTGCGTCAGGTTCTCTTTTCTCTTCCCCACCCTCCTAACCGCTTGCGGACTGGTCCCCGATGATAATCGACCTGTTATAGTAACCTGTCCTACCGACCGATTTGTTTGAGCCTTCGCTTCCGCTTGACCCCCCCACCGCTCTTTTTGGTGCAGAAAGAGGAGCGTCCTCCCTGCTTCTTAACAAGTGACTCGTGTATCAGCGCGTTCCCATGTCAGCGACTTATGCGCAGGGTCGTCGTCGCCCAACCCAGAAGTCTATACGACGCGTCTCTCCACCCCACGGCTGGATCCATAGGTGCTCTCCAGCGTCCCTGTTCTCTGCTCATCTAAGCTAAAGCACCGGGGTCACCTCCCTACCTCCCTTCTGGGTGACTTGAAAGATTCTCCGAGGTCGCAGATTTGCTCGCTGCTTAGAGTCGCTTCCCTTCCGTCTCGCCCCCTACTCTTCCCCCCGATCCTCCTTTTCGAACCGCGTATCTAGTACGCATTCAAGCGAAAGATAGAGAAATACCCATATCTCTCACCACGTCTGATTTCCTACATACACGACCTTTTCCCCCCCTACCTCACGGCATTCCTCTGCAAGCCATCCACCTCTCCCGCGTTCGCGAGATACCGTGAGTCTTACACAGCGCCTTTTGGCGATCGCGTTGAGTGCACTCGACATGCACGTCTCTCTGTAAAGAGAATGCTTTTTTTGAAAGTGGCTGCGGGAAGCGCCTTTGATGTCCCCCCCGCCATACCGTCGCCTCGTTATGGGCCGTTTTTTCCGAGGATTTCCAAGTCCGCTCGTTTAAGTTTAGAAGCTCTAAGTGATGGCCTCGTCCCCGAAGACAAGTAAGAGCTGTACTCGACTGGCTTATCCCTCTCTCTCCCCTAAACTAGCAGACACTCCTCAGATAGCGATCCAAAGGAGCTGTGGACGAGTCCACGCATCCTATCTTCTTTCCTGTCTGTTCCACAGTAGATGAGCTTCACTGTCGTGATGGCCGGAGGGGTAAGATTTTTTTCTAGAACAGCCTCTCGAAGATGGCTTTGTCTACCGATGATTGAGATAAGGAACGTATGCTTAACCAAGGCTCAAGCTACCCTCCTTTTAGACGTTTGATCTTTCGCGTTTTTCTAGTCATTGTACTCCGATGTAAGGGACGCGTTTTCGCTTTCCCGTTTGGGGTTGGTGTTGTTTTGGGTGGGTGTTTTTTTGTTTGGGGGTGTTGTTTTTTTGTTTTTTGTTTGTTTTTTTGGTGTTTTGGGGGGTTTTGTTTGTTTTTGTGGTTGGTGGGTTGGGGGTTGGGTGGGGGTTTGGTTTTTTTGGGGGTTGGTGGGGGGGGTTTGGGTTTTTGGGGGTTGGGCTGTGGTGGGTTTTTTTTGTGGGGTTTGTGGTTGTTGGGGGGGTTTTTTGTTTTTTTTTTTTTTTTTGGGGGGCGTGGACGAGGAAGGCTCGTGTTCGACACCCCTCACTTTGTCTGCACTCGGTCAAGAGAAGTGTACAGAAATAGCGTCGTCCGATGTGAAGACCCGACGATTCCCCCCATGATGAGGCTGTATTTTTTCCGCTCGAGATCAAGGAGGAAGGCCTTAAGCTTAAGATCTCCAAGCTCGGAGCGTGGTAGAGATAAAAGAGGGAAAGCATACCCAGAGATCTACTTCTTGCCCGCCAAGTTGAGCGACGCCTACTTCGAAAGCCCCTTCAAGAACGTCCTTCCCCAGTCCCTCTTTAAGCCATTCCGATTTGTGGCCTCTCGAGTCACGCACTCTTGAAGTATCTCCCTCCCTCGACTCTGACCCTCAAAGTTAAGGATCCGCGGGAGCGGCGAGCTATTTCTCGATCTCTGCTCCCGATAAAGATGACCCCCCCTCTCCTGTTAGGGAGAGTCTCTTGCGGCCCTTTACTCCGGGTTTCCCGGTTTCCCCTGTCCTATTTTTTTTTACTTTCCAGTGGAGGATCCGGGAAGCAGCTAGAATCACGGGTCTTTTCGCTCCTCCGCTCGGTATCCCTTTGCTTTTTTCCCCGCCTTTTGATCCGGTGTATTGTTCCAGAGTTGACACGCCGATATTCGGCTGCCCCAAGGGGCCGTACCCCTGATCTCTTTGACTCGCTCACAGTTTCCCCTCCCTTATCCTACCTCCCCTTGCTGTGTTTGATTATCTCTTTTTTGGATATAAGGTAGCTCCCGATACCATGGAGGTCCGGTTTCTCCTTTCCGCTCCTCGTCGGTGCCACCGCACGTGGGCCACCATCCCCCTTCTAACCGTCTCTCCTCAACTCGCACTCTGCTACCGACTTTCTCTCAACCAAAGGTGGTATATTCTTACCAGGCAGAAATCACGATCCATTTTCCCCGGTAACATATACCCCCATTCTTTAGGCCCCAATCTACCGGACTTCGGCCAGAAGCTACCTCTACCCGCGCCTTTTTTTTCCAGAGCGCTGACGATATCTGCGTCTCCTCTCCCTCGTACCACTTAAATTGTCGGTGAATCTTGTGCCTCGGCACGTTTCCTCTCCCCTCCCTTGCAGAAAATCTTCTTTGAATTAAGATTAAAGTTTTCTTCGACATCCCCTTTTTAGATATCTTCCTCCGACTTCTTCTGTCCTCAGCAACTTGCGAAGAAACGCAAATACAATCACCGGTATTTTTGGATCCCTTCCCGAACCTCAAGATATTGTCGTATACTGTCTCTGCTAATTCCACTATGTCCCGCCCAGGTGATTCTCTGCGTCCACCTATATCTGTCACTAGTAGGGCCCCATTCCTTCACCTTTCTTCGATTTGCGGCCTTCTATTCCTGAAAGCTTGTCCTCACTCGTGCTTTCTCCTATGTAGCCCCCCTCTGTCAGTAATACTTCTTTCTTCGTCAAGTCCCCTTGACCGGGCACGGACCTCGTCTCAATCCGGTCCGAACACCGCCCGGCACTTCAAGTCTTGTGCTGGGTCCTATTCCGGGTTCCCCTTCTCTCCCAGGAACTCGCTCTGCCAATTGCTTGTCCACGAGAATAGTAGCCGGGTTGCGGGACTTAGCCTGTCCTTCTTCCCCACTGGCCCGACGCCGCCCCCCACTCCTTTGAAATACGCCTGCGACTCCCCTCCCTTTCCATCTTATATCGGTTTACAGTCGTAATAGGCAAACATAAGCTTTAGAGCGGTGCTTTGACCGAGGAGCCTTTTGAGGCCTTTTTTCCATCGAGTACAGCTCTTCAGGTCGAGAGGTGGCTCTGACGATGCTTCATGAGCGCGGCAGTGGCCCCCGCCCTCTCTTTTCTGTCAGCAATCACAAGACCTTTAACACTCTCCTCCTCTTCGTTTTGAGTCTCCCTCTTTCCCCCTAACTCCTCTCTCAGAAGATAGGGTCCCCCCGGCAGATTCGTGTATGAGGCTCCAGCCCAAGTCCCCCTCTCGATCCCTACCCTTCAGTATCGGGGGAAGAGTATCTTGAACCCTTCCGTTTTCTCTGTTTTCTCTTCCTAATTTCACGTGAGTTCGAGGAAAAATTACTACCATCGCGCGACTTTTCCGATGATATTTAGTGATAGAGCGTCCTCCCTTGTTTATGCATCTTCGTACTCGATCACCTGACCCGCTCGAGAAGCCCTTCTTTGAAGCCTATTCTTTGAGCGAGACGGACTGCATCTCCTTCCGTTTAGCGTTCTACGTTTGTCCCTTTCAGCCTTCCTAGTTCGAACCGCCGCGTTATGGTTCACAACCCGTTCTGTCTAGGTTGAGAGATAGATCTCTCTCCTTCGAGTGTCCCGACATGCCTTTAGTTTTTTTTCGAGCAGCTGACTCTTATATCCTCTGGTTATTGGAGACGAGAGACCTTCTCCGGCTTCTTTTTTCCCCTTTCCCTGCCCGATCTTCTCGTCCCCAGATATACCCGAAATGGGGGAATCCGATGGATAATAGATAAACTTTCCCGATGGTGTCTCCCCGTTCTTTTCTCCGAGACAGCGCGCCCCATGTCGTCTTGCAATTACCTTCCAGTCTGCAGTCCTCTGAGGTACTTCTTTTTAATTCAACCTCTTTCAAGTCGCGTGTTTCTTCTGTTTCGTTTTATCAAAGAGAACAGTTGAGAGAGAAGAGCGATTCGTTCAGTGTATCCCCCTCCCCTATTTCCTGTAACGTCGACTTACTTCTCCTTTTTTTCCCGTCCCTATGCTAAGATTGTTAGGACACGTCTCCCCTCACTTTTCATCCCCTATCACGCGTTTCTTCACCGTATATGCCCGCAGAGAATAAAATTGCCCGAGTAAAAAGTGGACCCCCCCCTTGGTATTCCCCATTCGAGCTTGACCTTTCGAATCATCCCCTCTTTCTCTCTCCTTCCTTTCCATAAGTTGGGTTGTTCTTCTCCTCTTTGATTTCTCCCTCTCCCGGCAGCTCGATGGTGACCTGTAAAGGGAGAGAAGGAGTTTCATGTTACCAGATGGACCCATTTTCGAGGACGGCTTCGGCCATCTGCCCTTCTTTCTTATCGTCGTCTTCTCCTCTTCTCTTACGGCGTTGCAGAAACAATCCTTTTTTTCCCGGGACCGAATGCTCGGCGAAGTCGTGAATTAGGTTGAATAGGTTTCCAGAGCCACCCGATTCTGGGATTTTCTTTTCCTTTTCTTTTTTTTACTCATCACCCCCGCGCGGCGCTAGGGTTGGGGTAGAGCGATCCTTTAACACCCCCCCCCCTCCTCTACTCGTTCGGTACTTGCCCGAACGTGTGGATCCGTTCAGATTCGACTTCATCCCGCTCTGCTTTTCCGCAACTATTTTCGCCCCGCGGCCTGCTCGACAAGTTCTCTCGTTGGATATTCGGGTTCCTCGCCTCTGCGTCACTCCCAGAGTCCTACTGAGACAGGTTCGCGTAGAAAAAGACCTGCTATCCGCCGCTTCTTTTAGAGAGAACCCCTGCGAATACTTCTAGTGCCGTCTTATCCCCTTCTTGTTTCTATCATCGACACCGCTACCAGCCAAGGGGGAGTGAAAAGTAGTCTCAGCTAGGTAAGAGAAAGTAGTCCTGACCAGGTCCCTCTCTTCTCACTCTTAGTTCTCTCCCTCCCCGTAAGCTGCCCTTCCCTGTATTCCCTTCCCTAATTAAGGAGGAGAAGATCGTCTTTCGCCCCCCCTTGTTAAGAGTAATTAACTTCTCCATCTCCTCTCGCTTTCCACTACCCTCCTTTCAAACCAGGGAGGCGAGATGCAGATGTCCTGTACTCCCCCGCCTTTTTCCTCTCCTGTTCCATCTTGATGCAACGACCCCCCATACTAGAGTTAAGACGACTCCCCTTTCCCTGGAGAGAGTCTGTTTTTCCGCGTGTCCGTTCTCCTCTACCTCCTCTAGGTCTTTCCCTTTTTTCCTCTGTTGCAGAGGATGCTAAGCTCAAGTAGTCTCCGAACACCGCCAGCCCTCGTTTTTCTCGGTAAGAAGCCGAATCTTTCGAAGGTTAAAGTAGATATCCGTTCAGTCCAATTTGTCACCTTCTCCAATTCCTTACTCTACTCCCCTCTACGGAGCCTGAAAGCACTCCGCGCGACCTCTTCATTCCCGAGGCTGTTGCATCTCAGAACATCCCCCGAGTGTTGTAGTGCTTTCTCCTCGCGAGATTCCCGTTTCCTTTGTGTCGGCCTCTTTTGGTATTCTATCCTTGGCTATTCTATTCGTGCTCGTCTCTTCTGGCTGTGAAAAGCAAGTCGCCTCTGAGGTTCCTGCGTAGAACGGAGTCCTTCCCAAGCTCGTTGATCTTCTTTGGTTTTCTTTTTCTCCCGTCGACTAACCGTCCGGGCCTCTTCGTTGTTTTAGAAGCATCCGAGTATTTTTTTTTCTCCCCCTCACCCGCGTATGCAACGAGGTTAAGACTGGAGGTCCGCAACAGCCCGGCCTGGAGGGAAGAAAGACTTTTCCCCCCCCCATATGCTGATCCTTTCTTAGCCACCTTCCGTTTTGGACTCCTTTCGATGTCTCCCCCCTACTCGGAGAGTTGTTTTCCCCACAGCGGCCCCTACTCCCGATTCCTAGATCTTTCCGACTTTTTTTGCTCATTAGTCCCATCATTAGAGAGCTGAGATATCTCCTTTTGATCCCTTCCCCTATCTCGTGTGATCCTCCGTACTGCACGATTATTGTAGGAGAGGAGCGCAGATTTCCTATTCTTTTTGCTCTGCAGCCAAGCCTACTTAGAGGAATAGAGAGGATACGCGCGCTCCGAAAGCTGTCTTTATCGTTAGGCTGCCCCCCCCTTTTCCTGTTTTTTGCGGCGAAGTCCCATTCGGGATCGTGAAGTTTCCCTTTCCTTTCGTTGGCGCTTTTTTTAAGAAAGATTGAGGAAAACCTTGGGAGGAGGCTAACGTTCGTGGCCTCCCCTTCCTTTACCGACGAGACTTTCCAGGTGTGCTGGTGGTCCCCCCATTGTGGACGACGATCGAGGCTCACGGGGCACCTAATACTATTCCGCAAGACCTGAGCCCC